>Ga0065711_1008950_pt1 | contig 18208 bp, 14 predicted proteins | sample Hoacrofraction12_FD_59098 | JGI IMG/M metagenome (GOLD analysis project Ga0065711, IMG submission 59098) | Hoatzin crop microbial communities from Cojedes, Venezuela - Epithelial fraction 12 v2 (version 2) | ecosystem: Host-associated > Birds > Digestive system > Esophagus > Crop | place... | reverse complement strand
CCATCCAGCCTGGCCTTGAGCCCTGCCAGGGAGGGGGCAGCCACAGCTTCTCTGGGCAGCCTGGGCCAGGGCCTCACCACCCTCATGGGGAAGAATTTCCTCCCAATATCTGAACCTGCCCTCTGTTAGTTTACAGCCATTCCCCCTCGTCCTATCACTACACACCCTTGTGAAAAGCCCCTCTCCATCCTTCCTGTCGGCCCCTTCAGGTACTGGAAGGCTGCTCTAAGGTCACCCCGGAGCCTTCTCTTCTCCAGGCTGAACAGTCCCAGCTCCCTCAGCCTTTCCTTAAGAATGGGATGCTGCAGTTGTACTTCCTCAGGAAAATAAAACTACAGGGATTCACCCTCTTTTACATATTTTATATTATAATCTGCAATAACATGAGGGTACAACTATCTGCACCATAGCGGTATCCTTAAATACGAGGAAAGCAGAACATCAGTAGGTGTCATAGATGTGAAGATCATTTATGTTGACAAGCAGTGCAGCCCCAAAAGAGCAGGGGTTTAACCTGCTTAGCACTATGGACTCAATCCCGGCACCTTTTGTGTTTCAGGGATTTCTTTCAGGCTACCTCAAGCCTGCACTCAGGACCAAATGATCAAAGCTGCTGGAGTGCAACCACTGGTTTAGGAATCCAGCACACACCATCCAAGTCCACTCCACAACGTGAATCAAAGCACAGAAGTAGGGATAACCGAAGATTCTCTTCAACACTTCACTCCATACCCAAACTGCAATGCTAATGTAGATGAGCCCACATTTGATCCTAGAAAATACACACACAAATATACAACACACACATACACACCTCTGTACTTGAGGCAGAGCCTCGCCATGTACTTCCCAGATCTCCTTGTTTTTTAGGGGGACTCAATCTTGTGCAAGACTACACAGCAACCTCACTTTAGCCACCATTTTCTTCCTGATCAGCTCTATTTTTTCCTCACTTTTTCTTTTGTGCTTTTCACAGTGTAAATATAGCTTCTACTGCTGGGAAGCACAGAGTGCCTCTCGCACTATAACCCAGCCAAGGAGAAAAATTCAGAGTGGTGTAACTGGCCTCCAACATGGTAAGATGAACTGCTACGGGTTTTTTCCGTAAGAATTACAGCAACTGCTGAGCTATCAGGCTAATCCATTAGTTAATTATTTAAGCAGAAGTATCTACGCGTAAGGATTTTTTAATGCATTGCGAGTGGCAGTGTGGTGGAAAGTTACCAGCACCTCTCAGCACGCCGTGATTGATGGCGAAGCGCTGCCGCGGGCTCCCAGGCAGACCTGGGGACTCCCGTTCCTGCTTTGGCAGCTGCCAGAGATCGGCCTCGAAACATGCACGGTGCCCTGCGCCCCATCATTCACCACACCACGCCGGTTAGCTGTGCCATCAGCTAGGGGCGAGGGAAATTTTACAACAAAACTAGGACACAAGGAAGCAATTTACTCCTAAAAACACAATGAAATTAGCTAAAATTGGGCGGGGGGGAAATACCATGCTTTCTATCATAATTCAAACACGTCATTAAAAATAATCAACATTCTACCTCACTACATATTAAAAAAAATTCCTTGCTGATCACATTTTAATCCCAGCTGTATCAGGCCCAGGTAGAGCTGCTCATTTGGGGAATGGGGCTGTCACTTTTTCCATTGCAAACCCCTACTTAAGGGGATTTATAACTTGGCTGCAAAAACATACTCTGGGCTAAACCTGGCATATATAGCTTTAGCCCTGGAGCACATTTTTATTTTGTTGGGGTTTTTTTCCAGCTACAGAGTAGAAAAAAATTTATGCTCACTAGGTCTGGACATATCTGTGAACTTAATTGTAAGTACACAGTAATAAGTAGAACTATTAAATATATACAATTAAAGTTTCCTAAGTTACTCTACAGAACTGCATTATTGCTTTTTGTATACAATTTTTTGTTTAGTGGCCAAGGAATTTAAACAACACTTTCAGCGTTCCATTAATCCCTTCCTTTAGGAATCAAGATTTCCTCCATTAAGCAATAACTGAAGAAAATTGTTTTAGGTCTTAGTGATAGCAGTATGAATTTTTGATGTTAAAGGGTGAACAACAAGCAAAAGCAAGAGAGCTGTACACCTAACAAATTAATCTTTCAGAAGGCCTAATTCTATTCCCACTGATGTCAATTAAATGTTCTTTGCATCTGCTAAAAAAAGGTTCAAATGCAAAATATTCCATAAAGAGCAGGTATTCAATAGGAAATCAACGTCTTTGCACTTGCAGGCTGAGGTACTGATAGATACACATACACAAAATAGGTATTATTTTAATACTACCAAATAAATGTTTTTCCTGAGCCAATATGTCTGGTCTGATTCCGATAACTTCAAAGCTGCCCCAATACCTCTTTATACATATTTAAACAAACTGATGTACTAGCTCATGCACACAAATGTCTTTCAACACTCAAGTTCTAATGCGTAACAGGAACCACTATTCCTGAGACTGCTGTAAATTTTCTAGGGGTGGCAAATATTAAGAAAGATTATCCACCACAAAAGCTAATGCCAAATTGCTCAAAAGACCGAGCTAAAGGACTACAGAAATAAATGCATTAAACAAAAATATTATCTCTGCCCTTATAACTCTTCATACTCTTGTTAAAACATTTCAGAAAACAACTCCATGAAGCCACTAAGAGGTCAGAAGAATTTGGCATTTTGTCCATAAAGCAGGAATGAAACAGTGAAGAAAGTGAATGTGACTTCCAGAGCACTATTCTAACTGCTTCCACAGCCAACTCCTGAATACTACAATTGCACACACAGCAGTCAAACTAGAATTTAACATCAGCATTTTAAGAAGGCTAAGCAAACAGGAAATATATCAGTTCTATTTTTGGAGGGGTTTGTTTCTTACCTCCAGAAGTTCATCCTCCAGTTGCAGAAGACCAAGTGTTGCAGCTGGACCATCTGAAGCTATTGATGATATATAATGATGTCCATCAAACGTGTCAAGCTCAACTCCTAATCTCAAAGTGTGGATGGGTAATAGCTGCCAAAAGATAAGTATGGCTGAGAATGTATGTATCTTTATCTATCACAATATAAACACATTTAGGACTCAGTAGCTCACCAAATGAAACTAAGTACACAGTAAGATGATAAAGTCTTCACACTGACATAATCTGCACAAGTGTTCATAGTTTCTCTATACAAACTGTTTGCACAAATAAAAACAACCAATCTGCCCTTTGGGGGAAAAGGCCATCTGAACTTTATTCTTAAATAAGGTTACCATATTGGAAAAAATGCAGAGAAAAGTACCATCTAAGGTCTACCCTACCCAAAAGGTGAGTTTTCAACAAAACTGAAAGAAATTCCATAATCACCATAAAAACCCATCACAAGATCAGCTGTCTTACTCCTTTAGGAGCTACACTGCTTAGCAGTAGGAAAAATATCCATGAAATGTCCTCTGCATATAGCTAATAATACCAGCATCCTTGTTTCTGCAAGGTGAAATCACTGACTTTGTGTTAGCCTTTTCCCAGTGGGCCTCCTTAATTTGGAACTTTTCTCTAGGGAGCCTCCAACCATCAGTGTCTTAGGGCTGCTACTATTAGGAAGACTGGCATAAAACTGATGCGCTATCCAGACGAGACAGCAGAAATCACGGCAACTTGGGGAGAAGAGACGCAGCAGTATCTGTTCCTTCAATTTAGCCATTTTCTGGCTATTTATTACTCAAGTTGAACCACTGACTGTCCTTCTGGTTCCAAATCAATTCTGGATATTCAAGTAAAAGGAGCAACCCATTGATCCTCAACACTCCCTCACAGCTATGTCTGATGATGAGTTTATGGCCTTTCTTCACTGAGACGTCCCCACAAGTATATAAATGCATCACTTCCACAAACCTCTTTTGCACAACATTAACATACATATCTTGAAAGTCTCAGAAGAATAAAATTAATTTCAGCTCTGACCATTTGGACTAAATGGACCTCCCTCTCCCTGCGCCAGGATCACTACAGCAAACTCCTCTGCAGGACGATGACACTGTTCAGCAGAGTTTCAACCTCTGCTCCATTCTGTAGTGACTTTCAACAACTGAATTTTAATGCAATTAAGTCCCCCAAAATTGGAGGCTTACATGCATGGTTTGGGTTTTGGGAGGGTTTTTTGTTTGGGGAGGGGGTGGGGGTGCGTGTGTTAAAGGGTTCATTTGCCATGCTATGAAAAGGTATTGATTGGACCAGTCCAGAAGATGAGCAGCCTTTTTTTGGAAAAGTAAGATAGAGCCACAAAGCCACTAACTTTCTGCAACACATAAACCTGGAATTGTGTCATGCCCTCCTGGGATTACTCTGCCAACATATAGCACGAAGGAAACCATTGTGTAAGTCCTACCTTTGAGTACTTCTGGAGCTCCGAATCATCTGTAATGGGCATATCCACATTCACAACCTAAAAATTGTACATCATAACATTTTTCAATAGCAGGACAATAAAGACCAGAATGACAAATTCTGGTAAAAAAAAAAAAAAAAGATGAGCAAAATAAACTGTACTTAAACAAAGTCACATTGATGCAAAATAATATTAAACAAATGTTAGAAAAATCTTTCAGACACAGAACATTTACAACTAGGAATGTGGTGATTATGCACTATTAGCAGACTCCAATGTTATCCTCTTCCTGACGCCCGCGTGCCAATTTTAGTCAAGTTCAGTAATCCTGTATAAGCACAAAATGGCATTACGTTTGACACAAACAACCAAACTGACTTGCCAATCAGAATTTGAAAAGTACAGTAGCTTAAGTTACTACTTGAGGCTATAGCACAGCCATCTAACATCTAGACTAAACCATCTTCTGCAGCATGTTTCTAACACGGCTTGAAATAAATGAGTTTAGAAACCAAATCTGAACACAGAGTGGATTACTTAAAACAGTGACAAGAAATTCCTTCAGTATATCTTAATTTTTTTTATATTAATAAAATCACTATGTTCACCACCAGTTTTCTTGTAATGATCCTCCTAACCATAACTTATTTATCTGTAACCTTAGAAGGTTATTTACTCCAGTTTTAAATGTAATAAGATGACATCTGTTGTGATCTGTGGCCCAGGGCTGGAGTCTGGGACACTGAAGTTAAATATGTTCGGGAGGACTCATGCTCTTGTTAGATTTGGAAAATATAAAGCCTTGCAAAAAATCAGGTAGCTTCAGGGTCCTTTGGAAATTTCTACTTTAACAAAATATCTATGAAACAATATTAAGCCTCAGCTGTTTCTCTTGCTTTATTTTAAATAGGGCTTCCAGCATCTTGTTTTCCAGTACCTAGGGTATTTTTCCCAGCAGACAGTATCCATTTCACGTCCATTCAGTTGTAACTAAATGAATCTGTAACTGGTAACTCCTCAGCTTGACTGCTCGCGCTCAGGTACCTGGCAACAAATACCACCCAGCCATACGTCCCCGTACAGACTTCCAGCGTCTCCTTCTGTTTCAGTGGGATCTCAGCTCCTTCCATTGGTACCACAAAGGATCAGCAACACAGAAGCCATGGGTGACACCAAATCCTCTCTCTGAAGAGAAATACTTCTGAGAGAATACTCAGACCTGTAGGCACCTTCAGGGTGACTTGCTGGGAGCTGAGCGTAGGAGTGAGGATAGCGTGAAACAGGGACTGCTCTACCAGGCTGAAAGCGAACTGAACGTTGTTACTGAACGCAGCCAAGCAAGGCTACAGGTAGGGGCAGATGACAAGAACTGAAAGAACTGAAAAATGACTTTCAAAATGGGATACCACAATAGTTTCCTTCTATTATTTAAAAGGACCAATCGTTAACATTTTCACTCCTGACATTTTACTGGCGGCAGCGAAAGAAGAATTAGAAACAGACTCTTTCATGAACTAAGCAGGTTTTCGTCCTCTGTGGGAAGTGTGATAGTGCTAAGGGAAGTAATATCAGACTCTCGAAATGTAAGGATGGGAATACCAAGCAACTGAAGTGGGCAGACAAACAGATTTATTGCATCATGTACATCGTCTTACACGAACTTCAGATCTTAAAGGAGTGCTAATGGAAAGAAGAGAAGCAAGTTTCTCAAGGCAATTCTTAAAGCTACTTTAAATCTTCCAGCAAATGACTGGAACGATGGCTACTCCAAGTAGCAAAAATAAGTGTCTCTAAATCAACTGGACAAGCATTGCAAAGACAAACAGGGCATTTTCTTGGTGGTGGTGAGAATTTTTTAAGTCTTCGGAAAAAACTCTGGCTGGAGTCTTTTATCTGTACTCACTGGCTAACACAGCACTGAAAAGCAGTAGTGAATTACAATTTCAGTCAATTCTTTATGATGATTCATCAAAACAATCTTTTGCTTGGCAATTATTTAATACGAAGTGAAGAAATATCCAATAGACACTGGCACCACAAAGTTACACCACCGTGAATTACTTTCTATTTTCCCAGCACGTTTGAAAATCATTCTTTCATTCTTCTAATAAAATTGTAAGATTCTTTGTGAAACACAGGAGGTCTGTCCTGCACCTTTTTTTCCCAGTGCACAATAAAACAAATAGATCATAAAAGAAATCACAGAAATGCCACATATTTTAAGTGGCTGCTATGATGCAGATTTAGAAGGACAGCTGATTTTCTTAAATCACTGTTCCTGTCTAGTATCTGTATAACAATAGTATCTATATAAACAGAATTAAAAAAAAACCCAACAAACCAATAACTCATTATAACACTCCTATATTTCAGCCTTGATATTACAGGAAACAAAATTTGATGTTACTGATCTGTTCCAAAGACTAAACTGTTCTATAAACAGCCTGTAATGCTAAGCTCACAGATCTGTAATTTAAAGAAATAACATACATGAGTGGAGTTTATTGAAAGATAACATACCATAACTTCATATTCAGGTCCCAGCAGGTTTTCCCACTTGGATTTCAGCTCATGTGCTGGAGGAAGTAGGACTCTTCCTAAATATGAAAGTGAATATTAAATTTAAAAGCATGTCGTACATCCAGAAACATGTTTACTTCTAAATACTTCAATAATAATTCAGTGTAAATAAAAGATTAGAGGGAATAATCCCAAAAACGAAAGTGCATTAAGCTGAGTCTATCAAACAGCGCAAATCAAAAACGTCTTTCTTAGGAAAACAATGCAAAATATCAGCTACTGCTGACGTGTGATGTATTCAACTGGGAAGCAGAAGAGGTGATGCTTGCATTGATGAGGTGCGAGTTCTGTACCATACTGTAAATAAATCATTCTTTCAGGCTTCAAAACAAATTTCACAAGACTTCATAATTTGTTGCTATAAAAATGCTTGCCACTCCAGGGAAGCATCATCTCCCACCAAAACGAACCCCCTTAAGAAGTAAAACACCTGACAAGATATTGCTGTTATCGAGGGGCTGCATCAGCACAATGCAGTCACAGACCTTATTTATACATTTGGCAGGTATAAAGGCTTGTCTAGTTTAATTAGGTCAGTAAGTAACATGAGCTTTAATATAAGCTCCAGTTCTAAACCAGTCTTCCGTGGGAACTTGGCTATCTTGACATTTATATCTTTTCAGCTTTCTTACTTATGCAACCAAGGCAGTATTACATTCATGTAAGACAATTTGACAGAGCTAGACAGCATAAAATGACTGGCTGCCCTGCATTTGACCTCATCCAGAAGCTCAGCGCACATATAAAGTTCCAAGCCAAAGCAATGTTTAACTGGTAAGAATCAAGCTCTAAAGCAAATTCCATCTAGCAGCTACAGCAGCAGCAACTGGGGTCTGAATTACCAAAAAATGCTTTTTCCCCCCCGAACGACTGTAATAGTTTGTCAGATGTCTAGACAAGGCACAGACCACTTAGTATTGCTGATGTGTCATACTGAAATTTAGAATGTAAATCACAACCTCCCATTTTGCACACAAGCTAGCAAGTAAAACACCTCCAGAGGGCAATTTTGAAGACACCAAGAGAAGCTCAGAGCCTACCTACTAGCAAAAGCCAACACAAATGGGATATGAAGCTGCCTCTGCTTTCAACAACTTTGTAGACTGCAAAAATAAAAAATAAGCCTTTCAATACAATCCTCATTACATCATTTTATAACTTTGAAGTTTTCTGCTCGTTAAAAACAAAGACTGAAGTTAACTTACACAACAACCTCACCCATCATTGTATCTCTTCCATTCACTTTCTGTCATACCAGATAGGGAAATTCTGTCTACTCTGCACTGAGAAACCACACTCCTCAGAGCCTAACAACTGAGATTTCACCTGGAAATATCCAGAGCATCTTTAACCTACAGGCTCAAGGAGATGTGGATATTCAACGATTCCAGCAATTCAGATAACTGTTTTCTGTCACCAAAAGAAACTCCACCAAGAATAAAAACTTGGGTTTCTAAATACAGCCCAGTTCTCCCTCAAATAAATTATCTCCTCAAAAAAATGAGAAGGCAAATTGTCCTGAAATTCTCAGCTGTGAGCTAAGCGTTTTTTCCTCCACTGAAATTTAATTGAAGTTTCTAAGAAGTCATCTTCGTGAGCCTTGTTATCAAGCACAGGCTGATCACTATCTTTACTTCCCAACTGTAGGAAAAACAGAACACCAGTGCATTTTTCTACTCCTATTTACTGAAATACATAGGGACAGAAATTCTTTAGTCTCTTTTTCTGCTATTACAAAGTTATAGTGTGAACACACGGGACCTAAGCACCAACAATCCCTTGTGCAGCCAGATATAGATTTTAAGGTTCAGCAGGAGTAATGAATCTTAGGGTCAAGCTCAAAGTTCAGTTCAGTAACTGTAAGCTGTGTTCAGCTGGCTGAATACAGATTTTTTTGTCACTTCCAAAACACATTACCAAAATCTATGAGTTGTTCAGAGCAGGTGCTGATGCACGCCTGCATTTGAAGTTTCCCCCTTTCTTTCTAACACACTTTGAAGTCTTTGCTTGTAACTTCCTCAGAACGATGGAAACATTGGCTGGAGGGATTTGGATTAAATATATCCAGTTCCAATGGTATCACTCAATTCGCTGAAAATGCTCCTTTCCCCCCAAATAGCTTTTTCCACATGGCAGCTAATAGGAAGTTTCTTTCTAGTCTCTCATCCAGCTGGATTTTGCATGACCTGAGATACACACCATGTCTTCTATAATGTGCACGGCCTCAGAAGAGAAAACGCTTCCCAGGGACAGCTTTCATTAGCAACATATTTAGTCTGTCCTTCTGCCTGCACTTCCACACAGTTTTTCATTTCTAATTAGAAAGCATCAAGAATAAATCACAAGTGTATTGCAAAAATCATCTTTCCTGGTCAAAACTGCCAGCATCTTTGAAACTGGGATATTTTCTTCTTGCAGTTTCCTCCTGGTTTCACAAAATTGCTGTACAAGGATATGTACTGTGCTCTAGTGCACGTCATTAATGCACTACCTTTTTCTGCCCTACTGTTGGATATTTCTCCCCAGCCGTCTTTAAGCTCCTGACTAGCATCACCGTGTCTTTGAGTTTTGAGTACTGCTGCAAGGCAGAAGCAAGCAGTTCTGCCCAGTCTGCAGTCTTGCAGATGCAGCTGTGAAGTTAATTGCCTCTAGTCTGCTAGCAGAAAGTTTCAGGCCTCGTGCACATTGCGTCCTAAACCATGTTGCCTTTGTAACAGAACTGCTTAAGTACGGTTTTGCCTGGCCAGAATTACTACTTAATACCTCTCCAGGAAACACAATTTAATAAGAATTTCACACAACTGGGCTTAAAGGGAAGTAATACATATTTTATAAAACATACCTTTTACATTAAACTTCTAAAAGCATTTCCAGAGTTTAGTCAGAGCCTTAAATTAGCAGTATTTACTTTAGCACTATTATAATGAAGTGCCCATCACCGTGTCCAAAATAAGCACCTATCTTTGGAGTTAAAACTTGGCCATTAAATTCCATTCCAAGGTGAAATCTTATACATTGTATTTCAGTAGGAGTAAAATGTGCAACTAAGTATTTCAACTTTTTAACAGAGATACACACACACATTTTATAGTTGCATAATGCTTTTGCAGAACCTTGTAACTTAAAGTGGTTTTTCACTATGAAAACCCCCAGTTTAATCAGGCAATGATACCTGCTTAGCACTGCATTAAATGCTCCTGATGCATTACCGGATTTCAAAGCCATGCCCACTGCGTTATCCTGCTGGCCCAAGGAGGACCAGCACTGCTAGATGGTAGCAAGTGCAGCATCCAACCGCAAACAACCAGTATCCCCAGTGTTTAAATTCTGGTATCCTGAGACACACTGTGCATACAAACACATTATCCTGTATTCTCCAGGGTAAGGGGAGCTTGGCTACACAGGAGAACAGAAAAATCTCATAGTACACCTGCTACCTGACGCACTGGGGAATGCAGCGCAGATGCACCACGCTCGCTGCCCCTGCGAGGAATCGGCGTGGGTCCAGCTGGCAGCTGCGGATTCCAGGCAATGGAGCCCTTGCCAGACCGAGGTGCGTCTGCACCATACTCCACAGAGCTCCAAGGACGGGGATTACGAGATTTGCACAATGCTAGAATTGAAGGGGAGCCACTCTTACACATACAACCTGGTTACAAACTCCTTTTGAAGCTAAGGGCTGAGGAGTATTTACAGAGAGGCAGCGGAGCCACATCAAAGCCGTTTGAGTCTGCTATGAAAAGAGCTCAAAAATACTGTTTGATCCAATCTGATTATCAGCAGAACAGGGATCACTAAGGCCTATCTAGATAACACACCTTGAGACTAACAGAGTTTGTTAACTTCAAGCCAGGTAAAAGCAATTTTAGTTGCCAGCATAAACTGATCCTGGCATTGATATACCGTATTTGCACAGCACTAAGTATTAGGTAGCAAATTCCTCAGAAAGTTCTCTTCGCATCAGGGCAGACATCTGCAGCCTGTGACACCAGATAACCCAATCACGAGTAGTCAGGAACTGGCTATGGAGATATTGTTCGCTTCAGTAAAAAAAGAAAACATTTTATGCATAGAAAGTTCCACAGTAAATAAAGACTGGGTAAGTGACAAGGGAGAGCATGTGTTGCTCTCTTCTAGCCTCTGTCATACTGAGTGTAAGTCCTCCTGGCTCTTCTGCCCCTCAGGACTTCGCAGTAGGATGTATTTAAGTCATTTGTCCATTGTAACTACAAATCAATGTATGCTTTTCCATTCCTACAGCTAAAACAATGCTTTGATAACCTTATATCTCAGCAACTCAACCACCTCTGTTTTGGCTTCCCGTTTCTGGGAACATGCAAAAGTCACAACAAAGGATGTCTGGTTACAAGGCTTGGACAGAAAAGCAAACCAGAATGGAGCACAGGAACTGCTACATTTCTCTCGTTTCCAGGTTGTCTTTAATACTGACAGATCTTCCACGATCATAGCGAAATTGTTATTCATTGACAGCCATAATTTAGAATCCTCTATTGCATCTACATATCTTAGAAACTACAAGGCATAAGGATAATTTATGCTGACTTTAACACAAGCTGTAGAAATTCACCCAGAAGTTCCTGTAGAAGAGCCCAGAAACCTGCAGGGGAATTGCAGCACGCCTTCTGGAACGGCCTCCAACCTTCACTCAGAAGTCAGCTAAAAACCAAAGCAATCCATGCCTTTGTGATCTGCCCTATGTCCAATTGCCTTTGCTGTTAAATCACGCCGAATTTGAACTCCTGTCCAGATTCTGCCTCCAGCTATCGGGTCTTTATGCCTGTTACCCCTTTGCCAGACCAGAGACTCCCATCCGCCTGCACAGGTCTGCAGCCAACAATTTCCAGGTCAGCTGGTAAGCTCGGGGCAAGTAAGCCAGAAACTGAACGTCTAGAGACGGACCTCCGTTTCTGCAGCTGCTCAGATCCCGGCAGCAGCAGGGGAGGAAGCAGTATGCAACAGTATCAGTACCACGAGGTAAATGAGCTGGGTCTGGGAAACAGCAGGCAGCAAGGAGAGGTTCATTGCCACTGGGAAGTCTCACGGGAGGTGGACGTAGCTTGTGCTAGGCTTCCTGCTTCTGTGGCACTCCAGGAAAAGTCAGTGACTGCCACATCTCTGTCAGCAGGACAAGCAAACAGCAGCAAGGCAGGTGGCACACACGTGAGACAGATGTTCATGGAAGTGGCATCTGTCTCATTCGTGTGGAAAATGACCTACAAATGGAGACATGTCACAAGACATGATCCCCTGTCCCTGCTGCTGCAGCCGCCTCTGCTCCTTCAGCAAGCCCTACTCAGTCAAAACTCCTGAGGGAGGGTGCTGCAGCTCAGGTCACAGGTTGTATGAGACCAAGTCGAGCAGCTCGGAAGGTGAGTTCTGATGAAGTTACTGCGGTGCCAAAAGAGGAAACTGCAACAAATGAGCATCAGAGATGATGTACAGGAAACCAACAGAACATTTTGAAAAGACTCTGCAGACACAGGAGCCTAAGACCTGCGAGGGCAAGAAGATAGATATGACTGAGGTAACACTGGATCAGGAACTAAATGTGAATTCCCAAGAGTTCCATCTCCTGATGCTGTTCACCCAACGATTCAGGGCCCTGGCAGCAGAGGAGGATGAACAAATCTTCTCTGTCAGGAGAAGACTGCAGGCAGGACATCTCAGGTCATCAGAGCAGGACCAGGGCTAGAAAGAGGAATCAGCGAACTGGAGGCATTCAGCTTTACAGAGCTTACGAGATTCATTCCAGAGCACTGGAAGGGCTGCACCTCCGCTGTCTATAATCTACAAAATAATCCCAAACCAAAACACGGCTATCAAAGGGGGATCACTAATGACTGGAAAAGAGCAAACTTCATGCAAGGAGGAAGATCCAGTGAATTATAGGCCAGTCAGTCTCACCTTTGGCCCTAGAGAGATCACGAGATACTTCCTCTCGGAATCCATTCTGAAGACATAAATGATAAGAAGGCAAATCAGGAACAGTTAATACAGATTTGCCAAATAGCTGACCAATCTGACTGCCAAGATAGCTATGTGGATGAAGGGTGTAATACACCTCAACTTTACCGAAGCTTTTGATACCATTTACATCGGCATTCTCCTTTGGAAGCTGAGGAAGCATGGGTTTGATGACTGCTGAATAGGCTGAAAACTAGATGGACCACTGGGATCGAAGACAGCTTGACAGCCAGTTACGAGAGATGGTCAGTAGCGACAGGGGCCCGTATTATTCAGTATCTTCACTGGTGACCTGTGGACAGTGCTACATTTTGGGGATAGCGTGGGGTGGAAGAGTTGATAGGTCCACCAGGTAGAGCTTTACTTCAGAGGGACCTGAATAAACAGCATTACAGAGCAAAAGATAAAGATGGAGTAAGCCACAACAGTCCATTGGTATTGAAAATGGATTAAAGATAATTCCAAAGACTCAGAAGAGATACTGCAAGATATCCCATCCACCTGTTCTATGTAGACTCTGCTTCTTCACATTTTGAAGATTATCCTTCTGTCCTTGGTTTTCCTTATTCGCAGTGTCCACACCAGTTTCAGTCCCTACAGCTCCAGGGTACACAAAGGCTGGAACAGTTGGTTGCACTGTAAAAACAGAAGAAAGAAAATATAACATATGCCACAAAATAGCAAAATATATGATGTAGTAATATCACTTCAGTAACTGCTCTTCTTCTTCTTGTTTTTTTTTTTTGGCTACACAGAGGTTTTGCACTCTATTTTCCCCAATCCCTCATTTCTGTTTCTTTCCATTCCTCCTTAAGTATCTCATTTTCTACAGTGTGCCCTTACAAAATCTAGGATCATGTGGTATCCAGTCCTAATTGTTAAATTAGGTAACTGTAAATTGAGTGAAAAATAAAATCAGTTGCTAAAAAAAAAACAAACTAAAAAAAAGATTACCTCTATCCAAAGATCTTTCCGAAGAAACAGTAGAAGAAGGTTTCCTTCTAAGTAAGGTAAGGCGTACAGTTTGTCCTGTGTTACGCAATGCCTCTACCACTTCTTGGTTGGTATAATCCTGTATATTAACTCCATCAACCTAAACCAAAAACATTCTACCATATAATAGTAGTCACACTACATTCTTAGGCTGCTCCGTACACTGTAACCAACATCCACATTATTTTGTGCAGAAATTGTAGGGTTATTCACCCAAGACAGTAGTATTTGCAAAACAATCTCATTAAATCAGTTACATTTCACTAATTAGATAATATTTTCAAAATGCATTTTAAAAGGAAACACAATGGTAATGCCTTCTGTCTTCAGGAGGCAACCACAAAACAGAATTTGCAAATCTGATATACGCATGCACTAATTTCCCCCTACAATGTTTTTTTGCTTACAAAAAACACCTTGAGGAGTATTGTGGATGACGTTTCCCAGGAAGAGTAGTCAACCTAGAACGCTGTTCAGCTCATTATCACTGTTCTTTTTCCCATGGATTTCTAACATGCCCCACGCAAGCCTATACAAATAACTGTTTGTATAATCCACTCTGAACAGCCCAATTCTTATATTAATTCAGATGTTTTAATTTACGCCAAAAAAACTCTGTTCAGCTCACTGTTAGATCATACATCAATAGGGGCTTCTCCTGCAAAGCTGCAGATAAAAGCACAAGGCTGTATCAATTTTTGCCCTCACAAAGGAGAAGCTGACTTCGGAAGGTCTGGCATAGCATACGTTTTAAAAGTAATTTAAAATCATCTCTCTATAAATATTATCTCTTAAAACAAAAAGACTGTGTAATTCATTCCTGCTTGTACTGTGAATGCAAAATTGGCTATCATTCAATTCACTGTTATTCAATGGTTTTTAATTCTTCTACACATGAAGCTGGGTTTTTAAATCTAAATTGTATCCACACTATGCTACAGAATCATTAAGGACCATAAACAGTGTGCCACATCTTGCAAAATCTTAACCGCCCTCCAATCTCATTCAATTCAAATAGAAGCTAATGTTGCTCATCTTTACTTCAGGCCAAATGCCAAGATTCTCCACTCTGAAACGTTTTAATCCAAATGCTTGCCTCTTTCCTAGTTAACTACTATTTACTACTTCTTTGAATATAAAATAATATTTTAACCACAGCAAGTCAAAGCTCATTTCTGTTACAAAACTATCTAAACAAATACAAATCGTCAAATTATTTCCTCTGCAAAGCAGAGAAGGTTTAATTAATTTTAGAAAGCCTTTACTACTTTGTGCTTTTAACACTGAGATGCGTAATGAAGTATTAGTTCTACAACAATATATAAGCAGACTATTTCACTTACGGCAACGATTTTGTCATGAACATGAATTTGGCCATTGTGGTCAGCAGCACTGCCAGGTATTATGTTTTTCACAAAAATTCCTGAAGGTTCTGTTGGCAGCGGGAGGAAGAGAAACAAGTCACTACATTAACCTGTTTCTTTTCTCAAGATTTTTAATTACAGCCTTTTTCACACACTGCTCCTATCCACAAAGGTATGATTCTGTAAACCACCAACATTTGCACGTTACCACTCACACAGCTCGACACAGAATGACTGAGGATCTCTGATTGAAAAAACAGCACCGACACAACCACCTGCACACTGACCTCAAATTTTTTCCTTACAATGGCTCACAAAAGGCCACCTCCTCCATGGATTCTTCCTTGTGCTTACCCAGGCCTTAAACCACAATCACTTAAATCCATGTTGCATTTGATTTTGTTAAGACTACCTAAGCTAAAAGTAAAGTATGTGCTTAAGTACTTTGATCAGCACTTCAATCATCCTACAGCTAAGGAATTTAGTACTTTAAATCTTAATGAAAAAGGATTTTTCTTAAAAAAAAAAAAAAGAGAAACGTGGAAATCAGAAAAGCTGTCCTTTGTCATGGTTGACGTTTGATTATTAATTTTAACTTCTAATTACAACAAGGAAATAAAAACAAAACAAAAAACGCTAGTGAAAAGGCCCGATCATCAGTTCAAACAGCGACCCTTCCCTTCCACAAACTCCTGCAAAATACGAGGTGCTGGTCTTTAATTCTGGTCAACCTTGACACTTCATCCACCCTTTTCTGAACACCAACCTTCCTCAGGCACCTGTCCAGCATGGTTTGTGCATGCTCAGGACATGCCCCTCTACCACTGCTTCACACCCACCTCTTCCCATCGCCTGGCATGTGCTCCTCCCCACCCCAGCTCCCAGTGCTCCCTGCACCGGCCTGGGATTCTTGACCAGCGACAGCAGAGGATCTCCCGGGAATGAGGAGGGCTGGAGAGCAAGCCCAACTGCACCACAATCCCAGAATACTTTCTTGAGTCCCACGAGGAAGGGAAGGGGATAAAAAGCCCTACCCCTTTGGGTAAAACCAGATATTCAGTTGAGTGAATTTTAAAGATACTATCATTTGTGGAACCAATGTCTGAAAGATGAGTTAACAGCTCTAACTTAAAGAATATTTAGACACAACAAAAAAAAAGATTCCACGTCCCCACATCCTAGCACAGATATTTTAATCTGTTCCCAGAGTTTAGACACCGAAACAGCCATCTGCCAATGACAAGTACACCATCTCGCGAAGGTGACATACACATCACGCACAGCTAAGATTCTCTGCATCTCCTGTCTGGCAGAGGGATGGGCTAGTGAATCTGACTGATCATTTCCACTCTAACACCTACAATTCATTAAACAAGCAAAAGTTGCATGGTGAGCTATTTTGTACATACAAAATATCACAAACACTGTCACTCAAAAGCTAAGGCAACCTGGGGACAACCAATACTCTGTTTTTTAAATTCTTACAACGCGCGACCTGAATTGTGCTTTGTAACACAGGGGCAAAGCAAGGAACAGCATGGACAGGAACCTGACCACATTAGAGTCTAAACTGTAACAGTTCCTGCACGTACAACATCTCGCGCAGTAACAACCTAAGCATGTAAAATTCACAGTCCAGCAGTCAACTGGGAATTATTTTTTTAAAGCTAATTACAACTCCTTAAAAAATTTTGTAGGTGAATTTCACTTTGCAGCACCGTTCTCCAAATATCTTCCTCATAGGTTTTTTAAGTCACATGGTTTCAAAGAAGCACTATCCATTTTCCAGATCGTAAATATAGGGTATTTAAGCAGCCACTGTCCTAGGCCTTACCAAATCCTGCAGAACTCACCTACATCACATGTGCCAGCATATCCAACAATTGTTATTCCCAGGCTTTGCCCATTCTTTTTTATAAGTTCTACATCATAGGTCTCAAGAAGGTTGGTATTGTCCTATCAATAAAACACAAGACAGTCAAAAGTAATCTCATAATTTCCCAGTACGATGATAATATTGCAGGATAATTCAGATCTTCAGAAGTGAGTGGTGATTTTGATTTTCCTATTTTAGGAGGGATCATATTTGCAAAAGAGATATACCCAAGATTTGTTGAAAATAAGGTGTCAGCCAAACACATTAGTTGCTTTGTAAATCCTTTCCTAATTCTTTCTCCACATACCCATCAGAGCTATAATATTCATATTTTATGGAAAACAGACATTCTCATTAGACTGCTTGGGGGCCATTTCCCTTTGGATTCCACTGCCATTTGGTAACAACAACTTCCCAGTCAATTCCACAGGACAACAGAAACCCTGAATGCTGTCAGAGTTTCTTCTCTCCCTTCCATATGTTAGTCCTGATAATCAGTGTCACGAATCCCCTCGCCTGAGATCTTTCTACCAGACAGTTAAGCAGCAAAAAGGAAGGCTGTGCTGCCACTCAGCAAGACCTGGACAGGCTGGAGAGCTGGGCGCAGAGGAACCTGATGAAGCTCAACAAGGGCAAGTGCAGGGTCCTGCACCTGGGGAGGAACAACCCCATATACCAGCAGAGACTCAGGGCTGGCCTGCTGGAGAGCAGCTCTACGGAGAGGGACCTGGGCGTGATGGTGGATGATAAGCTGACCATGAGCCAGCAGGGCGAGGGAGGTTCTCCTCCCCCCTCTACTCTGCCCTAGTGAGGCCCCATCTGCAGCACTGTGTCCAATTCTGGGCTCCCCAGTTCAAGAAAGATGAGGAGCTACTGGAGAGAGTCCAGCGGAGGGCTACGAGCATGAGGAGGGGACTGGAGCATCTCTCCTACGAGGAGAGGCTGAGGGAGCTGGGCTTGTTCAGCCTGGAGAAGAGAAGGCTGAGAGGGGACCTCAGAAATGCCTCTAAATATCTGCAGGGTG
>Ga0065711_1009276_pt1 | contig 18209 bp, 26 predicted proteins | sample Hoacrofraction12_FD_59098 | JGI IMG/M metagenome (GOLD analysis project Ga0065711, IMG submission 59098) | Hoatzin crop microbial communities from Cojedes, Venezuela - Epithelial fraction 12 v2 (version 2) | ecosystem: Host-associated > Birds > Digestive system > Esophagus > Crop | place... | reverse complement strand
CCGCCTCCACCGCCGGCTGGGGCCTACGGGCAAGGAGAGCCACGGTGAGTGGCGGCGGCGGCGGGGTTCCTTCGGATCCGCTCGCTGGGCGGCTTGGGAAGGCGCCCTTGGGCTTGCCGGGGAGGGGGCGACCGTCGGGAGCGGGAGTGCTGGCGGCCGGCGCGGGGAGGGGGGGACGCGGAACAAGGAGAGCGCTTCGTAGCTGGCTGCTCGGTCTGCTGTTTCCCCCTCTCCGGGCTGAGCCCTGCGCCTGGGCTGGAGCCCCCCGGGGGGATGTTTCGGTGGGGAAACGCTGCTTTTCCCTCCGTGCTCTCCAGTCACTGCGTTCTCTTCTCCACAGCTCTGAAAAGGCTGCGTGAAGCTGCGAATGGCAACGACCTGGACACGGGTAAGACTTCTGCCAGCGCTGCCTGGGATCCCTGCCTGGGAGGGCGGTTGCGTCGAGTGCCTGTGTTTTAGGAGAGGAGGAGGAGGAGGGCGCAGACACGGTGCGTTAGATGCTGCAAATCTAGAAACTGCTTTTCTGGAGCCTTGTTTTGCTCTCTGAGCAGAGTGAGAAAGAGTTACAGTCTTCAGTTTTTCACTCCATCTGGTTCGTAGCGTTAGTTTTCTCAAGCTAAAGCAGCGCTGCACTGTTCCAGGTTTTTTTGGTCTGTAACTTTTGCCCAATTGTAAGCAGCAAGTGAGTGGTGTTTTGGTGAGGTGGAAAAGCTGTGATTATCTAAGCCGTACCCTGTGTGATCAGACGGTGTGACCCAGTAGATCAGAACCATGACCAGTGCTGGGCTCTGCCTCTCACAGTGACTTCAGAGAAGGCTCGTGGCCTGTCTGTGACTCCCTTTACATCTCTGTTCTATAGATTAGGTGGGGTTCGATATGAACTGTCCAGCAGCGATATTGATGTATATTATCTGCCCCTTATCATTGTCCCTCCTTAGACTGTACTGTCTCCTCAGCTGTGCTGGCCTAATTCTGTGAACAGAATTGGAAACTGATTTGACTTGTAGAAGCTCCCAGTATGCCAGGACGGGGGTTTATCTGGCATACTTCACCCTTCGGCTCCCCAGTACGCCTTGTTTCATGAACTGGTGGACAAAGTTCATCTGTGACCTCTGTCAGTACAGAAAGGCTTGGCTTCAGTCACCAAGTCAAGAGGAAGAATGAAGGAATCGGGCTTTGTGAACGTCTTGGTTTTAGTCCATCTTAGAGTTTTACACCTGTATCTGATACACAGGTCCCCCTGTTTACAATCCTGCTGTGTTTTGTGTACTCTGCCGCTTGAGGAGGTGTCTGATGATGAATTTGTTCTTCATCAACAAGTAAAAATCTTTGCTGTTTCCTGTGGTGGCACTGGGCGGGAGAGGTTATGTCACTTCCTACTGGCTTCAGGGAAGGGCTAGGTAAAGTGCTCCCCATGAATGGTTCTCACTGGTGGCACTGTCAGTCTCCCTGTCTTTCTTCTGGAGTATCAAACATCCCCTGTTAATGCTGCTTCCATCTTTTCAGGCGTTCCTTTCACCTCTGGACCGCACTTAAAGCAATAGGCGTACAGGAAGACATTAAAATGTGACTGTAATTCGATCTCTGGAAGCTGAGATGAATGGTGACTTTCAGTGGTCTGAGCTGTCTAGTTTCTTGTATCCAATACTGGTCAGTCCTGACTGTTGCAGGATACGTTATTAAAGAACTCAAAATATAGCAAATCTGTCAGTATTTTTAACAGCTATGGAATGAGCTTTATTTTACACACTGATTGCTATATCAGGATAATATCAAACCAACAGGAGTAATAGCCCTTACAGTTGCCCTGACACATGTTGCTGTAGATGCTACTTTTATGTCCCTAATCTTTCCAGCCTTTGCTGGCCTCTTTGCCTTTGTTATACCCAATGCTGGAGAGTCATACTAGTTTCTCTGCCTTTCTGTGTGAGCAAGTTTTCCCTTCCTATCTGAGAAAAGGAGGTAGTTCAGGTTACAAGAAGTGCCAGTGGTGGCATCGAAGAAGTACCTGGGTGGAAAAGCAGGGGAAACAAGTGTGGGTAGATGACGGTGTGGCTACTCGGGCTGTTCACTAGCTGGCTTCAACACATCGTCTCCTAAGGGTACATTTGCACTGCTGTTGGCAGGTTGGCGCACTCACCTGCTGGCTTCTCAAACAGTAGCCACCATTAGGATGGCAAAAATTAGGAGTTTCAGATTAATCTAGGAAGGGGCATATTCAAAACTGGTGTGAAGAGGTGTTTTCTCTCACTGCATGGAGTTATACTGTGAAACTTCACACTGCAGGTCCATGTTGATGTGAAAAGTTTACACAGATGCAGAAGATGACTGTGCAAATCCATGGAGGGATAGTGAGCATAGGATGCTAATTCTGGCTTGGGAAGTGCCTGAGATGCAGCTGACTGAAGGCTGTGAGAGGTAGCCCAGCATGCTTGCTACCTTTTTGTACTCTTCTGTACAAATGCCTATTTGTTGCTGGCTGTCCTTGGAGCTTCAAAATTTGGCTAGATGGATCCTTAGCCATTACAGCTGTTGGCTTATCTTTTATGGCAGTACGTGGAAGGTGGTGAAGGCAGTAGCAGAGGGTGGACGGTGCGCTGCCTCGACTGGCTCTGCTGAGCTGGGATGCTGGCTGGAGCTGGTTGAAGTCCAGTTGACTTGGTAGCTGGCAGAGCGTGTATTCTGATTCTGAAGCCCCTTCAGCTTACCTGCTTTCTTCTCCTCCTTGGCGCTGTCAGTGCAGCAACTCTTGGAGGATGGGACTGACCCCTGTGCCGCGGACGACAAAGGCCGGACAGCCCTGCACTTCGCCTCCTGCAACGGCAACGATCACATCGGTGAGTGGGGAGTGGAAATTCTGTCATCTGACTTCTCTGTGGCAGAAGTGCTCTTTGGTTCAGCACGTGACAGAGATTGCTGTTTTCTGTGTGTTTTATGGCAAAGTTGCCAGCTGAACTCCGGCTCCAGAGCGTGCCGTGTCCCCTTACTGGAGGGGGAGCAGGAGCTCCCAGCTCTGGGGCTGTACTGGTGCAGAAGAAAGGGTGTCCGTAGTCCCAGTTCTTCCCCTCAGGGAGCCCAGGGGCAGCGGCGCTGCCTGCCTTTGTGCTGGGTCCTTCTGCATTGCTGCGCAAACCTCTGTCCCCTGTTTCTGGGAGGAGACTGAAGAGCTGAACAGAAGCATCCCGAAGGCAGCCTGATGGCTGCCGCGTGGGCCTGACCTGTGGGGCAAAGGGAAGGGACTGACGTGGCTCTGTTTCCTTGTTTCCAGTGCAGCTGCTTCTGGACCATGGGGCTGACCCGAACCAGAGAGATGGGCTGGGAAACACCCCCTTACACTTGGGTAAGTGCCACACAGGTGAGCTCTGCATGCAGAGAGCCGAGGTGAACACCGCCTTGCTGTTTCTTTCCTCTCTACCTTCCTCTTTCCTGTGCATCACAGTATGCATCCCCAGCTTTAAGGAGCTGTGAGGGACTCTTTGCATTTCATTAGCTTCACTCTTCATGAAAGTTTAATGGTCAGGGGTAGAGAAAATCCATTTCCCTCCCTCTGCCGGCCCCAAGGAGCATGACAGCTGTTCCGGAGAGAACACCTAAGCTTGAGTGTGAGGTTACCCTGAACAGTTGGGCGGTTCCTCTTTCTCATGGCAGAGCGCCATTTGGCAAGCGTCGAGCTCCACGCTTGAGCAGAAACTCATTTGTTGTTTGCTAGTACCTCTGAGTTGTGTGTCCTATGTTTTCCCTCCCCAGCTGCCTGCACGAACCACGTTCCTGTCATCACCACGCTGCTGCGCGGAGGTAACAATTCCTCTGTAACAATTACAGCCTGTCCCTCTCCTGCCCTGCCCCGGCTGATACTCCCCAGGGACACTAAACCTTGGAGACAGACCTCACTTTCTGTCCTTGTTCACGCATCTTGCAGGGGCCAGAGTTGATGCCTTAGATCGAGCTGGCAGAACCCCGCTGCACCTCGCTAAATCCAAGCTAAACATCCTGCAGGAAGGATTCTCCCACAGCCTGGAGGCTGTACGCCTTGAAGTGAAACAGGTAAAAGAAACAGTCGCATGTTCTGGCAAGGTGGTGCAGCCCCTGGCAGTCTCCTGCGCCACCTTATCAAACATCATTTAGCAGCTGTTTTAAATACCTGTCTGTAGGCTCTTAGCTGCTCTGGGGAGAGTTTGACATTTTCCTTCTGTTTTCAGAGACCTTCCTTTTTCCCAGCTGCTACTCTGAATTTTTGCAGGACCTCTCTTGGCTCTGGTAGGCCAAGGATGCATTGAATGTCTTCATTCTCAGGCTGTATGGAGCACTTTGTTTTCTTCAAGCACTGTGTAAGACAGATGCCTTGCAGCAGGAGAGCGGGCCACAGCATGGTGCTGTAGCCGTGGCGTACGCATTCCTGCAGGGACCCTGCCTTCCTAGTGCAGCCTGCCCTGCTCTGGTATGTGGAGGCATGGGATAGGAAAGCAGTCATGGGGCTGCATCACAAATGCACGACGTGTGGGCCTCGCTTCAGGAGCCTTGTAGGAGCCACAAGGATTTTCATCCCTGGTGCGAAAGCAGATCCCGCTGGGGTGGGAAGTCCCTGCTCCTCACAGAGAGGGAAGCTAACTGACCATAAAGAAAGGCTTGGTGCTTTCAGGGCTAGACCGTGTGCTTCTTCAGCTGGGCCTGTCTCTCTTCCGTGTTCTTAAACCAGGCACAGGGATCATGTCTAGCCTGTCTGTGGCGCTGATCAATGCCTCTAGTGACTCACTGGGCTTTGATGCCACCGTTAGTGCTCTCTGGTTGCTTTGCATGTGTTCTCCTCCGTGGGTCATGTACTCTGCCACGTACTGCAGCGTCAAGGCTGTGCTTGGCGATTTAACTGCAATTTAATTTTTCCTGTAAAAACATCCCAGCCTGGCGCAGCTGTCTGATGTTTTCCTCTCATGCCTGTGGGTTTCAGATTATCCAGATGTTGCGGGAATACCTGGAGCGTTTGGGGAGGCACGAGCAAAAAGAACAGCTGGATGACCTCTGCTCCAGGTTACAGATGACTAGCACAAAGGAGCAGGTAGGCAGCGTCGAGCTCCTGTGACTCGCCGGCTTGCATTGCGACTTCTGTGTTCAGGAGAACGCAACTGCATGAGCAAGGTGACATTGAAGGCAGGGTTCTGGAAGTGTTCTTGCTCACATTGAGTGAAGTGGGCAAGTTACATGTTGACTCGTGGTACTCCTTTGGGCTGGAATTGAAAATGCAGAAAGCACCGCTGTGCCTAGCAGCTCAGCAGAGAAGCTGAAGAACAGATGGGCCGAGGGCACAGGCACTTTAAGGCCAGGATCAGCACAACCACACAGGGTTGCAGGACCTGTTTTGGGTTTTTTGTTGTTTGGTTGTTTTTTTTCTGCAAAAGATTGACCCTTAGAAACAGGCTTAGAGGAAACAGCTCTGATACCATTGCCGAGCTCTGGGTAATGCAGCAACATGCTTCTATTTTAAGGACAGGCTAAATCGTTCAAGGCGGAGGTCAAGCGTCGACATCCTGAGGGATGGGAAGAAGCTCCCGTTGCCTTAGATTAGGACTTGTTTGATCATGAGGACAGCATCCCTCCTACGCAATTGTGGGACCAAAGGCATCCTGTCCCAGTATAAGCTTAGCGCGGTCATTACTGGCAGTCCTGGTGTGGGGGTGGTCCCTGGTGCACCGGAGGTTTCTTCTGGGGCGGTGGGCGGCTGCACGACTGCACTCCTCTGCCTAACTGCCAGCTGTGTTCTTCTGGCAGGTGGATGAGGTTACAGACCTCCTGGCCAGCTTCACGTCACTCAGCCTGCAGATGCAGAAGATGGAGAAGAGGTAATGGGCTTCCAAATCATCTTCCTGATGCAGTGGGAGAAACCTTAGAGAGAAAAAGAGGAAGCTGAAGCTTGCTTCCCAAATCGCTGAATAAACGTTGCTGACAGCGACTGTTCCTGCCAGATCCACTCTCCGATGGGGCTCGGGCTGTCCCTCTGGGCGCTGCCACGGCTGCCTCGTGGGGAGGCAGCAGGCTTTGGACAACAGAGACAAGAGTGCCGCAGCTGAGACTTTTGGGAAAAAAAAGAGCTGCTCTTCTTTTTATCAGATGGGCTGGCGCTGAATAGGATACCCCTTCCAGAGATATTTTGCCTTCTCATAAGCACTGCAGCTTGATGTAGGTGGTGGCTGAGGCCATGTGCAGTCACCAGCCCTGACCAGCGCACTCAGCAGCTGGCCAACGTCACAGAAATGCTTGGAACAGGCACCTTTTGCCACCTCCGCAGTACTCATTTGCACGAGGGAGAAAGCAGATGCCTCACACAACAGGAGGCTTTGTGCTGCGAGAAGGACGCATGCTTAATTGTGCATGCTAGCAGCTGAGCAAACAGACTGCCTTGAGAAACACGCACTGAGGCTTAATCCTGACCTTCCCAGAGCCTGCGATCAGAGGATCTGTCTGCTTACAAATGGGAGACAAAGCTTTTTATCACTAGGCTAACAGCTTTCACTGGCCCTCTGCTTTTAAATCACTGCTGCAAGTTAGTGCTTAAATACTACAGGGAAACACTTGCAGCAAAATACCCAGGTGGACAGCTAGCAGGTGTGGGATGCCCTGATGCAAGAAGAAGGTTGGGGGGGGTGACCTAATTGTAGCGCAGTTTTAGGCAGACATCTACATCTTGCAAAAAAACCCCCCACCAGAACTGACTGCTGTGTTTCCTGTTACTGGTGGTCTTGGGCAAGAGGTCCAGTTGCAACAGGAGGTGTTGTGTATTCAGCCCTATTGTCGGGTGGGGATGGAGGTGGATTTACGGCTGCCTCAGCAGCACCAAACCCACAGCTGACCCATACCAGGTTTCTCACTTGTTGTGGAGAGATGCTGCTCTAGGACCTTAAGTGCAGCATGAGAAACGAGTTATGACCTCTGCTGGGAACCTGAAGTGATGCAGCCATGAAGGATGCAGGGAGTTGCTCTTGCTGATCTCTTGCTTTTGCCCCGTTGTGGTAAGTAATGAAGATGTAGACAGCTTTGTTTTGGAGCAGGGCTCCGTAAATCTTGTCGGTAGGGCACGAGTAGCAGTAGGGTGACAAGAACATGCCCCAAAGCAATCTGAGCTCCCGTCTAAATGACACGGTGTGCTGGTAGCAATACCCATCCCACAGCTTGGGAATTGCTGGTTTGGCAGTGTTTGTTCTTAGGATTCAGCTTAACCATGTGACTGCCACAGTTGGGAGCATCCTTCAGAGACCTTCAGGTCAGTATGTTCTCTAGTTAATCTCGTGTCTTGTCCAGGAAGAGGCTAAGTGGAACTCCATGTTCAAAGCTGAGATACCAGAACCTACGCATGGCATTTAGATAGGCTTGTCCATGGGGTGTTGGAGGCCATGGCTGGGACTGACGGTCTTGTGCTTGGGCTGGAGCTGTCGCTATGAATATGGATACTTCGTTACAATGTGCTGGATGGGAAGGATGCTGAGGGGGGGGAGACAATCTTACCTTTTTGTATTTCAAACTTCAATAAAATCCTGTCAGCCTCTTTGGACTCCTCAGCCAAGTTCTGTCTTTTTCAGAGCGGCTCATTCCTATTTCTTTACGTATGTTCCAGGCCCCAGGCACAGCACTGGACTTGGTAACTGCTACTCTCATACCCACTGCTGAAATTAGAAGTGACAACGTGAAGTTGTTTGAATTCAAACACCAGTCTGTTTGCAGATCAAAGTACGCAGCTGCTGACTCACCTTCTGATCTTGACTGCCACAGCCAAGAAATCCAAACTTTGCATCCAGTTAGTTGCTGTGAAACCGTGCAAATAGAGGAACGAGAATCTCTGTGGGATTGCTTCAAGCTAGAAGAAGGGATGTTTTGCAAAGAGGAAAAGCAGCCTTACTGCATAAGTACGGAGCTGGTGGGGACGAGGCGGCTGAACTCGTGCCTTGCCCCGTGCCAGATAAAAATGGCTGTGCTGTGAAGAGACAGCGAGGGGATGAGGGCCTGGGGGGGACGTCTGGGCAGGGCGGAGAATGTCCAGGGTGGTCCCTGTGTGAGGAGCGGGTAACCTTCGTGTCCAGTCTTATCTTGGTTCTTCCCTTCTTCAGAGCCTAGTCTTGGTGTCCATGTACACCCATCTGTCAGCGCTTCTGCACTCAACAGCCTTGTTGCTGAGGAGACCATTAAGGTGCCCGAAGAGCAGACAGCCGAAATGCTCTTTGTCGCTGCAGTTACCTTCGTTGCTGATGTTGTCCGCTAACTAGACACAGCTTAGAAGCTTTCCTCAAAACCAGGAATAGACCTAGCTGGGAATCAGCGTGAAGCTTTTAGCCTGAGCACACGTGACCTTGTTGTCCACAGCTCTTCAGGCCTTTGTCTTGCCTGGCGCTGGAGTTTTTTGTAACTGCTCCTGGCTGCGTGCTCGGAGGGGAAGGGTGGGGTGCTGCAGCCAGCCGAGCGCTTGCCTTGGCTCTTTTGTGGCACTGCTCCCTCCGTGGGAGGTGAGGCAGCGCTGGCAGGCCCCTGGAGACTGGCACAAAGAGCTGAGGCAAATAAAACAAGCAGGCTTGTAAGAAGTTTTGCCACTGCTGTAGCGATAACACCAGATAAGAAAGAGAAAAGGGGATCTGGTTTTCAGGGGGGAAGAAAAGCGTCATCTAGGAATCACCACAGTCAGTTCTGCTTTCCTGCCTCAGGGATGAAGCACGGGGCTGCTGAGAGCCGTGTCATACGTTTGGCACCAGGCTGAGAAAAAGTTTCAGGTTTCTTTGTGTCACTTGGTCATGCCAAAGCCTTCGCTACCCTGCCGTGCTCAGCAGCTGCATCTCAGAAGGGAGTTAGGTGCTGGGGAGGGAAAGAAGAAAAGAAAAGGTCCCAGGGGAGCAGGGTGTGCCTTCACGCTGTGCCAGGAGCTGTTCACTGGCACTGTTTGCTTTTTCTGCTGCTCCTGACCTCGAGCCTTTGGCCTCTCCCAGCAGCTTTTCCCCTTGCCCTTGCACCCCGAGCCACAGATTTGCCTGCACAACCCACAGGTGTGAGGCTGGTGGGCAGCTTTCTGCATATCCCAGAGGTGTCTGCTGCAGTAATGAAGAATGAAAACAGCAGCACGGGTTTCCTTCTGCTGTTTATTTTGCCATTAAACTCAGTCCAACCTCTTCGTTTTTCTTGTGCTACACTACCAAGCACACCTTCCAGGTCCCTTCCCAAGCGGTGGTGCATCCTGCTCCTCGGGGCCATGCTGTCAGGCTGCCAGCGTGCTCTGGCAACGAGGACTTGACCCAGGGCTCTGCTTCCCCCTCACCGCTGCCCGGCCTCCAAACACACTCCGTTTCCTCTCCTCATTCAGAGCACGGCTCTGCAGTGATGCGCTGTGTCCCCAGCCATTGGACCCAGCTGTGACCTCCCTGGCTCTGCCACTACTGCTGGGCTGTGAGACGCATCCAAACCCAGCTGGGTTGAGGATCTGGCTCGCCCAAGCAAGCGAAGACTGCTTGTGTCTCACCGAGGACCCACGGCAGAAGCAACAGCCCTGCACAAAGCCTCCCAACAAAGCTGCAGGATGTTATTAAGCAAAGGCCTTTCTCTGAAGCAGCCACCCATCCATGCAAGCGAACGCGAAGTGCACACTGCAGTATGTGCAAACATCAAGAATCTGTTCCACTCTTCAGCAGCTGAAATAATTAAACTCCAGGGTATCAAGCCAACGTCTGAACTCCATTACTTCGCCCGCCTTTGCCTTTCTAGCAGACTCCAAATCCATCATTGTAATTATGTGCACTGCTGAAGAAACCCCATGAAGCATCTCTGGCAAACCTCCCACCCCTTCATCTGCTTCCTGCGGTCAGTCCTTGAGCAAGACAGATCTCCTCCATCATGGAAAGCTACCTACAGAAAGATGCCTTCTTCATGCACTGTGCCTGCCCAGCGTGGGAGAGCAGCCCTGAGCAGCTCAGGGCCCACGGGCCAACTAGGTGGAAGAGCCAACAGATTTGATTAGGAAGCTGATAAAGGAGATACAGCAAATAGCATTCCTTTGGGTTTTTTTGAAAGCTCTAAGAGGGGAAGAGGGCACATGGTTATTGGAAGAATTAAAATAATCAGCTGCCAACATGCTAAGGCTGGTCGTGGATTAGGAACCAGCAAACTAAACCCAAAAGCAAATAGCAGAATTCCCTATAGCCGCAAGCGCTACGTGCCCCGACCGCCCCGTCACACCGTTACCTCTCCGGCCGGCAAGGCTGTCTCGCCGCGTGGTGCATTTGCAGTGCTGTCCTGGCTGTCTGCAGCGCATCCGTACAAGGTCCTGTTCGCACGAGTGCGAGGGCAGCGCTTGAGCCCACTGCTCTGCCGGGGAATTAAAAGCAGCTTCCCCTGGCCTTCTGCCTCCCCCAGCCCCGCGTGTCTGCAGGCAGGGAAACCCCCACCGGGGCTGCCAGATTTGCCCATGAGCTTCTTGGTACCTGGGTCTGATGCCTCGCAGCAGCATCAGGCCCACGGCACACGTGCTGGGGGGATGCCAGACACCAGATCCAGCACACAGCTGGCAGGACTAAGCTGCTCCACAGAGGGTTGCTATGCCCAGCTTGCAGGGGAGCTGGTGTCGACCACTACCCGCAAAGCCCCAACCTGCCCTTGCCTCTCCTGTTCCTTCTGCCCCATGCCAGCTGCCGACGTGGCATACCTACCTCTGCAGGGTTAAAGCAAAGCTCATCAGCCCGAGTGATGACAAGTAGGAAAGAAAATATAAGCAAGGAGTCGTTAATTAAGGCAAGAAGCTGGGAGCAGAGACTGCAGAATGCTAATCAGTCTGGAGGGGAGACTGCGTGGAAAGCAGCAATCAAGCTCCTTCACTTTTAATTAAACCCAGCTGTCTGTCAAGAACAGGAACATCTTTTCTTCACCTCTACCTTTGAGCTGTGAAACCAGTTGGAGCATGTACGCTGCTACTGGGCAGACAGGAATTCCCTCCTGGCTCCAGAGCCTCCCCAAGCCAGGCTCAGCATCTGCCCTGCCCACTCACATGCTCCACAAAAACAGGGCTTAACAGCAGGCAGAGCTTAGGGATGGGAGCTGGGGCTTGCAGATATTTGCCGTGCTAAATGTGCCTTCTCCCCCAGGTTTTCTCCCTGTCTTCTCTGTCCTGTTTTATTTAGTCAGTCCTGACTTGACCCACTCCCTTTGCAAGTGGGCAAGAACAGGGAGTGTCCAGCTGTGCCGCATCACTGCTCCCAACCACCACTCCCTTCTCCTTCCAGTGCTTTGGGCCACGAAGTGGGGCCTCACCCCCAGAAACAATGCAGATATTTGTGTTACCTGGAGGCTGCTTGTGGCCGTGCGAGCTGGCCCCCAGCCACGGCATCGCATGCAAAGGGCGGCTGCAGGACTAGCATCCCCGGGAAGGCAGGCAAAGGGCGCTGGAGACGTTGCCGAAAGGCATCGGCTGCAGAGGAGCGGCAGCCACCACGGAGGAAAGGAGCTGGAGAAATCAGAAACAGGGATAGGAGGCGAGGGAGGCTCCAGGTGCAGAGATCAACATCAAACACTTGAACGGGAGGAGAAAAATAATTTGCAGCGCAGTGCTTCAGCTGGCTTTTGCACGAGGAAAGGGGTGTCCTTGGAGCTGAGCTCTAGCGAGGTGTGCAACAGCTTCGGCGAAGGTTAGAAGTACCACGTTGCCTGGGAATTTTAAGAGCGGGCAAGACAAAGCAACAAGGGAAGATTTACGCAAGAGAAGCAGGGGATAGAAGGCAAAGAGATATAAGGGGGGGCTCGTGGCTCTGCTCACGCACACCACAGCGCTGTAAGCCCCTTGATGCCTGATGTCCCCCAGCCCCACCATGTGACACCTACAGCACTGAGAGCGGCGAAGGGCAAGGATGGGGCCAAAACCCCTTTATTCCTGGCCGAGGTCCCACCATGCACGGGGACAAGCGAGGACAGCAGCGACTTCCGCAGCCTATGCAGGGCTCTGGACACCACCAACGGGGCTGCGCAGCCTCCAACAACTTCACATTTGCCACCGGCTCCCGCTGGCAATCGGCTCCCGACGGTCCACAGGCTGGCAGTAAATGGCTCCTTCTCTGCTGGCTGGGGCTGCCCAGAGTTAGCTTCCTCTCTGTTTTAATTAGCTAGAAAGTGAGGAGTGCAGTCCCTCCAGATTTCCAGGCTATGGAGACTGCCGTAGCACCCAGTCCTTGTGCCTCCACCTGGAAAGTCAGCCTGTAGGGCTTCGCCAGGAGGGAGATCTCCATGCACATGTTGGCTGTGGGCAGCGGGGTGGGGGGCAGAGAACTGCTGTGGAAGGAGAACCATCTGCCCTGTTCAGGGCACAGGCGTTCACTCTGAAACCTACTGCTGCCATGGTGATTTGTAACTTTCCCAGCTTCGGTGGGTAAGTGTGGAGTGTCCCACGACGTCACTGCTTTCACTCAGCACTTTCGGCCAACCTTTCCCTCTTTCACTGCTCTTAGGGCATTATGGATGAAGATCTGCTTCACGTTAAGAGTTACACACTGGGGAACCACTCAGCACTAATTAAATGCCATATGTAATTAAGGAAAAAAAACAAGCTGTTGCCATCATGTAAAGTTTACTGTAGATACTGAGCTGGGATGGTGGCAGGTCTAATGGTTTGTGGCTGAGGCATCCCAGGCCTGGCTGCAGGACTGTGGAGGAGGTTGCTGAAGGAGCTCCATGGGGCCTGAGCTCAGCTGAACCTGTCTGAATGACCAAGCTTGTCTCTTTTGCTGCCAACAGAAAACCGTCTCTCCCAGAGGAAAGCGAAGCCTCTGAGATGTGGTCAGAAAGCATGATGCTAACGGAGATTTCTCCCTCGCCTATCACCATGGAGGTCCTTCCATGGGCTGGTCCCTTTCCCTTTCTCAGGGCTTGCCTGGCCAGCGAAAGCAGTCTCTTCTTCCCCTCCCGGTCTCTCAGGTGATCTTACTTTGTCTCCTTTCTAGGGCTTCCTCCCAGTCTTGTTCTAGAGCACCACCAAAAGCTCCCAGTCCACAGGACAGAGGCTCAGGGGCTATGTCTGCGCTGGCAGACAATGCAGGACCTGTGCTGCTAGCCCTCACAAGCCAGGTGGCATCACACAGCTTGTGTCCCCACGGCAAAGCTGTCTCGTCCCCGCTGTCTCGTCCCCGCGGAGGCTGGCCTCAGGTGGCTGCAGTCACCCATGGCACAGGGACTTGGCACACTGGGGAAACCGAGTACCCTGCTTGGTCCCCTTCCCTTCTCCACTCATGTCAGACTCCGTGGCAGAACAGGAGCTGCACGGTCAGCCAAGTGCCCGGACCTGGCTCTGCAAAACATTACAGCAATGCAAATCCCACCGGCTCCTTTCCTCACACGTGTGCTAGACTGGTCAAAGGCCTTGCTTGGCTGCTGTTTTTCTGGGCTTCTCCAGCAGCCTGATGATGTGGAGAAATGCTGGAGAAAGCTGCCGTGGGGCTGGGGTCCAACAGAGCCGAGCAATGCTCACCCCAGTTCCGGAGCAGCGTGACACTGCTGGGGTGGGGAGAAGGCTCCTGCCAACATGCAGGTGCTCTGCCAGCACGTTGCTTCCCACCTCCCTCATGCTCTCTCATCCTCCCTTCTGCCCTCTCCGTCCAGCCCCTCGGTTCTCCCTGCCTTCTCACCGCTGCTTTCCATCCCTGTGGATGGCTCCCACCCAGCCCCACACATTTCTCGTTTATATTGTCCCCCCTCCACTTGTCCTCTCACTGTCCCTCCTTTTACCTCTCTCTGCTTTTGTCTCCCTCTCCTACAACTTTCTCTTCAACAGCAGTGCTGGATCCATCTTAAACCCCACAGCTTTGCTTCTTCTGTACGCTTCGGCACACTTCTGCAGTGCCTGCGAAGTCAAATAAAACAAATGACACCGTGCTAGTGAGTCAGGAGCACCAGACTGTGGTCAGATGGCTCAGGCAGCCTCCACCACCTCCAGCCCAAACTGCAGAGCCCCACGCCGGGCAGAGATTGCATCCAGCACACAGCAAACATGGCAGGAGAAGGAAATTACCAGGGTTTATTAAGGCCAAGCAGAGGAGAGATTCCAACACCTTCTGGTGAACATGATTTCATGTCCCACTCCACCATCCCCGTGACGCCTCCCATCCTTCCCACCATCGGGCCAGGAGGACTCTTGGCCCCGCTGCGGGTGTCATTGAGCTGCTACCACAGCCTTAGGCTCCTCTGCGGCTGCTCGGGGCAGCAGGGGACAGAGCAGGGGCAAGTTTTGCTCCCAGGTAGACATGGATCCCACAGCAATGCCACAACAGTGGCCATCTTGGAGGATGTCCCAACCCACTGAGTGGTGTTGGCCTCATGCTCTACTGAAAGCCCTCTCCATCAGGTAGAAAGGGGCACCGGGGAGGCAGGATTGAACTAAGTGCACTGGGTGTGATGGGCATAGTTCTTTCTCCTTTGCCTCACCACAACTCTCACCTGGGTCCACAGCTCATTTTGCAGCTCGGCTACTTTCTTCTGCTTTGGTGACAGCCATTAATTCACTCACAATCATCAGCATCACATGGAAAAACCTGTCTGGCCAAGTCAGCAAACCACACGCATGGGGATAATATCACTGAATAATGTCACTGCTCAGAGGGCAATAGGTCCTTCAGCCCCAGAAGGAAGGGACAAAACTCCATGTTGCAAGCAAAGATCAAAGAGGAGGCAGCGATCCCTCAGAAATTTGCAAAAGGCAAACAGAAAGTAAGCAGAGGGGTGGATCAGGTGGAACAACGTGGTGGGAAGAGGAGTTACCGGGTTTGTTTAGGAAGAACTGGGGATGGCCATCAGGAAATATTTCTGAACTGCAAGCGACGTTAGGAAGTGGGACAGCGTCCGGCAGGATCTGCTTGCCAGAGCTCAAGCCAGGTGAGACAGAGCTCTAGGAAACCTCCTCCAGCAAGTACTTCTGGTGGGGCAGGGTGGAGGGAAGAGACTAGACTGATGGTCCTTTCTTCCTTGAGCGTCAGAGATGCCACAGCTGCAGAGGGGAGGCACGCAGAGGTGTCGGCACACAAGCCTTTCCTTTCTTCGCTTGCTGTGGAGTAAATAATTCCAGCATGACTAGTGACTGCCACAGAGTTTGCATCATCAAGCTGTTGGCACAGCCAGCTGACTTTTTTGCACTGGAGACATTGTGGCAAAGGCCCTCTGATCTGGACCAAGGGATGGAGGTGGACTAGGGCTGCCCCTGGACCAGGGGAAAAGGACATATGGGCAGGGGAGAGAGTTCTGCGGCGTGGGGCTGGGCACAGCACCCCAGCCCGGCCACGGAGAGGGGCTGCCAGCTACCCTGTTGACACTCAGGTCCCCGTGCACTCTCTCCACCCTTCCCACCCATGCTCTGATGTGCCCTTTACAGCCTGGATTTCCTACCAGGACGTTTGCATTTGGGTTGCCTCCCTCTTAGAATTTCAAGGTGCTGCACAAAATTAGCAAGCAAGTTGGGAAATGGAGGCCTTAAAAACCTATTGCAGGAATGCCACACAGGTCACTTGGCATCACATTAACATGTCCCTCCACTCTGCATTTGTGTGGGTGGATTCTGCCATTCCCATACAAATGCTGTGGGCCAGCAAGTGAGGGTGAGTGCGGACAATAGGTTAACCAGTGCCACAGGACCTTTCAGTGGCTCTGCAGCATCCATTCCCCTCTGCCCCACATTATTCTGCCTCTTTGGGAATGGAGTGGCTACTCACTGGCTGGAAAACAGATTTCTTCACTTTGTTCATCTGTAGTGCACAGTCCGAAACTCACAAGTTCCTCTTGGAGGAGTCGTGGCCAGGGGATGGCCAGCTGTTGCCAAACTTTCCTCCTCCAGCAGCTCCTTCTGAGCAGAGACCATGGCATCCTGTAGCTGGTGAGTCCAAGCTCTGGGATGACTGGCACCTTCAGGGTCCCTCTTCCTGGTGTTCTCCTCTCGGACCTGGGTCACCTCAGTGTTGCCTCCATAGAAACCTCTGGTGCTGCTGGTGAAACCTTTGCCCACATTGACCACGTGGACTTTTTCCCCAACTCTCTTCTTCCTCTTCCTGGTCTTGTTCTGGAAGAAGAGGCAAGTGAAGACCTGCTTGAAACGCTTGCGGAAATGCTTGGAGATGAGGGCGTAGACAATGGGGTTGAGGCAGGAGTTGGCATATGAAAGGCAGTGGGAAGCCAGGCGGCAAGCGTAAGTGGCTCGGTTGAAGGGAAAGTGGCCAAACCAGAAGCACAGGATGACCAGGTGGTGGGGCAGCCAGCAGAGGCAGAAGAGGATGGCCACAGCCACGATCATCTTAGTGACCTTACACTTGGCCTTCCGGGACTCTGAGATCCTTTCTATGGGGTCTACGGAGGTCCACAGGAACTTGATGGTCCTGGCGTATGCCAGGCTTACCACGGTCACAGGCAGGATGTATCCAAAGACAAACGTGAGGATGTCCAGAATCTTTCGGCGCTGGTTGTCCCAGATGGGGACGCAGATGGGCACCCCATGGTAATGGACAATCTGGTAGTAACTGAGGTAAGGCCCCGCGAAGAGCAGCGACAGTGACCAGATGGCTACAATCGCCACTCCTGCATTTCGGGAGGTGCGGAGATCCCGGGACTTCAGCGGATAGCGAATGGCCAGGTACCTGGTGAGGAGAGGAAGGAGAAGGAGAGACCAAACACAACATCGGTGAGATGAGGGATGTCTCCTGCCCTGTGGAGCTGCCATCTGTGCACCCTTCCCACGCAGCCACCCATCTCTCCCCCTCCCCACCTCTTGGCAGAGAGGGTTACAGTGAATGTGAATTCACTGATCAGGGTCATCCCAGCAGCGGGTCTGGGATCTCCATCATCCACTCTGCTGTCCTAGCTCGGGAAGGACAAGCAGCATGCCTCCTGAACCAGGGAAGAGAAGGACAGGAGCAGGACCCAGAGGGCTCCCTGTTTCTCCTGCGGTGTGTTGCTGCCCTGGGGCTTTTGCTATTCTTGGTTTTGCATGGTGGACACCAAACCTCAGCATTTGCTTGCACCCTTCCTTCCCAAGTGAGGGCTGGGTAACCAGGCCAAGAGCTTGGCGTGGTGCTGGGAGAGGCATATGGGAAGCTGGGGAGGCTAGCTTTGCTGGCCCTGACTCTGGGGAGACCCTACCTCCTTCTTACAAGGCACGCAACAGGGTAAGGACTCGCCTTTCTCCTGCCGCTTAGGTCAAGTGTGGCAAACACGATGTCCCTGAGCTGAGGACTCAAAGGGGAGGGGATGCTTGCCTGTCAACGGAGACGGCGGCCAGGGTAAAGCTGCTGGCGTACATGGTGAGGTAGATCAGGAAATGCACAGCCTTGCAGGCAAAGGCCCCAAAGAGCCACCCATCCAGGGTGTAAATGGTGGCCTGGAAGGGGACACAGCAGACGATGAAGCACAGGTCGGCCACGGCCAGGTTCAGGATGAAGAGGTTGGTGGTGTTGTACTTGACTTGGCCGTTCCGCAGCAGCACGGCCAGCACCAGCCCATTCCCTACAGTGCCCAGGAGGAAGATGAGGGAGAAGATGACGGGCACAATAATCCCTGCGGCTCGCAGCTCTGGGCTGTCAGAGGAAGCATTCCAGCCTCCTGGCATCTCCCCATCTGACTGCGGGGACCTGCAAAGGGAGAAGGGGAGACACAGCACTTGTGCATGGCTGTAGGCAAGCGGGTGCTGCTCGGTGTTGGCTACAGTGGCCACCAGAGCCCTGGCCCTAAGGTGCCTGATCCCAGCCTTTGCTGGGCAACCATGTTTCTCCCAGAGACGCCAATCCCAACTAGATGGTTCAGCGATGACATCGAGATCCTCGTGACATTGCTGGCAAGAATGCTATTGGGATCAGTCAGCCCACATCTGCCTGGCTTGAGTGGAGCCGAAGCCCCTTTCTCCTGCCCGCATTTATGTCCCCACCACGGCACCTCCTGTGCTCCCAGCCCCATGAAGGACCCCATACCCTGCTGCCTGGCCTCCCCTACGTTCCTCCTACAATCCCAAACCGCTAAATCCTGTGGGATTGCTTGCTTCGGCAAGTCTAAATCCTGTCTGGTGTTCAACAGGGCTCAGCCATGAGGCCATGGGGAAGGGGGCTTCCGTGGGCTGCAAGCGGCCCTGGCACACTCACCGCAGGGCTAAGCCACCCCCGGCAGCAGGGACCTGGTGCCTGGATGACACCCCACAGCAACAATCCCCCCCCCCGCTGCCCAAAGGCAGCTCCCTCAGC
>Ga0065711_1039023_pt1 | contig 18210 bp, 11 predicted proteins | sample Hoacrofraction12_FD_59098 | JGI IMG/M metagenome (GOLD analysis project Ga0065711, IMG submission 59098) | Hoatzin crop microbial communities from Cojedes, Venezuela - Epithelial fraction 12 v2 (version 2) | ecosystem: Host-associated > Birds > Digestive system > Esophagus > Crop | place... | reverse complement strand
GTGCAGCCTACTGTAGGTGACCCTGCTTCGGCAGGGGGGTTGGACTAGATGACCCACAGAGGTCCCTTCCAACCCCTACTATTCTGTGATTCTGTGATTCTGTGATCATCACCTCTTCTCCCTGGAGTCACGTCGGTTATGTTCAGTTTGGCGGGCAGCTCCTCTTCTGCTCCCCCTGCTCTTACAGCCTGTTTAGGCTTAAGAATCCTGTTCTCGTCTTCTCTTGACCGAAACCAGAGCTGATTGTTGTTAGTTGGTAACATGCACTTGGAGAAGATTTAGAGAAGCATTGCCTTTTCTCCAGTCCACAGCAGTGCATTGTATCTCTTGGCGGACAAAATCTGACAGAACAGTGGAGATCCTGTTGAACAGCGTCTTAAGACAATCTGGCCCATCAGTGGGATTTGCACAGAGCTGCCCCATCAGTTGTAACAACGTATGTCTCTGCAAACCCTCTATGAGCTAATTAGGCCTGGGTATAGCTAGTCATCCTCCTTAATCTACCTGTTAGGTTTCATCAGTCAGGCTTGTAAACATATGCACAGACGAATCCCATCAACAAGGTTTATATGCACAGCGTAGCTGACTGTAGTTGTAACATGCATTACAGCTCAAAGTAAGTTTACACTCAGCCATTTCAAAACCCCACAAAATTCAACCCCAAACTCCGTGTATTAGTCCTTCCTTGTATTGGCTCTTTTTAGTAGTTAGTTGTCTGCTAAATTTTTAAGCAGTGGTTTATGGTAAGGAGAAAATCTAGGTAAAGCAAAAAGCATCTATAGAGGATCATAGGTGTGGCTTTACTTCTGTTCAGGGAGAAATGGTCAGATAATTCAGATAAGAGGTGGCTATAATAGACAGTGTGTACAGTCACGGATGGAACAGAAGTGCGTGTTCACAATGTGTCACAAAAGCAAAGAGCCATTTAATGAAATAATCCAGCAGCAGGTTTTAAACCAACAAAAGGAAGTGACTTTTTACACAGTGAATAATTACATTGTGGAATTAATTGCCATGGGATGTTGTGGAGAGCAGAAGCATTAATGGGTTCAAAAAGCTGCTAGACAAATTCGTGGAGGAAAAGCTCATTGACAGCTGTCAGATGTAGAGATTCAAATACAGTCACTGTCTTGAGAAACCCCTAAACTGCAAGTTGATAGAAGTAGGGAAAGTGTATGGTAGGAAGCAGGGGAAGATCTTTCTGTTTGATGTTCTTGTTATACTCCTACTCCAGCTTTTTGCTTCTGCCAGTGTCAAAAGACAAGAGAATACGCTGGGTGGATCTTTGGTCTGATGCAGTACTTGCATCTTTAAGCAGCAGAAAACAAAATACAAAGAAAATACAGAGTCCACAAGCACTACTGTATCCTGAAATTTATGTTAACTAACTACGTAGCTTTAGACAAATAACATATACACTCAGTTTGAAACCTATTTTGGAACATAGTTCTATCTAAAACCTGCCTTTCACCTCCATAATTTTATCATTGGAAACTCTTCAGGGTATCTAATAATTTGTCTCTGTGTTCTTACTCATGTATTCGATGATTTAAAACATAAGTAAATGAACAGCTCCTGCTCTGGGCATTGTTACATAACTGAAAAATTCTTAATCTTAAAGCTCACTTCAAATCTGTATCATATAAAACCACACAAACCATTTAATAATTAGGTACTAGCAGATAAAAATCCAGCTTGAAGTTACGAGAGCTACACCCACTTGCACCAAAGAAGGGAAGAATCTTCAGCTAGATCCTCGTCTTGCAGCCAGTTTTCTCCTTAATGCCCAAGAAAAACTTAAAAACTTGTTCTAAGTAACAAATCTTGCTTGTAATAGTGATGGGAGGAGGTGAAATACAGCTCTGGGTGAGTATCTGCTGAAACCCCTTCTTATAAATTTGACGAAATTCCAACTTGAGTACCTATTCTGATCTCAACCACACCAAATGGGATGAAATGTTTTTGTGGATGGTTACATACCCTTTACTTATTTTAATAGGTCAGGATCTATAAGTTTTAAGATCAGTCCTTGAGATTCCTAGATCAGTGAACATAAAAATGCCTGTGATATCCCCATCAACAGTGTTATAAACTAGAAAGATGGTCCAACTGGTATTGTATATATGGTCAAATAAGTTCTGACTATGGGCTGCTTATTGCAGCACATACTGAATAAAAGACAACAAAGCATGCTGTATTTTTTAAAAAAAGAAAGCACTAAGTTGATAGCACTGTCAGAAAAAAAAATGTGATTTTACATGAGCTTTTATTACTTGAGGAAAGCTTGGCTCCACCATATATGCAACTCTTCTTCAAGTAGTTTTTGCCTCTCAGCCTCCTGTTTATCAGATTAAAAAACCCCAGCTGCTTCAACTTCTATCAGTCATGAGCCCATGGCCCCTCTCCAGACTCTAGTTCTCCACGTACCTCTTGAACTGGGGAGTCTGATACTGGAAACAGTATTTCAGCTATCATCTAATCAGTTCTTCATATAGGGGGAGAGTAACTTGCTTGGTCTTGCTGGCCATGCTGCTCCCAGTGTAGCTGGTATCCAATTTACCTTATCAGCAGTGAGAATGTTTCTTCACATTTCGCTTGGTATTTACCATGACCTCCCCGTCCTTTTCAGTGGAGCTGCTATAAAGCCAGTCAGTTCCTAGCATGCACTGATGCATGGAGTTACCCTGCCCCTGGAAAAGCCGCAGAACTTTTCTTGTTGAACTTGACATTTCCAGTCCTGAATTTCCTCCAGGTCCTTCTTGATTAAAGCTCTGCTGCTTGATCTGTCAAACGCCACTATGTTACTTTTGTCTAGATGATTGGTGAGAGTGCATTGTGTTTCATCATCCCAGTCACTGGTGAGGATATTGAACATCTTCAGCCCTACAGTTCACCACTATAATACTCCACTTGGTACTGGCTACAAATTGGAAATCAAAGTAATGTTTACTCTGAGTGTTACTCTCTGAGCCCAGCTGTCCCAGTAATTTTCAGTCTACCTACCAGACCGTTTGATTACATCCACCACTCTCCCCACATCTGCATTTCAGGTCAGTTCGTCACATAAGACAATCAGTGTGATCAAGCATGAACTGCCCTTTGTAAGTCCATGTTGATTGTTGCTGATTACCTTTTTGTTCTCTGCATGTTTGGAGGTGGATTCCAAAAGGATGTGGTATATAATCTGTCCAGGGGCTGAGGTGAGGCTAACTGGACTGTAGTTGCCTGAGTTCTTTTTCTTATGCCTTTTTTAAAGACAAGCATAAGTGCTAGCCTTTTTCTAGTTTTCAGGGGCCTACCCTAATGATCATGTTTTTTTTTGAGATAACAGGCAGGACTCTTGGCGTCACATCAGCCAGCTCTTTCAGCACTTTCAGATTAATCTTGAGTGTCCTCATAAATATGAATACATCCAGTTGCTCTAACTCATTCCTAACTTGTTGTCCCTAACCTGTTCCTTCCCGAACCATCCTGGTACACCTGGAAATCTAGGAGTAATCTTTGTCTGTGAAGACTGAGGGAAAAACATATTGAGTATGTCAGCCTTTTCCATCTGAACAACTACTAGGTTATTGCCTCCATTCGGTGACATCATCACATTTCCCCTTAACTTACACAGTTCCCTCTTGCTGCTCTTTGTATCCCTCACTTGTTTTAATTCTAAATGCACTTTGGTTTTCCCAGGTTTGTTCCAGAGTGCCAAAGCAGTGCATTTGTACTCCTTTTTTGTTGCTTGTTTCCTGTATGCTGTCTTTTTGCATTACAGTTCATGAAGAAGCTCCTTGCTTAGTCAAGCGGAGCTTCTACTGGTATTTCCAGTCTTCTTGTACAACAGGATTATTTGTTCCTGAGCTCTCAAAAAGCTTTCTATAAAAATTTACCAGCTATCCTAGGCACCTTTTACGTCAACTTCCTGTGAGATTCTGCTGAGCCGCTTCCTGAATAACCCGAAGTCCAGTTGCATAAAATCCTGAGTCCTAATTCTTCTGCTTACCTTTCCAGTCTTCTGGATCCTGAATGCAATCAACTTGTGGTCATTTTTCCCAAGCTACTATCTGTGACCATGTTTGCCACTTGTTCTTCCCTATTTGTGCACAGAGGTCACACAGAGTATTACCTTTGTTTGGTGTCTCTAGCATTTACATTAAAAAGTTATCACCAGTGCACTCTAGAAATATCCTGGACTGCTTGCGCAATGCCATGGTGCCCACATGGTTGAAATCCCTGATGAGGACCACAGCTGGAAATTGGGTTGCTTTTGGGGGTTTATTGTGGACAATATTGTCCACTTTGTCCCCTTGGGCAGGTGGTGTGTAACAGGCCCCCACTGCTGCATGCCCAATGCTGCTTTTGCCTTTGCTTTTGACCAGAAGATTCCTGTTAGATATGTGTTTGGTTCCACACTGGACCTCTGCATGGAGAAGGAGGTACTTTGTAAGAAAGTGCAACTGCCCTTCTTCTTCATTGCTCGTTATACTTGAAGATCCTCCATGACACCATTCCAGTCATGGATGCCATCCCATTTAATCTTTGTGATCCTGATCACATCAGACTCTCTGACTGTGCATAGGCTTCCAGTTCTTCTTGTTTGTTGGCCAAGCTCTGTGCATTAGTATCCAGAGACCTGAGGGGAGCCTCTGCATGTCCTTCCTCGAAGTAGAGATGTGTAACTTTCCCTTGTGGCCTTTTCTCACATGTACTTTCTCCTCCCTTCCCTTACCTCTGAGTACCCATTCCTCAGTGAATTTAGTTTAAAGCCATCTTCACTAGATTAGTAAGTCTTTCCACAAAGATGTTTTTCTCTTTGTCGGGTAGCTTCCGTATCTTCATAGCAGTCCTTCTTCAGCGAATGAGGTATTGTAATCAAAAAATCAAAAATCTTGCTGGTGACAGCAGCTGTACAACCAGACATCACTCTGCTGGTTACATCTGCTAACCAGGCCTCTGAAGAGAGCACCACTGGGGTTTCTGCCTGCTCACGTTTGCTCTGGAGCGCTCTGTTCCATTTGAGCTGCTCAAGGTTTCCTTTGGCTGAGTTACTTATGTCCCGCAGTGGTTAGCATCAAGAGGTAGAGTTTGGAAGGCTGGGTGAGTGTTGGCAATTCCTCTGCAAAATCAGTGTCTAGATTCTGGGCGGGCAAGCAACAGACCCACCTGGACGATAGGGGTGGATTCTACTGTTTCACACAGGGGAGCATCATCAGCCACTAACACTGGTGCTTTCTTTAGTGCTGGTACCGATCCAAAGACTTGAGATAACCCACTCAGAATTGTCTCCCAAAGCAGCCCCTACCGTTCCTGAAACTGTTAGCTAGGCACAGGTGAAGGAGGAAACAGCTTTATTCCGGTTACCTGAAGTCACAGGCATCCAGCTTCCACCCTCTGCAAGTTTGTATCCTCTTCCTGATCCTTCAGTGATACCTTTCTTCATACCCCAGCGGGGCTTCATCTTGTGTCTTGGAGAAGTTTCTTTGAAGATCCTGCTGATCTTCTGTGCAGCGTCCCTGATGCAGTGAAGCCCGCTGACCTCTCTTGGCAGCTCCTCACTGAGCGCAGCAGTGACTTGATGAGAACGCACCTCCCTGGCTCCCTGCCCCAGGGAGGAGCACTGGGCGTCTGAGCAGTCCAAGCCCGGGGTGGTAGGATGCCCTCAGCGCTTTCATGGAGCCTGAGATTGTCAAAGGACCAGCAGCTCACTGGTGACCTGTGCTGTGTTATCACCATTTGGGAGCAGCTTCTGTCGGTGGCATCTCTGGGATTTCTTTATGCTGCCTGCAGTCCTACTGCCATATTAACTGCTTTGTTTCTGGTTTTGTGTCCTGATGGCAGGGCTCCTTGTTGCTGGTGTTCCCTAAGGAACACTGTCTCGTTTCTAGATGATGCAAGTTAATTCTGCCCCTAGTGAGACTCCCCCCTGGCAGGGAGCTCCTCATGCGGCCGATTCGTTAGTTAGTTAGTTAGTTCCCTGCCCTGTTTGCTTGCCTTGTGATCACATCACACATTGCTTCCTCTTGCACTGCTGTTCAAAACAAGGGCTGGAAACTGGCCGTGAGTTAGCCACGCTGCTTTAGGACTAGAACTAGCAGTCCTAGTTTCGGGGTAGGCAAATTAGGGTGATCTATACAGGGTTTGGTTTTATGTGCTTTCCACAACAACCATTGAGTAAAGTAAATACATATTGTTATTTTTTTCTGTGAAGTATTTTTAGTAAATCCTCAGTGCCTGTTTTATTGAATGACTAATGCATTTTGGTACATCTGAATTACATCTATACTGAGTCATTTTGTTTTGTAATGACATATTTAAATGTTTAAATCTCTACAGAAATTAAATATTGTAAAAGACTTTAACCTTTTGTTCTAGGGGTTGGTTTGTGCCTGTATTATATCACCACAGGCCTCTGCTATGGGGAACAACTGTAAACTGAAGACTAACAGAATGCTATATGGCAGAAACATTTCTGGAAACCATAACTGAACCAGTGTGTTTTTGCACAGCCAGAATTTTTGTTTTTTGAATCAGATCTTCCCCTGATTTCTGTGTAGTGTGGTTGCATTTAACATTTCACAATACTGTTGTTGGACTCTTAATTTTTTCCGAAGTCACTGTTCACCCAACGCTTCTAAAATTTTCCCTCATCTCTTCTCAGACTGTAGTTGCTTCACATTTTGAAACTAAGGCTCTGTTTATGGGGAAGATTTTGCAGGTGACAGAACTAAAATAATTATATCAGTGTTCCCTGCCTTCTTGTTCTGGGATGAGTGGCTGTTTGTTTGCTTTTCTTGTGATATTTTTTTTTGTGGAGTTTTCTTTTGTTTTATTTTGTTAAACTCTCATATGGGACATGTAGGCTGAAATGAAATAAAAGGATCTGCAAGTTTTACACTGGGATAGCTGTAAAATAAATGTAAACATTTGTTGCTTGTGTAGACTAGTTGAACAGCCTTCTTTGAATTACTTTGTCACGTGTACTGCTTCTTGAACTACTTCTTTCCTAGTCAGCTATCTTCCTCTTATCAGCTCACGATGCCCTTATAGTCCTTGAACAAATGCCTGTTATACCAGGCTGTCCTTATTTTGAAATACCTTACAAGCTTTCACTTGTGCTTCATTATCCTGGATTTGTAATCTATGCTTCTCCTGATGTGTGGTTTATATTGCGTCTTTGCTCGTGTGCCAGGTCTATCATTTACTTTGTGAGCTCTTTAGGGCAGAGACCTGTTCATCACATCATGTGCTTTCTGAAGCCCATACCATATTTTTAGAATCCAAAGAATGATCATCGATTGTGAAAGACCAATATCCCTTTATTCAGCTATCTGTGAAGACTCTTTGAGGCTTCTCGTTGCCTTCTCCAAGCAAGGAATCAAAACTAAGAACCACAGAAAAAGTTGGTTTTGTACTTGCACAAATGAGTTTTATTGGGACAAAGGGTTTGGAAAAGAACCCCCACCCCCAACACACAAATAAACGAACCATCTAGCTTTCACCTTTGGGCAAGAGAGCTGGTACTGTATATGAGAAGAATGGGAGATACTTGTAGTGGTAATTCTGAAATGAGTGTGACTTTCTGCTCTGTGAATATTTGTATGTAAAATACAGAGAATAGGATTTTCAGAAGTGCCTACATGATTTAAGAACATTGCAGAAACAAAATGAGAGACTGAATCCACAGCTGAATGGTTAGGCAACAGCCTGGGATGTGGGAGAGTCAGGTTCAAGTACTTGCTCCAATTATCTTTTAATTAGTTATACAAAGTGGAACAACTTCAAACAGGAGAGGTCGAGATGTCTTACCCCTGAATACCCAATAGCCTATGGGCTAGGACAACTAATATGGGATGAGCAGAGATTTGAAAACGGGTCACTCACTGATGACTGTTTTAACCACTGAGATATTAAATCTGATAGTATGTGGATTTCTCTCCTCATTGTTTATGAGGAAGGATTTGTCTGGCTTAAGCAACTGACTCAAGGAAAGGGTTTGTGGTGGAGGCACCCATTGCCATTACAGGACTAGGACTCCCTGTCCCTTAGACAATCTTTGCTTAGATAGCTGGCTTTTGTCATTCCTGTTTTTTGACACTGGCTTTCTCCATCTACCTTATAAAAAGTCTGACTGTCTAATTTAGGGAGGGGCTTGTGTTAGGTAGCAGAATGTCTAAAGCTTAAGTGCTACAATTTGCATCTTTGCTACAGCTTAGTCTTTTTGTGCATCTGATTGTCTGCCACAAAGTAGGGACTTACAATGGTGCCAACAGACCAAACAGAAGGTTACAAAGGACTTTTAGCAGGGCTGGCATTAAATAGCTGACATAAAGATACTACATACTGTTAAAATATATTTACTGCTAAAGGAAGAAACCATGCTAATATACTAATTACATCATCTGGAGAGACTCATAATTATCTCTACAGGATTTCAAGAATCCGCATCCATTTGATTTGTCCTAATTCAGAGCCTTGTCATCCTCGTCTGCAATCTCTTGCCCAGATGGAGCATGGAAATCGACACAAGCGTTCCTAATATGCAAATAGAGATCTGCAGTTCCACTTCAAAGCGGCAGCTTCTGAAGTGTGAATTTTAATTATTCCGTTTTGAGTTAGTGACTCTGCAGAAAGAGTTTTTTTTCTTCTGCCGGTGAGTTGGGTGTTCTTTTTTTTCAGTTTTGTTACCCAACTTTGCAGTAGGCATGTCTCATTCTCTCTGTCATGCAAACAATGAAATGGTTGACCAGTTAATGATCCATCTGTTTACTGACTGTAATCCATAACTTCCTCAGGGAGTTGTTTGTCCTGTTCTTGGGTTCTTTCGCCTCTAGTGTTTGATATAACAAGATGAGATTCCTCATTGCTTGTCACAGGAGTCTGTCATGAACTTGAGAAACCAGGGCAGGTATCAACTGCCCTATATTTTGTAGAGATGAGCTTTGTCTGCTGTGAAAACTTAAGTTCCTTGGACAAGAGAATGTGCTGGTGAGTTTGGTGGAGATGAGAAACTTATGAAGCAAGAAATATTATTATGTGACTGTATATTGCGTGGCAGAAGACAAAAACAAAGAGGAGCAATCATGATGGGGATTGATAATCTACAGGAAGTGACCAAAATAGCAAGTGATCAGCTTAGAAGTAGCTGAAATTTCATCTGATTCTGAATAACTACAGAGTAGTGTCAAGTCAAATTTAAATATATTGCTGTGAGATGTACTCAAGGAGAAGATCCCTTTTGAAGTATGAGATGCAATTACAAGGTTTGGTTACTTATGGTGAGTTACACTGTTCCATTTTGGAAGGTGTATTTTCACTTTGTAGTGGGTGACTTCAGGAGGTCACTGACAGTTGAGGAAAGTGCGCAGCAATGGCACGCTGAGGACAAAAAATTCCCAGATACCAGTGGGTGCGCTTGGGAGAGCATGGACTACAACACCCCGTGAAGAGGCCAGCGTGACCTACCGTCCCTGCGAGACTGCCGACCCGTGTGTGGAGATGAGGCAGCCACTCACTCCGTCTGCTCCCTAAATCCTCTGCCAGTGACTCAGGAGCTGGTGTTTGGTGAGAATGTAATATACAAAAAGAAGAATGGAGGCATCCCATAATTAGGGCTAGTAATAAGAGAGGAATCAGTTTAGCATGTGATATACAGTGAATGAGTCAGAGAAATGAAGGAAAAGCGAGTTTGATAGAGTTATAGGAAGGAAAGTGCGGTACTGAAAAATTGTGATGAATGGTGATGAGATGAGCTTCAAAACAAGCTAAAAAAGGGAAAGCAAACTTATACGAGAAAGAGGAAGGGCGAGTTCAAAACCAGTACTAAGTACAAGAGCTAGGACTGTGAGTTCAGGAAGATGTAGGGAGAAGTTCGAATGGCAGGGGAGGTGTGATCAAGAGAGTTGGCTGGCACAGGGTTTATGCTAGCAGCCTGAAAGGATTTGGGGAGACAAATTTGATAGCGTCACAGAAACTGAGGAACAAGAAAATAATGTATCTGTTGAGTTTGAAAATAACAGAAAGGAAATACTTGCATGAATAGAGTGATAAGTTTAGAAGAAAATTACTTCTTTTTTATGCTTTTCAATCTTACAGCAAGTGACAGTTTCTAGTCATGGACAACATCAAATTTCTGGGATTGTCAGCCAGTCAGAATGTTTTTGATAGTCAAAAAAGTACTGAGTTTTTCCAGTATTATGGCCAAACTCATACTGGTTTGACTTCCTGTGTAAGTAAGTTTTATGGAGACAAACAAGATTTCTACTCCATAACTTTTTCTTGTCAGCCGAGGCAATATTAAGAAAAGTGTATTTAAATTTGAGGCTAAGCTTTTTAATTTATTTTGTTTTTACAGACAGTATTTTAACAGCATATGTGAGGAGTACTCCATTTAGGAATTCTTCTGTTTCATGCTCTGTTTTTTCCTATTGCCATGTAGACAGACTCTCGGGTAGACCTTCAGCCTTATAACTGCAGTTGAGGACTCTCATTTTTTTCCTGTTTCTTCTCACCCTGCTGTCACATTTTGCAGACATGAGTAAACTAATACTGCTCTCACACACCAGTCTATTTCCAGAAATTGTAATTTTAACTACAAACCATGTAAAAACTGTTTTAAATTAAAGTTGGATTTTAATTACTTCCAAAAAACATGTAAAAATCAAGAGCTTATGTGTATTGGGGAAGTCTATACAGGCTGGAGAGTTGGAATATGATTTAATTTTTAGTAATAATTTTAAACTTGAATTGATAATTTACGTTTAGATTTTTAAAAAGGCATTGCATATAAATTGCAAGAGGGTTGCAAAACAAGTCTCTCTAAATTTTTAAAAACTCTCTTTGTGTGCTTTCTATTCTACAGCCAGCTATCACATTGCATCCGGTATCCACCTTACAGTTAGGTATTACTATTGCTAGTATTGTGTTTAATTACAGCTTATTGTACTGTTCTTAGATTTTCAGGTTTCCTTTAGTGTGGAGGAGTATGAAGCAAGCTGGTTTTGAGCGAAGATGTGGAAGTTAATGTAATGACCTATAATAAAAAAGTTGTTCAGGTTTCTCAGGACCCAGTTTTGCGAGGCTCTGTGTAAAAAGGGATGCTCTGGAATCGGGAAGGTGGGCTCAGTTGTGCAGGACACACAGCTGACATAGCACAGAAATAGTCAGTTGTGGAGGGGTTTGTGGGCGTCATAATAGAGGAAGGTGTTTTTAAACAAGGATTTTGAAGAAGGATTTAAAATTATATTCCGAAATGTTTATGAGGAGCTTTCCCACAGCAGGAGGACCAGGAGAGAGAAAGTGTGAATGCACTGGTTTCGAAAATCAAACAGGTAGAGTGACAGGGACTGGCATCATCAGCTCTTGCAAGAACCAGCCTCTTGATGCTCTGACGGGTGATGAGAAAGGTGTGGATAGACTCCAAGGACTTTGGAAAGTCGGTGAGAAGGATGTGTACAGTGGTAATGTAGACAAGATCAATCCAGGCTGTTACACAGCACATGTTGTCTTTGCAAACATTGCTGACTATAGAGGAGCATATAAGAAGCATGATCTAGCATACTAGGAGCGAAGGCCCCTCGAATACTAGTTTTCTGATACAGTTCTGTTTCTGAGGCTTTGCTGAAACTGCATTAATAACGAAGATGAGACCTGTAAGCAAAGAGGAGGAAAAGAAGGGCAGTTGAAAATATCCTTCTCTGTCAGATGATATACTGCCTGCAGGGACCCTATAAAAACTAGGAACTTAGATATACTGGGACATCTATATAGCAGAACAGGTCTGTTAGCATTCCAGAGTGTCCTGTGCAACAGAGGAGAATCACTTGTGCGTGTATTAGGAAAGCACAGAGTGTTTGCCAAGACAAGGGAAGAGGTGCAAGCTGTCATCCAGAACTGGTAAATCAGGAAGGATAAGAATGGAAGTAAGACCTGGGATTTAGTGGCTAATGACTCTATTGAGGGCTTTCCCAACAGGAAGCTGGATAAGAAAACATCACTAATATGATTGAAGAATGTGTTATGTGGAAAGGCTCGAGGGAGAGACTTGTCTCTGAGGCGTTCGTGGTAAAGTGCAAAATAAAAGGCAGTTCTGCCATGGGGCACAGACTGGGACCGTCATACAGATGAGGTGTTTTGTACCCACTGCGGTGCAAGTAGGGTAGGTACTTCCAATTTACAAGGAAATTGCGGAGGCATACTGCAGGTGCAGTTTCTACTTAGTGCAGGTCTGCACCATCATTGAATTCACTGTTCTGTGTTAAAGGTGGAGCTGACCCTGATGGAAATACTGCCATCTTGATGCATGTATTAGTAGAGATATATTAATTTGGTGAGTCTAGGCTATGAAGTGTCGCCCAGGATATGTGTTTTTCAGCTACTGTCAATTCAAATAAAGCATGAGTCTGTACTTAAGAAATCTTATTGCTGTTCCCCAAAAGTGTAAAGGTTACATTTAGTTTTAATGAAAAATGACAATATGACTCACATCATTGCTGTTTTGGAGAGTGTGAAGAAGAAATGCTGTCAGTGCTGAAGAAATTTTTGAGGACAAGAATTTCATCAGATGAATGAAAGAAAAATGAGAGGAGTAAAAATTGAAAAAGTCTGCTTGACTTGCTCTGGAGGTATACTCAAGGAATATGGAAAACATCCCTCGGGAAAATCAGCTGATTTTAACAGTACATGCTGTATGTAGGTCTCCAAAGGACAAGTCACACTTTGTATTTAAACAGGGATCAGCTTCACAGCTGGCAGAAATCAGCAATGTTTTGTAGGAGCTGGTGAAGATAACACTGAATTGTATTTGGTTTAGGCTTTAGCCCTTTATTTCCACACTATGGAAAATACAGGTTTTAGTGATCGCAGTCAACCAAGCAGAGGCATACAAGAGTAAACAAGCTGTTAATCTGAAATCACCTTAGGGCCTTTTTCTGCTCCCACTGAAATCAATGTATAAATTCCCATCAGTTTGAGTGGGGTATTAAAGAAAAAAAAAAAGGCTCTAATATCCATGTTAATGTATTTTCTAAATATGTGAATTAATCAGCAGCTTGGTAAACTGGTTCAACAGCCTGATGAGTTTGCTGAATCAACCTTGCTAAAACAGATGCACCATCTGCCTCGCAGTTTCTAACATGCTGTTAAAACAAAGCAACATTTTTGTAGGAATAGTTATTTTTGCTGTTATAGGCCTTAATCTGTGCTCAGGCAAAACTACTTAGAATAAGATGTTGTGTGTCTCTAGTGCACCAAAATTATCTTGCATATAAACTACGTGGCAGAACTTTAAGTGAAGTACATAGAGAAGAAGGGATTACTAAATTTACCTACTTGCTCCTCCACTGTGTCTTGAACCATTTTGTTTAGGTGTTTTCATAAATGTCTCTCAAATACTGTAAAATTTTTTGCTTTGTTGTATTCATACTTCATTTGTTGAAAAACTACACAGAAACAAGATGAAGACAGACTTCTGTTTGGTTGAAATCATTAAGAAAATTCAGTTCAACCCTCGTGACGAACCACAGGCAAGCTGGGCTTTCAGAAATGCTGAAGGGATTGAGGTGCTAAATATCCATTAACTTTCTTCACTTTGGTACCTTGGGAAAACCTCACGTCTTAATGCTCACATTTGTTGCTGTCTTCATGAGCCAGTTTTACACTTGGTGGCAAGTAGTTTCAGTACTGGTATTTCAATAAGATCCCCTTTCATTGCTTATTTTACCCCTTTGCACTTTGCAAAGCAGTGCACAAGGAGTCTTGGAGAGAAGGAAAAAGATGTTCACATTCTTTTCTCTTCCATAGTGGGTAACTGGGGAAAACACAGAGCGTGGCTTTTTTCTGTCAGAACACGTGCAGAGTAAAGCATTTTGCTTCAGGTGAAGCTTCTAACAGATGGGAACCCCAGGAAACGCTGTTTAGGCTGTAAACTTTTCATTTGCACCCAGGCAATTTTGTTTCTTCACCTGGTGTACATTTACTTTAATCACACTCTGTATATATGGTTCCTTTCTAAACAGAAGAAAGCAAGCAAAATAGGGTGGGCCAAAGTCCGTTTCTAGCCTTCCCAAAATGACTTTAATGTGCCATGACTTGTGAGGAGTTTGTTTGGATATACCCCAGCACACATGCATGAGAGCAGCATGTGCCCCTCTGTGCTCACTTTCTTTATAAAGGTTAAACATCTCCAGCTGCGTTCAAAGTAGGTCAAAGAAACTGTGGAAGATACTAGCAATTTCATTGTGGGGGATACCTTAGCTACAACCCCTGTGTTGACATGCTGCTTTTGAACCATGGCAACCCTGCCTCACCTTCAGACTGTTACTCTGGCTGAGTTTTGGGATATTTGAAACGTGCTGACAGTCATTTTCTGTTGTGCTGGCCCGGTTTAATAGGCAATATGTGTCATAAGTATGGGTCAGCCCTCAGAAATATGCCTCTCTTGGCATTTCACAATTGTCTGTGAAGGTGTTGCTCAACCTGAGTCCCAGGCCTGCAGCCATGATGTAGAGAGGTGTTGAATCTCCTGAATCAGATGTGGGCCCTTAGGCAATTCTGACTGCGGCATAGCTGTGTTCGAACTAGTGCAGCTCCTGCTGCTGAATGATGATATCCTTTTTGACTGCCTTTGCAGATGTTTCCAAGAGCTGTGTTTTATTTGTGCACCAACAAATGATCTGATATTCACTAAGGGTTTGAATCCAGCCATTGAAGAATAATAAATGACTGTTTAGATTGAGCTGAAATTTTTCAGGCTGATTCAGTTACAGTGGTGACTCACTTTTAGAGTTGGTTCTCACATGATTCACAAAGTATATTGGTGACTCAACCCACAAATTTACTTAGCTCCCATGTTATTTTCCTTCTCAGGGAAAAAAGTTGGTTATAATAAATAATCACAGCAAACTTTGACTTACCCTGAGGTAAAATAAATGTGCATGTTGAAAGGCTGCATATTTGTAATAATAAATTATTTAGTGAAGTAAGGATGAAATAATAGGACATAAGAATCGTTAAATAAGAAAGAAATGTGACATGCATTTTTAGTTGATTTTGTTGCATAGCAGATGTAAATAAAGGAAGAATAGTTATTTTTGTCTGATGGAGATGCTCAGAGAGGCTGTTTTGACAGTGTTCGTACTTACTGCTATAGCCAGCCAATTCCTGGCATTTGTTCTCTGAAATAAGTAGTTTTAGATATGTCCATGTCTGGGGCAGGCATTTTAAAGTGATGTCAATTCAGAAGGTATGAGATACCTATGTTCTGAAAACTGGGTCTTTGTAGGATGTCTTAGGCTAATCACCCCAAGTCCTGAAGTACCTGAAGTTGTCTCTGAAAAATCTTGACTGAGTTCCTTTACAATATCAAATTCACAAGAAATTCTGTCCCAACAGGAGCTATGAGATACAAAGTTTTTCTTCAGAAGATGCAGCTGCTACCAGTGTTCCATTACTATGAGTTTAGAGTTAGCTGGAGACATTGGGTTGTCCCAAAAGAATATAAATATTCAGGTAGCTACATACCTCTGAGCTTATTCGCACTGAGTGACTAATCACCCTCCCTTTCATAAATGAAACAACAAAGAATCTGGAAAATGAAGAAATTCTGCCGTGTCAGCTGACTCAGTCATTAAAAAGGTCATTAGCAAGCAGGAATGTTTATTTACCTCAGAAATACCAAATGGCAATAATATCCATAAATTAAACTTTAAAAGTCCGTATTTTGTAGGGATTAAATTACAGGGAACAAATAATGTGTGGTTTGAAAGATTAGGATGAGAATTCTGAATTCTCTGGAAGGAGAGTTCTTTTGCAGGTGGCCTCAATGGTTTGAGGAAACCTCAACATGGCTCAGGTACATCAAGAAATTTCTGAGAAATAAAGTGGATGGCACTGGCAAACTCCCCAAAACCAAGGGACATAAATGATAGCCCTGAGAAAGGGTACCTAGGAACAGTGACAGGATTAAAAATATGCAGCTAAAGGACTTCTGTGCTAGACAGAGAAGAAAGATAAAGGCTAAAAAATAACCGTTGAGTGTCACATGCTGAAAAAGTCCAGTGGAGCATTTTTGTGGTACGCAGAATGCTGCTCTTTTATCACAAAGTTTGCGAAGCAGCCGCAAGCTGTTTCAGGCCTCTTTGTAGAGAGTGAACCTAACGGACATGTTGATTTGAATTTTCCCCCAGCTAAAGGAGAAGGTAAAAGGGTGGCTTTGTGCTCATAGCACAGTAATGGGATTTATTTATTCTTGGTTCTTCCACAGTCTCCTTGTGCAACCTTAGGCCAAGTTATTAATCTCTTCATGCCACGGTCTCCCCATTTGTAAAATACAGTTGACGGTACATAGGTCACAATGTGCATTTCAGGCTAAATTCTTTAATGTATGTAAAGTGTTTTGCAACATGATGCAGGGAAGGACAAATTACTAAATGCTGCAGTGCTGCATGCAGAGTTATGCCAATTAGTGCCTTTTTTAGACATGGATCCCTTACTGTAAGTAGACTGACACCGCATACTGGTCCAATTTTAGTCTATGGTACCCTTGACCTCACTGGTTCTGAGATTGATCTAGAACAGAATAATTTATTTTCCATTTGGTGGCTATGGTAATTGACCAAATAAAAATTCCCCAGACTGCCCTTAGAATACCCGGAGTTTACCGTTATCTTATGCTGTACAAGCTGGCCCTTCAAAAAGCCTGGTTTTTGGAGGCATAGTCTAACAGGTTATGCATGGAATAGACACACTAACAGTGAAAGAATCTACAAAAGGAAGGCTCACCCTTACAGATAGATACAGGCTGCCATGAACTGGCTCATCTCATAAGTATTGCCCATCAAATGCAGTAACCTCTTTGCACGTATCAGCTGTGACTGGGTGGTGTGGTGTGTTGCCGTGAGCAAATGGATCTTTTGATAGGTGAACCATAGCTATGGTTTTCTAAACAATTATTTTTTTAATGTTTCTAAATGTGTTTTGCTATCAGTGCAGCTGGTAGATCATATATGGAATATCGTTAATTATCGTGTGTAACATGTCTGTTCTCCCTCTTACTGCTGAGCTCCCGTGTAAATACCCTTGTGGTTCTTTGCTGCTATGGGACTGTCACAGCAGATGCTTTAGCTTTTTCTATTGCTGTAAACAAGCTGTTGTGACTGATGCTTCTTTTTACCATATGTCCTGAACACTCCCAGTTCATAGTTACATGTCATTTCCAGGATGCTTTGTAGGGTGTGTGTGCCTCCACCCCATTTCAAAATCAATGTAACTCTCAATGCATTGACTAATGACTGCAAGGTGTTACTTAGCATGCTGGTTTTGGCTGGCAGTGCTACTAAACAAACAGTTGTTTGCTTAACATGTCTTTCATGGTTCCCGTGTGAAGTAACTTTTACTGACAAATTGCACATGCCAATGGCTTCAGGTTTGCTAGTAAGCATTTATCTGACATGCTGCTGAGACCAAAAAGAAGTATGACCCCAACTTGTTGCCCTGAATATTGATAATTTTGCCCTGTCCCTTAGCCACATCCTATGTTTGTGTTGTCCTCATACATTTTGTTATGCTGATCCCATCATCACTACATCCATCGTGAATCTGTAGAGTAGGAGTGGGTGGTGAGAACTAGAGAAAACTGTAATGTACCTGTAAGGTTGTTGTGCTGATGCAGTGTATAATATGCTGCAATTCTGTCCCACTATGAGGAACCAGGACTGATGTCACATTTTATTTGTTTTTGTTTATGTTGTTGGTTTAGACCATTCTCAACCCTCTTCATGGAATAGGATATGCAGCACCAAAGAGAAGTTACTTGTGCACAGCAACATACTTACTTGTTATATTATAGTGGGTGGACATTCCTCATTATTCACTTGTGACATGCTGACCTTCCAGAAGGTCTGTCTGGCATTTCAGTAATGGCATATGTGATGGTACGGTATTGAGTGTGGTCAGGAATGGTGTCTCTACTAATCGTTTTAATGAAAGCAATCGTCTGGAGGTGAACAGAAACTGAATTTAAATTGTAGACATGAAAGAAGTTAAACTGCAGGAAAGAGCATTCTTTGAGCATCTCTCACCTGACTCTTTAGGTTTCTGTATTAGATGGTTGTCTGAGCCTATGTCGTATGTGCTGCATTGCTGGACTATCCTTGCAACGTAATGTATTGCTATTGGGAATATAGCTGGTGTGAAAGACTTTTTTTTTTTTTTTTTTTTTTTTTT
>Ga0065711_1039018_pt1 | contig 18211 bp, 17 predicted proteins | sample Hoacrofraction12_FD_59098 | JGI IMG/M metagenome (GOLD analysis project Ga0065711, IMG submission 59098) | Hoatzin crop microbial communities from Cojedes, Venezuela - Epithelial fraction 12 v2 (version 2) | ecosystem: Host-associated > Birds > Digestive system > Esophagus > Crop | place... | reverse complement strand
CCCCCCCCGAAGGGTTTCAGCCTGTGAAGTCCAGTGAGGGGAGTTATGGCAGAGTGACCAGCTGACAGATTTAAGGGAGCAGACAGAGATCAAAGTGAAGGGCATGGTGCACAGAGATCATCCATGTGCAGGAGTGTCCCACGGGAAAACCATGGCAGATCTGGCCCCAGGAGATGTCGGGTCCCACATGTACATCAGTAGAGCCCTTTCCATGGTGTCTACACCATGCTATAGCTCTGCTCCCTGCCCAGCTCTCACCCCTGGGCTCTAGGGTTCAAGCTGTGTATAGGTACCAACAGCTGTATCTCCATGGGATTGTCACGTTGGTACTTATAGGTTCTGCCCTGATGTGGGATGTGGTCATTAAATTTGCCACCCTGAATTGCCCAAATCTGACCTTGGGCCATCCAGGACTGTGGTCCATCTGTGTGGCGGCTCTGAGCTCTCCATGTCTTGGGTCACTGGGTTGTGTAAGAACTGCAGCTTCTGTGGGTTTAGGGGTTCTTCTTAATACATTTATCAGAGACAGGGTGTGTCCTAGCGGCTCAGAAAGCGGGAAGTGATAGGCCAGGCATGGCTAAACATGAGAGTGCTCTCTTCCACTGCAATGCCAGCCTCAGGATGCAATCACTGCAGATCTGTACCAACGTAGTCCAAGCCTTTTTCTTCCCCAAAGTTTCCAAGATGACTTGAAAAAGTGAAGAATCCATTAAGTAAAAATATATTAATTCAACAGCTATATCTTCCTCCCATTTCTCTCAGATTTTGTCCTTAGGAGCTAGCATGTGTCTTATTCTAACTGTGAGGGGGGTTGGTTGCTGGTTACCAGTCCCTCAGCAGACATAGCTGTGGCTTTTGCGTGATGTTTCCTCCCAGGGTAACGGGCTCCCCGAGATCATTGCCTTTTGTTCCAGAGTCTGCCGGGCAGCGGCTGGGACAGGCAGGGACATAGTGCCGGGGTAAGCACGGGCGCAGGCCATCCCGCAGCCACCCTGGGACACCCCAGGCAGCAGATTTCTGTGTCCCCCTCTTTCCTTTGGCCTTTTCCTTTCTCCCAAGGGGCTAAATGTCCCCTCCTGCGCTCTGCTTTGCCTCCGCGGCGGAGCAGAGGGCAGCCCCGCTGCAGCCCCAGTCCCAGCGGCTCTGCACCCCCCTCCCAAAAGAACGTTTGCAAGCCGGATTTGCAGAGATTTGTTTTTATAAACTTTGCCTGCTTGTGCAGCAGGTTAAAGAGCTCTGAAGGGGAAGGAGGGGAGAATGGCGTATTGGGTCATCTCCATGGGAACGTCGTGGGAAGATTGATACATGCCCCGAGAGGCGGGTGCAGTTATTAGCATGTTCCAGATCCTCGCCTGCAGCCTTTTTTTTTTCTTCCGCTGCTGAGGAGTAAGAAATGGAGTGTTTTCAAGGAGGAAAGAACGCGAACATCTGAAGTAAAAGCACCACTACAGACCCCAGCCCTTTCTGGCAGCAGGTCTCCATTCCCTGCCACAGCAGAGCTGCGAGAGCTTCAGCAGCTGTCAAAGCCAGGTCAATTTGCCCAGGAGAGGACAACCCTGCTGGCGTGGTGAGATGGTACCAGCCATTGCTGGCTTGACATGGAGCAATGGTGCTTGGCAAGGCAGGGGGAGGGGGAGCGGCTGGAGCAGCTCCTTGTCTGGTGGTCACAACCGCTTGGTGCAATGGGTGTCTTCTCCTCTGCTCGCTGCCCCGCCAGCCCGCGTCTGTCCACATTGCAGCATCACGCAAGACAGTGAGATGGATTCCAGCTCTGTTTGGTGAGCTGAGCACACATCTGAGCACCCAAGTCTTCCTGGTGCAGCACTAACCCGGAGGGTCAGAGGCGACCAGCTCATCTCCACGTGCCTCGCTTTCCTCCCAAAGCCCTGTCCTCCCTGGCCAGCACCAGGGACTGCCAAGAGCCTTCACATATGCTAACCATTTTCAAGAGCGATGGTGGGATGAAGACAAGCCGTTCAGTCTTGCCGGAGCCAAGAATAAGAGACCAGATGGCGCATGACCTGAGCAAGCCCCCTGTGATCTTCTGTTTGTTATTCTCCTACAAGCACGTTGCCCTGGGAAAAATCCAAGGGTTCGTTTCCAGGACCCAGACTCTTTTCATGTGTAATAACAACTGCACCTACCCTGGCCACACGCGTTGCTCACATGAGGCCCACTTGCTGCTGCAGTGAGGTTTCTAGGTGCAGGGGGGCCAGTGAGGTCTCCTAGAAAACCAGGCTTTAGCTCAGCATTCAGCTCCTCCGGGACACAGCTGCAATTATCCTTCTGTCCCATGTTTGTAGAGCACCTAGCAGGAAAGAGTCCCAGCCATGACAGTCCTCCCATGGGTGTTACTCTAAAATTACTAGCAACAAGCATATTTTTAAAACAGAAACCTCTGCTCTGGGCTATGTAGTAATTAATCATTAATAAATCATAACACTCAGGAGGAACTTTAATGTTGCAAAGCTGATTTTAAGAGCTTAAGTGGACCAGAGTGCAGAAGTGGATCTGTAACATGTTCCTTGGGTGGTGGGTGTCTGCTTCCCTCCCATCCCAATTAATTTCTGTCAGGCAATGAAATTTGGATGGCCAGTCTCTGCAGGGAGGGAGATCAGTCTCGGTATCTGTGTGTGCAGCATGGTCATGATTGGAAATGATCAAGGTGTGCATTTGCAGTAATAACAATAATGTCCCCAGAGTGACATTTCAAATGCAAATGAAATGAATAAAAATATCAGTTCCTGTTATAACTTTGTTGCTGCTGTAACTGAATCCAAGCAAAGAGCTGAAGATGTCCCCTCTGCCTGCCTGGCAGCAGAGCTGCCATTCTCTGTTTATTTTCGTTCCTAGCCGGAGCGGAGGAGGACTGGGCCACGAGCTGAGACACAAGGCGAGGAGCTGGGGCTGAATAGACAGTCTCACGACAGCACTCGCCAGATGTTAATCCAGTATCAGGCACGCAAAGCAAAGGGTGACAGCAGCCATGGATGGTGTGACTAATAATTAACCCACCACCCTGAAAGCTCAGCAGAGTTCTACAGTGGGGCCACGAACCTGCCCTGGCTAGGAAGCAGCTCCGCTCCCAGGGCTCTGCCCGGCGTAGCACACTCCCTCCCCTCCTGCTGCTGCCAGCGCTGGGGTGGGCAACGCTTGTGGCATGGACCTGCCAGGAAAGATTTCTTGCAGTTTTGATTTTAGTCAGTCTTCATAGCTGTGTTTGCCTGCAATATCCATCTGTGTCTCCTCTCTCCGTGCCTTAACACACACAGCCTCCTTACCTTCCCTTCAAAGATGCGATGGTGTTGGGTGTCTGCTGGTGTGTTTTGTTGCCTTTGCACAAATGTGCATGGATATATACAATAAGTGAGGGCATCTTTTAATCTGAAATTACATCATTGTTTTAATTTTTTTAATTAGGAATTTTGTGCACGGTTTGTATGTGTCCTTGGAAGAGAGATGGACTGGGACGCAGTGATTTGGGCTGGTCTGAGCCCGGAGCCGCAGGGCTGCCTTCATCCTGTACACAAGGCAACCCCCCACACGCAGCCCCACTCCTTGGTCACAGGGTGAGTCTTCTGCAAATTCAGAAGCACATCTGTTAATCAGTTTGTTAATTGCAAAAATAAGCCCTTTGGTATTTCTCACTCAGGATCGGAGTTTGGCTGGCTGTGGGAGACGCTGGCAGCCAGGGAGCATAGGCAGGATTTATGGTCGCAGGGCACATGGACTTGGTGCTTATTTGGGCCATGCTCCCAGTAGCTTTTAAACAAAGACAGAGCTCTTAATCTGAAGACACGTTTATTTTTTGCAGCAAAGAGATTGTCTGAGAATGAAACTGATGATTTAAAAAACAAAGAGGCCCAAAAAAAAGGAATTGAAACTGCATAGGCTATTTTCAGCCACCAAGATGAATGAAATGTAAGAAAATAAAATAGGTTGCAAGTTTTGGACTCTAAAAAGATCACTGAAAATCCAAGCAGGTGTTGTCAGCTCCAAGTACTGACAAGGCAGGCTTTTCTGCTGGCAAATAGTGCAAGATTTCAGCAGATGCACATGGGGCAACAGAAATCTGCTCATCCGCAGGGCTCCTCGGTTATTAACTGAGACCTGCGGCACATTAACTGCTTTGCTGTTTCTCCCTATGCCTGGCTCCCAAGGCTGGAGGCTGCTGATGGAGTTGCCACAAGGGCAGATCAGACCTGCAACCCTGCTACAAAGGGCTGCAGCAGAGACCAGCAGAAAAGAAGTTAATATATCGAGTGGGAGAAGGCGATCTGCAGCTCAGCCCTGTGCCCCTCCCCATGCAGGTCACCATCGCAGTCTTCCAGCCTCTCACTGGTCCTCAGGACCTGTGTTAGCGTTTACCTCCCCGTATGAAGCAGGGAGAGGTGGTCAGGGTAAGGGGCAATAGAAGCTGTGAGGAAACACAGCCTTACCATAATAAAACCTCAAGACTTCTGCTCTCCAGAACCGCTGTCCTCTCCCACACCGTCCCACACCAGTTCAAGAGAGGAAGCCAAGCACAGTAATTTGGAAATGAATGAGCTGCCAGTTTCAAGGTGTTGCCCTGAAAATTCACTTGCTACCATGTAGTGCCACTGCGGGACGTGCGTGGGTGGGTGGGTGGAGGGACTGGGAGGGCAGGACCTGCTGAGTGCCAAATGCTCCAGCCTCGGTGCACATTGATCATGGCTGACGTGGCTCTTGGTGGCATCCATGGCAAGAAGGAGCTGCTCCAGCACCGGCGATGGAAGGGCAGCACTTCGCCGATAGCAGCAGGAGACAGCCAGGCTCAGGGGCCATCACTTCCACCCCACCTGCCCTTCAGCAAGCGACGAGGTGGTCCTGGGTGGTCGAGGACAGGTGGTGTTCTCTGCTGGGAGACAGGAGGTGCAGCCCGGTGGCGGGCTCAGCGTTTGAGCTATGCTGCAACACCCGACCACAAGCAAACCCACGTGTGCTGCTTGCCTTTCCCCAGGGTGGTCCACACAACGGCAGGCTGATCATCCGCCGGGCACCGAAGGGGAAGTGAACACAGCTCTGCTGCGGCGAGGGCCAGCTCGGTTTCAGAGAGAGGGCAGAAAAACTTCCAGAAAGATGAAGTTGGTGAGAGCTGAGCTGGTCCCTGCACTGTCTGCCCAGACCCGGGCAGATGGGTGGTGATAAGCCAGGTCCCAAAGACTCAGCGCTGAGCTCTAGCTCCAGCCCTGCGAGCCCGGGCAGAGGCCTCTCGCTGTAGAGCCGCTCTCCGTACCATCCTTCCATGCATACCACGTGCTTCTGCTGGGACTTTTGCAGTCCAGATGTTTGCACAGGGCTGTTCCTATCTATAACCCCTCTCACACCCGAAGGCTGAGTGCAGGCAGATCCCTCCATCAGGCAGCAGCGCTAGGACCCAGCAAAGCCCCTTCCAGCACAAAGCCCATGTTAATAGGAGACCGGTGGCCCCAAAGGTCACGGAATCACGGAACCGAGAGCCGGAGAGATTTCCAACCGGCTGCACTTCTATTTGGGGCATCTCCTGCCTTTGTCGGTGACTGTGACCGTCAGCTGCCCCCAGGGCCCGTTCCCAATGCAGTGCCTGGCCACGGGTATCCCCTGTCCCTGCCTAAGGATGGGGCTGTGAGGAGACGCTGTTGTGGAGACACCGGTACACTGAAAATGCAGCACCCATCCTCTCTTGTTGATGCTCCCTTGCTGGGACAGGTGCGATTCACTCTGATGGAATTTTTGTGGTTGAAACGGGAACAGACTGAACAAAAAAGGGCAAAAGCACCTTTTCACCCACAGATTTGGGTTTGTGTTCAGGAGCCAGCAGAGATCCTGTTCTGGCTGAAGCAGAAAACACTTCCTAGAGCCCTGCCCCTCTGGTCTCTTGCTCATAGCACTCTGGATTGGTGCTGTTCGGCTGCACTATATTTAAATTACCTGTCAAGCAATTGCAGTGCATGGTTTTAAGCAATATGACTGCACGTGACTGCCCCAGGGGTGCCTGTGTCAGCCTGTAAGTGCTGACGGTATGAATGCTTTTTGCCGTGGTGACTACACAGACGCACAAGCAGAGCAGCCAGGGCTTTTAGAGGCTTTGCAAAAGTTTATTAGCTTTTATAACGGTCATGAAAATAATTGGATCTCAGACACATGCCAGCAATTTGGTACAAAGGAGCAAAAAAATGAGGCCAGATGAGGTGTAAATCAGGAGTAACTCGGAGCTGATGGTGCGGTGTGAGTGGAGCGGCAGAGTGCAATGAGTCCTGGCAATGTGGTGGGCTGTGGGAAGGGTCCCAGCATCCAACCTTGATGCAGTCTCGCAGTTACCGGGCCCATCTCGGTGAGGAAGGTGATGACACTGAAATGCCCGGGCCGGGTGCTGCTTCCAGATGCACCTGGGAGTGGAACCTGCCCCAGTCACTCCGTTCCTGTGTTGTGGGTGTCACACTACCATCATGGGATGCTGAAGTAGGTCCACTGAGGCACTAAGGGCCGTGGGCACTTGCCCAGGACAGCGCCTGGCCCGCTCTCTGCCCTGCTCCCGTAAGTGGCCACAAGCTGGCTGCCAAGCTGCCCGTCTCTACCCACTGATGACTGCGCCAGCCAGCACCCTCTCGCCTTGCTCAGCATCCCCACCCCAGGGCCAACGATGCTGGTGGCAGGCTCCTGTCCCGTGCTGGCACTAGGGCTTTTTTCCCTCTAAAGAACTTCAAGGAGACCAGCATTGCCCCCTTCCATTGTGCAGATGGGGAAACTGAGGCCCAGAGGAGGTTCCCCAAGCAAGCAAGTGGCCAGAAGTGCCTGCGGTCTCCGGGGGTTTGTCCTGTGTGCTGGTGTGAGGGGGTTTTCTTGACTCCATTCCCTGCTCTGAGCCCTTCTGCCAGGCCTGCTCTGGGGGATAACAGGGGAGAGGGGCTGTTGGGGTGGACTGGCCCCGGAGCAGGGGCTCTGGGTGCTGCTGGGAGCTGCAGCTGGGCCGAGCCCTGCCATGAGCTGTGCGAGCAGCAGCCAACAGAGAGCTTTCAACCACAAAGCCGCCGATCCTCTTCCCCCACTCCCTCCACACACACATGCTCTCCACGCCGGCTCCATCGCAACAAAGCAGCTCCTGTTCCCCACTCCATCCCCAGCTCCTCCCCAAGCCCTGTCCTGGCCAGCGCTGGATTTATGAATGAGTCCCCTGCTCTGGTGACAGCAGGACCTGCCAGCCCAGGGTGCCTCGCGCCAGGGATGGAGCCACAGTCGGACCCTGCTGCTGTCAGGAGCAGCACTTGGGGGGTGAAAGCAGGGCTTTGGGATGCACAGCCCGCAGCCCATGGAAGGCATGGTGTCGTACTCCTGTCCTAGCCCCTTCTCATCCCTGTGCCCCCTCACTGGGGACTATTTTAGATTACAACTCGCGAGCTGCCTGTGCCGGGTTGCCAGCTGGCATGGCTGCATGGGAAATAGCTCCCGCGCCCTCGTGTCCTGGCACAGCGGCAAAGCCTGTGTTGGTGCCGCTTCCCTCTGCTGCGCTGGAGACTCTGGCCATCGAGGGCTTTCCTGCCGGGACGGGACCTCGGGCAGGCAGACGATGCAAACAGCTGGCCTGTAGCCCATTTACACTTACAGCGCTTTGTGTTTTTACTGCTAATTAACGCAATACAGATGAAAGATCGCTGCTTTCAACCCGCTTCACGCAAAATGCAGATACAGAGCTGGCAAAGCACTCGGCAGCATCATGTGCTCAAGGCGCATCATGTAAAAGCATAGGTGATAGCCCATTTGCTTGCCCAGCACCTTCTGTGCCCAAAGCTCTGCCTGCACCCCTGGGCAAAACCTTGCAGCACCTCTCTGAGCCAGGTCAGGCCTCATCAGCATCCAGGCACTGAACCCTCTTATGCTTCAAACATGTTCTGCTGGAGTCAATACCCAGCGCCCACAGACAGATGGTCTCATCTGTCCCATTCCCTCTTCGTGTCCAGCTTGGGACTCTGTCCTCGAGTCCTGTGAACTGTAACAAACCTTTCTTGCTGGTTTCAAGTGGCTTTGGATGAACCGTTGTGCCAGCAGCTGGCCAGGATATTTGTGTTTATTTCTTCTTCATCTAGATTGCTCTGTGATCATCAAAAATCAGTTCCCAGCACTGCATGGGGCTGTGGTCTTTGTGGGCAGCATGAATGGAAATCGCTGCTCCTTGGCATTGGTGGTTGTGCAGCCCCATCTCCAGCTCTGCTCATTCCTGCTGTGTCCAGAAGATCTTGGAAAAGGAAAGTGGGATGGGTAGAAACCAGAGAAGGGGCTCAGCTTGGGGCTGAGGAAGGAATTGGTTCTACCCAGTTGGGTTCTCACTTGCCTTGGTGTCTGGAAGTAGACAGCAGTTGCCATGCATTTCCATCCTCTCATGAACATTTTTTCCTTCTCATATCTCCCCTACGATCTCTCTCGGCACCACCGGTCACTCCCCTGAGAGCCACAGCCCCACAGCCGATCACAGCAGGGCCCGTGGGCTTACAGGACCTCTCACATGTCCCCAGCCCGTGGCTGCAGAAACTCAGGGAGACCAAGGGCTGGACAAAAACACTATTGCTGTCTTCCTGCACCAGCTCCAGCCTCCAAAGAGACATTTTCCCATGGGCTTCTTGTAATTTCTGTTCATATTTTAAGACTGCTTTGCATCCATGTGGCTGGGCTGTGATACGAGCTATGCTTTGCTACCAGTCTGCTTTCATATGAACACACCAGCTACGCTAGCTGTATGAAAAGATGTTTCAGCGTTCCTTCTACTCAGGGCTTGTTAAGCCTCTCTTTGTAACTGCACCTGCACACCCTTACTTTATTACTTAGAGTTAACGTTAACACATCTCCATGACGCATTTGGAGGTGCACAATCCTGATGAAGGCCTTAGGAAATCGTCTGCTCACTGTGTCATTGCCCGCTGCCAGGTGATCTCAGGGCTGCACGGAAGAAACCCTCAGACATGCCACGAGAGGCTTCCTGATCTGAGCGCAGAAGCACAGATCCCTCAAGCGTCGGCCTACGTCGGTGCCCAGACCCGCTGTGCTCCCAGCTTCCCGAGCAGGCACCGGGGTCTGCTTGCACGGAGCTGCCTGCAGCTGATAGAAACGGTAGCAAAAGCAGGCACCTGCATCAGCATCGGGCAGCAGGCCTCAGATTAAGTAAAACATCCATTTAGATAGCTGGTTACCCTCGGTTCTGTGCTGTCTCCATAGCATCTGAGGTCTCTAAAGCCATGATCATTTTTGTCTGTTTATGTCTCTTGGTAGAGATGTTGGTGTAGACGTAGATGTTACTGACCCAAGACTAGATCTGCTGGACAACTTTACAGTCTATGCTGTTCTGCCTTGCTCCGTCTTGCACAGCCAGACGTGGATACTGTTGGTGCTCGGGGTCCAGAGGTTACCACCGTAAGAAGTTTCTCCCACCACCTTTTCTTGGCCGCCTTGACACACGGGGTGACTGCACCTTCCCTCCTCACAGCTTACCTGCCCCATTCTCCAGTTTGGTCCAAAAAATCCACTGTGTTAAAGGAAAAACCTTTATTTTTTTTTAATTTTTAAGTCAGCAGTTTGTTTCTCTGACCTAAAGACGTAATTCCCCAGTAGTTTAAGCCTTTCTTAGCATGGTGGTGTGCTCACATAAAGTCTAATCACTGATCTAATTAAATTGATTTGCTACTGTGTTAAATCAGTGCAGCTATATTGAGCAGATCAGGTCTAAGTTTCTATTCCACCTCATCATAAAAAATGATAATAAAAAGCACCTTCAAGACATCAGTGCTAAGAATTAAAAAAGAAAGTTACATTTATTATTTTAAATCCAGTCTCATTATTTCTGGGCTGTAGATTTTTGAAAGGGGCTATGAAATCCTTGGCATTGGCAATATTCATCTCACATTTCTCTTTTATGAAGACCTCTACAGGACATGCAAATATTTATTAATGTTCCACAAGGGTCTTTGGAGTTTACGAATCTGAAGCCCATTGAAGGTGACAGCTCTTTTTTAAAATTAAAGAAAGAAAGGCAAGCCAAATATCAGTCAAAAAAAACCAGTATTTTAAAAATAATTTTCGTGGTTATTTTTATTAATGATCCGAGATTGATTATTGTTTCCTTATAAAGTTTCTTCATTACTTCCTCCCTGACAAAATTACTTTAAAGTAGTTATTTCCACTTGAGGTTTTGGTGGATTTCCTGATCAGGGGTTCACGCTTTGGCTTTCGTAGCTCTGTTACAATACTAACAGTACAAGTTATTTTAGGAAAGATTTATGTTTCAGATAAAAGCACAATAAATAAATTTAAAACCAGCAATACAGACATTTTTATACAGAGCTATCTAATTTGATAAAATGTACAAATTTGGTCAGATTCACTCCAACAGTGGCCTCTTAAACTCTGATTTACAGAATCAAGAAGCTGAAATAGCAGGTCATTGGATTTTCAGAGCCAGCAGCCTTAGCCTGATAGCAGGACAGTACCAGGCTTAGCCAGAAGCATCTCCCAAAAACCTCTCCAGCCTGACATGACGCTGCCTGTGGACATGGCATCCCACTGCGACATCGCATTCATGACTGGCACCCATAGGTGCAAGTGCTGCTGGCTCACAGGTTTGCTCTGCAGAGTGAACCATGCCCTAAACAAACAACCCCGGCACACTCTGCACTTGCCTCTGCCAACGGCTTGCTGCATCTCGATATTAAGCCAAGGATTTCCACCCAGGCTGGACCTGGGCACAGTCTGATGGGCCGCTCCGGGACTGTGAGCGGGTGCTAAGATCTAACCCACCTCTAGGGAGAGGGTGACCCTTGGCAGACCCAGCCTTGAGCAACCTCTGATCAGTAATGGCACTATTAATCAGGCTGATGAGCTTAGACCTGAAAATGCCCAGACTGCTTTGAATCATTCTCACCTGATTAGCAGAGGATCCCACACCTGCATTTCTCACCCATGCTGGTAGGGAGGAACCCTGAGCTTTATTTGCCAGATGAAGTGTTGAGGCACAGAGAGGTTCAAAGTAGGGTAACTTGCAGCAGATTGTTCTTGGTGTAGGGGATTTGCAACCCCAAAAGCAGGGCTTGGCTTCATCTTCATTTTACAATTTGCAAAAGACCTTCTGGCTTATTTTCCGGTTCTGCTGAGAGGGAATCAGGTCCAGTTGGAGCCTGGCAAGAGCCACAGAAGAGGAGAGATGTTGCATTTGCCCGCTGAGATCCCACGTGGCAGAAACCCTTGGAGCCACTGCTGAGAACGAAGGCACTTGGTAAGAGCCCCTGGCAATCCGAGGACAGCAGCCTGTGCTGAAGGGGGTGCAGGATGCCACCCCCAAGCAGCCTGGTGCACTGAGCAAGGTGCAGCGCTTTTACGGCAGTCCCTGCAGGCCCATCACTGCTGCCACGTGAAAGCAGCAATCTGGCAAGCGCAGCCATGGCTATGAGCATCGCCCAAAAGTACGTCTGCGCTGGGGCAGGAACCAAGCAGCCCCCGAAGCCCTGTCAGCACAGGGCTTTCCTTAATCCCTGGAAATCAGCGCCTGGCTGCGTGGGACCACCATAGCTAATAAAGCCATTATCAGGGCCTCATCTCACCTCCTGACTAAGGCATGAGTCTGAATTCACGCCTCATTCAGGCTTGAAAGTCTGAATGCACCCACATTTGGTCACAGTCCCCTCCAGCCTGCAAGGCGAGCTAGCAAAAGGGCTGTTCGCTGCAGTGTGGGCTCTCTTCCACTGAGGCGGCTATCTCAAACCCCTCAGGCTAAAGCTGGTCTTTAGCATGAGAGCTGGGGTAGGAGGGCAAGGGCGTGCTGACATGTGGGTGGGCGTGAAGCTGTACCAAGAGCCTCTGCTCAATTTTCAGCTCTTGCCGCCAACTCGAGCAAAGTTTTCAAAGGCTCTGTTTCAAAAGTGCTCTCGGGTTCAGCAGGGGCGGTCTCTGGGATACGTCTGGCCTGGCGCTCAGAGTGATGAGTATCAGAGCTCCCGTGGATCTTGGATGGGTTTTGGCTGCTCAGATCTCCTGGATTTGGGCCCAGCATTCTTCATGTGGCGCAACTCCAGAAATGGAAGGACTCCAAGTGAGTGGTTTCTTTCCCAAAATGGGGATTCTTCTTTTCTTTGGATGGAAAACACTACAGACAGGGGAAATATTATCTCACTGTACTGTGAAGGAAAACCATTTATTAACTGTGGGTACCAAATTTAACTCTGGATATTTTTTTAATAGCATTTCTGATATGAATAGAAGTGTCTGGACCCTTTCCTTGTAATGTCAGGAATCTGCATCACAGAATTATGCTACTATGTGAGAAATAGCAAGCGAAATCTGCTAAGGGAAGAAAAAAGAAGTGAAACCGGCTAGCCTAAATTCATGACAAATTCATTCCAGGGGCACAGATTATATGAAATGGCTCCTTATCTCAGTTATATTTGCAACACATTAACACTCAACAAGAGCCATCCTATTGCCTCCCACACTCGCCACGTTATGCAAGGATGGCTTTTCTCATGTGCTCTGGGGCTCCAGCAGCACCCACACTGCGCTGTTGGGAGCCTGGGCGATGGGGTAGTCTCCAAATACGGGGCACTGCTCTACACAGTGAAACTAGGAGGGTAGGCCGAAGCAAGGCGCTGCTTATGGATTTCTCATTGCTTTCTCATACAGGAAAGTCACTTTTCTTTGCTAGGAGCAGGGAGGCAGTGTGGCATAGAGGAACATACACACCCGACTGCGCTCAGCATTAGGCAACGGTCACACAGCAGCCACAAACCACCACAGCAGATGTATACGGGTTTGTGTATATCAGCTGGCTCCATGAGAAAATGCAGCTATGTATGCTTTAGATTATGATCCAAATGTTCTTCTTTCCATTATACAAACCTTTCTACCACTCCTGGCTCCCTTAACTATGGCAAATGAGGACACAATAAAGTTCAAGTAATATCAGCTATTTTTTTCTAACTAACAATTTCCCACGACTTCTGCAAGCTTCTTCCATCCCAGGTGAAACTTGGTAATTAAGATTGACCTTAGAAAGCTCCCATTTATAGTGGTGTCTGCTGGTTCTGCTTCATTTGCTCCCGTCTTACATATAAAACTGTGAATAATTGCTGTGGTTTATTAAAGTGGAAAATAAAGAGCTTTCAAAGTACTGAGATAATTTAGTTTCAAAACATTCAAAAGTATGCAATAGGTTTGAGTGTTTTGAGCAGGTTATCATAATGAAAAATGAGAGGGGAGTCACATATCTGACTACTCCTATTTTGTACAAGTGTTACTTTGCTCTAGTGACGCAGGTTTAAGGATTACACTGATCTGCAATCCTGCACATCAGGCAGGTCTCTCTGGCTGTGAAAATTCATAGATTAGCATTATCAGTATCTAAACCATAGCTTTTACAAATGAGCTAAGATTCAAAAATCATGACAGGCTTTTAAAAATGAGATTTTTTGGGGTTTAAATGTGTTTTATAACTAGTCTTTTGTTACCTCTTCATTAGCAGAACGCACTTGTTCCATATTCAGAAGACTTTTCTAATATATATTTTTTTCCTAAAACATAAGTACAAGAAACTTGCTGCTGCCTCTAACAAAAGTAGACATTCTTATGAAATAACGTCAAGGAAAATAAAACAAGTGAACTTGGATACGTGGGACTGCTAATAAAATTGGACGAGCTGGCAATGTTGTGTTCCTCCTCCTGCACTCTGTAAGAGGGTCAAAAATCTGAACTTTTGATACTGTAATAAAAAATATCAATATATGGATGTATTTACCAAATATGTTTCACTTTTGAACCTGAAATGCATCGTATAATAAAGTTGTAGGTAGAAGAGAATTAGCTGAAGGAACACGATGTAGATGGCTTTACCTGAGGCTAAAAGCAAGGCAATGGTTTGGAAAGAGGCTATGGAAGGTTTAGGGGTTTGGATGGACAGGCTTCATGTTCCGTGTTGGTCCTAGAGCCTCACTTTTTTATGTGTTCATCTTCTTAGGCCTGGGACAGCACAGCCTTGATTCGGCCTGGGCACCCCGACCCTGTGGAGCCCATGCTGGCTCCGACGCCCAGGGAATGCAGCAGTCCCGCTCCTGCTGCACTGAGCACTGTCCAACCTTCGGGGTCACCTTTGACAAAGCCTTTGCAGAGACCCCTGAGAGACCCTGGTCCAGCTGCAGCAGGAGGGCAGCAGGTATGTGCGAGCTTTTGCCCTCCTGAACTCTCTGCTCCAGCATCCGGAAAGCAGCAGTGCAGAAGCGGAGGCTGAAGCCACCCTGCAGGCACGGCACAGCCCCAAGCCTTTACAGATCGCATTTACAGATCTTGCCCATGCACAGGAGCAGGGACTCTGTCTGGAGCAAGGTGTAGGATCCCATCCTGACATAGGACTGCAAGGCTGGTCAGGGAATAGGCACCGCCCTCCCTCTCCCAAAACAGGCACCCTCAGCACAGCAGGAAGCCCTGAGTACACCAAATAAATCAGATCTCACAATTCACCAGGATCAAGAATTGGAGAGTTTCCTACAGGTTTTATATCCAGGACAATTTATGATTTAATTTAAACACGTAGTTTCCAGCCGTTTCTTTTTGCAAGCAATCACCTAGGCTACATTAACCTGATGGTGATGTACTGCAGTCCCAGGGAGCCCTGGAGAGACAGAGAGAGACAACAGCACTCAGAGGTGTGAACTCCCCCCATTTATCTTGATGGGGTGTGCACAGCTTTGCCAGGGAAGCAGGTCCAGCCTTGTTAACCACTTCAGTGCCAGGCTCCGCCGTTGAAAGGGCCAGCTGTACAGCAGTGAGTCCTGTGTGGGCCTTTCCCTTCCTTTGGTAGAGCCTTCCCAGCAACAAAGGATGCAGGCTTGGAAGGGGATGAGGGAGGTGCAGGCTCCTGGAGTGTGATGGTGGGGGTTATAGGTTTGGAGGGGGTCCCGCGAGATCAGATGGGGGTTTTTATCGTACAGCATGTTGCAACAGATGTGGCCACACAGGTTTCGCAGTTTAACATGCTTTTGAACAAGTTATGTATCTCCCTGCCTCCGGGGATCCAGCAGCTGAGCAGGGGCTCCTTGCAAGCTTCACTCAGGCCCCAAGGTAACCCTACAGGAGAGCAGAGACAAAATGCAGCAGACAGGCACTGATCCTTGGGAGACACTTCTGCCCGGTTCGGGTAAGGATGTCTCAGCCGGAGGTTTCCTTCATCATATGAGTGGTGTTTCACAGCAGTGGCACAAGGTTTTGCCTGTCACTAATGGGTCTGGCACGGCTGCCATGGGAGCATGGCTGTTATTAGGACCCGAGCTAACAAACCGGGCAGCTCCCTTTACATTCAGAGCTCTCCTATCTGCCTGTCAGCAGACTCTCGCAGACAGCGCAGCACCTAGCCTCCCATGTCCCAGTTTGGAGGCTTCCCTTTTGCAACCAGACGTGCGCTTGCAAATGCCTGTGAAGATGGCAGCTGCCAGAAGAGGTAGTGATCCTTTCCTCTGAACCAGGCTGGCTGCAGCTGCAGCATGGTGGGGGTTACAGCCGGTCCCTCTCTTGTGGTAGCGCACAGCCACCTGAGCAAGGCAGAAATATGTAAGATATAACGTGAAATTGCTGCTTCAAAAGAAAGTACTTATAGAAATCTCTTAATGCCTGAAGCTGGAGGTGCCAGACCGCTCCCAGGCAGCCCCGCATTGGCGGACACAGCCTCTACACCCCTGGATGGCAGCGAGGAGAGGCTCAAACCTCTGCCTGTTCCAGAGCAAAAACCCCTTTCCTCTCATTCTTACGAACTGGGGCAAACACTTGTTCCAACATGAGAGGTATCTGAAACAGCCTTTTCATTGTGTTTGTATTTAAAAATCTAACAGTGACCAAAGCAGTTTTGCATAATAAACAGCTCTAGAGCCAGAAATATTTGCCTGCTCTGGGTAAAAAAAGGAAGTCCTCAGATCCTCTTCTGAAGACTGTAAGAAAGTGTCAGTTTTCCCTTTACAGGATAAAAATATGCAGTGCAAATAGGTGGCTGCTGTCGCTGCTTACATTTTGATACATCTCTTCAGATAGCCTGGCAGCGCCAGATTATTTTAGTGTCAAATCAAAGCTCTGGTTGTGTAAAGAAGCTGAGGAAAGGTACAGTCTGTGTTGCAGCACAGGATGGAAGCTCCAAGCAGACTGGAGGCAGCCCTGTGAGACATGTACCAGCCATGCATACTAAATCTGCCATTTAGTACACTGGAAAGAAAAGCCCTTCAGTAGAGCTGCTGCAGAACAGCAATAAACGTCTTCAGATTTGGATTGGGGCAGGGGAGTGTTGTTCCAGCGAAGTACCTGATTCATTCTCACATTAGCTAAAAGAAAATAAAGCTTTTGTTTCCTTTTTATCCTGTTTTTTCGTGAGAGAGAAAGTTACAGGGCCTATCTACGCTGGAAGAAAAATCTTGCTGGCTGATCGTTCTTTAAAGCAGAAAGCTCTTATTTGCGATGCACCCTTGCTGTCCTTGACTTTAACAAGGCAAGTCAGCCCAAACCTACCCACTCCGCATCGCTCCTTAGCACCACTCGTATCCGAATGCAGGGCAGTTGCACAGCGCCTGGCACAACGGAATCCCTGCGTGGGAACTGCGGCTCCAGCCCGACGCAGCCCCGTGGGCAGGCAAGTAACGTGCGGTCAGCCCGCGGGACGGATCCGCACACCGAGCTCGGCTCCTTCCCTGCCAAAGGGAACCGACGGCTGCATCATTTTGTAACAACGCTCGAAATCACACTGCGCGTCAGACCGGTCGTGCTTACGCGGGTTTTGTAGGAGCGTGACTCAGCCGAGCCCGCGGAGCCGGCCTAAGGCACCGGCCTGAGGCACCGGCTCGGGGGCAGGCGCAGCCCCGGTGGAGTCCCCCAGCCCGGACACCACCGCCCGCGCCCCTCAGCCCTGCCTGGCACTGACCAGGGCGGCAGAGGCCTGGCCGTAGTCGGCCGCCGGGTGCCGTGAGGAGACGGCCCGCCCTGCCTCACGGTTAGCTCGGGGGCAGGTGTGGGGCAGGCCTGCCAGGCCCCGAGGGCCCCCAAGGAAACCCGGCGGCCCGTTTCTTCAGCAGGGGCCGTGGGGCCCGGCAGGGCGCTCACCATATCCCCGTGCCGGTGACCACGGGGACCCGGGGGGACGCAGCCCGACACAGCCGCCCGCCCCTTGGGCGCCGCCATGTTGCCCTGGCAGGGCGGGGCTTGGGCTGCGGGGCTTGGGATGCAAATACAGGCTGCGGGGCGGGATGGGGCGCATGCGCACTGCGCGGGCGGTGGGGCACCGGTTCTTACACAATGCACCGGGTTCCTTCGGCGGTGGGGCGGGGTTGAGTATGTAAATGACGGCTGGCTTTTGCCGTGCGATTGGAGAAGAGGGAGGAAAAGGCGGGTCCGGATATGCAAAGCACGAGCAGGCGCAGGGCGCGCGGGAGGGGGCGAGCGGGTCGGTTGCGTTCGGAGGACGCACGCGGGCGGGGCGTGGCCCGTATGCAAATCCCGCTGGCGCTCGCGCCGGGAGGGGGAGTTGGTCGGATGCAAATAATCGACTACTGTTTCGTAGCGTTCCACCTAACCCCGCATTGGCCCCGCCCCGCCTATAAAAGGCCCCGCGCCTGCGCAGTGCGCTGAAATGAGGACTTAGTCTGTTACGCAACCGCGGCGGAGCCAGGCGCTGCGCTCTCCTTCGCGTCCAGGCTCTGCGCGTCCCCGGCGGCGCGGCTCTCCCCGGCGCTCCTCTCTTCCCGCTTAGCTCCGTGAGGCCTCCCGCGCCCTCCGGCATGAGCGGGGACCAGCTGCACAACGATTCCCAGGTGAGCGCCCTTTCACCGCCGGCGGGGGCCCGCTCCCGGGGGACCCCGGCCTCTGGCCACCGGGGCCGCGGGGTCTTTACTTGCCCTCAGGGTCGGCCCTGGGGGCCTGGCTGACACACCCCCCCCTCCCTTTACACCCTTTGAGGGGAGACGTGCCCTGCTGCTCCCCCTGCCTGCCCCCGCCGGGGGTGGCCCGCTCGTCTGGGGAGAGAGCCCTGTCAGTCCGGCCTGTCCCCCCCTCGGTGTGCTGGGGTGCCGCCATGCACCGAGCCCCCGCCCCGGGCCCCGTTTCTGCCCAGATGGGGGGAGGTAGGGGAGAGGGGGTTGGTGTGTGACCCTCTGCCTGGGAGAAGGGGAGGGGGGCGGCCGGCTCCCCTCGGTGGGGGGGAGGGGGGGTCACC
>Ga0065711_1039022_pt1 | contig 18212 bp, 11 predicted proteins | sample Hoacrofraction12_FD_59098 | JGI IMG/M metagenome (GOLD analysis project Ga0065711, IMG submission 59098) | Hoatzin crop microbial communities from Cojedes, Venezuela - Epithelial fraction 12 v2 (version 2) | ecosystem: Host-associated > Birds > Digestive system > Esophagus > Crop | place... | reverse complement strand
TACGTAGGAATAAATATGTTCCTAGCTATATAAAGAAGGTCAAGGCCGAATGGTTTAGAAAGGCTGATAAATATAGAATAAATGAAAAGCTTTGTTGAAGCAAAACGTGTCATCTTAATCCTGTATAGTCTGCATAGCTTGGCTAATACCTTGTGTATTGAATGAATATCTCCTCCCAGACTCTCTGGAGTTTTTATTGAGAATGCTGTATTGGATGGCAGGTCTGTATAGTGAAGCAGATGAGGGCGTCAACTGCAGACTTGCATTTATAGAGAGGAAAATCCTATGATTTAGTAATAATATCCCTCTGGAAGCTTGTGTGAAGGTGTGTGCTCTACAGGTATTAAAAAGTAACTATGGTGGTTGCTTGACAGCGCAGGACTTCTCAATTGCTGTACAGAGTTACATAGTAACTACACCAAGTGTACTTTCAGGATTGGATTTTGTGTGGTATCTGGCTACTCTTAACGGCTTCTCTCTTTTGGCTTTTTCTATATGTTATTCTTTACTATCGTAAAAACTACTAGAATCAACCTGAAACTTGAACGCAATCACCAAAAAGAATGTGACCTGATTTCACTAACTTCAGTGGAGAAAAAGTAGCATTTAAGTGTAATATCAGCAAGTAACTGCACTGAAGTGGGATACCTTGAGTGAAGATGCAAGTCTCTGAATCTGTTGAAGGCAGAGACTGGTAGAGTGACAACAAATCTGCAGTGCAACTGGGGAGTGCGTATGTGTTAAACTTGTTAAATAAGGTACAAGTTTTAAAAATAAATAAAGGAATAAAAAAATCTAAATCCCAGAAATCTGAGTCTGCTTAGGTCTTTCAGAAACAACCAAGTAATTGTGAGTAAAGAATAGAATTGCATGCACATACTGAGACCAAATATAAGTTCAAATACCTCTTAGATTTATTAAAACCAACATAAAATTTTTCATCATTATAGCATCCTGAATTTGTGTTTTCAGATTCCTAAATGGAAGGAAGAGGGGTGTGACTTCTAGTGTATTTTAATAACTGTTTTGTCTGCAAGTACTGTTGCTAAAATGTGACATATTTTCATTGTCACAAATCCTGATAACTTGTAATTAGAACTTTATTATCTTTGTATGGCAAAAGGTTCAGATGCATTTTCATCCTAATCACCACCTTGTTTGCGGTCGCATTTTTTGCTTCAATGCTAAAAAAGAAAATAATATGTAAATTAAACCCTCTACCTCTGCAGAACAGTATTGAATCTGAGAGCACCTGGTATTAATCTTATTTATATGTTTGTGACTGATCTCACCAGGCCTGCTGTGGATTTTGACCAGTGCAGAAGCAGGCAACGGCCTCAGATTTAAAGCTTGTTTAATTATTTTTCTCTTCTTCTTTTCGCAGTGACCAAATGCCACTGAGAAATTAAGAGAACACAAAGTAAACAGACAATGGTGGGTTTGAATAGCATTCTTTGTTTCTGTAGTTATTAAACAGTCAAGTTGCTTATTAAAAATCCCTTTTGAGTCTAATCTGGAACAAGTGGTTTTTGAAATGATTACTACAAACAAGTTGCTAAGAACCATCCCTGCCTTTTTGCAATTAATATGCCAGTAATGCCTAACGAGCTCCTCCAAAGCCCATGGCTTCTTAGAAACTCTCTGACAAAGAATATTAAGCCTTTTAAGCTATGCAACTTTTTGTTTGGCCTAATTGCTTCTGGTTTTGTATGATAAGGACCTGGCATAAACTGCATAAAACTGCAGTTAGTCGTCACAGTGTTGGAAGTTTATTGGTGACTTTCTGCACTGAAGAAAACCTGTGTTTCCCTTAGAGAAGCCATTAATGAAATGCCTTGTGTAGTTAAATTCTGTTGTTCTTTATTCATCTTGAAATCTGATGAAAGAAAAAAAAAAAAGCATGTAGTTGTAAGATGAATATCAATTCATGTTTTGAGTTTGTAATCATTGCCTTTGCTTGATAACAACTTATAGAGAGAGAAAAAATTCACTTGCTTTGAAAACTCTGGCACCTAATACGTGACTGTTACTACTTACCAGGAAGTTGCTGTCTGAAAAAACAGTGATATGGAAATAAGAGGTGTATGGGCTTCCTCATTTCAATTCGGAATACGTAGTCCCTGTCATTATAGGAACATGCATATAATTCTTTCAAAAAGAGCCCTTGAAGTCTGACATGCAATGTAACTGCCTGATTTTATTCGAAGAGTCTATGGCTTTATTGTCCTGCCAACTTATAAATACTCTTATTGACCTTTATTCTCAAACCATTCTGGAGTCACCAGCTTGCATTTTGGGAACGGTGTAATTTTTCTGGATTCTTCTGAAGTATTCTGTTTGCAATTTACTCAAATGTCAATCTTCAGTTACTCCAGCTGAGTTGTTGTATGAATCTTGGCAAATGTCAAGATACAGATCTGAGGGAAGTGATGTGTCCTTTCAGCACTTTAAAAAACCCATAATTATTTTCTGTGTACTGCAAATGAACAATGCAGACCATTATTTTCCTGTTTTCGGAGGTAGGGTAATTATGCTCTATGGATCTGCTCATTGAATGTATTGCTGCTAAACAGTAGTCTTTAGTCCAACTTGTAGGTCTTCATAGTATTTTCCAGTTTTTTAAAAATGTTTTTATGCTTTAGTGTCTATCTTTCAACAACCCTTAGATATGTTGGGAATTTTTGCCATCAAGTTTAGTTTTCAAGTGCTTTATATTCTTGTGTGTCAGTCCTGGGGCTCAGCTGACCCCTACTACAGCACTCCCTAAAATAGTTTTAGCCATACGTGGAAGGTCAAAGATTTTATTACATTCATCAAATCTCATTTGTTCTAGAGCCACTGGGACATGAGATGAAAGATCACAGAATCTGTAATAACCCTACATACAGCAGCAGGTAGGATATGAGCTTGATTATACATACAGTATTAGTTAATGGTAGTTGCGGTCTTCTGTTCTTTTTCATGAATAATGTAAATACTTCATCATAGGAAACAGAAGTGAATTTACTTCAACAGGTAGGAGAAAAATATTGGTTAAAAGTAAATTAGATACCCTGGAGCATCTATATGTGAAAACTGAAGTGCATTTTACCAAACACATGTAGTCTTTGGGAATATATAAAATATGGATTTCATAAGAAGCCTCTGAAATTAAATATTTAGTCAGCTGCTGTCTTAAGTACTGAAATTTTGAACACTTCTAAAAAAACCCTACATTCCTTTCTAGGACAGTTTAAAATTTAGAAAGAATTTTCAGCAAAATGTATTTATCAGTGAAAATTATTGTTCTTCTTGGTGGTGTTTTTTTTTTCTTGCCTGGCTCTGAATAGCCTTTCTTGATGGAACGACTTGATGTGTTTCTTGTCAAGTTCACAAAACCAGGGAATGAGCAGCTTGGAGACATTTACAGGAACTTGTATTTCTGACTGCAGTAACTTGCTCATTGAGGTTACAGTTGAAATGTTATGAGCTGAGGCCATTAGTGTTTTGCTGCTTGTTGTTACTATCTGATGGCCGCTTGGAGGCCTGTGTAGAAATGAGCTTTTGAGCTTGGTCATTATTTTAATGTTTCTAGATGGATCACAAAAGCCATCCTCTGGAAGTGTCACTCGCTTTCCACCATTTCCCAGCTGTTCTGTGCAGCTGGATGGGAACAAGGAGGAACAAGCTCTTGTGACTTAAGAATACCTGGTATATCTATATGTACCTAGTATGTACTTACTATCAGTTTAGTGCCTGCCAAGCAAACAAATAGAAAGTTCTTTCTTTATATTTAAGTCAGCATTTTTATACCTGAACAAATCAGGAATATCCTTGGTGCTAACACAGACTATCAACCACTTCCACTCGACATCTATCACTGATGTCACTTGATTTATCCAGGAAATAAATAGGAAGATGGAACAACTTTTAACAAGATTTTGCTGGGAAATAAGTGTTTTATTAACAGATCCATGCAATGAGTTAGAAACAAATAATACACACTGGTTGTTTTTTTTTTAATTCTCAATTTACATGCATAAAGCTTTTTGAAGTGCAAGGTAGGAGTAGGAGTTTGGGAAAGATTACGTGTCCTCCATTCTTTCTGCTTGTAAATGTGCATTTTATGATTATCCTCTGTCTTATTCTCCTCCTTCCTCTAAAGAATAGCCTGTGCTTTATTGTATTTTTTTAATTTCAGAGGCTGATTTTTCTTCTAGCTTGTTTATTTGTGATTATTACTCTTCAGAGGTCTGAAGCTAGGTGCCACATTATCAGCAATTTTCTGTGTCCCATTGTTGATTTAGGCAGCGAGACAAATATTTGATACTGTGGAGGGTCCACAGTGCTGATATTTCACCCTCCTAAGGTGCTTTTTCCTGAATACTGCTGAAAGATTGTTTTTATCTTTCATATTGATGCACTTCAAGGAAAGAGTGAACAAAACGTAAGGAGCACCTGGGCAAATACTCTTACCCAATAAAAAAACCAAAACAAACCTATGAATTTACAGTCACAGAATTCAGACAGGTGGTTGTTTTGAGAGGTAATGAGTTTTTTTATGAGCCAGACAAATACCTACCTGAGCCTGAGATGGGCTAACCCTTGTTTCTGCAGGGGTCTCCCTAGCATTCATGTTTATACATCAAGATATGTATGCATCTTTCCTGTTGCATTCCTCTTGTGTGACCCCCCACTCTGTAATTCACATGATTATGGATGTGTTTTTGGCAGGCATTAATGCCCACCCAAATGTGCCTGGGTATGGTGCTGACGACTGGCTTTGACTGTCAGATTTCCAGCTCTTTTCTCTGGGACTTTATGGCCCACATTAGAAATAATGTGGGTGTTGACTTTCTTGTATTACTAATGTTTTTAAATATTGTATTACTTGTTTTTTAAAACATCAGTATTGTTTTTAAACATCTGAAACTGCTTCTTGAGATCAGAGAGCCCTATCTCAGCACAGGTTTCAGTAGCTTTCAGTTACTTTCTTACAACTTAAGTGTGCTTTGCCTCTTTCAAAGCGTGAGGGGCATTTGGGCTCTGCACTGCTGTCTTGTGGATTGCATGCAGTGAATACCTACAGTAGGCAGTACAAATGCCTCCTGAGTGAATGTATCCAATTTGGTTTAGCCTTGGTTGTGGCAAGGCTGATGCACAGGGATTTGAGAGCAACTTACTTTTCAAGGGTGTTCAGAATCAAAGGAGAAACCTCATGCCTCTCTTTACTAATATATATGATGTGTTCTTTCACAAGCAGTCAGGAGGGAAAGACTAAAAAATTTATGTTAAATATGCAAGAAGGTCAAATAGGGGTGGTCTGCAGTGGCAGTGTGTTTCTCTTTGATTGTCTCAGTGCTGTGTAGGTTGAATAGGTCCTTTGAGTGGAGCTGCCTGGCCAGTTTTCAGTAGTGAGACTGGCACTTCTAACCCACACAGATCTTACAGGGGGTCACTGATACCACCTACTAATGGGTCTAACAGTGCCCAAGTTCACAAAGTGCTTTTTAATGTAGTATCTGTTGAATGTGTAACCTTTGATTCGGTAGCAGTGACCTCTGAAAGGTTGTGGTGGAGAATTGTGCAATAATACCGCCTTATACTTAACATCTGAGTGATAGTGCTGCTTGAACTTGTTGTTTCAGTATACATCTTTATATGTTATGTACATCAGCACAGCCAGTGAGAGATATTCTTGGCAGAGGAATTTCAAGAAAACAAATTTCTGCTCATGTGTTTGAACCAGGTACCTACCTTTACAACATTGCTCTCTGTAACAAGAGTTTAACTAAGTCACTTCCTCAATCAACGAGGTAAATCTATTTAGTTTTCTGAAAACGTGGTTGAACTTTCATTTCCTAGTTTGTGGCTCTTGTTTTCTCTCCTGTGTACAATCCCAAGCAACAGCTGCAGCTGAGTCGTAATTACCAGTTGCCTGAAGGTTATGGGAAATGGATTCCACCTCATGCTCCCAAACATGTGGTGCCTCCATAGTAGATAACACAATGTGGGGCTACTGAGTAGGTCCAGACCAAGTTCAGTCTAATATCCTTTCTCTAACAGTGATCAGAAGTGGATAGCTCAGGAAGAGGGTAAGAAAAAGCCTAAAAATGCTATCCCTACTCCTCTCCCCTGTCCCCTCACCTTCCCCACATGTCCAACTATTTTTGGCTTGCTGACTCTTGAGGAAAGTCTTTTTTTAAGTCTGAAGAAGCTTCTCTGTGTTGTGTAACCCTCATAGACTTCTCTTCTACCAACCTTGGCTGCTTCATCTCAAATCCCTGTAAACAGCATCTTCAACGTGCTAGAGCAAATAGAGTTTTTAAGTAACAGAAGCTAAAGAAGCATGACAGTTAAGCGGATTTCTGGAAGATAATGTGCTAAAAGTAGAATAGCATTAGGTCACAACTTCTCTTATATGGTGATAATAAAAATGAATTCAGTCCTCTAATCTCAAACACGATTTGGCCTTAAGAAGCTGAAGGGAGAATAAGAACAATGATGCAAATCTCCTTCTGCAGTCCGCTTGGGTGGCAGTTGTATTTTTTAACATAGTTACTGTAAGTAGTAACTGAGATTTGGACACAACTTGAGTTATACAATTAAAAATCAATACAGATGAATGTATGTGTTGACATCAGTACATATAACCAATAAAGTTACTGACAAATAATTCAAAATGCCAGAAGCTTTTCATGGGTATGCAGAAAAGCTATTGTAACACAATTTTAGTGTAATACACAAATACTGCAACACAAAGTTAGTCCTAAATCAGCTGTACAAAATATGAATCCTGCCAGTGTTTGGGATGAGAGCTCTTAGATTACTTCAAGGTGTCCTTTCCCACCCATGCCCATGGCTCATCTGCTTCCATCATGGAAATTGCCACCCCGGTACCAGCTTTGTCCCTGTGGTGATCTTCAGCTTGGTGTGTTATGGTGAACTGAAATCCTATCTTTAGCTTAACATGCTGGGCTGAAAACTGGAGTAGTTCATGGACTGCTTTGTGAGCCATGTAGTTGTCCTCAGTGAGGAAATGGCAGCATGGATCAGCAGTGGGGAACTTGTAGTGAGTGCCTATTGCGATAGCTGCTGGTGGTGAGGCAGGGCCTTTGTACTCTGTGTGGAGGTAGGAATTCAACTCATATCAATGTCAGAGAGATGGACAGACACTGAACCCAAATGTGGGTATGCTGAAGGCAAGCTTGAAAGGGCCTTGGTAGCTTGGGATTACTGCCAACTAGCATACAAATACCTGCTTAAAAAAGTTTAGAGGTATTTTTGTTATAAATGTAGATTTGTACATTTTTTTCCTGGCATCATAATACCTGTATCTGTACTGCTTGAACAACTGTGCTCAGCACACAAACTTGCTGCATGGGGAACAAATGCAAAAGGAAGATGTAGTGATGAAAAGAAGAATTAAAATGCACAAAGCACTGATTATCTCTTCCAAATAGATACACCTCTGCTCTGCTTTTCACTTTTCATTGTATTCTGAGCAAATTGTCCTGTGGTGTTTAAAAGGATGTCTTTCTAACATTAACTGTCCAGATATTTATAAAACAGAAACATCTCCTTCCTCACTGCTGTACAGCTTAAGCACATGAAAGATAACTTATTTCCTGCTTTGTTACAATACAGATAGGCAGATTAATAGTCTGGTCTGATACCTCTGACTGAATACACTTTTTTGTTGCTTGAATTTCAGCATTTGATGATAACACTGAGAACCACAATACCATCCTATTTTTAAAGGAACTCGTCTGAGTTTTTCAGATCCCTTAAATACCTATCAAATGTTCCCATAATGAAAACAGAATGCAATACCATCTTCAGCACAAAGTGCTATTATGTGGAGTAATGTTGGGATTTTTTTCCACTGAATAGTGTTTTTGTGCTTTGCTGCATTCTGTTAAGTAATTGACTTCAGGGTCTGTCACTTTGTTTTCCATCACTTCCACTGATGTGATTAATCAGGAGCTCTTCTGTTGGCTAGGTTTTCATCCCAAGTGGCTGTATGTGACACAATCAGCCCTTTCCTTTAACCACAAGGTGTGGGTAAATGCCGTTGAAGTGATGAGCTTTGATTTCATATGGAGAATCGTATGTGCAAAGTCAATTTTTCTCTAAAATTCATTGAACATGACTACAAATGGAATGGCGTTTTCTTGGTTTTTATTTCCAGCTAGAGGAATTTTGCAAAACCCCCCCAGCAACACTTCGTTCTGTCAGTACAGGCATAGGCAAGAGTCTGAGCTCAGTGGATTGCAAGCTATACAAGTGGGTTTAAATAAGCTGTTTTAAAGGAGCAGCTGCTAATATCCCAGGTATCTTGCAGTATTATTTATCCTACTGTAGGTGAGCTGAGGTTACCAGCGATGAGAGGAATTGTGCTGTGGAATTCCCCAATGAAGTAAATAAATTTCATCTGAGGATGTCTTTGAGGGAACCTCTGATATTATTTGGTAAAGGAAAGTCCCTCCTCCTCTCCCCTTATGCACTGGTTGCTGCTTGACTAATACCTAAGAAAATTGAACTGGGAATTATAGAAGATTTTTGAATAAAAGGACTTTACAGATTCAGCTGAATCTGTAGGTGCTACATAGTTTGATAGTAAGGAAGGGCACTTTAAACACACTAATGCGTAGGCTGCATGCTGCTTCTGCTAAAGAAAACCTGAGCTGGGAACCCAGAAGCTCCAGGGAACTATCTGTCCCTGAGATACCAGACTCTCATGCTGGGGGCTTAGAAAGAACTTTATTTAAAAATTTAGGCAAGGCACTATAAGCAGATAAAGAGCAATGCAGTGCAGGGAAGCAGAGTGTAGTGTGTAAGGAAGAGATTTTATCTATCTCTGGCTGAGATTTGGACCCTAACTTCAAAGGAGGTCTTCGGTGATCTGTAGTTGGGAACTTCAGTGTGAAAATCAAGTCAGTGTAAGGGGAGTCCTGTGTCAGAACATTTTAATCTTGCATCAATATATTGAGTGAATACTCTTTGGTTTTGCTAACCTCCTTCTAGCAAGTCCTTGTTTGTGTGTCTCTGGAACTACTCGCATTTACAGGTTTCACTTCTGCTGCTTTCTGTTTATTCTATTTCATATTAGTCATACTTAGCATGTCTGAAATCACGTTGGACATGTGCTGTTTGTAACTCTTTGTCAGGTGCTTCGAAGTCTTCCTCTGCATAGATTTAAATAATTCAAAGTGTCTTTCTCACAGGTCTCTAGCCTTGAGCAACTGAGTCTCATTGTGTTTAGACCCATGTATAAGTGACCTGTTAGCTGAGCTGGGTTTTTGATAACCTGAAAAATGACATGCTGCTCCTAGAGCTTGCACTGCAGAGCCTACACTCTGTAGCCATGGGCTGTAACAATTCACAGCACAAGGGGATTGGCACAGCACAGAGCTTGCAGCACACATACGCACTTGAGTGAGTTATATCGGTGTTAGCTTTTTGCCTTGAGCGATGCTGTCTTTTGTGTACTTGCAGTCAAGTCCTACTATGTCAATGTTCTCTGCTTGGAATACAAAAATAACCTAAGGATGACTGTGCTGGCTCAGGCCAAAAGTCTGTCTAAGCTCATGTCCTGCCTCTGATGGTGGTCAGGAGCATCTGGAGCTTGTGGACTCTCAGGACTATGGGAACTGTTGAGTTTCTGCTGGCCAGGTGCTTTTTCCTTTAGTGCAAGGAGAATCTTTAACTTTTGAGAGGATGGAGTTATTCCATGTATTTATTTTTGGCTCTAAAAGGAGTTGAGAAGTATATAAAATTAAGAGAGCAAAGGGTTGATCTTGCACAGGAAATTCATTTAAGCTTTCTTTTGAGAGTACTTCCTTTAAGCCCATGAATCTCATCTTTGCATATACAACTTTCTCTGTATCATGGTCAGAGGTCTTGGACTTCAAATTGCTAAAGGAAATAAATTATAATGGTTGTAAGTAAGAGTAAAAACTACGATACAATCTCTTATACTCTATGGGATAAAAATAAAGAATGCGTCCCCCACCTTGACAAAGAACCCTCCCTCCGACTCCATGCCTAGCTCAGCAGAATGACCTCTGTCACAAACTGTGCTTTGATGGTAGGAAGGACCCTTTCGTCCAACAGTTATGTAGGAGGTTGGGGTTACTGCTGGCTGACTTTGAGGAGTGGTCCCCAAGTGCTTTCACACTGATAGCACTCTGCACCCATCGACTATTTCATACTAATGAGTGAGCAGCATGGCAGCCTATTTATATTCATTTCACATGCCCCAGCTTGGGGAGAATCTGATTTCCATGATTTCAGTTGGCTTTGTGCCAAGAAGATGTGTTACCATTGAATGTTTTACACATCAGTGCATCTGATACACGGTAAACACTCTATACGTATGGATTAATGTTATTGAAATTTTTAACTTCGCTGAAGTGTTATGGGTACTATAAGTATGCTTGGGCCAAAGTTGATTCTGTGGCTGAATGGAGTTGTGATTGCATGAATAAATCTAGCAAACTTTTGGCTTCAGTGTCTTAGCAGTCTGACATTGAATTACGGCTTCTTGGCCGTCTGTCACAACATTATTTTAAATACTAATACAATGAAGAGTGGCACTGGAAGTGGAACAAGAACTATCATGACTGTGCTTGTTATGGTAATACATAGTGTATTACAAACATAGCTCTACCAGAATTTACCAACTCACTCATCTTCCTCAGTAGACTGCAGTTTGGCCTTTCTGGTCTCCTTCCTTTGAAGTGACAATTATTTCTTAGCATCCATTTCTTAAGGATTCTTTTTTGCTTTTGTTGTAGAAGACCAGACTCTGGGGCAAGGGTTTTTGCCTGGGGAATGCAGGAGCCCTGGATACCTTCTTGCCTTCAGTGAATGTGGGAGGGCCCGGTGCTCTTTAGAAGTTAAAGTTTTGTATAATTGATCCAAACATCTGGCCCCAGAGTAAGCCTGCTGAGAGGGATTGTGTGGTTTCACTTCACTTACATGCTTTGGGGAAGACAGCATTTCAAACTATGCTTGAAACAATAAATGCATCCACAGACAAATACTACTTTGTGTTTCGCTCTTCCTTTGCAGAGCATAAAATTCCTTTTTGCAGACTTTCTTATGCTGAGGTCTGTGTTCCCATGTGCTGGGATACAAGGTGTGTGTACTTTTACATAAAAAAATTTGAATGATTCTGACAAAACTCTTTATAAAGAGTAGTTTACAGATTTTTACCTTCTATATCGACTTTTGGACTTCTTGATCTGGATTGCTTTGAACATTATAGTACATTAATAATGAAAGTGGAATCTATTGGTTTAAGAAGTAAGCTGCATAAAGGACTTTGCAGCAGAGTCTATGGCAAGAAGGCTACTGGGTTATTAAAAGGTGTTTTAGTATGGGTAGTGTAGAATATCTGTATTTAATATTTTTGTCTCCTACTGTATTTTGTAACCTCAGTGGATTGTAATGAAGAATGTTGCCTGTTGTAAGATGCTGCCTGTTATGTATTCTTTCCCTTCTTTCTACTGTTAGCTATCAAAAAAAAAAAATTGTCTTATACGTGGCTCTTAGTTCCCTGTGCATCCTTTTAACAGAGGTTATCTCAGGTTGTGTCTTGAGAGCGCCTAGAGTAGCAGTGCCTTGACATCGTTATCGGTAGATAAGTGCTTACTGAACTTGCATTATTTTAAAGAGTAGCTCATCCTGAAATGAGCCCTTGTGTGGGAAATGATCTTTTGGATTTGATTCTTGGTATGGCCTCAGAACAAAATTCCTGATTCCTTCCATCATCTCATATGCAGGCTTGTGATGCCAAAATCTTGGGTCTGTTTTGATTCACAATATGCTGAATAGTAAAGCAGTTCAACTCCTCTCTTGTGGGTAATGATTGTGGTATAACTAGGAATGTATTAATACGCATATAAATTAATTTGATGTCTTTAGAAAATGTTTGCTGTCTTCAGTTTTTAAATTTTTCAAGTCTTCATCTGTCCATTAACACTTGCAGGTTTTTTTTTTTTTTTTTACTGTTTATTTGAATTTTTCCATTTTCTATTTTTCCTTCAGGGCTAGTAATAAAACCAAGTTAATGTCACAGTATAAGATTTGGTTCTTACCCTGGTTTCATATTATATAACTCTAATCCATCCTGTTGATAAAAGTAACTACCTATAGCCACAGCAAACTACAGTATCACTTTTAAGCAGGTCAACTATTGAAGTGATAATCCCATGGCAGAAGAGGATGTATCAGGCAATAAATTTCTCCCTGTTTCATAAACATGGAGACCTGTAACCCATCTGTTTATGCCTCGAGGAGACGTTTACTCGTCTGCGGTGCAGCAGCTTCGTTGGGGATACTCTCATTCTATGACGAATAAAGGAAATAATTTGTGGTACATTTTTCAGGCTTACTTTTTATTTGATTCTGACATAGTAAGGGAACAGCAGGCAGCACAGAGCAGCAAAAGGGCTTGAACTGCAGATGCCCTCCGAAAATGTGACTGCAGGATTGGAAAACTTCTTTGGGAGAGAGGGAGGGTAGCCTGGCGGATCACTTGGCATCCCTTCTGGCTAAGAAACTCTCTGAGTTTGGTACATCTGGCGGTAAGTGCTCCATTTTGGTTGGATTGTAAAGAAGTGGGCAATTTGTACAAAAAAACAAACAGTAAAACTGCAGTGTGGAGTAATTTTTATTCCAAAATCATTTATATTTAGATGTGTTATCTCTTTCTCTCAATTTTTTTTTTTTTTAAAAACGCAACCAGCCAAAATATGGACTTTCTTTTGAGCTTAAAAAGCTCAGCTTTTATATTGCAGCTGCAAACTCCTTGTGCCTCAGCCGCAAGTCTGCTAGGGTTGAGTGTGCTCCAAATCACTAAGAGATGTGTAGAAACTTGCAGTTTATTAGGTTGGGTAAGTCAGCAGGATTGGTCCTTATGGTTTCATATCAGAATTTTGCAGAGCAAGACAAGATAAATTACACTGGGAGGAGATGACTATATTACAGCAGAAAATTGGAGCGGGGAGTTGTCTGGCCGGCTAGCAGACAAAGGGGCCGTGTGCTTGCTCAGGACCAGCAGCCTTTCCGAGGCTCCCATCTGTTTGTGAGGCAGCTGCAGAATGAAAAAGCACTTTCAAACATGTGCACTGCCATCCTGGACTTGTCATCAGGTGTGGCACTGCTGTGCTGTTCCCAGACTGGCCTAAATGGCAGTTCAGAAACGATGCAGCAGAAATTGGTAAACACTGCAAACGTGTGCTTTAGTGATGATGGCAGATAAACCATTTAAACTCTGCTCTTATTGAGCACGAGCATTGAATTTCATTTGTTATGGGGTATTCTTTTCAGCCATGTTTAATGCTATTTTAGCACTTAGGTTTACAGACTTTCTTCTGTACCTGCAGCTTCTTCAGGTGTCTAAATTGGGAATTTTAAATTGTGTTAAAGTAACTCTGTCTGAGAGTCTTAATTTGCTCCTAGCAATACGATTTCTGAAGTCAGCAGACGCAGAGAGTGCTACCAATAGAACAACTTTATAGCAGCTAAAGACTTTGAAGCTTTTGAAAAAATTCTAAATGTTGAAGATATTTATAGAAATTGATTCACTAATAGCAGTCCCCTTGTGCAGCACTGATCACTTCAGAGAGTATGATCCCATTATTAGTGGAAGCTTTGGCTCATGATCCGCCAGATGATCACTTCTCGGTATCTGCCCTTTGCAGGTCGGGATAAATGCACACACTAACAGGATCCAGTTATTCTGCGCTCTCGACAGGTTGTGAATAATGTAATTATGCAACTGGATTTCCTGTGGATCATGCAAAGAGATAAATGTTGTACAAGCCACATCATTATTGATCCATGCATCATTTGCCTCTTAGCTCACTCAGAGAAACACAATTACTGCTGTTACACTTCATTTAAAAGAATTGCAACTTTTCCGCAGTGCAAACAGCTATTGTGTCTGAATTGATATTCTTCCTGGGCCAAACCTTAGTGTGTTGTTTTATGATTTCCTGATTGCAACCAAACAAAACTAAAAAGGGATACAAAGCTATATCTTTCCCACTACTCTTCTCCCTGTTCTGACCTACAAAACTACAGACCGTTTTCAAAACTGAAAGCATAGCATATGAATTTCTATCATTTATAATATACATTATTTTTATAGTTGTATAAATGATTGTATTGAATGCAGTGTTTTGCTGATTTGAGCTAAAGCTGGGTTTTAGGCTCTGTGCAGACATTTGCAATTTCCATTTCTTTGAAACAGCACAGTAAGCAGGTAGTAGTCTCTAGTTCCCAACATGTTTGCGTGAAAGTGCAAATTTAGGCTTCTCAAACTTTGGGACAGAAGAGTTTGACAAAAAAGGCTAGCTATCTTACATTTTAGTGAACTTAAATGGTAGCACGTGTTTAAACTGAGAAAGCATAGATGAAATTATGTGGTAGTACAGTTCTGTGTACGTGCAACGAGGAATGCTAATGGTATGGCTGAGAAAGTGCTGTAATAGTGTGAGCATACAGCGTGTGTGCTGGACTGCCAAGTGCTCTCGGTATGTGCCTTGCCCCGATTCTGCTGGAGCTGACAAAATTTACATTGTTGCCTTAAACTGGAGGAAGAGGGATGCTAGTTAAGATTCTGTTTGTTGCTGTTTCTCAAGTAAAATAAGTAATTGTCTTTTCTGGAGTAATTTATGTGATGTCTGAAGTGCCATGGTATTGTTTTGTCTAATAAGAATGTTAGAATAGATTTGCTTTAAAGTCTGTTTCTTCCAATAGTTTTCACTGGTAAAGAAATCATCTAATTCGAGGGTTATTTGTACCCTATGTTGAGTGTATCAAGTGTCAGTCTATGATGGCTTATCCTGAAAGAGCTGATGTCACTGGGAAGGTGTGCCAATCTCTTGGAGTAAGATGGGTCTGAGCAGCAAGAGCTGCAAGTGCTCTGTCTTGCTGCTCTTCACATTTCCTGGGTCTCCAAAAGGTTTCTGCACTGGGGATAGGGGATTTAAGCTGTCTCTTCTGCACTGACTCCTCTTGGAAGGAGGAATTCCAAACTGCACTAAAGAAATTGAAAAAGCAGCACTTTGGGGCCAGCCAACAGGAGTTCTTCCTCCGACTGTTCCACGACATTAACAGAAGCTGTCCTCAGAGGCCGCTTTTGGCATTAATTCCAAAATTAATCCTTGAGGGAACATTGGGCTGCGGATCACAATGTAATAGATCTGGAGAACAATTTTTCCTCTCCGAATGTGAGTCATACTTAGAAATATGTTTTGTAATAAGGGAGAGAAGCAGTTTTGTTCAAAAATATTGTTTCTCTCAAATAGCAGGCACCAGGGAGAGTTTTTGTGCTAGAGTAATTTATCTGCTGCATTTTGTTCTGTTTCATTTACTCTTTTGAAAGAAACTTATAAAATGACTCATCATAGTAATAAGGATTATGCAAGCAGGAGCTTTCTCTTCCTTGCAGCTTGGCAAATTTGTCATCTTTAGTGGGGTTTCTCTGATATAAATGAGGAAAGAAACTGGCCTGCAGCTGAGCAGTGATGGGGAGCACTGGTGCTGCTGGAGGAGCCACAACAGGACTTGGGTCAGTGGGGGGTTTGTCTCCTGAAGCTGTTTAGTCCTAGTGTCTTTAAGAGGAAATGGTAGTGGGTAGCTTGTGGTTTTCTTGTTTATTTTATTTTACATAAATGAAGCAGGTGAAATGCTACAACAAACTCAGCAAACAGTTTCTGTTTTGGCCTAGATTCCATGTCAATAAAACTACGTGTTGAAGCCAGGATATACAGATATGCTCTGCCTTGGCAGAGGGCAGTGGGACTTCACCACTGCAATAGAGCTGGGGTTAGGACTAAGTGTCTGGCTCTGTTTTGACATACCTAGATGCCTCATTTTTATTATTTATGTTCAAGGAAAAAGCCATCTACTGTGCTGTTTTCTCAAAATATTTCCACTTGACAAGACAATATTTTATGAGAAGAAAACTGTAAAAACTAGTGAAAGTTTTACAGTCTGCCAAACTTGCAGGCTCATGTTTTTTGGCTTTGTTTTACTCTTGCTGATATTTTAAGACATTGAACACTGTTACGAATCTGTGTATCTTCATAGATTTGAAAAGAAGGTAAGTCCAGACTGAATTAACTTGAGCTGCTTTGCCACAGCCCACTCCCCGCTCTTGTCCTGCCGGGTCAATCTTCATCTGCCCTTTTCCTACAGAGATAAAGTGATGTAACTTAAATCCACACAGTTACTGCTTTAGCTAGGGAGTTGCTAAAGGATTTCATTCCAGAGTATCTTTGAATATAGCTAATATTTACAGTCCAGTTATTTCCAGAGTATGTAGGAGATTTCACATAGCTTAAGAAATCTATAATTTGAGTTGTTCCATTGAAATCCACAGCATGTGATTTAGTTTTTGAATGAAATATACAGTTCTTACACATGAAAGTTAGTAAATATTGTATGAGCCTAATCTCCGCTGAATGGGTACTTGGACTTGTAGAAGTAACTATGCAGGCTATGGGTAAAACTAATGCAACAGTAGATGATGCAAGAAGGGTGGGTTAGCTGCTGGGGATGGCTGTAGGAGAGGAGTGAGTGCAAGGAGACTGAAAGCTTGTGGTTGTATTCTTTTGGGTTTTGAGTATGGGGCTAATTCCGCTGAAGCAGAGTGAAGCTTCCTGTAAACTCTGCTCGAAAAGAGTCATCCCATGATTTCACTGTAAAGGAGAAATTTACCTTTCGTCTTGCTGTGGTGTGACTCCTTGTATTAGCTGTGAAGAAGTGCAAGTGTGCGTGCTGGGAAGGACAAGGCTCATCTCTGCTCATGTAAAGAAGGTTTGCAATGCTGTGTGCAAGTGTTGCTGCGTGCCAGTGCTGAAAACTAGAGTTTCACGGTGCCAACAGAAACACTGGAAAACCCAGGAGATGTTGTCTGAGAGGCACACTGCCTGCCTGCCAGCTGTCTGAGGGTCTGAGGCTTGGCAGAGCCAGGTACGTGACACCCCAGTCCTGGCCCTCTAGTGTTACCAATTTTAACAGAGCAACTTCTATGCAGCTTCTATACAATTTCTGTACTTTTGTTCTGTACTAGTGTTTCCCCTGTTTCTCTGCTGAGTCCTGCTCTCCTCCCAGTACTTATGGGAAGCAGCTCTCTGATGCTTAACACCATGGTATTTGGTCTCCTTTCTGGCCTGTGTCTGGCCATAATGAACATGCGTATTACTGAACAAGAAGTGAATTTGCCACAGCCACTTCTGTCAGAGTGGCCTCTGCTTTTTCTTCTGAGCTGTGAAAAAATGTCTTGTTCACAGTTGTTTCTGTGAGCATTTTCTACCCTTGTGAAGAGTCATGACTATCCACAAATGTCATGCTTTCTATGTACTAACAGACCCTCATGTAAAACTGCAAACAGCACTCAGGGGAACCAAGCAGATGAGTGCATGATCTTTTATGCTTTATTTCAAACTCTGGTGCATGTTAGTAAAGAGCTTTCAGTTGTTCTGGAGCATTGATGCTCCTGCTAACTGACAGTGTTTCTTTTTCCTCCCATTTTGTTCCTTATGTTCGTAACTGAGGCCCATTCCTGTGTGTTTGAGAGGCAGCAGGATGTGATGGAGAAGATCGCAGCTACGAGCTGAGAGCAGCCAGCCTGGCCTCCAAGCTGGCAGGAGGAACATGCAAGGACCGAGCAGAGTTGTGCTGCTCTGCAGGTGACTTAACTAATTGAACCCAAGGATGGAAGTACAGACAAGGATGCAGTGGTCAAATGAAGAAATCCATAGAGACTTTGTTTCTGTTTTGTCTTTCCTATTGCTTTGACTGCTCCCTGTTTAAAAAATTTAATCTGGTTGTTTTTTTTTTTTCTTTCTCATAAAACATGATTGGGAGCTCACTGTAAGGAGATCACTTAGGGAAACCCATCTCAAAGCCTGGAACAAGTTAAGAACCTGCCATGCTACTTTTTTTTCGTCTTATATTTGCAGTGGTAGGTCTTGGGATGCACTCATTTCAAAACAATCTCAACCTTCTGGGTAATCTTTTTATTGGCTCAGGGAAAGAATGATGATCTGTATGCAATTGGTAGCATGGTATTACAAACTCAAGCGAATCTCCCCCTGGCCTCCCTCACCTGCCCAGTTGCCCTTAAGCAACAGATATGGGGCTCTGGAATGTGAGGGACCGGCCACAGAGGATGTGGGTGAAGGTGAAGCTCCATCCAGGGGGTTGCCTAG
>Ga0065711_1039016_pt1 | contig 18212 bp, 12 predicted proteins | sample Hoacrofraction12_FD_59098 | JGI IMG/M metagenome (GOLD analysis project Ga0065711, IMG submission 59098) | Hoatzin crop microbial communities from Cojedes, Venezuela - Epithelial fraction 12 v2 (version 2) | ecosystem: Host-associated > Birds > Digestive system > Esophagus > Crop | place... | reverse complement strand
CGGCACCTCCCTGCTGCCAGCGGGGCCTGTGCCGCTGGGGGGGCGCGCCGGGCCTCGCCTCGCCTCGCCTCGGGCTGCCCGGGCGGCGGGTGCGGTTTGTCAGGTGCGAGCCCTGGGTTTTGGTGTCGCTTGGGTTGGCGGGGTGGGAAGGGCGGGCCTGTCGCTCGTTCGGCGGGGCTGTGGGGCCCTGTCACCGGGGTCGGTGGGGAGCTGCGTGAGTTAAAAGCGTGGCGAGCTCTGCAGCGGTCGTGGTTAGCGAAGCGTGCGCTGGAAGGGCTTGGAAACGTGATGCTGAAGAGCACGTTGGTTTAAATAACAATGCTGCGAAGTATGAAGGCAGTAAGGCTGGGTTAGAACAGCCCTTCTGGCTCCCAACGGGAATGCTCCTCGTCTTGACCCAGTGCTGAATAGCTTTAGACTGTTTCAGTCAATTTTGCCTTTAAATACTTTCCAAGTAAACTGTGTGATCAGGATATTATGTTAAACTTCATGTAATATGCGTTATTTGTTACCAGTCCCTACAGCCTAATGCAAGCTAATACAACTTGGAATCAGTTGGTTTTTTATTCACTTACTGCCAGCATTCTGTGGTGTGGATGCATGCCAGCGCATTTAAATGTGACCAGAAGTAAGATTTATTTTAGGTGAGCCAATATGAGTGTAAGCGGGGAGTCATTACACAAAGCCGTTCTTTGCCATTGCCAGATACAAACATGTTTCGTGTGGGAACGCGATGTTCTCCTTGGTTAGGAATGAGGAAGAAAATTTTGCTTCTACCCGCTGTCTCTTGAGGCAAAAAGTTCTGTGTAAAAATAGTAATTCTGGAGACGCTCTCTGCTAGCAGAGCTTCTGCAGCTCCGACGAACCTTTGCTGTCATTAGGTGTGTGAGTAGTAAGCCAGTTGCTGGTTTTGTCCAAAAGAACAACCCTTTTTTGGAAAGTGAGTTTTTCAACTGATGTTAAACCAGCAGTCTGCTAAAATATCTTGTGGGAGTTTTCTCACGTTACTCTCTTGCGTACTTGGAGAATAAAGTAAAAAGTCCTCCCTGTCATCGGTAGCAGTGGGTTATCCATCTTACATGAGGGGTAGGTGAGGCAGAGTTTTCAGTGACAGTTTTGAGTGGCATTTGCCGGTCATTTGCTCAGCTCTGGGGGCTCCCTCCTGCCCCGCTGGCACTGACCCTGGTGTGGTGCGCGGGGTGTGTCACGGGCAGGGTGTGTATTTATCAGTGAGCTTGTAGCAAAGTCTGAGCAGTTATTGTGCAAGGGGTGTCCCTTTGCCTTGCATGGAGCCTGCTGTTGCTGCGTTGGTGACTGGCCGTGCACCGTGTGCATTGACCTGCGCCGCCTGGAAACCTGCTTCCCGACATCATCACCGTCACCGGCGGATATCATTTGTGTAACAGTTACATTGGAATCAGTGTTCTCCCTGACCTTCTGAAATGTAGTTTTCTATTTCAGTAGTCCTTGGTTACAGCAGACTAGTTTCATTAAAACAAAAACAACCTGAGGTTACTTCTAACTCAGTCTACTATGTAGTACCACCTTAATTCAACTAAAGGTTGTTTTGAGGATCACTGCAGGAGCTGTGTAAACTAGTTAGATATATTTAAGAATTAAGTTTGTATATTTCAGATACATCAGTCTAATGTGTGTTGTTAGTTCGAATTTTATATTACAGTTGTACTGCAGGTATTCATTCTCCTTAAAATGCAACTTCTCCCCTGTAGCCTGCTGGTCAACAGGCTGATGATGTTGATCTGTGACGGAATGTTGCCTTTGCATCACACTCAGTGATACTTCCTATTAAGAGGAGGTGTATGATAGGCAAACTTTTGAAATGTATTTATTAATTCATACTCTTGATCTTGCATTGTTATTTTACTAGATTTCTTAAAGTGTATTGAAATTCTGACATCCCTTTGGTTAATGATTACTAAATATGTTACAAACTTTTTTCTTAAATAAAGCAGGTACACGATATACAGTACAGGTTATAAAACCCATGTTTTTATTAATAAATTGAAATTTAAAGAGACAGTGTTATCTAGTTAATGAGTTCAGCAGAAACACTTTCTCTTGTTACTCAGACAAAAGTAAAAAAAAAATGTTCTTTGTTTCAGACAAGAGCCTGGTATTACATAGTGTTGATCTGGTGTTTCAAATACGCTGGCTTCTGCTGTGTAGCCACTAACACTCACAAATTCTTATGCAGGAAAAGTCTCCTGGCTTACTTTTTAAAAGTAAAGCCACATAAAAATTATGGCAGTTAATAGTTTTGCGAAACTTATATAACATTGAAATATATTTAAATTTTAAAATTTTATGTCACAAGATTATATGGTCTTGAAATATCAGTTATTGGATTTTGAAGTTTGAGGATTTTGAAGTGTAAGACTGAAGTAGGACTACAGAAGACTTTCTTTTTGGTAGTCTTATTTGTAATACAAATAATGAGTTGAGGTGGATAACGTTATGAAAATTTGTGCTGAGCATTGTTAAACTTGAGACAGAGCTTGCACGTGCCTTGCCTAACCCAGAATTTCTTTGTTAATCACCAGCAGGGCTCAACTGGTGGTTGTTCCCGTTCAGGAAATCTTGGACTAGAAATGGAGTAAAACTTGCGTGCTCGAGTGCAGAAGTGGCCAGACCTCGGAGGTCCAGCTGCGTCCCAGAGCTTTCTGTGGCCGAGGAGCACTGCGTGCCTCGGTGCTGGGCTGCGGGAGGGGAGCGTGTGGATCGCTGCGGCAGGGAGCTGGGCTCTGCATGGCTGGGTCCTCAGCGGGCTCGGGCTCCCGGAGCTGGCACTGGTTGTGTGGCAGAGCTGTGCTCGGGCTGCTGGCACACTCGCGTAGCTCAAGCACTGGGCTGATCCTGGAGAGTTGTAGCGTCAGAAAGCATCGTAAGCCGTGTCTGCTGTGTGTTTGCTCTGTGGTGTTCTCCACTCTGGCGGCAGCTGTTTTGGTCAGGCGTGTTACAAGGTGTGAATTGATGAGCTTGTGAACATCTGTGAAAGTTCACTGTGTTAACAAGCTCAACCAGGTGTTACCTTGCATCACTTTTTGAATTGCTGTGTTATTGTGCATGCAAATAAAGCGTGTGAAGCATAACTATAGCTTCCTGTCCATCTACAGTATTCTCACCTCTGGCTGGATCCAAAGCGTTATGCAAATTCATTATCATACTTCAGCAAACGCATGAGAAGTTCCACTCTATTTGTAATGAACTAGCTCTCAGTATTTTCCAGTTACTACCAAGATCCAACAACTGTTGGATGTTCTTCCGTTTTCCTCTGGCTGTATAAAGTAATCTGATACCAGTATTAGTGATATGTTGATTGTATGTGAAATGCATTTTTATTTAATTTCTTACTTCCTATCTTTTTGTTTCCACTTGACAAAAAAAAAAAATCAGATTTGCAGTAGTTTTGAAAAAGCAGAGAAGACATGAAAAGTAACTCAAACATCATGCTTTCTTCTCTGTAAATGTGATTGAAAAAAACCACCTTCAAGCAATAAAGCTTCATTCAGTACTCATGCACCTTCTAATTACGTCAGCGTATGAATGAATGAGAAGGATTCACTTTTCAAGATGTTCCTCAATGGCGATGTCTTCCCAGAGAGTGTAGAAGTTGCCATGATGCAAATGGATTCACTTGATTTTGGTTACTTAGAGCAGAAGTGCCTTGAAGGAGCGCTGTATCGAGCCTATGGGTGTTGGAACATTTTTGTAGGAAAACCCCGTTCTGCGATGCCTGCAGCCATATGCCATTTGACTTGTGGTTAATTTATGACTGGTCTGTGTATCAGGCAGTGTTATTGTGATAGGCTTGGAATTCAGAAATATTTTTCTATAGAGTTTATATTAAATAAGAGAGAATGGATAACTTTGTTGCTTCCTGAAAAGCAATGTGTAAGTTTAGTATAACGTTGTGTATGAAATCTATTTAGGACAGCATTTAGAAGAGTGTTCCCCCCCTGCCCCCTCTAGTTTGTGGCTTCTGCTTTCTAATTTGTGACAAAAAAACCCCAACACTAAACACGTTTTCATTAAGAACATAAGTTAGACTCCCAGTAAATTCAAAGTATACCAAATTTTTTTCCAGGTCTAGCTCCCAGGCAAGCTATTAAACTACATGTCAAAAATTAAAACACTTAAGTTGAGATCAGTGTAGAGTAAAATGCAATATTAGCTGCACAGTACTACTTGTTACAGAGATGAGGCCTTGGGAATACTGAAGTTGCTTTATGCTGAATGCTATTCATCAGTGAATGTTCAAATAAACTTTTCTACAGCCATTGTGAAAAGGTGTTTGGATGCCTTCATTCAGTACGCTATTTGAAATAATCCAGGAGCACTTCTGGTTCTCTTTTGTGTGGGATTTAGAAGAAGATAGTTTATTGTAACAAATATTATAAGTAGCTATTTACATCCTATTACGCCGACTGCAGTTACACTCTAATTTGCTAAACTTTTGTTTAGACATTAGAACACTTCATATAAACTGTTGCAAATTATTAACAACTTAGTACTTCAAAAGAAAATGAGAAGCTTCTAGAGAATTTTTAATTTAGCTGCTGTAATATGTTCTTGGTTATAGTTACTGAACTTTTGATAGTGGTTGGGTATCTGCTGAAGCAAAAGTCCCGGAAATAGACAAGAAAAGCCATTGTAACCTGAAGGAATTTATAGAAGATAAAGGGTAAAGTATTGAAATGTGTTAATTAAAGGCAAACAGTGATAACTGTGTGCTTAGCAAATAGCACCTGCTCAGTTTAGGGCATACTTGTAAGATGACATTCTGCTGTAGTCTGAGATAGTCTGGTTTGACGAGTTTAGGTTTCTAGAGTTATAAAACTTACTACAGGACCTAACGGTGTTCTGATTCAGATGGCAGGCATAATCTTGCATTAATATTTGCAAATAAATCTAACAGACATTGCTTTATGAGCAATTGGAGAGTGGTTTTTGAGATGGTGGACAAAATACGTAAAGTCTTGGTGAAAATCGAGTGATCTAAGTGCTGAGTATCAGCCCTTTGGTAGGTGACTTTCTGTATAGAAAATTTTGTTAGTCATAACAATCATTGATCGCTTCTGCTAGTTTAGAAAAACAGAACTGTCACCTCTTAAACTCTACTTAGTTGCGAGACAGAAACTTCAATTTTTTTCTGGCTTTTCTTTTGGGAGGAGCGTGGGTGTAAGCTTGTTTTAGGAAAGAGATATTTCAGGAAGTGACATTTTGCAGCTGGAATAAAAATGAAGTCTTGGTGGCTTGGAAGAAAACCAAGTATCTCCTAGCATGTTTCAAAAATGTGTAAGTATTGAGAGCATTAAAATACATAAACAATGTATTAGAGAGTCAACAGAGCATCACAGTTTAATACTGTGAAGCTGACAACTTATATAAAAACAGTCAGCTCTGGCTATCCAGTCAGTCATATATTCCAAACACAGTTAAGCATGAGAAGTACTTCTGAAATGCAGTTTTGCCTGCTGGCAAGATGCAGTATTCCTTAGGGCGAATGAGTTTGGAAGCTTTTTTTGTCTTGCAAATGGGATGACGTGATTTTGTTACATCAATATTAAAATAAATGAAAACCATCCATGGTGAACAGATAAAGGGTGAAAATTTGTTGGAGGTGTTTCTTTTTAGGGCATAATATGAAGCTCAGTCTTTGTATATATGGTAGTAGGATTAAATGTTTAGAAATCTTGTAGATTAATCTTAATTTGTACTGTTTTCTAGTGCCCAAGATGTATGCAGTGTGATACAAAATTTGACTTCATAACTAGAAAGGTAAGAGAAATCAATGAACTGTTGCGAAGTACTAATATGGACTTCTTTTAATTTAAAATGTAGAAGATTTCAGTATAATAGCATGCAACTATGCTGATATAATATATACTGTAACTATGTCTGATGTAAATTAAAGTAGTTTTTCTTTCTGTTCTGCCTTTTCTGAGTGAGGTCCTTTTTGTTCTAATTCTGTTTCTTTGAAATTGTTGTTGCTTGGTGTGTAATACTGGGTACCCACAGGATTTATGTTCAGGGGAAGAGCTAGAGGAATTCATGCTGGGGTGGGCTTCTAACATCAGTAGTGACATAGAAACCAAATCAACTAATTCAGTTGTGTTTTGGGAGATAAAATTAGTTGTAGAAATGTAAGCAAAAATGTTTTCAGGAGTAATGAATTAGAATCTTACATTAAAGAACTGTATTGTTAAAATGTGGAGAACTAAAACTCAGATTCTCTTTCTGTTCTAAAAGTAGAATAGGATTTACCTTAAGTTTGGAAAAGGGAATTTCTGATTAAAGTAGAAATATAAACTGCCTTGATTGTTGTGTGCCATAAGTAGGCTCGCTGTACGAAGAGAAAACACTAACATTAGGTGTAAATTATGTTCATTGCATAAAAGTAAGCAGGTCACTGTGGAATGTGTGCTGGTGTACGGAATACTGCTGTTGGAAAACATTTGCTGATACTGGGGTTTCTGCATGGAGAAGGAAAGCAGCCTCCCAGAAAAGGCCAAGGATGATTTTTTAGCAGGGAACATCGTACCTTTGTATAACTACATTGATGCTCCCTTAGCATGCGCTTGTGAATGTGAAGAAGGATGTGGAAGCGTGACTTGTAGTGCATTGACATAGTTGATGTTTTTCAATTTATTGTTTGGAGGGAGGGGGAAGGAGAAATTATAAACCAGACATACTAATATGATATACCAGATAGGTGTAAACTTTCAGGAGTCCTGAAGAGCATTAAGATGTCAGTTCGTGATTCTAGTAATAGAACAGAAGTTGGAAAAGGCCTACAATGATCATTTAGTCCAACTGCCTGACCAGTTCAGGGCTGACCAAGTTAAAGCATGTTACTAAGGGCATTGTCCAAATACCTCTTGAACACTGACAGGCTTGGGACATCGACCACCTCTCCAAGAAGCCTGTTCCAGTGTTTGACCACCCTCTCAGTAAAGAAACGCTTCCTAATGTCCAGTCTCAACCTCCCCTGATGCATCTTTGAGCCATTCCCACACGTCCTATCACTGGATCCCAGGGAGAAGAGATCAGCACCTCCCTTGCCACTTCCCCTCGGTCACAGAGTGTACTTTCTCCTAGTTCGTGATTAACCTTTTGGTTGAATGGGTTAAGAGCATGGTGGCTGGAGTGTTTTGGTTGAGAAGCACTAAATCATGAGGCTGCTGTGTTTTACTTGTGTTAACTTTGGGAAGTAAATGGAGGTAGCCCTGGGAAATAGGTACTCCAGAGAATTTTGCATAATATTTGGAAAGAAAGCCTAATGCTGACCAAAACTGCAGTGCATCAGTTCCTTGTATCAAACCGTTTAAGCTTGCTTTGAGCCACAAATCCTTTCCTGCTTGCCTGGGAATGCTTGTTCTGTCTGACACAAGAGCTTGCATCAGGGAGACCTGCTGGGACTGTCACACCCCAGCAGTGAGCCAGAGCACGAGCCTCTTTTGCAGGTTTACTAGCTGTAAAACACGTTGCAGTGCTAGCTGTGATTTTGCAGTTTCATTGGATTTGTACAATGCTGTGTGATATTTCTGATAGAGAAATAGCTTTAGGTTTTAAGTGTGAAGATCTTTATCTTTTTCTGTGGGAAAAACTCGAGACTAAGTTTTAAGCGAGAAGAATAGGATCTCCAGTTCAAGCTTCCCAAAATACTTGCTTGGAAATAGGAAGTGACCTAGAAACCACTCTTCTCTTGTGTTTTCATTCCCAGGAGGGTGAAGGATTTACTGGGCGCTGGAGAATTCCTTTCAGCGTCTTGTCTGGTCTGCTTTCGAATCATGTTTACAGAGTACCAACAAAGGCTTGTAGTGCTGCTGTTCATACTCCACACAGTTCTTTGTGTTCAGTCTTCACAGATCCATTTCTACTATTCTAGCAGTTAAATTTCCTTTACCTATCCCTCAGCTTGTGTCTTTCACAGCTGAGAAACTGTTCTGTTTCTTGGGAAGGAGGCTATTCAATGTAGTAACTTTATCAAATTGTTCCCTAATAATCTCCTGTGTAAATAAATAAACAAAATACTGTCTCGTGCTTAGCATCACTGCCGAAGATGTGGAAAGTGCTTCTGTGACAAGTGCTGCAGTAAAAAAGTGCCTCTGCCTCGCATGTGCTTTGTGGACCCTGTGCGCCAGTGTGCTGAGTGTGCCCTCATCTCTCAGAAAGAAACAGAGTTCTACGACAAACAGCTTAAAGTGCTCATGAATGGTAAGGACTGAATGCATATATGTGCTGTTTTGATCTCATATTTACTCAGGTGCTGTGTTGAATAAATGTCGTAAACAGTGAGAGTAATGTCTCTTGTCAAACAAGCTGCAGTTTTGTTTCCTTTAAATACCTTTTTGTTGTTATGCTTCTTGTTTGCCAGTTAACAATTCTGTGTTACCCGTTTATTTAGAGAGATGTTTACACTTTTTAGTCAATGTTTACAAAGAGTGATTTAATTAAGGACAAAGGAATTTTTAACGCCTCCGAGAACAGATGTGTATGCAGCTGGCATTTTTCTTAAAGTAATGCATCTTGTAGCCAGATTCCTGTTATCTTAAATAACCATGAAAAATACTTAGCAACAGAGAATATTTTAATACTTTCTAAGAAGATACAGTGCTTGTTTCAAGCTTCATCTGTGAGCTTTGATCTTGTCCATGGCCTACAGCTATGGTTGATGGCAGATCATCATGAGTGGACGATTTGGCACAGCATTAAAACTCCATGCAATACAGTAATTTGTGTTCCAGTTACATTAAGAAAGCTGAGTCTTCAGTTTTTAAAATATTTTGTGATTGTTCAGTGCCTTTTGCTGGGCTCTCAACATTCAGCCTGATGCCAGTGTGTATAATTGGTAAGCTAAGCCACGTGTCGGATCAGCGTGAATGTTCCTAGGGAGATTCTAGGCTCAAAAGGGAGAATGTTCATCCCTGTAACACACAAATCATTCTTTGCTCTGCTTTGCAGATGAGGGTGTGAGTTTTTAAATAATGTATTTTAAACTGAAGATGTCTTTTAAAGCTTGTCCTGCTTGCATTCGGGTTTTGCAGTTAAAGTCTGGAGTTGTTCCTGACTTTCTGTAGAGCCACAGATGTAGTCAGGGAGATGGCGGGTGTGGGGTGATGTCCTGCGCAGTTTTGCTGCTGTGGCCTCTCTGTTTCCCTTCAGCAGCAGCCTGGGGGCCCAGGCTGAGGGGTCAGTGAGACTGTGCAGAATTGTGAAATAGATGGCAAGGTGAAGCGCTCTGAGGCTGTATGGTTCAGATTCTGGAAATAGATTGCAGACCATTTGGCGGGCCTGTATGTTGTTATTTCTTTCATTTCCCAGACCAACAGTATTGGGATTAGGTAACACAGGGAGCGTGAGGCATGGAGGAGATAAAGCGGTTAGGCATGTAGTCTGCTTTAAGTTATGAATCACTTCACTAATGTAGCCAAGATGACTTCCCGATGTCAAAGGAGCTGTTTTGAGCAGGAAGAAACATAACGCGCAGGCTGAAGTTCATTGACCTCAAAGTAAGACTGAGCTAGCCTTCAGTGGTGAAAAAGAGGTGTCTTTGCTCCCGATTAAGCACAGAGCTGAAGGTCACATCTTGGTAGTAGATTGTTCTGACAGATTTTTTTGGAATACTGAAACAGTAGTGTGTATTATGGTGCAAGACAGGGTCTTTAATTGCCTATTTTTGCCATCTCTGAATCTGCTCTAATTTTTAAAAGATTAATCTTGGATATCATCTGTATTTCCACAACATGGGGAGAAATTACGTAGCGATTGTGAAAAGTTCTGTGATTCAGAACATGATAAATAAAGATCAGTTTTTTACACTGGAGTGTTCTGCTGATGTTAATCTGTCTAACATTTCAGTTAGTCTCTTAATTCACCCAATTCGGTGTATTACGTGGAGTAAGTAAAAATCAGTTATCCTTTTTGATACTTGAATGTTCCTTCCTAAACTCTGCATTAGAATACTAAAACATTTCTTTCCAGGTGCTACATTCTTTGTAACTCTGGGAGCATCTGATAAATCTGAGCTCATGGTTTGTCGACTTTCCAACAATCAGAGGTGAGAAAATTTGATAGAAATTGCACTTGTAAACTATACTGTTGTTGCACTTACAGCTGTATTATTATCTAATAACGTAAACAAAGTAAGAGTAATTTGCTGTGAGGATGCTGGAGAGAAATTGGACTGAAAGGACAGATACAACTTCTACTTTGGAGTAAGTTTGTTTGAATTTACTAGCAGTGTGGATCAGAATGCCTTGGAACAGTGGAGCTCCACTCGCTGACAGTGCCTCTGGGTGCCATTGGCACACAGTGTTCTTGCCAGCTAGCCGGAGGATGGCAGGAAGGCGGGGCAGGGAGAAGTCTGCAGCCACTGAAAAAGGCTTGTTTCAGCGTGATCCGAACACTGCACCGTATTGTTTTAACATTACAGCCAAAGCATCATTTTGGTCGTCCCCATGATTTGGTTGCCTAGAACGCTGGAACTATGTAGGAATGCTTCTAATACTTTGAAAGGGTCTCCTGGCAAACTGAACTATAGGTTTTGTGGGACTTTTTTAGTTTAACTGAAGAACTTCCAATGGAAAGTCATTTTTCCTGCTTGATTTGTCTCCCTCCTCACCCCAAAGAACATATAAACATTTAGTCAGTGAGAGATTGTTTGGTTTTTTTCCCTTTGATTTGGACTTCATACTGTAGAAAAAACAAGCTTTTTTTTTTAAAAAAAAGACATGTTTTTCTTCTGTTGTATAGATACCTGGTTTTGGATGGAGACAGCCACTATGAAATCGAAATTGTACAGATTTCAACTGTTCAGATACTTACAGAGGGATTTACTCCTGGAGGTAAATTTTTCATTGAATACAAATTAATAAGAAAAAAAATACGTGAAGTTGTCATTATTGTTCCAGCTAGACAGTGTATTTCTAGGTTATTGGTAGCTTGGGTGTAACTGTGTTAGTTACAGCTGCTTTCAGAATAGAGTGCAGTGTGTGAAACTGTCCATGTGGCTACTGGGATTTTGGGGGAAACCTAAGAACTGAGAAACCACCTTATAGTTCTAATGTGGGAGAGCTTCTCAATAAACCTGAGTAAAGATGGTCAGCATCTGTTCTGGTCCTTTCTCTTGGCTAAATATACACATCTGTTGATTCAAAAGCACATAGGAGGGAACTGTTAGTCTTTGGTAGCTTCCATTTCAGAATCCAGCTGGGATTTCTCTTCTACTGATACAAACAGTTGAGGAGAGTGAGAGAAACTGTGGGGACAAAAAATAAACAAACTATGCTTTCTGAATTTCATTCAAGATGAAGGGGTCGCCAAATGAAACTGGTAACGTCTGAATCGGAGGGCAGCTACTTACTGCCTCATCTCTTACCAGATTTTTAGAGTATTTCAGGATGAACTTGAATATGGTTTCACTGAAGTAAGAACAAACAAGGTCAGGAATTTTAATCATTGTTCTTTAGCAACACCTCTGTCACTGCTGGAATCTTCTAATTGGACAGTCTGTCTGTGCAACAGTCAGTCAGTACAGCATGTTAACTTTAATAAACTGATCTTGGTATTGAAGTCAACCAGATGTGTTGGTGAGTTACTTAGTGCTCCTATAATTCCTTGTTCACTCCTCTTCTGACTGCTTTATCTTTTTGCCTGCCTGCCTTCCTCCTTGATGGTAGAAAAAGATATTCACACTTACACCAGCCTCCTGGAGAGCCAGCATATCACTGAAGGTATCACCAGTACCTTTGAGCATGACACACCCGAGCATGTTGTCATGGCCCCTCTCCCATCTTCCCTCCCTGCACTGCTGTTTTTTTGCTTGATCTATAGCTGTTCAACTTCAGAGAAGCGATGTTCACATCTGACAGGTATCTGTTCCTTCCCATCTGTCTAATAAATTGAGAACAAATGTTTTGTAACTTTTGGGAGAACTAAAACACTCGAGGCCTTCTTTAGACCACACGTGCTATTGTCCATGCTAGAAGGGAGGAGGGAAGATGAGCAGCAGTATCTGTAGTGGAACACAGTATTACACGTCACCTACTTCAGCAGAGGTGTGCTGAACTCTGTATACCAGAAATGAGTAACACACTTCTTGTGTGCTGTCTAAGGCTTTGCACTGAATAACCAGAGTGTTAATTAATGGCTTGCTTTTACATATATTTAGAAGAAACAAGATGTCTTGTTGTGTAAGGCGTGTTCTGCCTGACACAGTCATGTCCTGGGATGCCGGACATGGGCAAACTGCTCAAGGCTTGTAGGTTTTTGATTTCCAGTGGCTTATCTTTAAGCAGTCCCTTAATCTGTTAATCTGACCAGGCAGACGCATGGCAGTGAGTGATGAAGAAGCTGGATTTCAGTTTATCCTAGGAGATGGTAGCTACCTTTATGAACTCTGTTTGCAGGGTTTTGATCAGGTTGCTTAGACTGAGATTGTCTCTGTTTAGCTTCTTGGATATTACAGTAATGGCCTCCAGGAGCCGCTCATGCAGACAGCTTGCAGAAAGTGTCCTTTTCTGTATGGTGGAGCTGTTTGTGCGCCTTAGTTCATGCTCTGCTGCTGCAGGACATAAGCAATGCCAGTAAAGCCTATGTGAAACATCAGTGTGCTATTCTAAACAAAGCTTTTGTTTCACTTGTGTATTTTTGCTTTGGGTTATCTTAACCTCTGTGCAGCTAGGGTAAAAGAGACACTAACAACTCGCTATCATGCTGTTGTCAGAGCAGGGTCTTTTGCAGTGGATTTCCCTCAGGAAGTAAATGACATTGCCAGTCATCTACTCTTGCGTAAGCACCTTTCCCACCCTCCACCCTTGGCCAGATTTGGAGGGACTGCTCACTGCTAGGCCAGACTTCAGATCAAGCACGGATCTCCTCTTTGATACTAGTCTGACCAGGCACTAGTAATTCAGTTTACAGACTGCAGGCTACAGTATGAAACTATGGTACCTGCTTAGGAGAAGAGTGGTAATATTAAAACATGAGGGTATTGTTAGGGTGTGTAGCTAGTCGCTTTACATGACGGCGTGTACGAGTTCTGCCTCGGTGTTTGCCAGTGAGGATTAAACAATATTGACTCTGCCCGTTTCATTGCCTGGCATGAACATGCACGGTCGCTGCCTCCTCTGACGCGGCAGTGGTCAGTGCACCCACAGCTGCTAGCGCTTTGAGATGGTTTTCTTCAAATGCGTATTAACTAGAGGGAGTTGTGTTCCAGGGTAAAACCCGTTGCTGTTCAAGATCCCATTTCTCTCTCCAGGAGGCAATACTCGCGCCATCGGTATGATTCTGCAGTATAAGGTACCGGGATCGGAGGAGCTCACGCAGATGAAACTGACGGCCAGTGAAGACTTCAGCTGTAACAAGAAGCTGTCAGCAAGCTGGCTGGCGGCTATGCATAAGGTAAGCAACGGAGGCAAGACCCACGGCTGAAGAAAATCCTAACATGGGGTGCTTACTAGCACCCGAGAGAGTATGCAGCCTTAGGAGTCTTTCTTCTTTTTATTATTGTTTTTGCTAAGAAAATAGAAGCTACGGATGGTTGTTATGAACATGACTTTAGCTTTATGCTCAGATACCTGAAGATGATGTGCACTACAAAGGGTTTCACAAGATCTTATGTGTATCGTTAGGTGAAAAGAAGTAGGAATTAGACTTTTGAGTTCCTTAGGTTTTTGTCACTCACTGAAGAAAGTGCATTATAAAATACTCTTTCAAACCTAAACTCAGCTAATTGTTTTTACTACTTTATGAAGGTTCAGAGAAGTTGATTTTTGAAAATGGGAAGGGGGTGGGGGCAGGACCCTATGGAAGACCACTTCATCTTCTGTTGTTAGGCACTGCGTGACTAATGAAACTTAAGTTTCAGATTTCGTAAGTCAAAGTTTGGGATTCAGAAAGTCAAACCACCCCAACTAGCTCTGGAACTTTGTTCGTTGGATCAGTTGATAATTAGAACTGTAATTTATAAGCTGTCTGCAAATGCAGGTGTGTGGCAGTCTGCTTCTTTATCACACTGCTATTAAGCTCTTCAGCCACCCCTAATGCCAGCATTTAACTTGCATTCAGTACAGCGCACTCAAACTTTGTATTGCCCCACGAGTACAACTTAGCACTTCCTTAAACCTGTTCCAATTCATCTTCCACAAGCGATGCAACTCCTACAGATATGGCGAGAACCAGTATTTCTATGGATAAGCTTAGTGCCCTCCCACCACCCATTTGTCTCCTTTGACAGGAGTTTTGAGCAGCTCCGCTGTGAGGAAATGATCCGTGCAGAGGGACTTCCAGAGGTCCTAGGCAGCAGCATTGTAAGAGGACTTGTGGCTAGAGAATGTACATCTGTTCCCACTGCAGGGGGTTGCTTGATCCTGTAGTTAGAGGCAAATGAACACCTCGCCAAAACTTCTCCAGGGAGAAGGAAGAGCAGTAGGAGGAACACAGAACAGAATACCATTGCTCACCACATGCATTTAGACAGATTGCCAAAATCTCAGGAGTACTTGTAACTTTTTCCAAGGCAGTTTTGATCAGAAATGGTAATTTCTGACCAAGAAGAAACAAATGTAAGTTGATCGGAAATTTTCAGCAACCTCGAGTTCTGCACTTCAGGTAACCTTGACTAGTTTCAAAAAATTACCAAATACTATTCAATGGCTTAGACTAAGGAAAATAGCAGAGGCAGAACTTAAAGCCTTGGGTTTAAAGGAGATTTTTGGAGGGGTAGGAAGGAGATGAGGTGGCTGCAAGTGAAACTTTAGTTAACACGTGACATTTTGTCTTCATGTTAGGCAACAAAACTTCTTTATGAGTCCCGGGACCAGTAAGAAGATCAAACTGTTGGCCACTCGAGGGAAGACACCAGCCTCCAGGGACCTGCCCCTCCCTTTGTGCTAACTGGACAGCCGGTAACGCTTGCTGTTCTTGACCCTTTCGCATTCCAGCATGGTTCATTATGTAAGAACTAGCAAACACAACGTGAGTATTTCTGTGAACCATGAGTATTCACTATAGTGTGCAATATGTATACAATTAATGCTTTAAACAGCCTCACCTTTTAAGACTTTGTATATTTTGTTAAGCCTTTATTGGCACTTAACATGGAAGTGACCTGCACTACAGCTAATGTACAGCACAACTTTTATAGTAACAATTATATATACCGTTTGCTACAGACAGCAAACAAATGTGTACGTCTCTTCTGCAGAGAATAGCTTTTGGGTATAGATCTCAGGTTTTTCACTCTATCCAAATGTTTAAAATCAATGTACAATAAAATCTGCCTTAGATCTGATTTTATAGAAGTCACTTGATTTTTTTTTAAACATCTGAATATTTTACCAAGTACCACCAAACTGGATTTACATGAACATGATCTTGAAACTTTCCTTCTGTAATAAATAAGCTTCCAGATAATTTTTAGTTTTGTATTTTCTTTTGGTAACTAGCTTTTGTTAATCTAACTGTAATGCTATCTGAAATTGTATACAATTTAATGTACAAATATGAATAAATTCACTTATTTAAAAAATGAGGTGGTACTTAATTTCATAATATATAACTACTTTAATGATGAATACTGTGGTCTCTACTCTCTGAACTCTCAAACTTCTGACTCTTTACAAACAGCACCCTAATTTTAATTCTAAGTGTTGATAATTGGTTCAACTATTGGGATGAATCTTCTGGCTACGTGTGCTGTGCCCAAGTGTCTTTCTGCCCTCCGTCTTCCTACACTGATAAAAACTGAGTAGACAGGCACACACGGCTGAGTAGTCAGCTTGTGTGTGAAGGACCCTTGAGAGCTTTTCAAGGCAAGCATTAATTTGCCACAGTTGGAATACTGGATTACTAGCATAAGGAGGTTCCAAAATTGCTTGGCAAGTCATCTTCTGTGCAGTTGGTAAAACAGCGAGGAAACTTGAGTTAACAGATAGAACACAGCAAGCTCAAATTACTCTTTTTTTGTAGACTATGACCAAAGGCACATCTACTGTTGCTACCTACATAAAAATACTGGAGAATGCAGCCATGCCTTAGCAGTACTTTATTGTGCACATTTACATGTTCTCTGAATTAGTGTATCATAGGCTCTTGAAATCATCACATTCATGTAGCAAATTCTTCAACAATAATACCCTTTCACTTTTCACCACAATATATACAGTTAATGCTAACCTGTGGTAAAAGCAAGTTACAGCACTGCAGAAATGGATATATAAATTATACACAGAACTTGTACATGAAGAATTGATCAAATTGCATATGTTAAATGGGAGAAAATTACAAGAAATATGGCTAAAACTTATAATGGGAAATTCAAAATATACTTTTGGTATATAAAATCATGTACAATTAAAATTCCAGTGAAGTGCCTTTTTTTGCTTGAAACTACAATGTAGTGGAATAGGTTATTGCATAACTTGCCTTGGCAACAGATGGAGGCTGCCAAGAACCACAGAAACTGTCCTCAAATAAGCTACTGCCTTTCTTAAATCCTTCTGTAAACCCTGATTCTTTCTTCTCCTTGACTTAGCATCTACACACCCCTCCCTCTACTTCTATCTAGTCCTTCATATTTTCTTCTAGACTGACTCAGGCAGACTTCAAATTACACCGTATAACCCTTGCCAGACTCTTACCCTTTTCAACTATTGCACTTTCATCCACACAGACGTACAAATCCCTTAAGCTGCAAGTTTAGTACTAACTGTTTTATCCAGGAGGGACAAGCTCAGGTGGTCACTGGGGGAGCCTTTACATCAGTAGAGGCAACACTGGTGGTGTAGGCTGAATAATAAGAAAACAAAACACCAAGTGAAATAGTGTGTAGGGGTTTTGAGAAGTGTACAAATACTGTTGTTTTGTTAGTTCTCTAGCTTGCTTCTAAATGCAAATAATACTAGATGCTAGGCTATGTAAAGCTTTTGTTGGGGTTGTCTGGACTAGGATTTAAGTGCATAGCAGGTTACCACTTAAAATCCTAGCCTTCATCAAGCTTTGGTGACTACTTAATGACGCATGTAATTGGTGAAGATCTTGTGTCCTAGAACCCAAAGACTGATCAGTGATGAGAACTCAATATTCACTGGTATCGAACAAAATAGTCAAAATCCTGACATGGGACAGTCACTGTGGGGTTGGAGCAAACCAGACAGCGTATCTGCACTCCGCAAATGACACCTCTGAACATTTAACACAAGAAAGCTCCTACCGCGGAACTTTAACTTAAAACACTGCTTTAGATAACAGTTGGTGCAACACTGTAGGTAGTGGAGGTATCGCTCTCATCAGTGGTGTGTCACGTAAAAACAATCCTCATTTACAGACTGCAGATCTTGAAAATCTTGGATGCTGTCCATTTAACAGGAGAAAGCACCATTTAGTTTTCTAAATATCATAGTTTTATTTATCTTGTGTGAAATGATCAGAAATGATGGCTCCAGTGTATGTTTTAAGTTTCCAGTTACCAGCATGGTATTGCACTGTTGTACAACTGAATTCACGCAAGGGTTCGCTGTCTAGGTTTTATTCGTGGATATAACTGTAAAAACAGAATAAAAATATTAGGCTTTGCATGGTTGATGATACCAAGTTAAATATAAACCAATTCAGTTCTAACCGAAGGTTACTTGTTAACACAATCTGGGTGATGCAACGTGTTTTTTGGGGGGGGTGAGTTTTTTGTAAGCTACAGCACCTTCTTAGGTAACTTCTGGAAAACCAGAAGCAGCAGGAGGCCAAGGGCTGACTTCTTCCTGCCAACAGCAACAACACTGCTGCTCTGAAAACACCTTGGTTCATTTAGCTCAAGATCCCCAACTAGACCAAAGGATGCTCTTCTGTAAGTACACGAATTCTCTGTTGACCCCTAGAGAGAGCTTATTTCCTGCTCTGTAAGGTTTTCTTTACGTGTTTTGTCCTCTCTCTCTCTGCTTAGCAGTAGCCTTACATTCCTGGTCTCTCACAATAGCTCCATTTGACTGAGAGCAGCATAAACAACTTGCCTAAAGTTGTCATCTTCAAGGCTCTTTTGTGTTTTAAATTTGTATGTATCTATATATTGCTTATCTTGTGCCAGATATTAAAAACCTCCCTAAAGAACTCCCTGGGCCAAAGCTTCAAGCTGCCCGATAAAGCCACCACACTTTACACAGGGGCCCTATATGGTAGCCAAGGGGGGGGGG
>Ga0065711_1039021_pt1 | contig 18213 bp, 16 predicted proteins | sample Hoacrofraction12_FD_59098 | JGI IMG/M metagenome (GOLD analysis project Ga0065711, IMG submission 59098) | Hoatzin crop microbial communities from Cojedes, Venezuela - Epithelial fraction 12 v2 (version 2) | ecosystem: Host-associated > Birds > Digestive system > Esophagus > Crop | place... | reverse complement strand
TATCTGTATCGTTGTTGTTCCTGTTTCCCTTTGTTTGCTGTTCTGTTAAACTGCCCTTATCCCGACCCACCAGTTTCTGCCTATTTATTCCCATTCTCCTCCGCACCCTGGCAGGGGGAGGGGCGGCTGTGTGGCGCTTCTGTTGCCGGCGGCAGCCGAAACCAAAACAAACCTTCAGCATCTTTTAGTTCAAGGAAAACACCTATCTCTCTCTCCACAGACATTCCTTATGACTTTTCAGGCATGTCTCTCATCTGGCACTCCTAAGAACTAATTAAAGACCGCTTCCCTTACCGGACAGGATGCTTTTTTTGGAGTGTCTTTTTCTCTTTGCCACTACCTGCTCCACTGTACGTTCCAGAAAGTTTTCCAAAATCAGTCATGCTCCTTTGGGCTGCTGTGTGAGTAACCTTTCGCTTTGACCCGCTTTCCAGGAGAAAAGAATATTTCACTAGGTGTAGCAGCTGAGACTAGGTAAACATAACACTTTCCTGATCCCCTGAATGACTTTTTTGACACAGTATGATATATATACATAAATGAGACAGCACTACCCGTCTGTTGCAATATAAAAATGATTAAATTAAATGAAATAACATAATCACCTGGCACTCTTCTGCAATTTCTGTCTTGAGATTCTGGATCACCTAAAGTCACACTGTAGCCTGTCTCCTCCATGCTGTAAAGCTCTTCTGCACACACATGCATGTTTATTCCTTTCCCTTCTTGAGTAGCTGCAGCATTGGGACTGCGGTTCTGTTTCTCACACATCTTCTGTTTTTGGTCTGGTTTTTAGGGTTATGTGTGCTGAGCCATTTGTTGTCAGTTTGCCTCTGTTCCACTTCTGGCTTGCATTGACATTACCCTGTTCTTTACCCTGTCGTGGCAATCTTCATGCTGATCACTCTCTTGGAGAGCTGAGCCCTCCTTGCCTTTTGGAGACCTTCTGCTAGAGTCATGCTGCTGTCTTTTGCTCAGCCACCCTCCCAAGAAGCAAGAAACATCACCCTGCTGTATGAACCTTCCTTTGAGACTGGTCTTCCTGAAACCTTGGGAGTTGCATCTGGATGCCAGATATCTGATCTCTGCAATGAAAATATTTTCTTCAAGATCTATGTTATACTCTCACCCATGAATGAAGTTGACAGAAGCTGTGACTAGCGATGTATGGTTCTACGCGTTGTTATGCGTTATGAAAACCAGGTCGTTTAAAAATTAGTCAAAATTTAAGTCAGACTCTTTAACCTTGTGTGCTTCAAATTCCCATCTGTAAACTGCTTGTTGCATAACCTCTCTCTTCTGAACAGAGCTTTTGTGCAGATAAATGGATTCCTATTTGTGAGGTATTTCAATGGTACAGGAAGGATTGCCATAGTAATGCTTCTAAGGGAAAGGATAATTATTTCTTAGTGCTTGATTTGTTAGTATATATATAGCCTAGGGCCATATGGTGAAAAGTGAGAAACAAACAGACAAACAAACAAATACTGAATGCCTACTCATTAAATGAGTACTGTCCAGCCTATGCATGGAAGCGGGCAAGGGTCTCGTGGAAACCTCAGATAGTGGTTGGTCATGAAATAAAATATGGCATGTGTTAAGAAGGACAACTAATAACTCCGGAAACTGAACTGAGGCTGTCCAGGCCACTGTAACTGTACCATTTCCTAATGTAAAGAAGGAAGACTTCAAACGTTGGTAAAGTTGTTTTGACATAGGTTTTGTGTAAAATATCAGAAATATATAAATGGCATGGAGAGGGATGGTTTTCCTCATGCAGAGTTGGTCTGTTAATAATCCAGGATGACATTAATAAAAAGACATCCCATGGTACACCATAAAAATAATATTAAAGTAACATTTAATATTGCAATTGAAGTTAATACCTCTTGAAGAAAGTCATTCAAACTGTATTGTCATTTTGACAGTGACTAGTTCTGGCTTCTCCCACTCGACCATCCATCTCTATGAAAATTAATCAGATTTGCATAATCAAATTGTACATATTATGGTATTTTGGTTGTTATTATGTGTAGTAATTGCTTGCATATAGAAACTTGTGAACAGCAGATATTATACTTTGATGTATAAATGAGACCAAAAATACATGATCAATGAATTACAACCTTACTTAGGTCCATAAAATTTAAAGGAAGAACTAAGCACTTTTATTAACTGTTTGGTCAGAAATAGTCATTAGAATTTTTATGTGGTCTAGATTACTCTATCATTTCTCGCCATTAACTTCCATCTTCCTAAATTAATTATTTTATAAAAGTCAAACAAACTTTTTAAGGGTCTGTGTGGGAAAATGAAAGCATTTAAGTCCTCTGGCAACCATTGTGAGTCTCCAAAGAGCTGAGTGATATTTCCTGTCATAATTTTAATCTGTATTAATAGAAATCAACTCCAAATCCTTTTGTCAGGCTGGCACACACATTCTGAATACCCTTAACAAACTGGATCAGAAAATTTTATATCAGGATCTAAAGCTACATGAGATATTCCACTAGATTATATTTGACTAGAAAACAGCTAAATTTCATGGTTCATTTGCAGCCGTTACTGATAAAATGATTTGAATAGGAATACTTATACAACTAAATTAAACTGGTTTTGGTCCATTATGGTAGCAGTTCAAGTGTTGGGAAATTATATTATTTTCGTATTTGGAGGCAACAATAAATATTTTGAATCAAATGGTTTGGACACATGATTACTAAATACGATAACTGACTATTTACTGGGAGCAACTGTGATGAAAGAATAACTGATGGGCATTCTAGCAGTGTCAGTAAAATATCAAAATAAGCTTCCCAAATTGAGACAACTGCTTCAGAATTAGGGAACCATTCCCGTTCTTTCAAAAAAATATATAGTATTAATATAGTTGCCAGCTAACCGATGTATTGCCAGTATACCAGTAAATGTCAGTAAAAGTATGACTCAAGTAAAACTCAGGCTACATGGAAAGCTCTAAAGGCAAATCCACACCCAGAGAAAAAAAGATTTATAATCAAGAGTTTGTCCTTCACAGGGAGATATAAACAATATCTGTATACATTTTTGCCAACAAGCCAGGTGATTAAAAGACTTAGAAGAAGAGAGCAAAAGTATAAAGCTAAGTAGTCATTGTCATATACGGCAAATGGAATTCAAGCAAAAAAAATTTACTAGTATACATGCATCACAAATGGGATTCTGTAGCATAAATCCTTACAGCTCAGCTGGGAAGTCAGAAAGTTTTGGTGCACTACAAATTTTATTCCTGAGGATGATTTTTGTCCAGACAGTTGTTGAAATATAGCCAGGATGGAACTAGCCATATAATTATATAGAACTTTAGCAGCAGGTAACCATGATAAATTATCATAAGGACTTTTGCCATTATAGTCTCCTTGATACCCAGAATATGATAGCAAAGAAAATAAAAACACCTCTGAGTGGAAAGGTGAAAATTAATGAAATCCAGCTTGTCAAAAGTGTGAAAATTCATCTCCTGAGGATCATAGAAGTTATAATGCACTGCATCCTTGTTGTTCAATCAAGGAACTGTGAGTTTGTAAAGGCAAATGTAAGCATAAAGTGTACAGCTCACATCTGCACAGTGTGAATATTCACCCTGCATTGCCTAATCTCCCTGGTTGCACTCTCAGCTGATGTGAATCTGCATAGCTCTTTGTTGACTCCAAGTTCTCCTCATTAGATACTCCTGAATTCTCATCAGAAATTTCCGGTGTGATTCCCAGAACAACAGGCAGTGCTATGGGCATCCTTTTTTTCAGGCACTTGTGGTGAAATTTACTCGAGTGTAAGCATACAGTGAACTCGCTTTTGCAGTCTTCAATGTCTGTCTAGGGCCTTGGAAGCAAAAAGGATGAGCCAAAACAGCACTGTACAGAGAAAAAAGACTCTTTTTCTGTAAGTGGGTGTCGAAAGCTGCGAAGAAGGTAAGCCAGCAACAAAATGTAAGGATCAGCTGTGAGGACTGTAGATACTGTTTGGAAGGATCCTGCTTCCCAAAGCCCTCGGTGCTTTACAGGATGGTTTTATGCAGATGGAGCAGATTTCACCCAAGGGGAGAAGCCTTTGCAATGCATGGCTTTCCAAAGAGTATGCATCAGCTTCCTATTCGCAAGCTAAATATTGCTTATCAATTATTAACATTCAGGAAAAGGTGACTACAGTCTAGCTGTGGTGCTATAGTGAAATTAGATGAGAACTCAAAAAGCACTTAGGATAAATAATAGATGATTAACATGTCATATAAATCAGTGTACCATGTTATTTTAATTTGTTTGCTTTTTCTTCATTTTCTTTCCTTACTCTTAGTTTTTATCTCTACTTGTTTTGATAAAACCATTCGACCCAATTCTCTTATGTATTAGGGGACTCCTATTTTATTTATGGGCTAGAGTACAGTTCAATATAGAAGTTAATAAGAAAATTGCTAAGTGTTGTAATGCTGTATTATTCTATTGCTGGCATTTAAAAGCTAAAGAGCTGTATGTTAGATCTGCTTTTTCCTTATAGCTACCTGACACAGGTCAATTAACAAAAATGTGTGCAATAAATCTATTCACTAAATTAAATACTTACTAATAAAGATTGAACTACCATTTAATAAAATTTTATCGTCTTAAGAACAGGGTAAGTGATAATAATAACAACAATAATGAATGCTAGCATTCAGCAACTCAGAAGAGGTTTATGGCCCGTTCTTAAAGATACATACTTTTTTTTTTATGATATAACACAATATTCTATTGAAGTTGTCTTATTTCATAGTTCTGCCTTTCTCTCTTGCTGGTCTTCTGTCTTACCTGTCCTGTCAGCCATAGCTGGTAGTCAGTTTGCTCACTTACATCATGAAATCCTGATGTGACAACCCTGAAAGAAGAACGTGCAGTTACGTAATCACCTAAGTGCCTTCCCAGCAGCAAGCAGAGCCCTGGCAACAGTACGGTACAGAACAGCACAGGGAGTGTCAACAGCTTCCAAAATATCCATGTAGTTTGCTATTACAGGTATAAAGACCTAGATTCAAACCATAAAAACTCACTGCTTACATACAGTTGTATCTCGGACAGTGGGATTTAAGATATCTCTCTACTGCAGCATCTCAGGTGCTCGATTTTAGTGGCTGTGTGTAACTTGTAGTCACAAGTTCTGGTGCCTACACTATTCCATTCACAACCTTAAAAAGTGGCTCATGGGAGATATAGTCCAGCTGATGAACTTGGCTATGGAAGGAAACAAAATTGTTCAGCTTGTGAATTATCTTCCTCATGAGGCTCTATGATAATATTTTTTAATTAAAATTATTTTTTCAGCTAAACATTTCCTAGGGAAAAATGTGTAGATAATAAAATGTAGACACATGAGTGTTTTATTTTTGTCAGACATATTTGTTTAAATTTGGAGGGGGAAAAAAATCAGTTGTGTAACAGAAATACTCCATGAAATTGTAATAAAAAATGCAAAGCCTGTCCCTATCCTCAGTGGGGTCATCAACCACCTTCACTTTTCTGAGTGTTGCTAGAATTTTTATTCTTTCTTTCATGAGTCTATCTTCTATAGATCTGTTCCTACAATGTGGGGGATGATGTGTGATTTCCTCATGATGTTGTACCGTATTAGCAGAGTTATTATTTTTCCTTATTGGCAGGAGGCAAACAGAGAAGGAGTTGCTTGGATGAACTGCATCAAGGTTCAGACATCACATAGTAACTGGTTTTGCACATTTTTTCATTGTCTGTGAGCTCTATTAAAAGTTCAGGCTGCAGTAGTGCCCAAGCTTACCAGTGTACATGAAAGAAATCTATCTCAATCCATCTTTAAACCCACTCATGATAAACATATATGTGTTACTTGAGAGAAAAATTACATTTATATTCGAAGTATGTTTATACATCAAATCATATTTTTGCAGGCACACCTGCAAAATTTAAAATTAGTTTGTCAAAAATATACCTTAGTTAAAGAAGCATCTAAAAAATCTGCAGTACCTTGTAAAGCAAAAAATGTTTCAAAAATATGGACTTCACGTGAATGAGATGATTGATATGTAAACCAGTTTAAATGCTATAAAGTCCACGTCTAGCTTTCTAGCTTCATTCAGCTAAGAAATAAGAAAAACTTTGCAGATGGGCTCTAGCTTCTTTCAGTGACACAGAAAATAGGAAGGCTTTATAGATCTCCACCGACACACAATGAATGGCTCATAACTCAGGACCTCTGCAAGACATAGCTCAGAGCACAACTTCTGACTTGAGATCCATTTGTGGATACAAACCTTCATGACACATGTGCAGAATCCTTACTAACATAAAGCTGAGGTGGTATGTGAGGTTCCCATTTCTTAAGGGCAGACTTGAAAAAACAGCACCTATCTGATCATGAGTTGACATTTTGCTGGACAAAAGCCAGACAATTAAATACAAACTTTCTGTATTTGTCCAAACAGTATCAAAGTTCAGTTTATTTCTTCCAGATCTGTATTTTCATTATGCAAGAAAGGGGTGGCCTTTGTAAACATATGGGACATTAAAGGGCAGAAGCTGACAAAAAGGAACATACTGGAAGTGGACATTTTACAAGTACGTCCTGTAGTTCCCAAAGTCTTTATGCGAAACTGTCATTTCTGTTTGTCTGACTCCTACAAGGCTTTACCCTAAAATATTCATTGTTTCTAACATGTTTCTCATGCATAGTTGTGTATTGCTTCTCTGATTGGTTTAGCTTAGGAAAAAGTTAATTAAAGCGTGCAGATGAATGATGTGTAGTGTGCTGAGTTTCATTTTGAGCAGGTAATCTGCAGGGGTTTATGGCTTGTTTGCAATCTTGTTGAACACCACCAAGTTTGCTGTGTCTTCTTCTTCATGACTTCTAACACTCACCTGCAGTATGGAAGATTTATGTTAAGTTGGGACAGTCAGGTTTAAAATCCTGATAAAGACCCCTCAGAGTAAAAGCCCTTATTTTCAGTGTTTTGTGTGCCACCCTGATAGGTTTTCATGTTCTCAGCTCACCCCAGCTCCAAATTTATGTACATAAACAATTCTTTCTTTAAAGGAACTTAGCAAACTCATTGATGACATCTCTGTCTATTTTAACTATTTCTTTTCAAAATTGTTCCTTGCTTTCTTTTTCCTCTGGAAGATTACTACCACTTGATAATGTCATGATCTTACGTAGATGGTAGATCTAACTGTCATTTACAACAAGGTCTCTTTTATCTCTTTTCTAAAAAGACTTTAAAATGGATGCAGGCATTAATAATTCACAATTTCAGGCCTCTTTACTTTGCCAGAATGGAATAAAAACTGCCTTTGCATTCAGGAAGAGGAGGTTACCTTAAGGTATAGGGAGATTTCTTATTCGGATGTGTTTCAGATGTTTAAAATAGATTTATTATTAACTCCTTAAAGAGGAAGAAAGAATGAACATAAAATAAAGAATGAATTATTATGATTAATGTTATTTCAAGGTTGGAAAATCTCACAAGGTTGTAAATCTCCGTTATCAAGAAGGGAGACCTTCACCTTCTCAAATTACTGCTACATTGACCTAACTTAGAAACATTTTTACAAGTCAGCATGAACTTTCAATGCAAAAGGAATATCTATCATAGTTTCCACTATATTTTTTTAGAACACTTAATGAGCTCAGACTAATACTAATTAATCCTTACATAACATGAAGGGACAATGATAACTATGATTTCCATCCTTAAAATGAGGAACCTGATTGTATTTTCATTTATTCTACTGTAAATCATGAAGTCTTCTACAGAAGTGAGCGGAATTACACTGCTGGGAAATCAACAAGAAATCAGTATCAGGTATGGGGAAAATGTTAAAAAAGGGCTAAGCAGTTTCCTAAAAGAGCCAGTTTCAAAGCTATCCAGAAAAGTTAGTGATTCCTGCTTCTTGGCCTAATATTTTGGCTGTTACAAAGCACTGCCTTGCAGTCAAAAACTGGAGGGTTTTGCGATTGGTAACATGGCATTTAATTGCAGCTAAGAGGGATTGTTGTTCTGCAATAATTTTATGATCTTAGTAGTTCGCATCAGCCCGTATGTTTATTTACATATTTCTCAGAAAGTGTAGAGCATTACTAAGAATCCTCACAAGCAATATGTGTATCATGGATTATGGGTGCCTTGATTATTTCACAGTGTATTTACACTATAGGTTAAATTCTTCATGAGCAATAACAGAATCATCAAATAGAATCATAGAATACTTTGGGTCGGAAGGGACCTTTAGAGCTCATCTAGCCCAACTCCCCTACAATGAGCAGGGACATCTGCAACTAGACCAGGTTGCTCAGAGCCCCATCCAACCTGACCTTGAATGTTGCCAGGGATGGGGCATCTACCACCTCTCTGGCCAATCTGTTCCAGTGTTTCACCACCCTCGCTGTAAAAATTTTTTCCTTATATCTAGTCTAAATCTACCTTCTTTTAGTTTAAAACTGTTAACTTTTTGTCCTATTGCTACAATGATCAAAAAAAGAAGATCAGAGAGAAAGATTTGGAAGGATCAAAATTTCTGTTTATTTTTTAAGCTTTGATTTAAGATGACTCCTATATGATTACTGTTAAACTAAGAGGACTCAGAATGGCATATTTTCCAAACTTATTTGAAGGTAGTGGAGACCAATGTTTTTTGGGGAGTGACATTCTCTTCTATGAGTTTTGATATTCACTTTTAAAAAAATTAGTTGGTTTTCAAATCAACAACACAATGGAGAAAGGTTATAACTAAAGTCAAGCTGAACTAGGTGGGAGAGTGGATCCATCAAAAATATTATACACGAAAAATATTATACACAGAAAATATGTCATCTGTACAAACTGCTGTAGAGATTTATACAAGTACCTTTGGAGGGCACGCACAAAAAAATAAAAAATCCATATGGCCCGTATTAAAATCTAAAAAGTCAAGTTCACAGCTTTTTTGACTCCTGATACATTCTACAACCAATAGCTGATGTGATCTTGAACGAAAATCATGTCCTCAAACTGACCACAGGATTCTGTATTTTGGCTGTCTAAAACAATGAATAGAGATTTTCCTAAGTGTTGAATATTTACAGGATGTTGAGTTCAAGAATGATCCCCAACCATTATTCAAGGATACACCTCAAAAACATGCTTGTGGCTCCTGTTTCCTTCTTTGAATGTCTGATAGGGAGAAGTGGCAGGTCAATTTTATGTATCAATCGTGACACAGCTTTAATGTAAGTTTGGGAAGAGCAGACACAAAGGGGAAAATGTTTGCGAAAGACCTGCATTAAAGTCCAAGTAGCACATCACAGCACACAGGGCATGAAGGGAGCAGGTGGGTGTAAATAAACTTAGCAATAATATTATATTTACTAGCTGTTTGAGTGTGTTGAATGTTCAACATGCTGAATCACTACTTGTACTTTTAACAGGACTAGCCTACCTCCAGCTGCAATTTGTAGCAGAGGCACAATAACCTTCCCATATAGCTACTTTTTGTTTATGGCAGGAACTCCACTTAATTCAGAAGCAGCATCAGATTCTTAATGAGTGAAAAAGAAGAGTAAATGCCTCAGTCCAGTCCCATGGACCACATGACATGGCATTTCCAAGGCCCTCCTCTCTGTATGCACTGAAGGAGAGTTTTAATGATTTATGCTTCATTAAATATTCAGTAATAAATAAAGAAGTATATTAAATGGTTAGATTATTAACAACCAGCGTTTCACTGATAAAAGACAAAGGAGTGCAATCATATATTTTTTTCTTTACATTAAGCTTCTCAAGACCAAGATACATACCACACTGGATGAGACCAATATCCATTCTTTCCATTATTCTTTTTCCAATGGTTGTCAGTATCAGCTGTCTCACTAGAATCTTCCAGCATTTATGCTGCAGTCAGTTTTTACTTTCAGAGAAGTTCCCTTCCCACTCCCAATATGTAGGCTGCCATATGCTCAATAGCACGACTGGTTTTATCCTGTGTAATTTTCAGTTTGTCTTCATTAGAAAAGGATCAATGCAAAATCAGAAGATACATGTATGCTTATGGTTTGGGAAGTTTTATACCATAGTCAGATTCGTAGGTACATTGAATATAAAATCTTTGCGCACTTTTTACCTAATTTGTCACCTAATGTAAAATAGTCTTTTTCTCACAAAAATATAGGATTTTTTTCCCTGTAATGCATTACAGACTTTGAGATCTTTTCTGATATTCGTTGATATGTTTTGTATAGCAGTCATTTTAGAGGGAAAAGAGGAAGTAGCTGACACAAAAGAGCTGAAGGTTTAGTTTTCATTATACCATCACTACCCATGTTACCGGAAACAACAATGAGGAGTGAGAGTTGAAGTAGAAGAAGGCAGAAGCTGATTCAAGTGTACATGAGCTGTTCACCTGCGTGTTCACCTGACCACCTATTACCTATTTCATCTGTGTTTTTTGTCTTCCTTCATTTCAAGGCTGCCTTCGTTAGGCTGAGCACAGAGAAATGGTATATGTGGAAGCTCTGCAGCTGGAACTCTCAGCATGAAGGCAGGCAGGGTGCCCCAAGGCCCTGCCCTGTTCCCCAGCAGCCAACGAGAAGTCATAAGCCATACTTTGAGACATGCATTTCTTATCACTGAAGTGGTCTGCTGTGCTCTTGAGAGTGTGTCTCAAACAGCATGTGGTTTTCTTGGTTTGGCTACTATGGTTATTAGTCTTAGAGCAGAAAGAAAAGAGGTGATTTAAAGACATTCTTTAGGACAGAACTAAGTCTTCCTCACCATGGCTTCCACATGGGGAAATCTCAGCCTGACATATCGTTACGGTTTCAAAGATGGTTAGAAACATTCAGCTTCAGAATATACTTTCTTTCCATGTGGTACTTTGCATGTATCCCTTGTAGTGGTACTTCGGCTACTATAAGCCTCGCCTAGCTGATTCTATTCATATGCGCCTTTTTGTCACCATCTCCAGCAAAATCCCCAAAGTGACCTGGCCTATCTCCATGAAAGTCAACGGACACCAGCTGAGAATTTGGCTTTCTCAGTGACTTTGGCTGCGTGCACAATCGTCGGCCCAGTGGAGACAACTGGAATTCAGCCACTGATCTCAGTGGAATTTTTTCTGGATTCTTTAGCAGCAAGGTACAAAACACACCAGAAATTTCTCTTGGCTTTCACTTTTAGGGAAAATATTTTGAAAGAATCAGGAGAGCTGTAGAATTTTGCTGCCATAGCTGACCACAGAATCAGGCTGTAGTACAATAACTACATAAAGAGTATATATGTACTTGAGTAAACATGGCCTCAGCTGGGTCCCTCAGCTGTGCTATGTATCTGGACATGTTCATCAGACACCTGAACACAAAAAGATGAAATGGCTTCTTTTATCGTTAGAAATGCCCTATGGAGAGTATCATGGAAACCTAGGCAAATGATACACTTCACTGCAATGTCTTTTACAGTTCTTCCACCCATAAGACACAAGGTCCAAAGAGCTGGTGAAATGGTGCTGCATTCGAGCCTGAGTATATGGAAGCTATTCACAGTGTCTGTTTGCGCTACTAAATCAAATAAATGTTTTTCCTTAAGGAGGACAGCTGGCTGCCTCTGTGCTGTTCGAAGGCCTGCCTGTTCAAAGGCTTACCTTCACACTGTGCAAATCTCTTGCTATCCGGGGCAGGGTGCAAGCAAGCTGCCCGGAACATGCTAACACCCAGGACGTGCCTGAGAAGTGTCTGGGGGACTGCTCCGTTGACCAAGGCCAAAATGGTGCTAGGACTCTAAAAATTCAGCACTATTCACTACACTCCGGTGCTTAGGTACTCCTTAATTTGCTGGCATAATCAGAGCCTGAGGCTCCAAGCCCACCTGAGGTGAAATAGGGGGAGGGCATGGGTGGTCACCAATGTGAAGACAGAGCAAGTCCCTTTGAAAACATGCATGCTTCTGAGTTTTTCTGTCTGTGAACAAGTTTAAGTGCTCAAAAATCACATGCTTGACTTAAATACTATGAAAGATTGGGGTGCCCATTTTATCTGATTTTTTCTTTAATACTTTAATCCTCAACATTCATTCTTAGTCTTTTCTATAGGCCAAAATAACATAATTTTTTTGTCTTTGTTATCATGAATACACTTGGTTCCCAGAGTAAACTGAGGGTTTGGAAATCTCCTGGTTTCTTAGTGGCTTTCACAATCCACTGACACATTAGTTGTTACATCTTTTTGTGTGTTAAGGGGACTTAAAACAGGTCTGCAAATGATTTTTAAAGGGCTAGTAAAAAAAAAGACAATTATCTCATGTCTTTTAAAAGAAAATATCGAAAAAATATTTCACCTTTAAAATTACTACTTATGTGTTCAGCCTTCTCCGGACACTTTAAAGTCAAATGCCCTCATTAGTTTATTGGTGTATGGCTATTGGAAGACATCTTTTGAAAAGGTGGTGTTATTCCCAGACCTTGACTTGACAGAGGTTGAATAATACTGGCTCTGGTTCTAAAGAAGCAAAATAGCTTCTGGGCTGGATCTTTGTAAGCATCTGAAAATTATATTGAATGCTTGTAAAGAAACATCTCTGAAAGCCTTTCATTTTTAACCTTTTCTTTTTTCTGTTTTTCTTTTTTTGAAGCTACACATGCAGGTTCTTTCAGGAGCAGGGATTTTCAATCGTACAGAGGGTTTTTTTTCCATTATTTACTTGGCTTCGGTATTTTTCCAAGTACCAAGGTACTTTCAGTCTTTTAAAAATGAGAAAAAATGTAATGTTGTCAGCATCAATAAATCAACAACCAGGAAGAGTCACTTCCTATCAGAGTTTCAAAAGCGCTTCATGGTTTTCCGATCTCCTGTCTGTACTAATCATCTCTGATGTTTCACATATGCATGGTATATGATGCCAGGTTTTAAAACATAGCTGAGGAAGGAAAGGAGGAAGGAAAGAAGGAGAATAAGAAAAAAGGTAAGAAGAAAGAAAGGAAAAGGCAGGAAGGCAGGCTGCATTATCTGTTTATAACTACATAACATCCTATTCTATGTGGTGGTCAACAGGATCTCTCAGAGGTCAATTAATGGCAGGCACAGACCAGTAGTGGAGAGGCAGACATATACATGAACAAAATGAGGAAAGAAACTACCTTTCTGCATATGAGTGTGTATGTGTGAGTATTTGCATAAATACATAAAATAGTCATGCAGTAGTCGATATACCAGTATTGTTAGATGTATTCAGATCAATATGCAAACAAATAATGAACTAACCTAATATATCCTACTGGCTAATACTGTGGATGTTAGAAGGCTGCTCCAAATACTGCTGCCATGTCCAATACAGTTATTCAGAATGGCTGTCATTTCAATAAGAGGGGGAAGTGATATTATGCCAAGTTTTCCTAACTGCTCATAAAATCACCTGAAGTTCATCTTCATTTCACTAGTTAATTTGGATTTAAATATGTATTATTAGAATTAGTTTGGGGTTTTTTGTTTACAGAATTAAATGCTTTTCTTAACAGGTTTCCCGCTTGGCATGCACGCTTTAATTTATTTTCATTTTGAGTGTTGCAGGGACAGGGCAACGTAGAAACCATTTTCATTTTATCTTTCCTTTTCATTGCAGTCAGGATTGCTTTAATCAAACATTCGCAGTCTAGTTGCTCTCTTTTTCCAATGTGTTTTGATTTTCATTTCAGAAAGGTTTAAGCATAATTTGTGTAACTTGTGATGTTTAATGTTTTTCTTGATGCTTGAATAGGAAGACTGTGTGAATACATCAGCTTTTTAAAGGTGAGTTCTAGCTCTGGAGATTTTACGGAAAGTTTGAAAATGGGAAGCAGAAGACTTGAAAACCGGAAGGCGAAAAGTGTTATTCTCTTTATGAGTGTTGAAATTTCACAACTTCAGGGTGACAAAGTGATCTATTATTACTGTTTGTCAGATGCTTGAACTTGCTAACACTGCCCTTGTTCCACAGCCTCATCACCTCAAGCTGTCATTAAAGATGGTCATCCATACCCATAAAACTTTTTGCTTTGGGGATATATGGTAATTTGTGTAACCTTCAGCAGGAATCTAGGCACACACATAGGACTTCCTGAGGATGAGGCTTCTTTGAGAAACTCACCCAGCTGGGTTTCCACACGCAGCCATCCCTCTGAAAGCAGTGCCTGGAGTGGATGGGGGAAGCAGTGAGAAGCCCTGCAGCCAGTCTGCCACCCTGTGTACGCTGGGATGGAGCTGAAGCACTGACCCATCCCCAGGGCCTGAGAAATGCCTCTGAGGGCCATCCTTTGGAAAACCTTTCCAAATCACCAGCTTTTCTGCACTGTACCATGTCCGTCTGCTGGTTATTGCCCAACCTCAAGTCCCTGTAATAAAAGTCATCTTGCAGAATGCTTTCTGTACAGTCTTAACAACCATCCATCATGTTTACAGAGTATTAATGCCACCACTTACCATAAGACACTTTCCAAGGAAATTATGTCTTGATGCCATGGACTGCTCAGTTTAAAATATGTACAAAGCTGTCTTCAGGCGAGGTAAATTGGCATGGCTCTGCTGGGTTCAGCAGGACCAAGGCTATTCCAGTTCCAATGGTGCTTAAGTAGTAATTTTACAACAGTTCAGCCTGTTTAGCAAACTGTAATTAATATTTTTCAGATACCATAGTATTAAAAGAGAAGTAGAGAGAAAGCCAGAGAAAGAGACACGTTTTCATGTAATATACACACCAGTTCCCCAAAAGGTTTCTTTCACAGTGGTGTCACTTGGAGTGACGAACACCAGGAGCTAATCCACTCAGGTCACATCAAAACTGATAGAAGAAAGAATTAAGGCAATATGCGAAGATGTAGAAATAACATCTATGAGCATTTTTAATGGTGCCCTGTGACTGCCAAAGAGGTAATATATGAAAAGCCATTTTAAGGCAATGCAGAAGGTTACAAGTGATCAAAAAAAATCAGTTGGAATTTTGCCACTGGCCTCCATGGGAGAAGGATCAAGGCCTCAGAGAGCTATTTTGTTGGCATTTAACTTCTAACAGCTGAGACAAATTTATTATTCGCATGCCTTACAACACCAATTTTGAAACATGAAGGAACAGCGCAAGAAAGGAAGTACTTGGTTTCTGCGGGACACAATGAGAAGTGTTATACAGATAATTGTGGAAATTAGCTAAGTACACTACACTTCCAGCATATGACATGACTGAAATGTATAGCTGTTCTAGTATGTCATAATTTTTCACTTCTTAAAAGAAGTGTTGAACCTGATGAGAAACAGCTTGCATTGGGTCCCACTGATTTAATTTGTACATACTGTAATTTACTAGCCTGCAGTAAAAACAGTCATTTTGTGAGACTATCATAAGCTCATTAGAAGCGTACTGAGAAAGCTTAATGGCTTACAACCCACAGCTTCATGCATCCATTTTACAGAGATCCCTTCCCAACAGAGTCTGCCACATGGTGTTCTATGCTGCTGGCAGTACAGTAGTTTTCACACACGCCCCAGAAAATTAGAGGTATTTGTGAATAACAAGATTAAAGACAGAGCCAACATTTCAGGAGTACTTGGGAGTGCTGCTGGGACAGGGAAAATCTTATGTATTGTTAACCATAGTGAGGCTGGTTAGCTGTTAAGTACTGTATAGTGTAACTAATCAAAAGCTCTAACATCCCAGACAATGGAACTGAAATAATTACTCTCCCAGAGCTACTATTGTTTCGTGCTCAGCCTTCTCTGGACTAATAAAGGGTTTAAATTTAAATTGTGTTAAGAAAATGTCAGTATTACAAAGAACTACAGCATTCAGTTGCTCTGAACACAGCATCAGGTAAACTACATAATGGATTTAAACATAATGGGCCAATGGAGAATGAAGTACAAACAAACTCCTTTTCCATCTCCTTCTCCATTTGCTCTCTTTATTAGCCTCTAATGCTTTAGGATACAAAATAATAAGGGCACTTTGCCAGAAAAAAAAAAAAAAGAAAGAAGAAAGAAAGGAAAAAGGAGAGAGGAAATGCATAGAGTATTCTGCATTCAATTAGCTGAGCTTAGAGACAGGCAGATTTTTAGCTTCAAGTGGGCTGATGCAATGAGCTAGTCCCTAAGCTGGCAAAAAAAAATTCAGGAGAGCTCTGTTTATATCAGTGGGGCTGCTCTGATTTGACACCAGCTAATATTAAGATTCATATTAAGAAGCTTTTGTCTGTCATTGTGTTCCTGAAAAGAAGAGCATGCTACTCCTGTAGGATGCTAAGCACTATGGCTTTTCTCCAGGAAAGCACTTTAAACACATGAATGTTCTCACAGTAGACAGTAGACCTCCTCTTCCAGTGTAAAACAATGTATTCTGCTGGACTGGACCCACAATTCTTTGTGTTCAGCAGGTCTGAGTATGTGGCTGCCTCCATTTGCATATTGTAGCTGTGTGAGCTGAGTTATCTCTATGCAGAATAAGTTAATAAATTGCCAGTTGTCTCACTTTGTCTTGTTCAGACACTCAAAAATAAACTTTAAAAAGTAAAAATGTCATTATGGGTATACAACCTGAACATTACATTGAAGAGCATATCTTTTAGGGAAGGTTTGGTGGGAGATGTGGTGGTTGGAGGCCATCTTGGGCTTAGCGAGCATGAAATGACAGAGTTCTTGGTTCAAGGTGAAGTCAAGAGGGAGGCCAGCAAAGCCACCTCCATGGACTTTCGGAGGGCAGACTTTGGCCTGTTCAGAACGCTGGTTGACAGGGTCCCCTGGGAGAGAGTGCTGAAGGGCAAAGGGGTCCAGGCAGGCTGGACTTTCTTCAAGGAGGAAGTCTTAAAGGCCCAGGAACAGGCTGTCCCCATGTGCCACAAGACCAACTGACAGGGAAGACGACCAGCCTGGCCAAACAGCAAGCTCTTGCTGGGACTCAGGAGAAATAGGAGGGTCTACCACCTATGGAAGAAAAGGCAGGTGACTCAAGATGAGTACAGGGGTCTCATTAGGTCATGCAGAGATGAGATTAGAAAGACAAAAGCCCAGCTAGAACTCAGGCTGGCCACTATTGTAAGGGACAACAAAAAATGTTTTTACAAATATCATCAACAACAAAAAGAGGGCCAAGGAGAGTCTCCATCCCTTGTTGGATGAGAGGGGGAATATTGTCAACAAGGATGAGGAAAAGGCTGAGATACTTAATGCCTTCTTCACTTCAGTCTTTAATAGTCAGACTGGTTATCTCCAGGGTAGTCAGCCCCCAGTGCTGGAAGATAGGGAAGGAGAGTGGAACAAATCTCCCTTAACCCAGGAGGAAGAAGTTAATGACCTGCCGTGCCACCTGGACACTTACAAGTCTATGAGGCCGGACGGGATCCACCCAAGACTGTTGAGGGAGCTGGTGGAGGAGCTGGCCGAGTCACTCTCCATCACCTATCAGCAGTCCTGGCCAGCAGGGGAGGTCCCAGATGACTGGAGGATCGCCAGTGTAACACCCATCTACAAGAAGGGCCGGAAGGAGAATCCTGGCAACTACAGGCCTGTCAGCCTGACCTCAGTGCCGGGGAAGATTATGGAGCGATTCATCCTGAGTGCGTTCACTGGGTGTGTGAAGGACAACAGGGGATCAGGCCCAGCCAGGATGGGCTCATGAACGGCAAGTCCTGCTTGACCAACCTGATCTCCTGCTATGGCCAGGTGACCCGCCTAGTGGATAAGGGAAAGGCTGTGGATGTTGTCTACCTGGACTTTAGTAAGGCCGTTAACACTGTTCCCCACAGCATCCTCCTGGAGAAACCAGCTGCCCGTGGTTTGGACGGAAGTACTCTTCACTAGACAAAGAACTGGCTGAATGGCCAAGTGCACAGAGTAGTGGTGAATGGAGTTAAATCCAACTGGCAGCCAGTCACGAGTGGTGTTCCCCAGGGCTTAGTTTTGGGTCCGGTCTTGTTTAACATCTTTATCAATGATCTGGATGAGGGGATTGAGTGCTCCCTCGGTAAGTTTGCAGATGACACCAAGGTGGGTGGGAGTGTCAATCTGCTTGAGGGCAGGAAGGACCTGGATGAAGAGTTAGAATGTACCCTCAGCAAGTTTGATGATGACACCAAACTGGGAGGAGTGGTGGATACACCGGAAGGCTGTGCTGCCATTCAGCGTGACCTGGATAGGCTGGAAAGCTGGGCAGAGAGGAACCTGATGAGGTTCAACAAGGACAAGTGCAGG
>Ga0065711_1039020_pt1 | contig 18213 bp, 7 predicted proteins | sample Hoacrofraction12_FD_59098 | JGI IMG/M metagenome (GOLD analysis project Ga0065711, IMG submission 59098) | Hoatzin crop microbial communities from Cojedes, Venezuela - Epithelial fraction 12 v2 (version 2) | ecosystem: Host-associated > Birds > Digestive system > Esophagus > Crop | place... | reverse complement strand
CCGGGCGCGGCGGTGCCGCGTCGGGGTGCTCTGAGGCAGGAGACTGGGCGCGGGGGAAAAAAACCCCTGTTTTTTCCCTCTCTTTCCTGAGAGCGTGCAGGGTGGGCGCAGGAGCGTGGGGTGGCTCACACGTGGCGGCCCCGGGAGGAGCGAAGGACTTGATTGTGGTGTGGCCGGTGGGGTGCTGGGGGAGCCGTGGTGTGGCCGGTGGGGTGCTGGGGGAGTTGTGGTGTGAGCTGGTGGGGTGCTCAGGGAGCCATGGTGTCACCTGGCGAGGTGCTTGGGGAGCCGTGGGGTGAGCCGGCGGGGTGTTGGGGGAGCCATGGTGTCACCTGGTGAGGTGCTTGGGGAGCCGTGTCTTCCACCTGCTGATATTTATTGGCGTGGATAACATGTGTTGAGCAGAAGGGATTAGCGCGTAGCGTGGTGTAGCTATTCTCAGTAAATACAGTAAACGTTTCAGTTTGCTGCCCTGCAGGCATGCAAAAAAACGACAGTTGGAGTACCGTCTAGAGAACTCTGGCTGTTTTAGATGCCTTCGGTACGTAGGGGATGAGTCTTTTCTAGTCGTCTTAATTTTGCTCTTGCCATGGTAGTAAGTGTTTTAATATTCATAAATTATTAATACCTATATTGAAAATGGAGTTCAGCTGTAAGGAACCTGGCATTAAACCACCGAGGGGTATATTATATGTGCTTTCCTCAGATATAATTGAGAGAAGTGATCATGACCCTGTCCTCGGCACTGGTGAGGCCATACCTTGAGTATTGTGTGCAGTTTTGGGCCCCGCACTGCAAGAAGGACACTGAGTTGCTGGAGCATGTCCAGAGAAGGGCAACGAAGCTGGTGAAGGGGCTAGAGCACAAATCTTGAGGAGTGGCTGAGGGAGCTGGGGTTGTTTAATCTGGAGAAGAGGAGGATGAGGGGGGACCTTATCACTCTCTACCTGAAAGGAGGTTGTAGTGAGGCAGGTATTGGTCTCTGCTTCCAAGTAACTAGTGATAGAATGAGAGGAAATGGCCTCAAGTTGTGTCAGGGGAGGTTTAGATTAGATATTAGGACAGACTTCTTCACTGAAAGAGTGGTCAGGCATTGGAATAGGCTGCCCAGGGAAGTGGTGGAGTCCCCATCCCTGGAGGTGTTCAAAAAATGTGTAGATGTGGCACTTCAGGACATGGTTTAGCAGACATGGTGGTGTTGGGCTGACAGTTGGAGTTGATGATTTAGAGGTCTTTTCCAGCCTACGATTCTATGATAATTCTGTGTGCCAGCATTCCCTTTGGAAATCCTATTATGTTGCCTGTGTCAGGAAAAGTTGATGTGTTTGTGAAAATAAGCAAGCGTTGTTGTGGCTCAATGATTGATGATTTTTCTGTTATGTAAAATCATCAACAAGATAGAATTTTCCAAGTCTACGCTTCCTTGGTAGAACTGTAATTATCATGCACAACAAGGTGAATAATAAGAAAGATTCCCTGTTAATATAGGTGTATTTAATAGAGTAGAAACATGCAGGTGTCTAAGTTGGTGATGCTGTTGTAATCTCTTCTACCATGAAACTCTGAATAATCAGTGTTTGATGACACTTACAAATTAGACGTTTATTGCACTATACTATAACTGGAGTAAGGTTTTGAGATTTTAGCCGCATGTACTTGGGGGAGGGTTGCTGTTGTGTTCCTTGTTCCAACTTAGGAAATAGTTCAAGTCACTTGTTCTGTACTTCTCTTTTTCTTCTAAATAGGTAATGTGGCACTAGACAACTTACAGATAAAGGAGAATGCATTAGTAAGTATTCTAATAATTTTAAAATATTTTTTTATGGGTCTAAAGACCAGGTCATAGGATAAAATATTACTTACTGTGGTCTTATGTTATACAGTATGCCTTCTTTACTGCTTATTGGAGGTAAGTCCTTGGTTAGCTGCCTATGATTTTGTTCACGTTACTGGAACAGAGAAAGAAAAGAAGCTGTGGTTGAAAACATTATGTATGCTCCTTCAGCAGAGAAAAATAACTTCCGAGAAGCTAGCGATAGGGTTTTGAAGTAAGTTTCCCAGTGTTTTATGCATACATGCATGTACAACCTGCCCTAGTATTTGAGGCTTGTAATGATAAAACTTTGAATAAGATATTGGTGTGTTTATGTTACCATTTTGGTCATCCAGTACAGCTTAAAGGGTTTAATTTCTGCTGTGACTGCTACTGTATAGTTGCATTTCTGCTAAGACATAGGGTTTTTTCCTCAATTGTATGTCCACGCAGTAGATGTTTGTATGTTTCCAAATGATTTACTAGATCTAATGGGTTTGCATAGGCCTATGTTTTTGTTTTTGTTTTTATTTTTTTAGCTTTGGTGGATTAAATGGATTTTTAAGGCCTCACTCCTGCAAATTGATTGATCTGATTGAAGTTTTCTGAAAGACAGTGATTCCTTTCTCGGTTGGTATGGGGATGAAGGGAGTAAATTTCATCCTTCTACATCAGCTGATGGGATTGAAGCTTATGTTTATGACTTGCTGTCTAAATTGATGCTTATTAAAACTGGCAGGCATTGAGACGTGTACTCTCTGAAAGTAAATGTGATTATTCAAATGCTTAATTCTGTTCCTTTTAAAATAGGAAAGCTGGAGTGAAGAAAAACAACACATAACTTGCATTGAGTACTTATATTCTTGTCTAAAAAAAACTTGGCTTGGACTTTTATGTTCTTTAATTGAGCTAATTAACACCTGCACTACTGAGGAAATCTTACTGCAGTCTTTAGTGTGCTTCAAACTTCACTGAAGAGAACTCTTATGTGAATCAAAAACATGTCAGATCTTTGTATGACCTAATCATTGGTTTCCCTTCATTGTTCTGAAGCTTCAGATTTTACCTGCCCATTTCATCCATTGCTGGTAACTTTGTTGTACTTTAAAACTCTTGATACGTTGTATCATTGTAATCTGGTAGTTAAAAAATGGAGGAAGAAAGTGTCACCTGCTTTGTACACGTTTTTCCTTCTTATGATGACAGCAAGGTTGATTATGGTTTTAGCAGGTCTGACTTGCACACATGACTATGCGTTTTTGTGACTGACTGAAAGAGAGCTGAGACAAATTCAAGAACTGAAAACAAGGGATGTTTCTGATTGCTTTGCTGTTGCAGTATGTTAGATTTCTGTGCAAAAGTAGTTAAAGGAAAGTTGATATTTAACACCATTCTTAGAGAAGTAGCCTACACATTCTTGAAAAAGAAGGTATTAAAGCAATGTGATACAGTCCAACTTTTTCTTTCTAGTTTGCTGGTCTGCTACTGTCTAGGTTGTTTTTGTTTTCATCTTAAGGCTTTCAACCAGAGAACAACTAGCTTTTACTTTCTGTATATAGATGCAGTGCTTTTCAAATGTAAGAAAAGAAAAAAAGTCCCTAGGAAAAGGGAGAAGAGCAAATAACAACTTTTTTGTTAAAATGGAAGTTTGTCAGACTGCATGAGCTGAAGCCTAAATTTTGACTGCAAATCAAAGAAGAGTAGTGTAAGATTTCCAAAATAAAATTGTGCAAAATGATTTTACAAATTAATTCTTAGGCACCTTGAAAATGTAATCATTTTTTCCCAAAACATGTTAGAGAGAGTTTGCTGACACAAAGTGCTGAAGTGTTATTCTGTGAAATATGAACTTTTATCTTTTGAGACCGTTGTGTTACTTCAGATATAAAAATACAGAAGTATAATGGGGCAGTTGCTATTAATGTTCCTTTTTTACTTCGTTAAAAACTTATAGTAGTGACAGTAGTGAATTCTTTCCGATGGATTTCTTCATCTTGATCCTATTCTTCAATCATAATGGAAAGTGACTGATGACAAACTATGACCTAAGCTCATCAGCAACCTGTTACGTGTTTCTCAACATATATTATTAGTCGTTACCATCAAAAAGCTTGAACTCTGAGATTCTTTACTTGTGAATTTGTGTCCAGTTGGTCACTGCTCTTAAAATCTTCAAAGCTAATATTACCTGTTTATTCTTGGTTACATGTATTTTCAATACATCATCTTTTTTCATGTTAACATCAAACCCCAATGCTCTCACGGCTTTTAATTAATGTTTATCTGTTGTCTTTACTCAACGACTTTAAAACATCTTTAATTTCTAGCCTTTCCTTAATTTTTTTTTCCCCTCTGGAATTTAACCTTCTGAAAACTCATTTTTCAAGGTCAAATTTGTGATCCTATCCTTTCAGCAGGCCACACTGAGCTGGGCCCTCTTAGAATTCAGATGTGGGTCGTAAATGCAGTATTAAATGGGATGGATTTTGTTGCTGGTATCTGCTTCTACATGACTGGTCCTGGCTCTGTCAAAAGCAGAGATCTTTGTTTGCTCTCACAATTTGTTTCAACCTCTGCTTGTCCCAGTTCTTACTACTAAAAACAAAATTTGGAGATCGAACTATTTTAAGTGAGTGTATTTTCTCTTTCTCTCCTGATGTATTTCAATGAAAAATAAAAACTGAGAAGAAAGCTTTCAGTTAAGCTTCAGATTTTTAAGATGCAGCAGCCTGCAGGAAGAAATACTTGGGAGGTGCTGAAGAGCAGTTGTCACCAGGAAGAATTTAAAGCATACGGAAAAGGTTCTAGAACTATGCACTTATGGTCAGAAAAGGGTTAAAATGTTCCATAGCTCTTGCTTTTCTATTGTTTCTTTGAGGTGCTCAGAAAGAACAAGCCATGGAAATACTGTCACTAGTTTAATCGCTTAATTAAAGTTGGTTGATGTTGGGCTCCTAATTACCACTCAGAATGCTTTTTAAAAACTGTGGAAATCTGGCAGAGATGTTAATTTGAATATGAATGTTCTTTTTTGGAACAGCCCTGTTTTTATGCTGTTGGAAAAGTGGTGGTCAAGGTTGTTGTCTAGTACATGCTTTTTATAATCTTTGAGATTAAGACTTGAGGTATTTGAATTGTGGTTGACTTATTTGAAAAGAATACTGAAGTGGAAGATAGTTCTGGAATCTCGATGTTTTAACTTACCTTTTAGATCTTTCCATTTATTTATTTATGTAATTCCTCCTACTTCCTCTTTACTTTGACCCTCTTTTTTTTTTTATTCTTGATACTTCTGTAGTTCTTTTTCTTGTGTGCACTATGTAGGAGAAATATGGCATGAGGTTTTAATTGATAGTAATAATTGTTCATTTGTCACACGTTCCTCATCCTTATGAGCCTATCTTGTTCTTGATGTTTGGCAGGCATTTTATAAAGAACTTGTCAGTTAGTGAGACTTTTTATATGTTTGTAAATACTAAGTGCTATTATCAAAAAGAAAAGACCTGTGTTGCGAATTAATGAGAAAGTAAAATTAAATTCTTGTATATAGATAAAATTTTACGTTCTCGTAACCTTTGGAGTGAGGCATTATCATACTTGTAGGAGAGAATTGCCAGAAATGTTTTTCGGTTTTAAGGCTTTCTGCAAGCCTAACCATATTCGTGGATTCCTGAGTTCATGTGAGTATTGCCAAATAATTAAATCTCTGTCATATGGGGAACTGTTTCTGTTCTGGAACTTCAGTTCTGGGAAAGTAGTTTTAACAGAAGTAAAGATAATTTTGCTCTATAAACCAGCTTATCTTTAAAATACATGGATCTGTTTAACACTTTATTTTTTTTTTTGTTTTTGTTTATAGAGTGAGCTGGATATACCTTTTAGAATAAAAGTTGGTCAGATAGGTAAGTTTTTGTTTCAGTGTAAGTATTGAAATGGAAATCTTAGTACAGGCCTTAAGGTTAATCCTGCCTTTGAATTTCTTTTATCAAGCTTTCGTAAGTGATCTCTGTATTTGTACTCGCTGTTGAAACAGGCATAGAAGTCTAATGTCACTGAATAAATCACAAAATGTTATCTGGCAAAGCCTGTTTGTGTAACTTTACAGACTGGTATGAAAAACATGTCTGAGAGGTTCTTCCCAGGTACGTGGATGACCAAGGGAACTGTTTAGTATAGGTGGAATCTTTGTGGCTCTTTAAAGGACATGCAAAGAATTTTAAGTAAGGTTCCTGAAACTGGCAAACATGCCAAGGGTTTAGGAACTCTTAGATATATGGATTCTTTTTTTAGAGTTTTATAGGAACTCTTGGATATAAGGGTTCTGAAAAAGCATTGCTTTTTCACATGAAACATTTGTTGGAGATTAATATGTGTTGTATTTCTTCTTCTGCTTCCCTGTGAAAATCGCATTCATCCCAGTGAACTGAACTCCAGTCATGATCTCAAACTGCATCTTCTTGCTTAAATCTGTGGCTTATATCTTCTGTGCATGTATTTTATCACTTCAAGGGCTTTATAAAATGTTTAGGCCCATACAATTTCTCCTTACCTTCTAAGGTGTTTAGGACATCAAGATATAGGGCTAATGCTTTTTGATGCCTGAGGTGTTGTCTGGACGAAGCACAGCATAGATTTTTGTTTTGATGTAACAGTATCTCCTTTGTTTAGATAAACTTACTCTGAAGATTCCTTGGAAGAATCTCTATGGCGAGGCAGTTGTTGCAACTCTAGAAGGCTTATATCTTCTAATAGTTCCTGGAGCAAGTATGTAAAATCTTCAACAACACGGTTAAATAATGGAAGAGAAAAATATCGAAGGGTACCATGTAATTGAGTATATAATAGCAAGCAGTTCAAGTAAGCTGCCATTTTTACTTGCTGCTCCCTCAGGGAAATTTTTAGACAAATGCTGGCAAATTAGTGGAAGGGGGTGGGAGAAAACAGGACCCATTGCTTTTATGGAAATCGTTGGTTGTATCCATTCCAAGTTAAATTCAACAGCCAGGTTTGCTCTGAAGTGTGCTTATCCTGAATCCACTTTTCTGTCGTGGTTTAGATATTTTGGCTGTTGCATGATGCAGTTCATCTGCTTCTAACCGACAAGAATCAGAAGTAGTAATTCCATTAGAATTAGAGGGGGAAGAGGATCAAAGAACTTGATTAGTTTTCTCTGAAATCAGAACCTCTGGTATGTTAAGAAAACTTGTAAGTTTCTACAGTGTCAAATATATGGGTAGAAGAACTTACAAACCTGCATTATACTGCACAGACCACACTTAGGGGTCTGAATTTCAATGGATAAGTTCTCCTATGAAGTAATGCTTAAACATTGGTATGATCCTTTTGTCTCTTGCTGTGTAAAAATAACAATTTCAGAGGCTAGATGCAGCTTTCAGCAATTAAACCTAGAATAGCCTTTATCTTAAGGTGTTTTGCAACGTCATGTTGAATATGGTGTGCATTGCTTGATTATGCATTTATGTAATGTGAAATTTAGGATTAAAGCTGTCCTGACTTGGGTTACAGGTATTAAATATGATGCAGAGAAGGAAGAAAAATATTTACAGGATAATAAACAAAAGGAACTGGCAAGAATTGAGGAAGCCTTGCAGAAATCAGCAGAAAAAGGTACTGAGTTAATAATACAAATCTCAATTGGAATTTGAGGACGTAGACTGTGCTATGAAAGAAAAGTCCTGTTTTGTGATCGATTTGATAAACTTTGTTTTTTCAAGTGTCAAGTTAATCTTACTACAGTTCTTTGAAAAGCGTTTTTCCTCTAAAGCTTGGAAAAAGTGTTATTTGTTTTGTTTACTGTTCATATCTCCAGTCAGCTTCTGTTGGAAATGGGAATTTGATAATGTGATATGTCTTGTTTTTCTTTTTTTTTCTTTCTTCAAGCTCTAGGGGAACATGACCAAAGATAGAAACCACATTGCGTGAGGCTAATGTTGTTATCTTGCTCTAGAGCTTCAGTAATAGATGCTTTAATAGTGTGTTTTAGAGGTGCATGTGACAGGTTGCTCTTTGCTTGAAGGAAACTTGAAGGAAAGTGGTAAGGTTTGTAAATTTTTACTTCAATAATAATGATTTTGTTTCAATTTCTGCTGTCCTTTCATGATGTACTACATTTTGACTGCTTTGAGAAATGAGACTCTCTTGTGCAGGAAATAATTCATGACACAAGAAAACAATTGAACATGAATATAGGAAACCTTACTTAAACTTTTGATCTAGGTCATTACAAAATTTTAAACTTTCAATTATGTGTTAAGATAATTAGTCTTTTCAGTCCAGTTAACCTGATTTGTGAGTTTTGGGGGTTGTTTGTGTTGTTGTTTTGTTGTAACAAAAATCTTTAACAAACATGGTATAAATTAGGCTTGTTTGGACAGAAGCCAAACTCAGAACCAATGACAGGTAACTACATATGGTAGAGGAAAAAGTTATCCCTGAATTTTTTGTCTGAAGTGAGAGCTGTTTGTTGGATGGTATAATGGTTCTCAAGATGTATCTGTGGGATGCCTGTAATGCTGCAAGTCATTTGCCTTGGAAAAGTTACTGAAAGTGAAATGATGCTGAGAACACTTAGAAAAAGATAATTTGGTTGTAATCTCTTTGCTTATTTAATTTTTCCAGTTACAGGATTCTCTGCTGCCTTGTTTTGCTAGTTTGAAGTGTACATTCGCAGTTGCCTTCAAACAGCAATCTGGCAATCTGTTTACAGTGGAGACAGAAGCCTTGCTTTCTTGTCTTTAGCATGCCAGAAACTGCATGAGAGCTGAGACAACTTCAGTGAATGAATTTTGCAGCCATTAAGTCACACTGGGGCAAAGGAGTGTTCATAGAGGTTTAACCTTGCTTACGTAGGACTTGGATATTGTAAAGCAGCAGTGTTTCGGCCGTTGTTCTTTGCACCGCTAGCAATGGGATAAAGGGACAGTATAACAGGAACAATTTAAACCCAATTCTGGAACTTCATGTAGTGAAGAGTGAGTCTGTACACCTGCAACAATCATCTTTCTGTTTTCAAGAAACTTGCTACACCCACCATTTTTAAGGCTTTTGGAAAAAAAAAAAAACCAACCATAAAAATGCTATCTCAATAGCTCAACTCCTAATATAAATAGCTAGAATTAGATTTAGTCATGTTTTGCGGTTTTAAACGCTCAGCCTTGTGAAGGAAAAGCTAGAGGAACGTTGAAATCGGATTATTTTAAACTGGAGTTATTCTATCCGTCATACTGCAGCATGGTCCTTATAGGTGGGTCACTTCTGACTTGAGAGATTCTATGATCATATCTCAGTGGTAACTGTTCCTGTTTCTGATGTTGTACTAGAGTATTGTAATCAGGAGGACACGTGTAGTTCTTGCATGAGCGGAGAGCTTGCTTTTGCTAGATACAGAAGCCTTAAGGCCCAAGTTGCTCTGCTGCACCATGAACTTCTAAGAAATTCGGTTCTTTCTGTAGACTTCTAAGAGCACACAATAGCTGGTGAAAATATAGGAAATGTATTGAATAGGAAGTTGTCAGGCTATGTGAATTCTTGGATGTATTTGCTTTTCGGATTAGTAAACAACTTACCTGAGTGTGTTTAGAGTCTTGGTTCAGTACTTGCATTTATTTGAGTCTTTTAGTCCTGGGGACTTTTTCTTTAGTCATGCTATTCAAATATTGAGTAAAATGGTCGTGTCACTGTTTGGTTAGCATAGTGCGATGGGGAAGTGATAACAAGCTCTGCTGATAGAAGCTGATGAAACATTGTTTTCCATTTTCTAAGCTATTAAAATCTGCAGTATCAAAACTCATATATGGAGACCAAAGCTTGCAGCTCTTGTCTTTTGATGGTTATAAGTACAATGAAAATTGCAAAATTTGCCTGTGTAGATAATCTTTGAAACTAGATAGTCTGAAGTGACTCTGGCTGTCAGATACTGTAATGGAAGTACTAATGTGTCATACGAGTTTTATGAACTTAACATTAAATCAGGAGCTGATTTCCTTCTTTTAAACAAAATGCATTTTTTTGGTTATTTGCTGCCATGTGGACCAAGGCACTCATTCACCAGATTCCTTGTATGGGTTGGAGAGTCTGATTTACAAGGACACCAAGTCTGGTGGGTATGCATGGTTACATTTTGCACATGCATGATGGGTATGCAGCTTCCATTTTTAAACACCCCCCCCAAAGCAGCCAAATGTAGAAATGAAAAAACGATACTTGTTTGGTAAGCATCCACATATTGGTGGTTCAAGAAATAAGATTTTAATGACTATGGATTCAAGTGGAAACTTGCAATGACTAGTCCTGTCTTAATTGAGTGGCTGTTCAGGAAGACTAAGAGACCACTTAGAAAGACTTCCATCAGCCATGTTGAACTCGAGAATGTTATGAAATGCTGGCAGCATTCTACTGTAGCTTTAAAACACCGTCTTTAGGTGTTTTGAGAATAGAAGGCAATTACCCTTACTTAAAGTGTCTGGGCTTAAGATACTAGAATTTCAGGCTGTCTTGAAACTGTGGACAGCCTGGTTCTGTTTATTTGGATTGCTCTCAAGTTAGGCAATGAAATGGGTTCCACTGAAATTCAGAGGAACTGCTATTACATTGTACCTGCTGTTTTTATCTTCCTGAACCAGGTTTTCAGAAATTTGTTCTTAGCCAAAACTACTTAGTAGGCTTTTACCTGAGCGCAGGTTTGGAATGAGCTTAAAATCGCACATTTAGTTTCTCCATAGTAATTGATGCGGGTAATCAAGAGGAAAATCATGTTGCCTTAGTTTTGTCATACATGGGAGTGAAAGCCTGAGAACTTCAAATTCAACAGTAAGTGAAGGAAGCTGTCTTTTTAAAATACCATTTGTAGAGGATTTCTTGTACTGTTAGAAGGAACTGTCTATAAGAAAATATTATTTCTGTTTGGTGTAGTTTTTCCTTTCTATTATTTGTAGTGTGATCACCTTACCTGCCAGACAGGTTGAAATCTTAGCAGGCACTTTGTCCTCCTTTGTTTGAACAGGCATGCAAGTGATAAAGCTGTTCCCGGAGGTAATAGTTGTTCCCCAGAGTTAAATACACTGTTGCGCTTGCTTCCTGCTTGCTTTATTGGGGCACATTCTGCTCATGCTACAACCTCTTTAAGTTAAGCACAGGCAGCCCTATTTCCAAGTTCTTTTCCCCTATATGGCCAGAGAGGGGAAAGAAGCAATGCATCTCACCAAACTGGTTTGTCTTTTGAAGCGTGGAAAAATGAACATTAATTCATGAAATGGTTGTGATTGTGTGGTCGTAATTTGTGTGTATGTAATCAACTTTCATATAAAGCTTTTAAAGAGTCATCATTTTTGTGTGCCTTTTTTGGCAGTTACTGGTATCGTTCTTTCAGATTTCTTTCATACCATACAGTTGATTAGCATGACAGTCATATTGAAAAGTGCTCTTTGGGTTTCCACGTACATCTCTAATACCTTAACTTGGAAGTTATGCCCTTGTATGCTAGAAGCCTATTCTCGATTTAAACTTCTGTGTTTTTTTTCAGGAAGTGTATGTTATTAACTGTTCAGTTATGATAATTTTGCCTTTGCCTGAGGTCATTAAATAAAAACCAAACACTTGGATTACAGGAACACTTATTCACCAGGGTTTCTAATAAGTAGTTGTGGCTGGTTTTAGCTCTCTTTTGTACATAAGTGATCTGGAATTAAGTTATGCAATGCACCCATGAAGAAGTCTGGGTATGTATTTGCTGAGAAACCCGGTGATTCTTTGTTGGGACATTACGTAAGGAATATATAGATGTTGAGTTAGATGCCTTGACCTTACAATTGACAGGACGATTAATCCAGTAGAACTTTTGATACTTAATCGAAAGTTTTTTACAGGCTGCTTAGTTTACTTGGGCTTTGAACTTCAATGACTTTTAAAAAAAATGGGGGGGGGGCAGTGTGGACAGGAAGACGCAAGGCTTCAGTTGCTTCCCTGAAAGTGAATAAGGCTCTCCACTATGACAATTAGCTGATTGCTGCCATAACAGACCTGAGATTCTTTAAAAGCTTTTATGACACCTTCCTAAAACATTCTGCTCTAAGACAAGCTAAATTTTCTTCCGTCTTTTCTTATGCTTTCTTACGTTTCTGCTTTGCTAACTCAAATTTTATCCTTTTCCCCCAAAATTGCTTTCATTGAAAAAGGACGTAAGCGTAGAAAGTATAAAAAGCGTTTTAAGAGACCCTTTAAAGGCCAAAAAGGTGGGTAAAAGTTATGGCTTTTAACTTTTTTGAAGAGTATTTTTTTGCTTTCTGTTTGGATTAGTTTTCCTTAGGCTTGAATATACATCCACTGATAGCTTTTTTTCTCCTGTTTGAAAAAGAGGATGCAAGTTAGAGAGTGCTCTTTTTTTTGTCATTTATTCATTCTCTGTATCCAATAACGCTGAAGAGTTCTTGTTTCTACTTGGATAGTTGTGGCTGTGTCTTCAACTTTAGCTATCTGTAGCATTTCCAACAAAAATGTATGCATTTGGTAGACTGATTAGTGGCACTTCACTGTAACTGTTGGAAAAACTGCATGTGGAAGAGATATCTGTTGGTCTAATTTTTGTCATATTCCAGTAACAGCTATGTAAGGTAAATCCCATACTATACTGATGACATAGCAGTAAATAGTCTTTTTCAGCACCTTACAGCTTCTGTTCTGAACAGCTAGCATAGTGTTATGACTGTATTTTGGCAGCAATGTGATGGATGTTTTTCCCCAAGAGGATAATCATTGTCTAGAAGTACTAAACCATGCAGCTCTTCAGTATTAGCATGTGATGAAGGATGGATTGCCGTATCCCATGTTGTTGTATTGTTACGTATTTGATCTTGGAGGAAGTTGCAGCATAGACCTGTAATTGGAGTAAAAACTTTGTGGGGACCCTAGATAAGCTTAGTAAGGTATCAAACACTTGTTGCTGGTAGTTGCATCTGGCTGGGAAGATGTTAATGGGTGGCATGCTTTCATGAAGCTTCGATAAGCAGCTCTGCCCTTTTTTTCTTTATCGGTATTGTGTTGGTTTCTGTTCATAGGGAGTGACAGTTGTGAAGAAATAATAGTTGGGAATGTGAGTTGCATGTAAATTTGATATGTTTTGGTTTCTTCTGAGTTCCTGGCTAACGTTTTTACTTCAGATCAAATGCTCTCATGACTAAAAATAATGTTATGTCATGTTCAAGAGCGAAGTCTTTTCATTTTTAATGGAATCTCCTGAAGCTCTCTGAGCTTTAATAAAGAAAAATATAATTTTTGTAGCAAGATATACAAAGTTATGTATCTGATGTTCAACATGCATTGCATATTTAAAAAGTTACAAACAGTTTAAGTAAGCCAAGAAGTCAAACTTGGAGTGCAACCCTAAGCTCAGTCAAAATCTGTAGTCCTTATTTCTCTCTACTTGGATAGCCATGACTGTTTCTTCAACTTGAGCCATCTGTAGCATTTCCAACAAAAATGTACAAGCTTGGTGGGCATGTTAGTGGCGTTCACTGGATAGCCCCTTTATAATGTGGATACTGAAGAAGACAAGGTAAGCTGTAAAGGTAGCCAGAGAACAAGCAGTTCATCTAGCCATGTTTCAGTAAAACGTTAAGACGCTCAGCCTGAGATAATATTTTTGGAGCTACCTCATTAAATAATGAGGGATTGTAAATATTCCTTCCCGCCTCAGCATGCATACATTTGTCTTGGGTGGAATACTGGCCTTCTGTGTGTATAAAACTTCTGCTACCCTAACTTGTTCAGCTTAAGTTCAAGTATCAGTACATCGCATAGCAGAGTGTGGTGTGGACCTAGCTTAAATGGTGACAGTGTAAGTCCTGTATGGAAGAAATGGATTATTTCACAGAGTAACTATTCATTTTCACTTATGGTATACTAGCTTATTAACTTCCTTAGGCAATGTTGTATGAAAGGCTCTAATGGACTGCTCTTCTCTTGTGCAAGTGTCATCTTTACCTGGTTATTCAGGGGTATTTTGTGCTAAGTTGCACCATCTTACCTATTTGCTTGTTGAAACCTCTCGTTAATTGCTTAGGGACTCATAAGAGAGAACCTTTTACTTTGGAAGGAGCGGGGAGAAGTATATTAAACAAGAACTTGCTGTAAGCTAAACTGTTTTGACTGAAGCTTAGACATAAGTTTGCTCATGATTGTGTTGTGCATACACAGCTAATGTCACATCTTCAGAATATGGATGTACAGAAAAAGGAAAAAATGCAAATATCTCATGTAAATGAGTGGAAACTTAAATGTTAAGTATTCACACTAGAGTAAACGTTTAATTTGCATTAGTGTAGCTGTTGATGTAGTTAAACTCAAGATGCAACTGCTACGCTGAATGCTACTCTCCTGGTTTCGGCTGGGATGGAGTTAATTTTCCTCCCAGTAGCTGCTGTGTTTTGGATTTAGTACCAGAGAAGTGCTGATAACACTGATGTTTTTAGTTGTCGCTAAGAAATCAAGGACTTTTTCCAGTTTCTCATATTCAGCTAATGAGCAGGTGTGGAGGAGCTGGGAGGAAGCACAGCCAGGCAACTAGCCCATGCTGGTCAGTGGAAATATTCTATAGCATAGACGTCTTGCTGAGTTCATGAATGGGGGTTGCCCAGGGCCAGGAATCTGATCTTTCTTGTTTCCGGGAGTTCGAACTTTTCAAGGACTTTGGTCTTTTTGGGGAGTTGCAAAATTCGTGAGTTTGGGGTTCCATGATCGCTGCTTAGAGACTGGCTGCGAATCGGTCATCAGGTGGTGAGGAAATTGTGTTGTGTATAGTTTGTTTTGTGTATTAACATTATTAGTATTAGTATTTACTTTGTCTTATTGAACTGTCTTTAATCAACCCATTAGTTTTCCCATTTGTCTGTTTCTCCTCTTCATCCCACTGTGGGGGGAAGGGGAAGGGTGAGCAAGTGGCTGTCTAGTGCTTAGCTGCTGGCTGCTGGGTTAAACTACAACAGGTGACTTTTTAACTTTTTTTTTTTTTAGACAAACCAAAGGAGGAGAAGAAAGATACTTTCTTAGAAAAGCTTGCAACTCAAGTTATAAAAAATGTGCAAGTCAAAATCACAGGCATTCATGTTAAATACGAAGATGATGTAAGTATCTGGGAGATATTCTCTTCATTTTAAATTGGACGCCAGTGCAGTCACGATTGTCTAGTCATAAACTGTTACCTGCCACCTTGAGAAAGTTGCTGTGGTTTCTTGTACACCTTAAATAAAATACCTCAGATATGACAGAAGGCCAGAAACATTTTGGATATGTGAAATAGATGTTCTCCCTTGTGCCTTGTCCAGTGGTGCCTTGCTCACTAAATGTGGATGGTGGCTGTTCATCATATGTTACTGTGTGCAGCTGATACAGAGGATTTTTCAGTGTGCTGGGTGAAGTCCAGAAGGGCAGAAACTGGTAGGGTGACAGATGAGTCGGAAGGCAAATAGTTGAAAGCACTTAACTGATAAATGAGAATCTTTATATGAACCAAACTGGTATTATTCTAGCCTGCCTCCATCTTCCTTTCGGAAAATGATAAAGCAGTTTGTGTTGGGATAACTGCATGTAAAAAACAGCACTGGATATCAAGAATTTCTCAAACCTATTTTGGGACTGTTTTCAGAGACATTACGTTTAAAAAGATAGGAAGAATGGAAGTCATAAAGTTGATACAGCTGACTGAGAAGTGGTACCTGTAGTTCTTAGTTCTTTCCTGTATGAATATTTTAGAAGCCAAAAGGAAATTTTCAGCCTGAATGGAAGTCCTAGGTCTTTACACTACAGCCATATTAGTTTTGACCCAACTTAAGGGCTTCCAAGAATGCTTCATATAGAATAATTAAGCAAAGGAAGACCCTCAAAACAGCTCAGTATTTCAGTCAGCTTTAATTAAATGATGCGTCTCTGTTTGCAGCAAGAGAAGTAAATAGCTGTTCTTTTTCTATTTTTGTAGATCACAGATCCACAGTGTCCGATTTCCTTGGGAATGACATTGGGCGAGCTTAGTTTACTGGTATTGTGTGTGTGCATGCGTGTTCTTATGTTTCCAATTTACTTATCTTTGGTGTAGCAGAAAGGAGAAGTAATGTGTTAGTATGATCTCATGACAGCACGCATACAGCTGGAAGTGAAGACAATCTTTTATTCATGCAAATAGTACTTGACGTTTGTGCAAGCAGAAGGGAAGACTAATGAGAAACATCGCACTTTCGGAGACTACTGATTTATTCTTATGATTCAAGTGGTCTTTAAAACTGAATATGTTTACTTTCATAGGGCAGGTTGTTTCTAAGCCTAATAAATAAATTTAGGGCAAACATTTCATCCTGGTGATAAAGAGCGTGGTATTTTGCTACACCTTTTGAGAAATGGAGGGAGAAAATTTCAGCTAACCTGTTTTCCATAGATGTTCAGGATTTTATGGGGAGGGTAAGGAGTTGAATATCAAAATAAAGTGACAAATTTTATATTGGATTTTTGACTGTGCATATGCAGTCTAGAGAAACTGGCTTCTGTAATCAGGTAGCACTGAAATGATGCATTCTGTGCTTGGAAGTATAGGATAAAACTGCAAATGTGTTAAATAAGGTGCACAGAATGACTTTTATTACTTTGAACTTTTAGACAACAAATGAGAACTGGACACCTTCTATTCTGAATGAAGCTGCAAAGATAATATACAAGGTAATATGTTTGTTGGTTTTTTTTTCCCCCTACACAAGTGAAGAAAGCAACTGAGCTTGGAGAGAAATAATCTGGGGTTTTAAATAAAAAGTGGAAAAATGGTATGGATTGCTAATTCTCCTGTGGTTTTTTTTTTTTATTTTTTATTTTGTTGTGTGTTGAAACAGAAGTAGAACCAAAATAACTAGCTTTATAAATAACTAGCAAATGTTGGTTTTGTGCCCCCTCACCCCTGCAATCCAGAGTTGTATTTAACGGAAGTGCATGAACTTATGTTGTCTAAGAACTGACTTTTTAGCAATTCAATTTTCACTTCAAAAATAGTATTATCAGACTAAATACACCTCAATGCTAATGGTGGATTTGCTGTCTAGTCTACTTTCATTTGTTTTCTGTTTTAACAAATGGAAAGCTAAGTTCATAGAGTGGGTTGAATACTTTACATGGAATCTGCTGAATGTTTTCTTTCCTGTGCAGCTTTTGTGCCTGGACAGCCTCAGTGCTTATTGGAACATACAGAGCAAAATGTATTATCATGGCTCCCGCGAACAAATACTGGTAATGTAGGAGAAAATGCATTAAACAGTACTATATTCTATAGCTGTTCTAGTGTCTGAAACTGCACCATACTAATTTCCTCCCCACTCCTCATACCTATGGTCAACTGTGTTCTGATACTAGGGTCATATGTTAATCCATGGCACCTCTGATAGTTAATATTGTTTTGTGAAATCCATGTGTTACCTATATGTTTTAGAAAGTGTCAGAAACTGCCTGTAGAATCACGTTCTATTGGCATATTCATCTTGACTTCATGCTGTTTACGCAGTACTGTTTACTACATATCTGGGCTATATGAGCTAGTACATAGCTACTGTAATGAAAAAGGCAATACTGAGATAGTGAATGAGCATAGAATTAATAAGAATTCAGAATATTAGATATTTATCAGAGCAGGAATTTGTATCACAAGTTACCCAGATTACTTAAACTGCATGGCTGAAATTGACCAATAGAGAGAAATCAGACAGAAGAACAAGATGTTAAAACAAAAAGGTTTTTTTGCTTTTTAATAAACCAAAGCTTACGTAGGTATCCATTGTCAGATTTAAAATAAAAATCGCAGGGGGGCTACTGTAGTCGTTCTTCAAGATAGCAACCCTTATTATGGGTAGTACCTCTGACAAAATTTTGAAGAGCTTTAGTAGAATAGGTTATATGGATGGGTGAATGAGGATGCTATGCTTGACAGGCAGAAGAGGGTCACAGCTATCAATGTGGAACGCACAGTAGGACTGAATAATGAAGACTTTTGAAAATGAGGTTGCGTGGTACATTGCTGAGTTTCAGCATCCATGCAGGGACAGGAATGACTCTCACACATTGATACAGTGCACAGCCGATTCCCCTTTATTGGTCTGCTTGCGTGGTTATATACATTTTTCATATCTGCACACGCGATCACGCTTATTCGGATAGGCTACAGACATAAATCACGAGCTGTTCACGCACCCCATATTCCCTTATGATTGGTAACTATGCACTGACACCAATAGCAACAGACCGCCTCCACGTCCTTGAACACATCTTGTTTTTGCTAACCCACATCATGTTTATTCTTAGCTGTCCTTTCCAGCGGCCTGTCCAGCTATGCTAACTGTTTTGCTTAAGCAGCCTAGTCA
>Ga0065711_1008911_pt1 | contig 18214 bp, 12 predicted proteins | sample Hoacrofraction12_FD_59098 | JGI IMG/M metagenome (GOLD analysis project Ga0065711, IMG submission 59098) | Hoatzin crop microbial communities from Cojedes, Venezuela - Epithelial fraction 12 v2 (version 2) | ecosystem: Host-associated > Birds > Digestive system > Esophagus > Crop | place... | reverse complement strand
GAAGGAGACTCCACAACCTCCCTGGGCAGCCTGTTCCAGTGCTCCGTCACCCTCAGAGGGAAGAAGTTATTCCTCATGTTCAGACGGAACTTCCTCTGCTTCAGTTTGTGCTCATTGCCCCTTGTCCTGTCTCTGGGCACCACTGCAAAGAGTCTGGCCCCATCCTCCTGACACCCACCCTTAAGATATTTATGAGCATTTATAAGGTCCCCATGACAACAGTCTTCAAAAGTTCAGTTTGTTTCAACGTGCTTTCGTCTATTTTAGCACAGAAGATTGGATGAAAAATTGAATGAATCTACTTCAGCTTATTTTGAAAACATAAATAATTAAAAAAAAACCCCACAGCTAAGGCCTGATGCATAAGAAAGTTTGACCACAGGTAGCTAGGCAGGTGAACTTAGGAAGTCGTATTCACTATTTTGATTACATAAGATTTCTTTGAAGCCAGACAGATACAGACCCCAAACAAACTGATTTAAAAGCAGATTGGACTAGCTGTTTTCTTGTCTCCCAGTCTACTACACGTCTGCCTTAGAGGTCTGGAATTTAATCATTTCTCCTCTAAGTTTCACTGTAGGGTTTCCCACGTGATGTTAGCAAACTTCTATCACTTATTTCCAGAGATGTCAAAACTTCATACAACATAGCTCTGATGCTTGTAGAGACTTGAATTTAATTATACCACTTTGCACTTTGTATGATTTGACCAGGGTGAACCATCTTGATTAACCTCTTCACCAATGTTTCTCGACTGCTTCATTTATCTGTCAACAACTTCCCTTATGATTGCAAGAATTGTCATTGCAACACCCTAAGAGTGCTTTCTTAAAGAGAGCCAGTTCCTCATCTGTGATTTATCTACAAGCATGGTTTTATGCCAAGAATTTGTAGATAATTGTATGGTCTCTGTTTAGGCAATATAGCCTGTGAGTATTACTGATTCCCTGTAAAATGCTTAAGAAAATAATCTGAGTTTAAGCTAGTTCAGTGTATTTTTAGTGAAATAATAAAGAAACCAGAGGAAAGAATACTGGATCTGCCTCACTGGTACTCTGTCAAGGAACAAAGAGCTTTTGCACCAAATGGTCCCTGAGAGCTACCAAAGAGTCAGAGTGTGCCGAATCACAAAGATGCTGGGTTGCGATGCTTTTCTTGCCTACGCTATGTCACCATCCCTGATTGTTGATCACTTGCCTTGTGACCATGCTTGGCAGTGGACCAAGACAGTAGATACTGTGTTTCCAGAGCAGAAGAAAGTCCTGGCCCTCAAAGCTCCCTGTATTGCTACACAATGCAGGCAGGGTAAGACAGAACCCCACCAAGGCACACCAGTGCCAATAGCCACAGATGCGAATCTGTGGCTTGAATATTGGTGGCCTGCTGTGCACCGGATCTGCCTTGGGGTGGAAAAAGAGCATTGCCAGGTCTGGTGGAGTAAGACAGCCGAGAATCTGGCAGTTAATGTGGCAGTGTATGGCACTGAGGATGGCCCTGCTCCCCTGGCCAAAGGATGGAGCTGTGGCATGGAGGCGGTTGCTCACACAGAAGAGACCAAGGTTGGCAACCGTACTGTTTGTGGACACACTGCCTGGCTGCACATCAGTGGAGCTGGAGAAATGTGGCAAGAGAAAACTAAACAGAAGGTCTGCCACATGACTTGTAATAATAAATATTGTGTTGTATAAGCCCAAACAAGGTCTCCTTGTGGGCAGCAAAAGCAAACAGTCACTGGCAAGGTAAGGCAGACACGGACAGACAGACACACCAAAGAGGGAGCAGAAGAAGCTCCCTATCTACAGCTAGAAATGACCTTTTTTCCCTGGATGGACAAGAAGCAAATCTGAGCGTATTCACGTGCGTGCACACAAATATATTACCGTGCCCACATTTGCAGTGCTCCACTTCTGAAAACAACTTTGTTGTTTTGCAGACTTTTTTTTACAATGAGCAGAACAAGCGAACCAAAAGCAGCCTGCCAACTGAGCACACATGTTCTTGTTTAAATGGGACGTGCCCTGCCACTCCTCCAGATCAGTGCTCAGGGATAGGACCTATGGGTTTCTCAGCACAACCATGGCAGAAGGTGGCCAACACTTGTCTTCTCACGCTTCTCGTGTAGTATTTCCTGCTCTGCAAAATAATTTAAATTCTCCCCTAAAGTAGCAGCATTTTTAAAGAGGTTCTACTAAATTTCCTGTCTGGGAGGGTACGGCTCGTTTTGTACTTCCAAGATAGGAATTCAGCCGCCGGTGTTGCCTCCTCAGACAAAAGCCACTCACCAGGCATCTTTAGCTCTCAGCTGCTGTTGTGTTTTTCCTTGGACTGGAATATCCTTTCCTCTGTTGCAGTATTTATTATTACATTCTCCACTATAGATACCTTACATACACCTAGCAGCCAAAAAGCAAAGGATGCATTTCCCAAATATCTGGCATGTCTTGTGCCTCTGTTGAGAGTGACTCCATTCCTCATCAGAGGAAAATCAGTCCCAATTTATGTTCTTTGAGCGAAGTCTCTCATCACCGTAAAATCCCAAAGCAATTTGTCTAACAACTGTCTGCTACGTTCAGCTTCTATTACTCGCAGGCTTGCAGCCCTCAAAGGAAGAGGTTTCTGAAACCTGTAGTAGAAGGGCTCTTTCCAGATCCCCCAGGCAACATGCAACCTCTACCACAGACTCTGCTGGGGCCCCTTTCTCTGCAGTGGGCCTCTGGCACCTCAGGGGCCAGAACTTACTGACCAGCAAAAGCTCGTGACATGGGTCCACCTAATTTCATCTCTAATCTGCATGCAGTCCTGGTCAAAACATACCGGCTTCCAAAATTTCCCACTGCCCAAAGCATTTTCAAGCTTCGTGTAATCCTCATTAATCCCTGTCAAACCTCGCTCAGGGCATTGCCATCCCAACACCCCTGGTTGCAGAGGGGCACCCACTGCTGTTCCTGTGAGAGCCCCCCTGCACCCAGCTGGCACCTCCCCTGCCTTCTGCAGCCTCTTAATTGCACTTATCCTTCTCTCTGTGCGTTGCCTCTCCTGAGCTCCCCAGCTCAGGATCTGCCACTTTCTGACTATGAATTTGTTCTGGCTGACGTCCAGCGCAACGCTGTGCGCTGCTGATCTGCAGGCAGCCCAGCCCCGCGTAGCCGGGAGGCTCAGCCACCCTGTCCCGTATGGCGGTTGATATCCCTGGACAGGCTTTTGCTGCTCATCAGACGGCCCTGATTCCCATAGTCTCTGCTTCTCCGATGCCATTTTTGCCTAATTGCCATGGCCAGGAGAGCTCACGCTGCAGCTCCAGTGCACCTATTAGGGAACTCTAATCCTTTGGTAGTAGATAGGCACACACAAGCCCAAGGTCCCTCCCTTTGTAGGGCGATAGCCCAAAATCTGCCTTCTCTCCTTCAGACAAGACTCCTCACAGCTTAATGATGGTGCATTACCTAGGAGCTGCTACTCCCTCAACCACTAAAAGCATTTCAGATGTAGGAAGCGAGCAGAGAGGTCTGCAGCTTCCCCATCCTTGGACCTTGCAGCAGGGCAGGGCAGGTGGATGCCGGCCCAGGCTCAGCCCGGGGTGCAGACGACGCTGCTGGAAATGCAAAGGAAGCCGATTCCCAGAGACAGTGGCTTTCTCCGGGTGTGAAGCCTTTTCCTGGGCCTGGGCAAAGAATGGGTTATGATCACTGGTTCTGAGCTCTCTCTGGCTGTGGAAACTCTCATCTCTCAAATCTGAAGTCTACAGAGGTAGCCAAGTAGAAATAATCATTTTCAAATAAAACAAGAAAGTAAGAGGGTTTTGATGACCAAAGATCCCAGGAGGCAACTTATTGCCTGCCTCACTCTTTCTCACGCTCTTGCAACCTCATTCCAACCACTTTGAATCAAAAGTTTGAAGATTCTTTGGAACTCAGGTTTTAAAGATGCCGGAGAAACCTGCACCAGGTTGTTCAGCGAGAGGATCTGCAAGAGATGGCTCTGCCAGTCCAGCCCAAGGGATCAGGCCTGCCAAGGGATGCTGACATGTTTATCCTGGACGTAAACACAGATGGAAGGAAATTGCACCCCCCCCAAAAAAAACCCACAAAAAAAAGACCCCTAAAACACACAAAAAGGCACAAAGGATGTAGCTACACCTGAAACACATTGAAGCAGCTGTTAGGTTTGTTAAGCTACAGAGAAAGATTTCATCCAACCAAAAGTCTGCCGTACTTGGCCAAGTGACCAAGTTCAGAGAGGTCCAACGGGGTCCCCTAGGCCAGCCACGTGGGACAACCCATCCCGGCCCCCTTTCTCTTCTGCTGAGCTCCCAGAGAGGTTCCCAGCCACCAGGCATGAGTGGAGACCCTCTGGCCGGCGCGAGGTTCCATCCCTGGCAGCAGCGAGGGTTTGAAGGTAGGCTCTAATCTCAGTGTCACATTGATACACAGTGGTGGCCACCAGAATGGCATGCCAGCCATGACTCATATTCCAGCTGCCTCAGAGAACAGCAGTGCAACCAGAAATAGGATCGGTGGGGACAATCTCCCCATTAGGAGGAAAGCATTAGCCAGAGTAATGAGGAATGAGCCTATAAAAGAATCTTGCTATCGAGCGACCCATCTGGCTCTCACCAGCGAGCATTTGAATTGCTCCCAAGCATTTAAAAGTAGAATTAATAAGAATCTTTTTCTTTCATCAGTTCTAGGCAGTAGGAGAAACAGTTGATTAGTTTGCTTGTTAAATTATTACTGACATACCATACTGCAGTTTTCAAACAATCAGACCTTGATTAATTTTGGTCGTGTAAATAAAATTCTTACAAGAATTATTTTCAAGCCTGTTTAACTCTAAATATAAACGCAGCATTATTTTCAAACCTCAACTTCCCTTGCCCCAACAAACTAAAGAGAATGTTTTCATGCACATGGCACATGAAATGAAGAGCTTGTTATGAGAATATTTAAAACTCGCTTTTTCAGACTTGGAAAACCTCATTCAAAAGGGTCACTTTTTCAAGGTCAGAAGGGGCAAATTACGAGCCTTGGAAACAGCATTCATCCTCCCAAAATCATGTCATTTTAATCACACTGTTTACTGGATACTTAGAATGCAAGCACAGAAGATTAAAGGCGGATGGATGGCAGGATGTCAGTTGTGCAGAGCTCGGCAAATAACCCCAGATTCTGGCTTTGGAGAGAAGTTCGTTGGAAATTCTTGGTAAGAATACTTATTTCCATAATAAAACCAGAAAACAGGCATCTTCCAAATGCACTGAGTGCGCTACGGTGGCCTATGGCCACAAGTACATGTACTTTGGGAAAAGCCCAGACTACCAAGCTTCTGGGCCAAGGAACAAACAAACAGCAACAGAAACGTTTCTGGGCAGAGATGGACTCTTGCCTGGAGGACTGCGGGCTTCCCTGGCAGAGCCAAGCATCCTCAAGGCAAGATGTGTTTCAGGAGCATGCAACGTGCCAATCTAAATACAAACCTTTGATCCATCTCTCCTTGCACAGTTTCATGCTTGTTCTTTAACTGAATATTCCTTAATGAAGGGGGGGAGAAGGAAAAAAAAAAGCAGTATAGTTTCCAAAGTTAAATCAAAGCAAGTATACGAGGAAAGTGTATTGACAGCAACACGCACTCTGCAAAGACAGAATTTGCCTCCGTCGCTGTTAGCCTGTAACCCTACTGCAGAATAAGCGGGCAAGGGCCAAGGCACAGCTAGTGAAGGATCTGAACAGTGACACAGAGCAAACGGCAGGAACTTTCAGATCATCCGGGAGTAAAATTGAAATGTTCTTCATCAGAAAACACAAAGTCAAACGAAAATCTGTAAAATTAGAATATCTCACTGACAGGGCAGGAAGAAAATTCAAGAATCAGTTCAATAACAAGACGAAATGATCTGGGAGATGTTTTTCTACAAGCAGTGAATTTGGAAAAAAAAAAAGGAAAAAATGAGTAACTTCAGGTTGAATTCAGCTAAATTCTTGGCTGAAAGGAGAGTACAGGAATAGATTTTTGAAGGTGGCAAATCCTTCCATTCCAATAGTTTGCAAATAAAATTTTGCAACTTATTCGTTCAAAGTGTCTTTCAATTAAAACACAAAAAAAGACAAGAATAATCAGAACAAAGCATTCAGTTTTGGTGGAATTAAATGTTTTTGTTCATTCAAAGTTTTGGCATGATGAGTTTTTTGGTTTGATTTTGCCAAAGAGAGCTTTAGAAAATTCTGACCCAAGACATATTTTTTCTGCTTTTTTGGTTTGGTCTCTGAACAAAAAAACCCCAAAGCAGTATTTGCTCAGATCTATTAGAGTCACTGAATGAAATGATGCCAAAGTAAATATCATTTTAAGACAGCAAAATGAAGATGCTAAAGCATCAGATGGATCCAAAGCAGCTGTGTGCTGTTTTCTACTTGCTGACTGCTGAAGGAAATAGAAAAGGAACGATGCGCTGCTACATGTGATGAATTCTGGAATATGATCTATGTGTCTAGAACCCGAAGATGGTGGAGGCTTTCTCTCTCTCTGTCCTTGGCTTTTTCTCCCTAGGCTTCTGGCCACACATACCAATGATATACCACTAGTGAAGCAGACAGGAGCTCCCCAAAAGTTTCTTAAAAATGACAAACTGACAAATGGTGGCTGCCTTTTGCTAGCACAAGTATTGTCTTGGCCTTCATAGGTTATTTATAGATGCAGTGCGGCAACATACTTTATTTCAAAAGGCATAAGTCATTTTGGCTGTGAAGTTATCTGAAGTCCTTTCAATTTCTGTGTGCCCTCGCTTTTCATGCTGAATGGTCTCCAGGAGGCGAGACATGATGGTTTGCAAGAAAGGCACAGCCTCCTGCTGCTCCCCCTGCTCCCATTCCTGCGGCTCCTATGGCCATTCCTGCCTCCACTGAGGCCACCGCCGGGACCAGTGAACTGCTGCCAGCATCAGGAGGAGCAGCATGAGTGGAAACACCTTTTAGTCCCTTTCGTGTTTGTTTGGCAAACATACATTTTAGATCTCATTTCTCAGAGAAAACAAAAATCCCATGTTGTCTTCACCAGAAAATATATGTACACAGAGCACAGATAAAGAATAATGAGTGGGAGCTAATAGCGCAGTTATTAATGCAGGAGTCCTCCTCACAGCACTCTGCTTCCAGCGGCTATGATCATGATGATAGTCCATGTCTGGGGCTTGGGGGACTGAGAGCAGTGTTCGCTGCTGGGTAAAGAGCTGTTTCGTGCCCCCTTCGTACTCCCTGCTATGGCTCCGTCAGAGAATGGCTCTATCTTATGTGGAAATAAATTAATTAATAAAGTAAGCACCAAGAAGAGATCTCTTTGAACAGCACCTGGTCAAACCTGGCAGCTAAGTGTTTTATGAAAACGTCAGTTAAATACAGTGTGTACTACAGCCAAAAGAGGAATAGTCTTCCTGACACAACAATAACCAGGAGAAGCAATAGAGCAAGAACAGAAACAACTACTTAAAGACAGGAAGTACAGCATTTTGATACTCATGCAAGAGCTCAAGAACATTTTTTGTGTACTGACATGAAAACAGTGAGTAGATTAATATTATAAGGTGCGATATTTTCAGTGGTTATTAGCCCATGGGATGGCACACGTAACAGCAAAGTACTTGGACAATGACTTTAATGCTTGCGTAAGACCACCTGGGAGGGGATAAAATGATTTAGAGCAACAGTTTAAGGTCTGGTGAAGCTTGAATTAGGATGCTACAGTTTACTAGAAAGGTCCAAAGATGAAGCAGGGGGAGAGAGGACCTAATAAGGAAACATCTACTTTTTCATATTTACGATGATGGCAGAAAAACTGCTGGATGTGTAATGGTACATAATATAACTTTATGCTTGGTCATATTTTATAAAAATATTCCACATGGTACGTAGTAAGGCAGTATTAAAGCAGAAATACTCCTGTCAAAAGGCAAAGACACTGTAGCCATTGGCTAAAAGATGGATAGAGAACAAGAAGTTACTGGAAAGAAGATTTTACAGGAAGCCAGGTAAAGTGCACAGACTGGCAGCTCACTCCCATTCCCACACTGCTGTAAGCAGTTGTTCTCCAAAAGAACAAGTTTAGATTTAGAAACATAATGTTAGGTGAATTTATTATCCAGCACATGGCACACACAACAGATGAGGGTTTCACTTCATGTATTTCAGGTTTATAATGAAAGCAAAAGTCAAAACTGTATACGCAGGCTGTATCACAGATTCACCTACTCTGGGTCTGGTACTATGGGCAGCTGCTCTGCAACAAATCCTAAATAAAGGACAGAAAACTATTTTTACATTTATTGAACTTCTGTTTTTTGAAACTGAGGAGTCACAGACAACATCCTTGATGTGGCAGTGAAAGAGGAAGACAATTATTCTTGTTCAGAGAACATGAAATCTGAATATCTGTTTTTAAAGACACTTATATTCTTTGGTAATGAACGTAGATTAAAGTCTTCAGGACCCCATTGCCAACACTAGCATCTATTCCCACTGTTGCTTTGAGAGAAACAGCAGCAGAGCCGAGTTTGGAGACCCTCCCTTTAGACAGTGGGCCTGCCAAAACTAAACTACTTCTGCGCCTTTGGTCGGGAACCAAAGTTTCTTGTCTCCCAAATACTCTGCCTCCATGGGTTTTGCTCTGCAGAATTTACACAATGTCACTGCAATGTGACCACTGTCTACTGCGCAGAGGATGTCCCTTCACCCCAGGGACTCGCCTCCTTATCTGACTATGCTTGCTATGAGAAGCCCATTTTGAAGTGCTACGGCAAGAGACTGCATTTAAACTGCTGCTTACAGAAGTCCTGAAAATAGGCACAACCGCAATTTATATTCACATTTGTGTTTCTGGTTGCTTGTAAGAGGCAGACCAGACTGCGAAGACATCTCCTCACTGCATACCATAAGGGCAGGTGAGATCTGCAGGCTTGGGCTTAGTTTGGACAGACAAGAAGTCAAGCATGCATTGCTGGAGCTAAGGGGTGGCATGACCAGCCTGCTAGGCACAGAGCAGATGTTGTCCAGGTTAACCGTGTGAGTTGGTATCTGCAGCACTAAGACTAGATTTTAGGCTCTTCGGTCCAGGGAAAGCATCTTATCCTTTGTAGGACTGAGGTAAAAAAATCTACAGCTTCCAAACGTGACAAAAATCTCTACTATGAATTATGCATTAGCTTTCTGTGCAAAGTCTTTCAGGTGACAGAGCAGCAGATGGTTTTTGAGTCATATGTACACATGTTTCTCGGCACAAGAGGTTCCTGTTGAAGCTTCTAGGCACAAAGAACACAGAAAAGATCAGATAAAATCCTTTCAAAGAGGAAAAGGAAAAAAATGTCATTCCAGTGACAATCAGAAAAAAAAACCTCAAATACTGAGAAAGATACTGCAGCATGTATTTAAAGCTGAGAAGAACTTTCCTGGATTTAGACACAAATGAATGTATAAGGCTTTTTGTCTTTTTTCCTTTTTAATAGCTTTTGAGCAGATTGTCACAGGGGCCCCTGAGAATACACCCACAGGATGACAGGCACAGGGTAACACCAGATGTAAAAGCACAAGTCACAAATGGTCAAGGACTGGTCATTAAAGGAAGGACTGGTCAGTAAAGGAATGCAACTCAGAGCTGGGCAGGGCTTGGCTTAGGTCGTAACAAAGAAGCCATAAAAAAGTGAACAAAGAACATATACTGAGTAGATATAAAACAGCCCCTATACCGTGAAAATGCAAAGGATGAAAAAACAAAGAATTAAAAAAAAAACCCTCTGCAATTTTGGGAGTGCAGGAAGAGCAGAGGGGAGGAGGTGCTCTTGCACTGTGCCCAGGTGGCAACAGCATCGTGCCCAGCCAACACTGATCCACAGCAGGCCCTCGCTCCGCTGCTGTGGAGAAGAAGAGCTGTCCTGCCAAAACCCAGCAACTACCCACGGAGTGCTCTCTTTTTGTCCATAGGTTGAATAAAGTAGAAGTATAAAGAGTTGTGTACACACACAGGTGTGTGCCCATGTGTTCATACGAGGGTATGTTTTCTGCTCCAGTATTCCCACACAACAAGGTGACTGAGACCACAGCACCAAGTCAGACCAAAGGTAGACACAATCAAGCTGTTTTTTAAAAAAAATAAATTAAAAATTTGGAATAGCGTTTAAAGATTTATAAAATAGTGTAAACCTTCAGATAATCAGTAAATAATTCATTACACAAATAATTCCTGAAAATGCATTTCCTTGCTTGAGGAATTCCTGAAATGAAGCTTGGCAAATGCAACGAACCCATGAAAAGAACGGCATTAATTCCAGAAGGTTCTGAATTTAACAGGTTTCTACCTTAACGTCAGACAGGAATTAGTATTCTGTCACTCTTTCTGGCATGACATTAAGATTCGGCCGCTGAGCGTGGCAGTGGAGTGCGAAGGCTTGCTGTACGCTGAGCAGCTCCTCGCTGCACCTCTTTACGATCGATGGCCTCATTACCATCTCGCACAGCGGGAGAGGACACAGCTAAATTCGCCTTCGGAGAAAACTGAAAATTCAGCGGGCTTATTAACGTCCCTCGCATCTGCGGCCCCGCACACCGCTGCCTGGGGGCTGGGCCATGGCTGGGAGCTTCACCGCCCAGCGCTGGGTGGCAAAGAATGCCATCAGAGAGGTCTCCAAGCTGCCAGGACAGCGAGTGGACATGAATGGCAGAGTAGAGAAATAAGAAGCTGTGCCCCACGAAGGCTTTTTTCTACCCCCCCCCCCATATTGGATAAATTTAACCAAGAGCAAGGATAGAATAATACACGGAGAGGAAGGAGGCAGGAAAATCATTGCATTTTTCTTGTTTTCATAAATCACACTAAAGCACCAACCCTGCCTGTTTTCACCCCTACAGCCAGGTGGGCTCTATGCTGCCATGCACAGAACCAGAGTTTGGGCTTCACAGCTTTTTGCTTCCTGGGCTAGCGGCCCAGTGCTTCTGGGCTGCTCACTGCCTCAGAGCTGCCAGGAGCGCTTCAGGCACCCCTCCACAGGCACTCCCCAAAGCTGGGGTGCTACCCCAAAGTGAGGGGTAGCCTCCTGTCCTCTTAGAAATGCAGTTATTACAACCAGAGCACCGTAAGACAGAAAAATGTTGTAGAGATGCATTTCCTCGGTACTGACGTTCCTCCTGACAATATTTGCAACCCCTTATCTCTGGTTGGTTTTAGTATGCACACTGCTGAAAGCAAAATTTATTTGCGCATAGGGAAAGCTTGGCAAATAGTCAAATATATTCACCCAAAAGAGCCACATGTAAGAATCGCGCGTACAGAGACTGGTAACCATCGCACGGAAACAGGTGACCAACCACAAGCCCCAAAATAGCAAATACCCAGTGAAATGGTTGTGGTGCTGGAATATGTTTGCATAAATTATTCACAGAATAATTCTGAATATTGAATATGTACAATGTTAAGGCAGCCTGGGAAACTCTGCATACACACATTTTTCCTTTTTGTAGAGTTTTTTTATCACTTGTCCTGCCAGTCCCCTTAATTCCCTCTCTCCTCACAGCCTTTGCAGACAAAGGTGTATCTAAGTGTCCCTCTCCAACAGCAGCCCTCCTAAGTCAGACTCTGACCAGCTCTGACACTGCGAGCGACGGTTAGTATGAGCAAAATGGTTAAATCGGGATTCCTTCGTTACAACAACTGCCCATCTGTTATCAGCAGATCATATATTCTTGGTGCTGAAAAAGCTTACAGAAAATGAATGCTGAGAGTTGACTTGTTTTATTTGCCACCAGTACATTGCACTGGCTTTTGGTTGCCTGGATCCTATGCTGACCGGTCCGGAGCGATCTGTCACTTGCCCAAAACCTGCTCACGACTGTAAGGTGAGATAAAGTACCAAAGGTCCAACAAGAGGCAGTTGGACACCACTATTTATTTCCTGTGATTGATTCAGCACAACACAAGTGGTACCATGCAACAATTTCAGTTCTTTTCTAGACTGAAAGTATGAAAGAAAAATAAATATTCCTTTCTTAAAATTCACAGAAAGTGAGGTTGAGGATTCCCTTGATTCATCACAACCAGAGCATTTATTTCTATTCTGACAAGTGCATTAATTTAAGTCAATGCATCTTGGGTGGAAAAGGCATGAATCAAGCAATTTAATTTTATTTATATTCAGTAGTAAAAAAAAAATAGTGTAGGCAAGAAAAAAATCTTATACCACTTTTCCTCTACTGATTCTCCAGCAGCAAGCAAAGAATAAGAAGCATTTTGTGCAGGGTTGTAAATTTTCCTACTAATGGTGTTCCCTGTGCTACTTGTGCACAGTGAAATGAAGAGGAAGCAGTGCTAGTTTGTGCCTAAAGGAGAAGAGGCAGAAAATTAATGTCTGATAGGTAGAAGAGGACAACCACAAAAGGAGAAGGTGGCAAACAGCAGAGGTCAAATGAAAGGAATAAAACAACCATCAACTTCTGAAAGGTTTCAGAGGCAGAAGCCCTCCATTTTTCAGTCAGTAAAGTCCTAAGCAGAAAGTGATTATCTTGTGGCCACGTGCAATCCTTATTTTCAACACTGAACTCTGTCCAGAGTCTCACGATACATCTTCATGGCATAACAGCAGGCTACACAGAGACCCTGAATGAACTCGCTCAAAGAGCTAAAGCAACTAAAGCCCTTCTGAGAAGCATATTAAGAGCATCAGTTTATCCTGGCTAGACTGCATCTAGTCCCAAGAGGATGACTGAGTATAAATCTCTCAAGCTCTAGAGAATAATGTAGCCACCGGGTGCTCCTGTGTCGTCTGCATGATGCAGTATTTTTCCATCTAGACAAACTCATCATAAATTTGACTGATGTCAAATGTTTCTTGTGTGTGGCTAACTTACACACTTAGTGATGTAGATATCATTTCAGTTATTACAGGAAAAGAAATATAAATAAGAATATAATCCCTGAAAGAGTAAGTGGATCCACAGAAGTCAATAAAAAAATTCACCACTGATCTCGATATTACAAGGAGTTCAACATTACAGCCAAGAACATCCTTTCAAACAAGATGGAAAGGTCAAATTAGCATCAGGAACTATGCAGTCCTATTTGCAGTAAATTTATGACTTCTATACCTATTAGGTATGACAACTTCACAATTGTTAGTACATTTGTCAAGTATATGAATCATCCCATCTCCATTTTTCATGTACAAACTCAAATGCCCCTTGAAGAATGTCAAGACACTTAGCATCTAACCTTAACCAATTTCCATGGAAAACAAATAAACATTATACCTTGAAAAATCTGACACTAAATTATTTCCCTCGGGTCTTATAAGTAATCAACTGCAGAAGAGAAAACTGAATCAAATTTCCCAAGTTCAAGGCCAGCAACCTAAACTCTGGATAGGTTCCCTCTCCTGCTTGTTAAAGCAGCAGCCTGGAAAAAGAGCCACATGCAGTTCGTCAGTCGAGTCTTTGACCTTGTCATGGCACAAAGGATCAGTGAGACTTCTTGGGGTGGGCTACGGGAAGAGGGATTTTTATATGGAATAACATGGAATAAACACTTAGGGTCTTATTGGCTGGAGTCACTTGTAAAGGTATTTATTACTGCAAGAAATATCACAAATACACCTGATTATTTTTTTCTAATCTCTTCCACCATACAAGTGTTAGGGAACTCACCGTTAGCACAACCCTGCCAGGAGCCACAGTGGTGACTCCACACTCTCAGACAGAGTATGCTTTTAGCATCACGAGCACATGCTGGTGCATTACCAGCAATGCCACGTGCTTTGCAGAATTGCTCCCAAGAAAGCTGCTGAGGACCTCAAGGGAGAAGGGGACAGCACAAAAGCAGCAACCTTCTTGAGTAGATAAGACCTGCAAGTTCAGAGGCAGATTTATCATAGCCTCTCTGGTACATCTGTGTTTGCAATAATCTCATGTTTTTCTCTCCATGGGCCCCAGAAACCTCTTGTTACCCACCTCCAAACCACAAGCGAGTCATAAGTAGAAAAATATTTCGACACGAATGTGGAGGTGCTTACTAGGCCTCCTGCCCCACTTCTGCAAGGCTTTACTCAGGAGAATGATGTAAAGCAATGAATCAGGGAGGGGTCCTATAATCCCTGGGATTTACATGTAAAAATCCAATCCTGATTAGCTCCGCCTTCCTCATCTCTAAAGCAAGTGTATGAGACTTTGTATTTGTGGACTCTAGGAAAAATTTCTTCAAATTATCAAAGCCTGTTTATTCAATGTGGAAAAGAAACCTGTTTCTCAGTGAGTTTATAGGAATATTGAATAAATTCCACAGTCAAACACAATCCTTAATCTTCAATTTCCTGTTCATCATCACAATAGCAGATTTAAATCTAATTAGTTTATTTTTAATTGAATTCTTCTCTTATGAAAGAAGCAAAATCTGAATGATTGCTTGACACTGAGTTCGGAAATTACTTCAACAAGGGTTTTATCCCAGGATTACTGAACTCAATGTTTTCATTGGATTTTGGATCAAGCACTGCATTAAATGAATTCTGTAAAAATATCTAAAAAATATTCTGTTGCATAGGAAGTTTCTAGAAAAGCTCCCACCTCCCTGTGCAATCATTGTCTTAAGATTACCTGTTGCTTCCTCAAAAAGATTTGAAAGACATTTTATTTGGAAACAATTTTGTCAACGTCTAGTATGTATACTTTCCTCATTGCTCTGTTTCAATTACTACTAATATTATTATTAATAAATCACAATTAGTTGCTAAGGAGATAATTAAATCTGCAAATAAAAGATTATGACTGAGCTTCCACAGCAAATAAAGAGTAAGTATCAGGAACCGATTAACCCTAAACTAGCAATGAGTTTATTTCCATGTAAATTGTGTAATCAGAAAGAGAAGAAAAGAAAGAATAAAAACAAAACACAAAAAACACCTCCAAAACCCAAAACACCTAAAACACTCTCCATAGCCAGCATTTTCTGATGTATTCCGGAAGACACCATGTCTGCTAAAATGTTTCACTTCAAAATCTGAGTATTTATTAAATTACAGTATAGCAATCCCAAGGGCCGGGCAGTAACCCATCATCACACCAACGTGTTTACCACTGGCAGCCATGCCAGTCAAAAGCAAGCTCTAAATGTGCTGTGTGTACACAAAATTTCATGTATCTGCTTATTTGAAATAAGGTTGCAGACTTAGAGGCAAACACACACTTGATCATTGATATGAAAGTAATTTTCAGCATGTGAAAAAAGCTTTTAGCCTTGAGCTACGAACTGTACGGGGCCGACAAGAGTATGTTGCTCACGGTGGTAAATTGGGGGTCTCTTTATAGGTATGGAGGGCTGCTCACAGAGCGTCTTTATTGTATAGGCAGAAGATAGTTTAACCTAGCCATGCCCGAAAAACAGAAGTATTTCTGAAAGTGAGGTGGCAGATGGGAGGCAAACCCTTGGGAAAAGATTGAAATCAACATTTTGATTAAATTACATTTTAAATGGAACCACAGAGAATAAATTAGGTGTAAACGTTACACCCAGAAAGGATCCCAAGGAACAAATTTGGTTAAATGTTTTTCGCTGCAGAGAAAAGCCTGTTTGAGTTCATTTAAGTACGGGTGGATAAAAGAACAGTTTTCTTCTTAGTTCTGTCTCTAAGTTCATTGTAATTGCATTGCCGACATTTGTGCTGTGTAAACAAATGTTCATTTACATTTGCTTTTATCTTTACTGTTGCCAAGTGTGATTTCAGGAGAGCTGTTAAGCAACAATGCTTGGGTGTGGTAAGACTTAAATCTCCCGTCTTCTACCTCCCTATGCTGGCCACTGCAGTGCCATCCCTTCTGCACCCAGGATTGGGAGAGGTTTTCCCCAGTAGCAGGACACTGGTGAAGACTGCCAGCACACTACAGCCTTAGAAAGAGCTTGTAACAGCAGCCCTCCTTGCAAAGCTTAAGGAAAACAGTCGACCCCATTACCTCTCTCTCCAAAGATGTTCGCCATCTGTCATCCCCATTCCCCTCCTTCCCAACTTTTGTAATAACTGTTAATGGAATAAAGTCTAGTCCCTCTCTCCTTCACAAGGTTGACTGCAGGTGGTCACGGTCAGAGTCTCATGTAATAGCACTTCAAGAGCAATTCCTGTCCTGCTAATTAGATGATGTTCTCAGCACTTCATGAAAACCGAGAAGGAATTTTAAAGTAATAAAGTCAACAGCTGAGATACGACCGAGAGAACAGTTAGGCAAACCTGAGATTTTGAAGTTCAAGCCAATAACAAAGACCTTTACAGGCAAAGGCCTGCAGACATACCTGTGGAAAGAGAGCCCTGTTCTTTCTCCATAGCATGGCTGCTGCATCACTTCATGCACATGAACTGGAAAGTCAAAACAATCTTTAGCTTGAAGTATGACTCTCGGAGCCCTGATTTTTCAGAAGCATTCAGTACCCACAACTTCAGGTAAACATAACGGCACCTGGATCTCCCTATCTGCCCTGAAAAGCCAACCCTGTATTTCTTCTTTTCTCCAAGCAACCTTTGCAGCACAAACCAGATTGAACAAATACATATTTACAGCTATCCAACTTTCAGAAAGTCTGAACAAGGCATCAAAGTATTATGTTCTGGCTGATTGCAAAACTATATCTGTTCTTTAAGAAAACAAACAAAAAGTCTACATTTGACCTTTTGCTCTGGATGAAAACATTTTTTTGAACCATGGAATTTTCTGAAAAAAAACCCTGAACAAACCTACAAACCAACCAGAACCTCTGGTTCCTGCCCAATTCTGCTCTCTCCAGTCTTGCTCCTGCTCAAGCATGAAACCTAGGAAACCCAGGCATTGCCACACTCTCCCTTTGCATCTCGTGGTCTTGCCAGGTGGCTACAGCTGTGTTTTATGCCACGGAAAAAGAAGCTCAGATGCTTCTATTGCTGAGCAGAAGACTGGTGGTTTAACACATTCAGCTGCATTAGAGGTTTACATGGTTGCCTTGGTGCAGGATCTCTATTCATGGGCCATTAAGCTTCCTCTTTTTATCTAGAGCAGGTAGGGAATTTTGTATGACAAAAGAATGGCCACAGGGAAAAGTCAATTTGAAAGCTTTCCGAATATGTACTGGGAGGGAGTGGCGTGGGGAAAACAGACTCCACAATCTGTAAGATTGTAAAGTAGATATGTTTGTTCGGCGCCCAGTGGCACGGGGTAGCCCCACCAAAGTCGTGCATGCCAAGAAGCAACTTGTCTCTTCAACTTATACAATCAAGTATTACATATGCATTAGATTTCCCAATACGCCTATACCTATGCATAACCTATCCCCGCTTCATATTAAAATCAGTTCCTAGAAGTAATTTCCATATTAAAATCAGTTCCAAGAAGTAATTTCTATAGACTCCTCCCAACTGCACTTGCGCAGTGCCTCCTGGTGGTGGTCGTCGGGGGTCCCAAGATGAAGGCCCATCCTCTTCATCACGGTGTTCACTGATTGACCTTTGTTTCTGCACAAACTCAGTTCTTTTCTGGCTCTCATCCAAACAGCAGGGTCGGTCTTAACCAGTTCTAGGTGACTCCCAGCCCCTATCAGGAACTAACCCCTTTGTAAAGAGATGCAAGACTCTCTGCTTCAGTTAATTTACACAGTAGATGAGCACTATCAGTTTTCTTTAAATGCCCAGCAATTATTAGGTAATGCTACTTCTACTAAAATCCCTTTTAACCCCTTCCTTCAGGAGCAGTGTAGGAATCCAACACCTTTACATGTTGGTTTGTCAAAAGATATGCAAGGGTTTTCCTCTTACTCTTGACATCAGCCTGTGGTTACCTGAATTTCCATGGTTCCTTGTGAGAGCTGTTGTTCACATACCTAAAGCGGGTTCCCTGCCACAAGCTGAGCTCTTTGGCCAAACTAGCTCCTGTGATGAACCATTACTTAGGGTGTTAATGTACGGGAATTCCTCAAAATTCAGCTGGACAAGCTGGAGAGGTGGGCCTGTGTGAACCTAATGAGGTTCAACACGGCCAAGGGCAAGGTCCTACACCTGGGTCGGGGTAATCCCCCCTATCAATACAGGCTGGGGGATGAAAGGATCGAGAGCAGCTCTGCTGAGAAGGACTTGGGGGTACTGATAGACGAAAGGCTGGACATGAGCCAGCAGTGTGCACTGGCAGCCCAGAGGGCCAACCGTGTCCTGGGCTGCATCAGGAGAAGCGTGGCCAGCATG
>Ga0065711_1006138_pt1 | contig 18214 bp, 16 predicted proteins | sample Hoacrofraction12_FD_59098 | JGI IMG/M metagenome (GOLD analysis project Ga0065711, IMG submission 59098) | Hoatzin crop microbial communities from Cojedes, Venezuela - Epithelial fraction 12 v2 (version 2) | ecosystem: Host-associated > Birds > Digestive system > Esophagus > Crop | place... | reverse complement strand
TTTTTTTTTTTTTTTTTTTTTTTACTTTTTTTATTACACTGCTTATCAACAGCCTTGAAGAGGACGCAGTGCCAAGTGTAGCAATACTGACTGCAGCTACAAGAAAGGGCCTAAACACTGTCAAATCATGGATCACCTTGACAATCTTATGAATAGTTTTCAGCTTAGGAGTGGATAACTGGCTCACAAATTTCAGTGTGGAGAAATGTGAGGGAACGAGGCCAGAAGCCAGCACTGCTCATGGGGATTATGCTGCAGTGCACATGGGAGTGTGAGGGACAATATGCAGCTGCTGCTGTAGTGTTGGAATTGGCTGTAGGAGTCACATTCAGATCGCCTGAAGCATCCAGTGGTTCAGTCCAATAATGGATTTATGCGTTTCTACTTCATAACAGCTTGTCATGCAGCCCAGTAGTGAGTGACAGCATATCACAGAGCGCTGCTGCATACCATCCAGTGCTCACAGCTCTGTGGAGGAAGCGGATGTGCGGTGATAAAAAAGAGATGTTCAGGGGGACAGAGGTGCATGAGAAGTCTTCCCAGTCCTGAATTTGAGATATCAGTCATGTGTTTGAGGAAAGTGACAAATCATGTGACTGAGAAATCCATTTGAATTTTTATTTTTAATTGGGTTTAAATCCCTTTAAGGATTGAAGCAGAATCGTGAATGGAAGTCTTGGAAAGTGTCTCACTGAATCTCGCTTGATTAGATCTGGGCTCTACTCCAGAGCTAATCAAGATAATGTTATGAAGCAAGATTGGTGCTTGGGGGGGAGGGGGGAGGAGAGGAGAGGGCATCTGTTTGCAGTGAATTTAGTTTAACAGTGTCTTCTAAGGAATTGTTTTTTGGTTTGGGTTTTTTTTGTTTGTTTTGATTTTTTCTAAAAATACTTTATTCCTAAGGACTTGTGTTTTCTGTTCTTTCAGGATAGCGGTGGCTCATAGGACAATGTTCCAGAGAGGAGAAGTGCATAACAAACCCACTGGCTTCTGGGGAATGATAAAAAGTGTTACGACATCTGTTGCAGGCAGTGAAAGTATCCTTCATCTGCATGCTGGCACTGACCTCAGGAGGTGGCTCCAGCTTTCTTCTGTTTTGGAAGGAAAGAGTGTTAGTTGGGCCAGTTACAAAGCATTTGTGTTTCAACACGTTTCAGCAGTCTGAGCAAAAGGCTTCATGTCTGCTGGGAAGTTTGCTCTCTAGCACTGTGCTGTCTGACCTTTTGCCCAGGGCTTGGAGGCACAGTTTTACTGTGACACAGTCGGGAGTGGTATGCTGCTGCCCTGCCCTATAAGTGTGCTGCTGCATCACCGTGGTTGAGGTGTACAGCAGCTCGCAGGACAGATGTGCACACTTACAGTGTCCGATCACTGATGTGGGAGGTAGCTTTCTATTCTGAGTGTCCTCTGCTCATACGACTGACCTGCATGTTATTTTGCATGTCCTAGGGTGGTGAGGCACTGGCACAGGTTGCCCAGAGAAGTTGTGGCTGCCCGCTCCCTGGCAGTGTTCCAGGCCGTGTTGGATGGGGCTTTGGGCAACCTGGTCTAGTGGCAAGAGTCCCTGGCCATGGCAGGGGTGTTGGAACTAGCTGATCTTTAAGGTCCCTTCCAACCCAAACCATTCTATGATTCTGTATTTTTCTCATAACTTGAAATATGCTCTTCCAGGATGGACAAACTGTGAGGTACTTGAGCAAAGCAACGGGGCTGGCTGAGGTGCTGGAACAATTTACCCAGCCTGTGGTTGGCTTTCTGGCTGTGTGGAAAGGCTGTGAGAGAAGGAAGAGCAGGAAGAAACTTGTTGAACAAATGAAGTGTTTTCATGATATAGGCTGGCCACTGGTGCTATGGCGGTGTGACAAAGAGGTGGTTAGGAACAGGTGAGCAGAAGTTGTGCTGCCCGTGTGGAAGGTGTAGAAGGAATCTGTTGGGAGTTACAGGGTCTGTATTTCTCTAACTTACAGTTGCCTAACAGTAATTTCTGCCAGACCACCTGAAGCGTGCAGGTTGCATGTTTAAGGGTGAGGACTCCTCTTCCTCTCCTCTCTCACTAGCTGTTAGAATTTGGCTGTTTGACTAGAATCTTTGTAGCAATCGCTAATCTTGTGGAGCAGTTACTCAGCAGTTTTGTTCATGAAGATGACGTGAGACTGACATACGATGATGCACTTCAGTGGCAAGGGACACTGATCAAAGTGAAGCAGCAGTCTTTGTGAGCTCTGGTTCTGTTCTGCGATGTGTTTGCCAGGCAGAGGAATAAAGAACTTGTTGCATGACTGCCTAAATACTGAGTGCTGCCTACCTTCCTAAAATGGAGTAGTGTACAATATAAGTATCCTTCAGATTTCTTTGGGTGCAGTATTAACAAGGAGCATTAACACTGGATCAAAAAAGTGGTCAAACCATTGAATGTGGGCCTCGGGCTGAAAGTGGGGAATGCTTTGTTTTTAACTAAGAATTTGTGATGTATTGTAGCCTTGACTATGCTGGTTTGCCAGATCTGTCTCTTATCCAGCAAGAAGTGGATGCTCTAGAAGAGCTGAGTCGGCAGCTTTTCCTGGAAACTGCTGACCTACATGCCACAAAGGTACATAGCAAAGTGACTGCCCAGGTGGATGTTGGGATGCCAGAGTAGTTTGAAAGAGAATGTATGTTACAAGAAATTGAAAGTTGTTCAGCAGGTAAATGTTGAAATGTAATGTGGTGGAGTGAGGATCTGTTTCTTTAATTTGGGGTCTAGATGGCAGTTTCCTTCCAGTTACTGGTATATGTCCCTAAAGCCATTCAGAGACTTTTGAGTTAAAACTTTTGAGTTCAGAAACATTTGAATTAATAGGGTTCTAGAAGGATAAAGCTGTGTTTGTTGGTGCTCCATTAAAATTTTGTGTTGTGGGTGACTGTGGAAATGACTTTTTTTTTTTGTATTATGTTCTCCCTCGCCCCTTTTTGTATTTTCAGGAGAGAATAGAGTACTCCAAAACTTTCCAGGGAAAATACTTTAATTTTTTGGGTTATTTTTTCTCCATCTATTGTGTCTGGAAAATCTTCATGGTACGTAAATGTTTTATCGCGTTTTATGTGGACATAAGCAAATGTCACACCCTGCATAGATTATACTGTACTTGCAGTTCATCAAATAATGCTCTAGTTAGCTTAAAATCCTGCTTCTGGAAATTCTGAAAGAAACTGGCCCTTGGTTGGAATAAGCACTGCATCTCTGTTCTTGTGTAGAGCCTTAGACAAGCATTTTTTACATGGGTGCATTTTGCACCTATTTGACAATCTGACCACCCTCTGCCCCATCTCATAGCAGTGAGAGAGGCTGTTTTCTTGTTTGAATGTAAATGCATCTCTTTCTTGCAGGCAACCATCAATATTGTATTTGACCGTGTGGGGAAGACTGATCCGGTCACAAGAGGAATTGAGATCACTGTAAATTATCTGGGAATTCAGTTTGATGTGAGACTTTATTAATTCTTATAGCCTTTTCAGTAATACCTATCTTATCTAAATAAAATCATACTGCTGACAGGGAGAGAGTCATTGAGCTCTGAGAATGTGTCTTTGACTTCTTCCATATTGAGGAAGAAGGGAAAATGCACCATGAACTTTGCTTTCACACGGTTTTTTTCCTGGAGTGGTAATGTGGTCTTACCAGAGAGACAGTTATTTGCTTGTTTGTTTTGGGCAAATGGAAGCATGTTAGTCAACTTTCTTAGATGAATACATTTATCTACAGAGTAATTATGTTTGCCTGTGTACATAGATGTTCTGTCATTTACACTTTTTAAACATATCCCCGTGAATATAGGGTTATATGTGGTTGGTGTAAACTAAATCTGGGTTGGAGTAAACAATTGCAAATAGGTTTGTGAAAATGTTATATAAACCTGTCTATAATGGATATCTGTACAATTAAGAAATACAAAGACCCTGAAGAATTAGCAGCTGTACAATGTGGTGTGAATGGGGTGAGTGTTAGGGATTTAACTGTATTCTTCTTGCTGATACAGGTGAAATTCTGGTCTCAGCACATTTCCTTTATTCTTGTTGGAATAATCATTGTTACCTCTATCAGAGGATTGTTAATCACACTTACAAAGGTAAGAGCCGGGCCACACTTACGTGGTTGTGGGCCAGGAAAGCTGTTACCAGATCTTTAACTTTAGACAGGGCAAATACTGTATGAACTTTTAATACACATTTATGTTTTAAATGTCTGAATATAAATCCTTGCAGAGGAAGGAAAAATATCTTCTGCAGTATATTTCCGCACTCAGTCTTTATTGTTATTACTCTGAGGAAGAGATGTGGATGTTAAATGAGATGTTAAATGTAAGCAAGGGTTCAAAATGGTGCTGTAGCCAGGGCTTATTGGTAAGGTTGATGAGATGATGGTTGAACGAATTTAGATTTGCTTAATTTGAGCTGCAGGTTCTTTAGGTAGAACTGGAAAGGCATTAACTCAAAAAACATGTGACTCATTTTGTTGACCTGGCTTTAGGTACCTAAGCTTAAACATTAATATATATCCTTGTATGACTTTTACCACGTGGTACCACTGGCTTAGGGAGATTCATGTTTAAGACTAAGACTGCAGGTTTCTGAAAGTAGGGTATAGGCACCCTTCCAGAAAATATGCTTTTTATTTTTTTTTTTAAATGATAAAGTATTGAATGGTATATACCTATCTTGCTGTCCTAAGGCGCATTGGACGTATCTGACAGCTTATTTCCAGTGCTTTTTTTTCCTTTCTAGTTCTTCTATGCCATTTCCAGCAGCAAGTCCTCCAATGTTATTGTTCTGCTTTTAGCACAGATCATGGTGAGTATGTAGAACCATGGGCACACCTATATACATTTATGCTTACATTCTTATTTCTGTGTGTATACATATACACATAATTAGGTCTTTGTATGCTGACCTGTCTTAGCCACGTATCCAGCTCTGAAATGATTGCTGCTTTCTCTTTTTTAACTTACAGGGTATGTACTTTGTGTCATCAGTGCTCCTGATCCGGATGAGTATGCCGCTAGAGTATCGTACTATTATTACAGAAGTCTTGGGAGAGCTCCAGTTCAACTTTTATCATCGTTGGTTTGATGTTATATTCCTAGTTAGTGCACTGTCCAGTATTCTCTTTCTCTATTTAGCACACAAACAAGCCCCAGAAAAGCATATGGCCGTCTAAGTAAGGACTGCCGCCACGCACTGCTCTGTCCTTTCTGCTGGGCTGCTGCAACTCCTGTGGACTGCAAAACTTGGAAGAGAGCTACGACTGTTCTGTGTGTTCCAGCAGTGTAACTGGCTCTTTGAACTTCAACACATGCTTTCATCAACTCTGTGGCTCATTTCGTTAAGGTGTCACAGCTTGAAGGAAAGGGGATGCACACATTGAATGTGAGATCGTTCATTGCCAAGGAATAAGGCCACTCCTTGGTACACCAATGCCTAGGGGAATCAGAACTTGCATAATAGGCTGTCTTGGGTAAGACCTCTTGGTTTTAGAAGAACATCTTCACAGAAGGCACCAAGGAAATGCTATTTTTCTTTTGAAAATTGACTCATAATTGGCATTCAGAGGATGGCAATTCTGGATTTGAATGTTTGAGTCTGTGGAATTAAATAAGCTTTTGTAATATGTCTTACAAGCATTACAGTTGTTTTTTGTCAGCCCCAGAGATATGGCTGGAAGTGAGCTAGAAAGTGGCTAGGATTTGCTGCCTGGCAGAAGAGAAATGGCGAGAATTTCACTCCATTTGTGTATGTAGTGTACACTAATGTGTATCACTAATACCTACTGTTCCGAGTCTCAGCTTTGTTTTCTATCCCTGCATCAGTGGAACTGAGATTTTGGATTCCTCTTCGCTAGAGTTCAGAGTGAAGTCAAAGACTGCAGCTGTGCCTTGTTTATCTTATACGTTACAAATTTGTTTACCTTATATGCTGTAAATTTGGTGTTCCCCACAACATCTGTATTGTTCTACAGTAGCTCATTTCCCCTTCTTGGTGTAATTCAAGGTATAAAAGGAAATTTTATTTACATAACTTAAACTTGTAGCTTCCCGTAGCCACTCTCCCAGACTTTGTTTGGTTTAAAATTGTTCTGGAACATAAGTCATAGGTGATAAGAGTAAGACCTGGGGAAAAAAAAATAGCCACTCTAAACAGTTTTATTTCTGTGTTGTCTTTGGTGTACAGCAAGGAGGCAAAGTATACAGCAGCAGTATTACAAAGCCATTTATGTCGTGTTCAAGACAATGTGGTGTTGACTTGAAGTTAGACAAACCTGCGTGACTGAATTATGCATGCTGTTCTAACTACCATGATCCACAACTATATGCAGAGGAGAGAGAATATTGCTTAAACATCTTGAGTTACGAATTACGAAGTTAGCTTAATTCCTGAAAGACATTTCTGCAGTGTTAGCAGGAGAAAGGAGTGTAATGCACAGAGTACATTGGCTTATGCCATTTCACAGCAGTTGTACTGCGGTAAGTATAGCGTGGAAGAGTCACCACAGAGATTGAGTTGATGGACTTGGATTAGGGGGAGAACTTCCTCTCCTGGGACATGGGGAGAAATCGGTTGCTCTTTATTAAGAGCTTATCCTTAAAAGGCTAAGATGCTTAGGAATTTATAAATGTTTCTGCCTTCTGCTGCAGTATACTTAATTATATACTTCTAGTTATTTAAGCCTTTAAAGAAGTAAGTGACTAACTGCCTGCTTTACAAGGCAGAAAGCCAATGAAGTACAATTGCAGTGTGTTAAATGTATGCAGGTTACACCAAAGTGTTTATTTCAGGCAGCTGCATTTCAGCAAGTGATTGCAGTCCTTTACAGGTATGGCGCTCCAAGGAGCAGTCAAATGCTGGGAGGTGTAGTAGCAGAGAATGATGGAAGAAAGAGGGTTTGGAAGGTTTCTTGTTTTGTTCTTGGCATAGTTTGTCTCCTCACAACTTTGTGTCATCGCTGTCACTGTCTGCTGTTGTAGAGGCAGCTGATTGTGAAGAGGAGGATGAGCTTGCCTGCAGAGGAATAACAAACGCATTCTGATTATTTTTAGTTTGTAAACATGCTTGATAGTCTGCAGTGTTATGAACGACTCCTATGTTCTTCTGCACTAATCATGTACTTGTTCGGGTGGCAGAATGAGTCAACAAATGTAATTTTTGTTGTAGAAGTGCTTTTTGGTTAAGTACATTTAGAGAGAAATTTGTTCAATAGAGGTTTCCTATTGTTTAATTCCCATACTTGCTGGATTTGCACACAAAAGTGATGCTAACTTCAGATCAGCAAAATGCAGCTTGGTGACTAAGAAACTTTTGAAAAAAATTGCAGACAAGACTAATGAAAAATGAATAGGAGACAGTATTGGTCTTCATCATCTTTGTCTGTCTCTTTTGCATGATCAGAAAAGAAGCATTTAAATATTTAAGGCTGATTGCACAGAGGGTTCAAAATTACTCTCTCGGGAAGAAATATGTTCCTGCTTTTCTGACTTCTGTCATGCTTCAGATTCTTTCTAATGACATGAAGTGAGTAAAATGATTTCGAATCAACATGTTTCCTAGAAAATGTCATCATAACCTATCATTTGCTCTTCCTTCTGCAAAATGATCTGTTTTGAAATATTTCACCTGATTTCCCTAAAAGTGTTTTATGCTTTTTGGTGTATTTAAGCATCTTTTTTCACCTGCACTTTCAGGATTGTATTGCCTGTTTCCCATCTTCATGAAGATAGGAAACTGTACTTGGATTATCTTGTTTCATAAAATCTCTGGTATGCGCATCCTTTCTGGGACTTAATCTTGCATTAAAGATACTCGCCTGTATTATGAGTGGGGAAAGGAAGAGTTGTTTGTGATAATCAGACCACAGCTTCCCTTTTAATAACATAGACTGACTTGTAAAAATCCAGGCTCAAGTTAAAAATCCTAGCTCAGGAATACATATGAGCTGAAAAAAGTTCTTTTACTATCCTCTAGATGATCCCTCAACATCTACTTAATGCAGTATTACTCACCCTTTCCCTTAGTTCAGGTGATTTTCTCTCTGGCTCTGACAGATGATTTTCTGTGTAAGCAGGAGGTTCAGAAGTGTCATGGACTGGATCTGCCATAGAGGCTGTGATGGGAATGTTCTGGCCCTGGAAGTATTTGTAAGCATCTTTGGTGCACACCAGTAGTGTTAGTCTGTCGCCACTATCTTGGATTCTTGCCACCACTTTGTCGTAAGATTCGTTGGTCACATTCACCCCATTCACTTCCACCAAAAAGTCATTATTTTCTACACCTGCTGTGTCAGCTGGCCCGTGGTTTTGTACCTGTGAAGGGAAGTTCAAACTGTGATACTAGCATAAAACCTGGAAAGACGCAATAACAAGAGATGGTTAGCTAGACTATTGCGTTACTGCTTTCCTGGCAAGATGGCAAAATAAGCTTGGGGAAGGGGAGGTTTGTGGGGCAGAAACTAATTGGGAGAGGCAATAGGCCTAGACATAACAAACATGGAACCCATCAGTTTAAGATGCATCTTGATTTTGATAGACTTTCATTATAGAAATGGGGCATGGTAGAATCATGAAGACAGGTGGGAAACCAGTTTTCTTATTATTTACACGTCCTTGTCCAGTAACTTTAACTTTGCTACGTTTCACTGATTCCTTAGTAATGAGTGGAACCCCTCCTCTCAAGAAAGCTAAAGGCACAGACATAATTTGAGACAGTAGAGGTTTGAATTTTGTTGGCTGTGGAATTCAAGAGAAGGAGGATAGAACGGAGTGAAGGTGTCTCTATTACATTTAGGATGTTCTACAGTCAAAAAAATCTGTTTAAAATACTAATTTTAGCATGCCAGCCTCATGAATAAAAGCAAAAATGATGCAAAAGCTGGATTCCCGTTCCCTCTACATGCCTAACAGAATGAGGAATGTTTTCTGGTGCTTATTTGTTGTCTTGGTCCTGCAATGTCAGTCTGAGTTTAACAATTACAGCCCTTATCTGAGAGCACTGGAGAACAGACTTGTCTTTTGTGGCTTTTCTTGAATGTATTTGCAGGACGGAAGGGAGGAAGCTGTCCAACAGACTACTGCAGTTTTTCCTTGTTCCTCATTCTACATTAATACCTCATTGATGAACAGTCCAGGCTTGTTCTTGGTCATATTTAAACTGAAGCCAAATCCACTAGGCCCTTTCACCATCTTGCAGATTCTTGGCTTGTGGTTCACTTTCTGCTCAGTGTGCAGCTCCACTCTTTCCTCTGTTTTAGCTGGAATTGGATCTTGTGCTTTGTAGTAGTATGAGAAGGGGGAAATTTGAGCCTGAAAAAAGTGACAAATAAAACTTTGTTAACATAAAAACTTCTGTTGCGAAATTTGTATTAAGCTTTCATGCTGAACATGTTTTGTCTGAAACCTTTTTAATGACTCAGACTTGAGCTGCAATGAAGAACTCTGCTGTTAATTTCTGGCTGAGTTGAAAACTACAGTGTTGATTTATGTGAGAAGGGAATTTTTTTACTTGTTTTGTTTGTGAATGGTTACGCAGCCGCGTAGCTCTGAATTTGCTTGTCTTCTGACCTTTCTTGTGGTGTGTTTAAATTTAGAATCGTTCCAGTAGTGCCTATAAAAATCCAGAAGAGGCCCAAAATTTGGGTGTTTAGTGACTTGCTGTACAAGTGGAAGGAGAGTTGCTGAAATAGGTGTGTGTCTTAGACATTTCCTGCAAGTCAAAGAAGTGTCTGTCAGAGCAGACTGGCTGTTTCATTGCTGCATATGTCTCTTCATAATGAAAAATTATCAATTCTTATCTATAGTTTGCATTTTCTTACCAGTTTATACATGGTGTCAGTCTCCTTATCCACTACCAACAGTGTGGTTTTTGCCTCAGACTGCTTAATTTTTCCCACGACGCTTTCATGGTCCAGACCATCTACTTGCTCGCCGTTGACAGCTACTAAGATGTCATTGTCTTTGAGACCCGCCTTGGCTGCTGGGCTTCCAGAATCAATATCCTTGATTACATGATCTAAGATCAGAAGAGTAAAAAGTTTGATGTGAAGGTGTATGCTTGGTAAGTTTAAAGATATTAAAATGCATGGCAAAGGCTGATTGTCAGAGCTGCACTTCAAGATGAGATCAGGTCCCTGATACAGCCCTGTTTGCAACACGTCTGTAGAGGACTTCTAGATGACCAGTAAGAAGCCGAAGAGAACGAGGTCTGCAAACCTTGTACAGGAAGAAACTGTATGGTGGATATCATGTGTGTCTGTGTGTTAACTTGGTTCTTACCACCACTATTTTGTTCCATCCGTAGATAAAAGCCATAACCATTTTCTCCTTTCTGGATCTCAATAAGTCGTGGTTTGAGGGGAAGCAATCTTAGGTTGGCGCTCTCTTTGCTCAGCACCATCTTCTGGCTTTTGTAATAGCGGTCTGTTTCTTCATTTGCAAGTAGAAACATAACATGGTTTTCAGACTTCTTTACCTGTGATAGTACATGTATAGTCTCAGATGTCACCCCTTCAACAACATGTGGGAACTGTAGATACTTTGGTAACTGGTCTACTGATACATAGCGGTGTGTGGGTGCTGTTGACGAATGAGCCATGAGGTGCAGAGGCCGAGGTACTGTAAGTTTTTTCTTTTCTTTTTTTTTTTTTTTTCTTTTTCCCCTCCTCCAGTCAGAAATTTGGACTGTGACAAGATCTCAGGCGTGTAAGACCCAGCATATATATGGGGAAATTTTCTGTATTTCGTACTGTGTTCCTGACCTCCAGGGAATTAGCTGTAGAGCGCCAGGAGGGTGGCATACAGTGCCGGTAGAATCCAGTGAGCCCAACCAGATAGTGTTTGGCTTATCTAGATGTGGAACTCTACAGTATAGACATACCATGCCATCTATACCACTATTTTAGATTACAGTGACAAGAATCAAGTTTCTGTCACTCTTGGTCCTCTTCCATCTCCCTGTATTACTGATTCTGAGGTTTGGGGGTTTTTTTTGTATGTTAAACCTCTCCAAGTCCATCCTTCTCTTATTCCTTTCTAGTCTAGTTGGTGCCTTCTTTACTCATCTTAGCCAATGTCACTTGCTGCTGATGTTACAGCAGCTCAACAAAACACAGGGGTTGCATGGTTCCATAGTTACTAGTGTGCACTGAATTGTGATGCTGCAATGCCAGAGCGTGTACTGCCTGTCTCATGGCTCTCAGAAATCTCTTCAGCTGCATTTTATCAGTGCCAGCAGTGGAAAGCTGGAAGCCTCATTAGCGATGTTCTTTGTAGCTGAGGCCAGACAGTGAAATTACTTGCACAGTAGTTTTCATTAGTTTTGGACTTCTTAGCAGGAGAAAGGAAATACTGTCTGAAGTCATGGATTTTCCCTGTTCCATGCTAACTGTATCATCAGAGAGTTTCCCATCTTCCTGACCTGAAAACCACATTTGAGGACTTGCCCTCTTACCATTAGGAGTATTTCCAGGACTTCTAGGAACAGAGCATGATTTGTTTAACAGGATTCCTGACAGCAGTATACTTCTATTATTTAAAATCAGTTGGCCTGTCTTGATGGCAGTATTCATTCAAAGTCAGTTCAAGAGGCTGCTTGACAGCAAAGCCAAAGCAGAGGGGTACTCTGCAGTGTGGATGCTACACGAACAGTAGCTTACAAGATTTACTGTGAAGCATTCAAATCAGCTAGACCTGCCACCTCAGTAACCCTGATAGGTTGCTGTAAAAGTGGGCCAGAAAAGAAGATGAATCAGTATACAAACAAATACCTTTTCCACCACTTCCTCATGTGTGTCATTTTCCACATTTTTTCCATTTATTTCAATCAGGCGATCATTATTTTGGACACCAGCCTTTGCAGCTGCTCCTTGTGATGAAAGGTCTACTATGAACAACCCCTTCTGTCCTGAAATAAATGAAAACTCATTACACAGGGTAAGCCACTGAAATATGCCTGAATTTAACGGTTGGGGAAACTCAGCACTGATGTCCTTAGAGACTCTTGGTTTCTGCTTACGTGCAGATTACAGTGGCATCACAAAGCTTCCACACAGACACACCTCTTACTCTATCCTCGAAAAAATCACTTCTGTGGGGGAGGGAGGCATTTGTTCACTATCTGCAGCTCAAACAGTCTTTTATTTCTCTACTAAGAGTGCCAAAGGGGCTGAAAGGGGTTTGATTCGTGCCTCCCTCCCCCCTCAAATGTGAAGTGAGGAGCTGCTTTTATTGTTGTTTTATACATTTCATAATTTCCTGTCTTTGGAAGGCTTCCATGTTTAGCCTTTCAGTTATATTGCATTCCAAAATGCCCTTTTTAGCAATGATGCTTTCCAGAAGACTGCCCTATTCTGTTGACTGACTGGCCTTGGAAGAAAGAATATGTGGAAGAGGTTCAAAATCCCTTGCTTTCTAAATGAAATAACTTATAAATCAGAAAAAGTGTGTATTACAGCTGTCTAAAACCTTGTGTGCTGATTCCTGAGGTGATTTGGAGGAATGGAATGGGACTTAATGTGACACTGTGAGTGTATATCTGCTATTTGAGTGGTGACTGCAAATTTGGTTTTGGTATGTGGATTTAAACAACAAGCAGAAAATAGCTTATTCTTTTTTTTTTCTCCTTTTTTTTTTTTTTTTCTCCACCCCATAAGAAATATGGTCTTCTGAAAACTGTGCATTGCATATGCTGTACAGAAAGGGACTAGAGATGGATCTGACCTCATCTTTCTCTTAGCAAGAGCAGTTTGTGTGTCCCTGTTGGTCCCCATATTTTAACCATGGTTGCCTCTGTCCCTGCTGCCCCGTATATATATACAGACACACATACCATCTCTTCTCCCCAGGCTCTCACCTGCTGTACTTCTCAGAGAGAAGCCATAGCCTTTCTTCTCCTTCACTAGGTAGCAGAGCCGGGGTTGTGGAGCTGCGGTGATTGCTCCATTGGCCGTGGGGGGTGAGGGCTGCTGCTCTTGCTGTTGTCCTGTTGACATCTTTTGACCCAGCTCTTCCAAGTTCACTCCCTCCTTTTCTGCCTTTTGGTAGGATGCATCATCCAGAACAAGAAGTACAACAGAATTCCCGCTCTTCTTGACAATCTCCACCACCTGTAGTGGACAGGGTGAAATGGCAAGCAGGTCTAAGAGTGATGGCCGTAAAACCTCTCCCCGGGAAGGGTTGCACTGTCTACTGTTTTTGTTGTTTCATCCCTTTGCTTATGCCCTCTGGAGGCGACTCAAAGACATTTCATGCCCATGGAGGGTAATAAATGATGCAGGGAGCTACTCAGAGCAGTTGACTCAGCTATTGGATTTCCTAGCCAAAGATGCCACAAAAACGGGAAGAGAAGGCTTCACATGGTGGCAGTGGGTCTGGGTAATGGGGGACTGGTGTGGATCCCAGCCTAAACAGAAATCTACCTGAGCATGTTCCTCCTTGTCTACAAACACGCCATTAACCCTGAGGAGTCTGTCTCCGTCCTTCAAGCCAGCCTTTGCAGCTGGACTGTTCTTTTCCACATTCCGGATGAGATGCCCTGCTGTGTCTTTCTCAATACGCAGGTAGAATCCGTACCTCTTTTGGGGCTTTTTGGTCACTTTACATTCTCGGGGCTGGAGAACGGAAGTCATCTCTACCAGACAGGATGGAAAAGATAACATGTGAGTAAAAGCAGTAAGCTTACCTAGGTATGTTCCCTCTAAATACATACTGAGACAGTTTGCTTCAGAATTTGTGAGGTTTTGTTTCTCATGAAATCTATCCGTGCAAAATTGAAGCTAGTTAACAAGGCTAGGGAGAAGAAACCAGTCCCTTTTCCCTCTCCCTCCTCGCTTCTTGTCTCCCTGTCTCAAATGAAGCAAGATGCACAACTGGAAGAAATTGTCTGCCTGTGATAACATACTGAAAATTGAGGTGAGGAGGTAATACCAGAATTAAGTCTTACAGAGGAAAAATAATAGCAGCACCAAAATACTGGCACACTGTAGCAAAGTGATGTGACAAAATGGGATTCCACAGAATCGCAGAATGGTAAAGGTTGGAAAGGACCTCTGGAGGTCATGTGGTCCAACCTCCCAGCTCAAGCAGGACCACACAGAGCCAGTTCCCCAGGACCAAGTCCAGGCAGCTTTTGAGTACCTCTAAGGAGAGAGGCTCCATTACCTCTCTGGGCAACCTATGCCAGTGCTCAGTTGCTGTCATAGTAAAAGAGCATCCTTACATTCAGATGGAGCCTCCTGTGATTCACTTGTTCCTGTTGGTCAGGTGCCTTGTGCTTTTTGGAGTCTCTGTGCAGTTGCACTGGGACTAATTCCAGATAGGGATGGACTGCCCTATTATATGGACATTGTGTGGAACACACCAGACTATATTAATTGCAACTACAACTCAGAGCAGTTTTTCTTGATAAACAGTGAGAATCTCTTCTAATTCCTGAAGTTAACATGCAAAACCAGTGGTACAAAGCTGAAGAAACAGTAGGCTTTTATGGGAAAGATTACTTCTTCATATTTAGAAATGGAGGGGCGGTTACAGTGCACCGCATACTACTCTTTTAACCCATGAAACCTTTATATGCCCAGTTACTGGGATCATACAAAGGGGTTTTCTAAGGGAAGACAGATTAGCAAAAAAGGAATCTCTTACCTGTATGTCTGTGTGGAGCAGCCTTCACAGGAATTCTATTTTGCTGTTGCTCCTGTGGTTGTACCTATAAGTAAGGCTGGACTTTGATTGGGCAAAGGTTGATTTAAAAGATGATTTATTTAACCAAGTTTCACTGAATATGTTCAGCACCTTGATAAGCTGTCTTGTCCTTGCCTGCAGAAGTGCTAACCATGTGCATTTCTCAGCAGCTTTGAATTTTGTTCTACTGGTAATTATACTGAAAAGCTCAGTCAAGGAGGTCATCCGAGTCAAGCCTGATCTTTGCTCTGGGCAAGAGCCTTGTCCAGCTATAAGCAATGTCTTAAGGGGAGCAGGTTTGGGTTGTGGTGGGTTGACCTGGGCCAGCAGCATTTGACTGCAGATCAAGAGGTTACCAATCCACACCTGTGTGATGTGTGCTGGATGCCAAAAAAAGGACTGTGATGAGTTGACCTTGGCCAGCAGCCAGCTGCCCACTGAGCCACTCTCACTCCCCTCGTCTACAGGACAGGGGGAAAAAGTGGGATGAAAAAGCTTGAAGAATTCGAGATAGGACAGTAGGTGGGAGAGACACAACGAAAAAATGGGCTTGTGGTTGAGGGGTGGCCCTGACTGTTGAGGCCGTCGCACATATGAAACATGCAATGCGAACAAGTGACCCATGTGAATAAGGTCTCACTGGACTAGAGAGAGGGAGGTGGCTGGGATATCAATATGGTGAGGCCTGACAAATTGACTATACTGGAGCACCGCTCTGAACCTGCCAAGGTAAGTGCTTTGTGTTTACCATGATGGAAGCATCTACTGGGTGACTGGAGACATTCAATGGGACGGTTTGCAGTGTCTGAGATGCCATCCTGTGCCTTGAAAGTCAAGTTCTGTGTTGTGGTACCCCAGAAAGTATTGAGCCAGACAGCGCAACTCATTTCTGAAATATCCTCATACACTCCTGGGCCAGGAAACATGACATTGATTGATGCATCGTATACCCTGTCACCCACAAGCCTCTGGAAAGGCTGAACGATGCAATGGACTGTTAAAGACTGCTGAGAGCATAAGGCACTGGGGAATGGAAGCAGTGGGATGTGAATTTAGCAGAAGCCACTTGGCTGGTTAACACCAGATGATCTACTAACTGCCCTGGTTCTGCACAAACAAAGCCCCTACAGACTGTAGGAGGGAATGAGGCCCCCGTAGTACGTGTAGGTAAGTGGCTGGGAAAGGCAGTGTGGGTTGCTGTCCCTTGGGAAAAGGAAAGTCCATGTGTGGGATTGTCTTTGCTCAAGGACCCAGGTGTACTTGGTGGGTAGTGCAGAGGGAAGTGGAAATCTGGTGTTCACCTCAAAGAGATTTATCCCTGGGGGAAAATAATCCATGATTTAATTTGTGTGATACAGGAAGTAATACAACAGGAATCACATGAACCAAAGGAGAATGAGCATCACGAGGAGCTAGGTGAGTGCAGCGCTGACCCAGCCAAAGCAGTCTTGGTGCTGAATAATCCAACACGCTACTGCTTCTGTTCTGAGTCATCTGCTTGACAGGTAGGACCAAAGTCATCAACTGTTCTTGTGGACTTTGGGGGAGGGGGAGAATGGGGGGGATAATATTTGTGTATATATCAAGGGACAAGGTATAGCGGTTGATGAGGATGTATACACCTGACTATTGGATGTAAAGATGGTTTCAGTATTACAAATATAAGTTGTAAGTGTTGGTAAGAGAGAATTTCAGGAATAAGAAGTAGATAGAATGAAAAGCTTTGAGTAGGGTATAGAAGCTAATCAATGTATGCATGCGGCAGAGGATACTTAGATGAATCATATGATCTGTGACCTGACCATGATGTGAATGATATGGAATAAGGGGTTGAGATTGTACTGTGTCTGGCTGGGATGAATTTAACTTTCTTCATGGCAGCCTGCATGGTGCTGTGCTTTGCATTTGGGGCTAAGTCAGAGTTGAAAACACACCACTTTTTTGGCTGTTGTTGAACAGAGTTTGTTTTCTCTCAAGGCTTCCTCTCCCCATGCCCTCCTGTTATGGGTTTGCATGGCAAGGCTTTGGTAGTGGCGGGACTACAGGAGTGGCTTCTGTGAGAAGCTGCCAGAAGCTTCCCCCATGTCTGATAAAGCCAGTGCCAGCCGGCTCGAAGACGCACCCACTGCTGGCCAAGGCCAAGCCAATCAGCAACGGTGGTAGCGCCTGTGTGATAATGTATTTAAGAAAGGGAAGAAAAAAAAAAAGTGATGAGACAGCAGTGTAGAGAGAGGAGTGAGACGATGTGAAAGAAACAACTCTGCAGACACCAAGGTCAGTGAAGAAGGAAGGGGGAGGAGGTGCTCGAGATGTTGGAGCAGAGATTCTTCCCTTGCAGCTAGTGCTGAAGACCATGGTGAGGCAGGTTGTTCCCCTGCAGTCCATGGGAGGTCCATGGTGGAGCAGATATCCACCTGTAGCCCATGGAAGGGACCCCACGCCAAAGCAGGTGGATGCCTGAAGGAAGCTGTGACCCCATGGGGAGCCTGTGCTGGGGCAGGCTCCTGCCAGGACCTGCGGACCTATGGAGAGAGGAGCCCACGCTGGAGCAGGTTTGTTGGCAGGGCTTGTGACCCCATGGGGGACCCACGCTGGGGCAGCCTGTTCCTGAAGGACTGCACCCTGTGGAAGGGACCCATGCTGGGGCAGTTCGTGAAGAGCTGCAGCCCATGGGAAGGACACACATTGGAGAAGTTTGTGGAGAACTGTCTCCCGTGAGAGGGACCTCACACTGGAGCAGGGGAAGAGTGTGAGGAGTCCTCCCCCTGAGCAGGAAGGAGCGGCAGAGACAACGTGTGCTGAACTGACCGCAACCCCGATTCCCTGCACCTCTGCGCCGCCTGGGGGGAGGAGAGAGAGAAACGGGAGTGAAGCTGAGCCCCAGAAGAAGGGAGGGGTGGGGGGAAGGTGTTTTAAGATCTGGTTTTATTTCTCTCTGTCCTACTCTGATTTGATTGGTGATGAATTAAACTCCCGTTTCTCCCCAAGTTCAGTCTGTCTTGTCCGTGACGGTAATTGGTGAGGGATCTCTCCCTGTCCTTGTCTCGACCCTCGAGCCTTTCATCACATTTCCCCTCTCCTGTCCAGCTGAGGAGGGGGAGTGATAGAGCAGTTTTGGTGGGCACCTGGCATTTATCCAGGCCAAACCAAAACACCTCCCAAGTGAGTAGGCTAGGGATGAGCGAGAGGTTGGGAGGGGACAGAGATAGGTGGCCTAAACTGACCAAAGGGATATTGCATACCATTTGATATCATGCTCACCAGTAAAATCTCGGTGAAAGGAGGAGGAAGGGCACATGTTTGTGATTATGGCAGTCTTCCCAAGCAACTGCAGTGCCTTTTGAGGTGCTGCTTCCCTTGAAGTAACTAAAGATCTGCCTGCTGATGGGAAGTAGTGAATGAATTCCTGTTTTTCTTTGCTTGCTTGTGCAGCTTTCCTTTCCCTGTCAGACAGTCATTATCTCAATCCAGGAGTCTTCTTGCCTTCCTTTTTTTTTTTTTTTTCTCCCTATCCT
>Ga0065711_1007924_pt1 | contig 18215 bp, 10 predicted proteins | sample Hoacrofraction12_FD_59098 | JGI IMG/M metagenome (GOLD analysis project Ga0065711, IMG submission 59098) | Hoatzin crop microbial communities from Cojedes, Venezuela - Epithelial fraction 12 v2 (version 2) | ecosystem: Host-associated > Birds > Digestive system > Esophagus > Crop | place... | reverse complement strand
GTGGGGGGAAGGAAAGAATTACAGAATGGTTGGGGTTGGAAGGGACCTCTGTGGGTCATCTAGTCCAACCCCCCTGCCGAAGCAGGGTCACCCAGAGCAGGCTGCACAGCACCGCGTGTAGGTAAATCTTAAATATCTCCAGAGAAGGAGACTCCACAGCCTCCCTGGGCAGCCTGGGCCACGGCTCCGGCACCCTCAGAGGGAAGAAGTTCTTCCTCATCTTCAGCTGGAGCTTCCTCTGCTTCAGTTTGTGCCCATTGCCCCTTGTCCTGTCACTGGGCATTACTGAAAAGAGTTTTGCCCCATCCTCCTGACCCCCACCCTTCAGATATTTGTGAGTATATATTAGGTCCCCTCTCAGCCTTCTCCAGGCTGAACAAGCCCAACTCCCTCAGCCTCTCCTCGTAGGAGAGGTGTTCCAGTCCTTATACTAAAGGGGCTTTTTTACCAAGCCTCAGTGCCTGTGCAGAGTTACTCACCCTTTTAGGCCTCTGGGATAACACGCAGCCCCAAACACGTCGAGTTGACAAATACAAAGTGTTGTTGTTCACTCAGCCCCTCTCCTCAGTCCCAAATCCACTCAGACAGAACTCTCGCCAGGCCCTTTGCTGGACAAATCCTCAGGTTCTGCCTAAGCCTTCCTTTGGCTAAAATCTCCCTGGCTTCAGCAGCTGTTTACTCATTTTTTACTCAAGGAAACTCCAATTGATTTTTTGACCCGGATAAAGCTGGACAGAGGATGAGTACGTTCCCTCAGTCTCTGTCTTTGTGATCCGAGTCCCAGGGCGACCCTTTGCCAATATGGGAATGGAACCCAGTGTCCGAGCAGGGTGGGGGGGAATCAGCTGGCGAGTGCCAGTTGTTTGGAAACGCTGCCTTGCCTGGCTGCTAGACACACCTACTTGTTCCAGGATCGACCTTCCTGCCTAAGGATATTTAACACACAATGGCTGGCACAACTGAACTTTAATTTTCCAGACAATTATGGTGAAGCGGCATTCACCGCATTCCTTTCATGCTCCTTTGATGTTGGGTGATTTCACAGTGCGTAATGATAGGACACAGACCAGGCTAACATCCTCACCCTTTGGAACTAGCACCCACTACCACAGCCTCATTTATTTCTAGATATATAACATATATAATATATATCTTTATATACGTGTCTTTTTTTTTCCCCTCCCACAGCAGATGGAGTTGTTTTGAGCATCATTACTCTGGGTTCTTAATTAAAGCACCCTTGTTAACTATATTATGGGACACTCCTTAAGCAATTATAAGTTGGGGAGCGAAGACTCTCCCCACTCTGACTACTGCTCCCATTATACAGAGTCCTGGGAGATGTTGAGCAGGATTGTTTGGATATTTGGGATTTTCTGCAGTCTGTCTTGAAATCCTGCGTGCCATAGCTAAAAACATTTCTTCTTTACTCTGTCAAAAGTCATTTCTTTGTGATAGATCAAAGCTAATTCTGTGGGGTTTTTTCCTGCAAGCAGCCAGACAGAAGACACGCATTGACTTTTAGTCTGTCCATCGCTCTGAGATCATGAGGCAAAGTTTTGGAGACTGAGATGATGTGTTGTGCCCTCCTAGCAGCCTCTGGAAGCAAAGGCAGCTGGTGGTAAGGACCGACAAACCACTCCATCTCTGGGAAACATCCTGCTGCAGCCAGAGGAACCCAGCTGGAGCCAAAGCAAGTTGCGTTATAAAACTGTCTGGGAGCTTATAAAACTGTCTTAGATTGGATATCTGAACAGCTTAGTGATTGCCATCTTTTACACCTACCTTTGCCTTACTCCTCTGAGGCAGGGAAGTGTGAGTCTCACTTTGTATGAACCTGAGTCATAGAGAAGCACAGTGACTTACCCCAGGTCATGGGCTCAGAACGGATCCCAGGATGACGAAGACAGGATGGAGACATCCAGAGCCCCACTGGTGGTGCAGCCTCACCTTGTCAACTCCCCTCCCCTCCATCTGACCTGTGGGCACACACAGTCACTTCTGAAAAACACCTCTGTTTGCCTGGAGCTCTTGACCTGTGCAAGCCCACAAACCCCCTGTGCAGGCAGTTTTGCACACAACTTCACCCAGACACTTCTGGTGTCCCAGAAGTAAGTCGAAAGGAGCCTACGCTGAGGAGCTCAGGCCACAGGTATGCTGCCTGACCCTCTCTGCCTCTCAGGGTTAGGATGCATCCCTCAGAGAAAGTGTCAATCGGCTTGCTGTCACTGAGCTCTTGTACAGTAGTGAGAGCTTTCACTCAGTCAGGAGAAGCCTGGGTTCAGATCTCACTTGGAGAGGGTTTAAAGCCTCTGCCTTGTCCTCCTAGGAGAACATTGTTATCAGCTGCATCCATTTAAATCTCCTTCTGCCTCTGGAACTGATAGATGCCACAGCACAGCAGGGAAAAGTATCTGGAAGATGAAAGAGAAGAAATTTGTAGGAGGACAGTGTGACCTCTCTCTGAGGTGAACCATGTGTGAACCCAAGTCTCCTGCTTTCTGGGTGAGTGAGCCAGCTGCTAGCACTCAGCTGGAAGGTGTGATGAAGCATCACTTCCTCTTCTGCCTCCTCCGCTCTTCCAAAAAGTGCTTGTGGGTGCTGGCACTCAGGGAAAGGTCCCAGGTCTGGTCTGAAAGGGTGCTTTGGTCTCATACATGATATCCTGAGAAGTTAGATCTACCCTCAAGTAGGGCAATTCCTGAACAGCCTGTGGGTATTTCGCCCTGAGTGCAACCCCATGAAAGGGAGAAGGTGTCTTAATATGGGATTTGCCTTCCACCCTCATGCAGAGGCCAGGAGCATGTAGTGAGTGCTTCATCTTTTGCTCAGACAAGACTTTGGTCTAAGAGAGAACTGTGAACTCAGTTTTTCTGGGAATGTCACATGTGTAAATTGGAAATTATTTCTTATTTCTAGCTGATCAAATAATACAGCAAATAATACACCTGTAGAGGAAGGGAAACATAGTGTGATGTGGTGGCTGTAAAACAATATTATGTTAAATAAATAAATTTTAAAAATTAAACAAATAAAAGAATATTATGTACAGCATATGGCTGTAGACTTATCTAGGGACAAAAGATGTCCTGGGAGCAGAAAATGATACTGTTCAGTTTAGAGAGGAAGAGAAATCATACTGCTTTTAAGGACTGAAAGGTTGACTGCAAAGAGGGAGGATCTAAGTTGCTCTCTGTATCTATAGTGGGTGGAAGAAGAAAACACAGCAAGGAAAATTTAGATTAGCAAAAGAGGAAAAGAGAACAACTACCGAAATGAGGATAATGAACATCAAGAATCAGCTGCCTGGGGAGGGGGTGGCAGCTCTGGCCTTGGAGGGATTTGAAGGCAGGTTCCACAACCATCTGATAGGAAAGGTTTTGTTCTTCCTACTTTGGGGCAGGTAGATGGACTGGGTCATGGCTCAATAGACTGGATGATAGCTATGACTTGGTGTTGCAAGGAGAACGTGCTAATGTGATGCGCGGGTGCCTGGGTCTTGGCTTCTCAGTCTTGCGGAGGTGACTTCCAGAACTTCCAGCATTCAGCTGAGAGATTCCAAAGCTTCTACGTGTTTGTCTCCTCTCCTTGTACCTGCCAATGAGCAGAAGGTGACCAGGAATCTTAATCAAAACATCCTCCTTTGTAACCGTAGGAAATGCCTGGGCCTTCTTGAAGAGGAGGTTTCTGAATAAGGGAAGATCTTCTTCCATCTGAGGGCTGCAGCAGGGTAAACAGCTCTTAGCTGGGACACCGTGGCAAAGAGCAACAGAGAAGTCTCCCAGTTCAGCTGTTCTGGTAGGGCTTCTGAAACCCAACCTGAGAGCTGAAGCTGAATTCCAGTTAAACCTTAAATTTTCACCCAGAAGTAAGTGGGTAACCAGGAGACAGGAGTTGGGACCAGCCTTCTCTTCTCAGGCAATGCTTCTCTTGGCTACATGGTGGTCAATGAGTGCTCACATTTATGCCTGACCTCAGAACCTCACTTGTTACCTTTGGTCTTGACTCACCAGCAGAGCTATTGCCTTAGCACAGAGCCTGAAGCGTGGTGACCGAGCAGGGGACATTCGAGGACCTGCAGCTGCAGAGGTAGAAAGGCAGAGTCTTGGTTTGAGATATGTCTCCATCTCATCTCCCGCTCATTTCTTATGCTGGGGATATGAGCACAGTGCAGGGTGCATCACCAAGGCTAATGTGAAATGAAAACTGATTGCCAGGTGGTTGGAAAATTCCCTGTTTGGGTTTCCAAAGAAAATCATAGGTTGGGTGGACATGTTATTTTATTAAACCCTGACATGCAGTCTTCTCCCTACCCTCATAACCCCAGGCACCTGCCTTCCTATCAGAGGTGTGTCTTCTCCCAGAGGAACAGCAGGCTGGGGAAGAAAGGCTTTCTGCAGCATAGGCACACCACAGTTGCTCTCTGACTCAAACCTAAGAATTGCTCAAAGCTATTTGTGTCAATTGAGGTGCTCAAATAAATAAAGGGAGTGTGCTCAGGCCAACTTCCTGGGACTGCTTGTGGTCAAAGATCCCCTTGCATTTTTTGTTTTCTCCTTGTCTTGCATGTTAAGTGGATGGCCTGGAGAAATTCCAGGCTGGGTAATTACCTTCTGCCTACTTGAAATTCCCTCCTGCTTTTTCTCCAGGAGGAATTACTGCTGACTTGTGCTGCTGGAAAGGGGCAGAAATCATGGTCCACTTCAGAAACGACAGAGGAAGGAGAAACTGCTGCAGGGTGAGCATAAGGCTTGCCAGCAGTCACCTAGCCCTGTGTGCTTCTTATCTGGAGTGGTATTTCACAGTCCAGCTCTGAAGCTCCTCCACAAAGATGTTCAGGCTTTCAGGGTTCAACTCCAGTGAACGCAGGAGGCAACGCTCCCTCTTAGTGGGTGCAGTCAGCCGTCAAGTCTGGTCTTCAACTGCAGTCCAAACCCTGCATTTATCTGAGAGTTTATCTCCTATATACAAAAAGCAAGTGGTTTAATTAAGGTGTTAGAAATACAGGCTATAGAAGCAATTGTCTATTTGTGCTCATGCAAGTCTTGTGTCCAGTTGGATTTCTTCTCCCTGGGTTCCTTATCTAGCTTTTCTCCATTTTTGTTCTTGTCCCTGGAGAATGCATGTCTGTGCGTACCCTTATTTCCTCTCAAATTCACGGTCAGACATGTATAGTCAGGTGTGCAGCTTATTAAAGATAAAGGTTCATTTCCTCAGCCTCCACTGGGAGCTTTCCCTCTTTCCTTTCATCCTCTGTCTCTTGCTCCCTATTGCAAGTTTGGAGCTACTGGAGAGGCACTGGGCTCCAGCAGTTCTGAAAAAGAGTTCACACAAGAGCCTCTGAAAGATGAATATAGTTGAGGACATCCCCAGTCTCCAAACCTCACTGCAAATATCAACCTGAGTGTACTGAAGTCCTGCTTCAGCTCCTCTCAACCCTTCAATTGCTGTACCTTCCATCACCTTTCAGACCAAGACTCATCTTGCCTGGTGTGAGATACCTGATGGTGTTCAGCAGAATCCTCAGTGTAAATGTCTGCATAGAAGTCCTAATTTCTGTGCTATGGACCTAAACTCCTATTGCAATTGGTGGCGATCTTGTCACCACAGTTTGTGGAGGTTGTGCATCAGTTGACCACATAGACGTGGCCAGTGCAGCATGGCCCACTTGCCTCCAGCTGTCACTGTAGGAGAACAGTAGGTCCTTTGTTTGCCATCCCGTCATGGATGTCTCAGAAACCCCAGAGCGTATGAAAAGTCGCTAAGAGAACATGCGGGCAATTGAACTGAGCTGTGAACTGTTGCTCATCATTTTATTGGGGCTGAATTTGGTCTGAGAAATCTCCAAGTGTGGGAGCCACAGCACAACTGGGTATTTTTTCACCCTGTTTTTTTTTACAACACGTGATGGATCTACCCTCTGGTAGTTTGCCTGATCTCTTTCTGAAGCCATATGTTCTTTTGAGACAGGGAGTTTCTAGCTACACTCATGCACTGTGATAAAAAACAATCCCTTTTTTATTAAAGCTGATAACACAAGAATTGGGAGATATGACACGAGATGATGAACGGAAGATTCATTCTTCATTACCCTACTCCAGGACAGCTGTGACTTTGTTCAGACCACTGTTCCATTCCCCTTCTTCCCACTGACGGTTTGCTTTCAAAGTTCTCACTCTACCTTCACCCCAAAGCTATCCAGACCTTTGGCCACTGCTATGACCTTAGGTATAGTGATGTTTTCCCTTTCTGCTCTATACTTGCTGAATTAGGAGACTGGAAGTGTACACTGCAACCAAGCCAGAGGTTCTCTGTGGAATTTTTTTTATTTTTGTGATATACTGGACTCATTCCCTCATATTCCTACCTAGCAGTGTTGCTGTAGCCTTCACAATGGAGGCAGATGAAACCAGGTCTGTAGAGAGAGGTGATGCGTCTTTTATTAGGTCAGCTAATGTAGATGTGCGTGCACACAGACACATGCTCACACCCTTCTTATAAACCTTGCCTTGTTAAAGCTTCCCAACACTTGATTTGCCTCTTCTGACCACCACTCCCTCAAGGCCTGTCTGCACCCATACCTGGCAGCCCTTGTAGGGCAGGGCGGACAGTACCTGTCCCCACAGGCTCAGCCTGTCTGGATGCCTGCGCAAACCTTCCCTATCCCCCAAGATTTCAGGGCTCTTGCTATCACATCTCTGCTTTCTTATCCAAGATGTGATGCCCTTGCCCTTGGAGGAAGCCTTCAGACCCAGTTCAGAGTTATGGGCACACAGGGAGAGATCCAAGGAGAGAAAGTGGAGAGGGAGAAAAGGCAACCTTGTGTTTGTATCTGTGTGCATTGTGAAGGATGGAGCAGTCCACACCTCCAAGGCACAGGCCTTGATCACAAGGCATTATTTGTCAAATGTCATGGGATTTTCCCTGGCAAAAGCTGAAGACGGTTAGTCACCCGTGGCAGAGGCCTTTTGCTCTCCCTACTCCGCAGGCAAAGAGCAACCCCTTACGGCAGCCTCCTCCCCCATACACCCCTCACCTGAAGTCTTGCAATAACCTGCAGAAATCAGCCAAAATACCAGGCTGCAGAGACTTGGTTCACAGCCCACCCCTGGATGTGCTGAAATGGAGCACTCGGTGGTGACCACATGGCTAAAGCTGTCCAGGTGTGGAATGAAGACCCTGGGAAAGACTGGCAGTGTTAAAGGGTGTTGCTCTAGCATGGCTTTGCCCAGGAGCTCTCTGAACTAACCCACCTTCTGCAGATGGGATTTAACATCAAGAAGCACACAACAACCTCAACAAGTCCCTGCTAACTTAATCCTGTGGAGTCCGTCTCCAAAATCAAGACCGGTATCCTACTTCTCAGACTCTAGCAGGGCTAACTTGGAAGAAATTATATGAAATAATCCTCCCTCCGCAGGAGAAGCCACAAACCCTCAGGGGTCCCTCCAAGTCCTCTATAGGGTCTGCCCTGGGCTTACTCACTTGCTTTGTGGTGTTACCTCTAGTGTGTTGGGCGTGTTTGTGTTGGCTTTGGAGATGATCCAAACCAAGGCTTTTCTCAGGTGGGTGTTTTGGACTGCTGGCAATGCGCAGACCCTCAGTCAGTCTTTGATAGTCTGAACTTCTCTGACTCTAGGAAGAAGGTCTTCAGCCACCAGCTCCATCCCAGAAAGAGACACTGATGTGAGTTGTGGACATGAGATATGAAGCTGTCTTTTATCTTGTTTCCGAGCATATAAATCTGCGTAAGGGTGAATCTTGAAGATTAGAGAAGTTTGGGATCGGAGTCACTGACCGTGTGTGTTGGGGGGTGTCAAACTAGCTCCCAGGGATGTTATTAGGTATTTGCAAAGCGGTTTACTGAGCCTCCAGGTGACTCTAATGTTTTTCACCATGTTTCTGTTTTTCTTGGGAGTAGAGACGTGGTTGTTTGGCTTTGCAGTGTAACCCAGTCTTAGGGTCCTGGCTGTGTCTAGTTCTGAGTCTTCTGAGCAGTCATGCGTGGTTTTCTTGCCCATCTTTGGGTTGTGGGGCTCCATAACTCACTTATCTCAGAAACCAGACTTTGACTTTCTGGGGCCTGCAGCTGCACACACCTAAATTCCCTTTGCTGCGGTCACAGGGCATGCCATTTGGTTGCATTTAAAAGGGTGCATTGTTTAACTCTTTCTGAGGCAGGGCAGCAGGAAATTCAGAATTTCTTAAACTGTGTTCTTGACATTAATAGCTTTCAGGGATTTCCAGCTCTTTGTGAAGTAACATAAATCCCTATTATCTCCTTCTCGTTGTGCAGTTTTATTCCCTCTCTGAATCCCATCAGTAGTGCTTTAGACAAAAACTCTCTTTCCGTCTTTGTTCGCTGTATTAGGATGGAGGAGCATGCCTTGAAAGAACCTGCTTAAACATACCCCATCTGCCTTTGTAGAGGGTGCAGTTGCATCAACCAAGTCTGACATTGTTTAGGAAGCTCATTGCTTCCAGGTGCTGAGCCACTGATGGAGACAGTCCCTCCTAAGAATATTTCAACGATAATCCAAAGCAGGATGGTCATTTTAGATGGGCCCTAATAACCATAATTTAGGCAAGATGAAACTTACTCAGCTCTTAAATAAAAAATGAGGCTTAGCATTTCATCCAGACATGTCTCTGGTCGTCACAGTGGGACTGTGCACTTCAGTACATGAGTTGTTGATTTGGGATCTAAACAAAAAAGAGGATAGACTTTAACAAAAAACAAGAAAAAAACTCAGTTTCTCAACCATACAAACTGCTAGAATTCTCTTTCAGGATGAACGGATTGCATCTTTTGACCAAGATGAATTACAGTGTTTTTTTTCTATAAACATACTCCCATAATTGAATTTCAGAAGGAGAAAAAAAATTCAGACAAGCAAATTAAACCATTTCATTTGGTCTTTGTTTCATTCCTCTGACTTCAAAGAAAAAAGTAATCAGTTATGAAAAGCAACTCCAATAATGGACCTGAACTTTATTTATTTATTTATTTATTTATTTATTTATTTAATTAATTAATTAATTTTATTTTGTGACAAGTAAACTATGCTATGAGAGAAATAAAGTGGGCCAGCACTAGGAAAAGGCTCGTTCAGGATTCCTGTGGTCTCTTTGCCTTGACAATCTTTGTTTCTTCACTCGGACTCTCAGCCCCACTTTCCATTTTGCCTTTCCTGGCTGATTCCTTGCAGTGAGGTGTGGGAAACGGGTGTGATTAGCAGCCGTCCTGCTGGCTACTCCTCTGCTCTCCCAACTGTGCTGCCTCGGAGCGTTCCACAGAGGACAGATGCTGTCCTTGACCCTGTCACAATTTGTCCTACCCTTTCTTACCCACAGGTTGCCAAACCTTCTGAGGCCTCTGGAACCACTTTGCCTACCACACCCTGTGCCTCCACACCCTTTTCAACACAATCCCACACCTCCTCCACCTCTCTGGGCTCCTTCCCCAGTCGGTGCCTTGAACTCACCTTGTTTTCCACCTCTTTCTCCATGTTATTTGCTATCTGCATGTCCTGTCACTACTTTGGGACACCTCTGACTTCAACTTATCTGCCCTGACATGTGTCTTGCTCCCTACCAGCACCAAAATCCCTTCCCACTTCTGCAAACATCCTTGAAAAACAGAAGAAATGTCTCTTTAGCAGGGGTGGCCCACTTATAATTTTTCATTTGTTGGTTACTGATACTAAGCCAGCTGGGCACTCCTCTGTGATAGGTGTGCTAGAGGAAGACAGAAAGACACTGTTGCTGCGCCGAACATTTTCCAGTTTAAACAAAACAATCTTTTTCTTGGATCACACAGCATATCAAAACGTCCCAGATTCCTGTCTGGTCCAGATCCTTCATCTTCCAGCTGGTGGCACCTGCCATAGCATTGCAGGAGAGCACTTCAATGCAGTGGTGGCATCTCAGCTCCCTCTCTGGAGCAGAGTTGTCCAGCTGAGGACATGTTGTGTCATCTCTCAGCCTCTGCTTTCACACAGACACACCAGACAGAACTATTAGGTGGGCAGCTTGTGTCAATTAATTAGTTAAGATCTACAAAATGTTTTGAATCACCTGCGGTGATCACAATGGCCAAAGCACCTTTCCATTATTAATTATCTTGCTGCAGGGAGCTGGAATTGTCTTGCTGCTCCATTATACGGCCAGGAAAATTGAGCTGGCAGGAACTCCTCTCATGAAAGCCGACCAAATCACATAGCCAGGCTTAAATTCAGGGATTTTCCACTTACTCATCCTGAATCCAGCCTAAAGGTCCTTACTCAGCTATTACCTATCCTTCACCTGCAAATGATATTATTAATGTCAACAGGGGTTTCCCTAGCAAGGAAAGAATAAAAACAGAGAAAAGGTCAAATGTGCAAGGCCCGGTTTCCTTCCCAAATACAAAATGGACTGAGGCAATGGTTCATCCTACCTGACTTCAGGCACATGGCAGAGACAATGAAGGTTTGCTGGTATTCCCAGAGCTTGGAATTTTGCATTTCTGTGGCTTGGTGCTCTCTTTCCTCTGAGGCCACAGATAACAAGGGAAAGGGGACGTGCTCTGAAGATGGGTCCGTGCTCACAACGTGCTGATTAGTTGGCCAGTACGTGCTGATGGGCCAGGTGGCTGATAACTGAGGCTAGAAAAGGTCCTGAGCTTTCCCTTTGAGGGTATACTAGTTTATGACTGACTGTTCCACCTAGCTATTTTTTTTTTTTTTTAGTTTGTAGACAACTGGTATTCCGCTCCCTTCCCCCAGTAGAAGTGAAAGCAGCCAATCTGGAAGAAGTTACGAGGAGGAAGATTATATAATAATCATTTTATTAAGAAGAATTAGCAGACAGCTTTCAAAAAAGTGACAAAGGTAAGAGCTCTGGAGACTATGCTCCCAGACTTTAGAGATGTTGAAGCACCAGCAACTGCAGACTCTCCTTGAAAACATGGGAGAAATCACAGTTATGAAGAGCCAGGTGTCAGCAAGTGAAAACCAGAGTCCTATGTTGGCTGTTTCACACAACTATTCAAGGCCAAGACTCACAAACATCCTGCAGTCTGCCTCAGCTGGAGGGAAGTTTGCATGTCTTTGCAGGAAGTGACATCTGAGGTTCACCTGGTAATGACACAGTTGCTTTAAACAAGACCCAAAAGATCAGGTGTATTTATTCCTTCAGTGGACAGTACAAATCTATTTTCCATTTACTGAGGATCTCAGGTGTTAAAAGTCCCCAGATCTTTAGAATTTTGTACTGAAAATCTGACATTAGATGAACTTTAGCTGTGGCGGTGTTGGTCCAAAACCTAAAAATGTTGCTCTATTTTATTGCTATCCTGTCTCAGAAATGCATTTAAGTGGAGGCCAGTCAAACTGATGATCACCCAAGAATTAAAACAGGGGTGATTCTGGTTCAAAATAAAATTAAACAAATGCAGCGATGTTCCACAACAAATCAGCACGCAAAATGAAGTAGGAAGACTGTAGCCAGGCTGCACATGGGAGGGGGAAGTTTAGGCACCATCCATGGTACAACCTGGTCAGACTATGGGTCGAACAATGCTCCTATTAACAAGAGCTGCTATTTGACATTCATCATCCCACCTTTCCCTCTTCTCTGCCAAGCGAGCCTTTGTGCAAACATGGACACGTCGGACCTAACTGCGAGCAATTAAAATCAAGCCCAGATCCAGATGCAGAGCTCAATTGGGGCTGGGCTGGACTTACGAAAAACAACAACAACAGAACAACAAAAAAAACCCCCTAGCAGTACAGGAGAAAATGTAGACTGCAAGGAGAAGGGCATTGGAGGGGAGGGGTGGGGTCAGCCTTCGCCTTCCTTGGGGCCTGGAGCATCACACAGATTCTTGCAGAGACAGTAACCGAATCCACATGGTGCGCAGGCCTTGGCAGATGAGTGTAATTTAATTGAGCAAGCCCCATACCTGAGGGGAGAGGAAACTTGTTTATTTGGAAACAAAACTTGTTTTTCTCATTTTTTTGGTTTGTTTTGTTTTAGCCTCAAGGCCCTTGGAAGTCTGTGCCAAGTCAGTGTGCATGAGTCCTATCTTCTTTTAACCCTGCTTCTGCTGATTCAGACAAAGAAGCAGGACAAAGAAATGTTTTTCTAGGTATTAAGTCCAGAAGAGAATTGTCAAATGCTAAAAAAGAAAAGTATTGAGTTCCTGGCTTCCTTGCTGCTTCCCTGAAGAACACTTTTGTGCTGTGTTTTCTTCTCCAGTGTTTGAGATAAGGAGACATTTTGATTACTGTCACTGTGAAGTCAGTGAAAAAGAAAAGAGAGCAAAAATATTCTCAAAACTTAATTCATTCCAGGAACTGCATCTTTAAAGGAAAGCAAAAAAAGCCATGAAAAGCCCAGTTAAATCCTTCTAGAATCAGTGAGAGCACCAGTGACAACCCTACAACCTGATCTTCTGCATCACACACTTGCATCAGGTTCATGAGCCTAGAAAGCAAGTTACGGGCTAGAACCAAAAATATCTGGGGATTCAGAAGTCGAGGGAAAGAAGGGGATGGGGTAAACATTTAGAATTTGCAGCTGCTGATTTCTAAGGGGTTGAAGGCTTCCCACTTGAAAATCCAGATACAGCTCTGTACTTTGCAACACAGTTCAGTTTTCCTTGAACATCTCAGTTTTGCTGCTCCTGTTCTGCCATCAGAAAATAAAGAGGAGTCTCATCCATGCAGAGTGTATTGATATGATCTTCTACAATGAAATATCAAATCCCTTGTGCAAAATCAAAAACCAGCTTATTTAATGACTATTTTCCAGAGGTGAGCACCACAAACTGCACTGAAAAACATTCCTCTCTGGAATACTGAGCTCTTGGCTTATAACGTTGGAGCTGCTCACTTTTTCAAGCACTTTCATCATGACTTGGATTCAGTTTGCCCCATCAGCAGATGGGAAATGGAGGTAAAGAGAGGCTAAGTGGCAGGACCAAAATCAAAGAAGTCATTTGCAAGAAAGCTCTCTCCGTGGCATTGCTTCCAGACCATGGTCCTGCTCTGTGCTGAGGTTTCAGAAAAAATGAGAGGCAGTACTAGAAAATGTTCTTGTGCCAGAGGTGAGAAGAGTGATGCAAATTTTCTTTCACTGCTTTTGTATTTTCCAGTTTGACAGTAGGCAGACACAGAGGCAGAGACAGCAAAAGGTGCAATGGCCATGAGAAAAATGTAAGAGTAGAAGCAATATTCCAGCCATGGAGAAGCTGGATGCAGTACAAGTCCCATGTCTAGGCAAGGCAAACCCTTGCTCAATCCCTAGGGGAATGTAAGTTTTCATCTTCTCCCAGGTTTCACCCTATCTCTGGATCCAGGATACTCTCAGACAGAAGACCAAAGACCCACAGTTGTTGCAGCAATTTCCACTTGCTTGTGGATGCAGCAAAGGACACATTCCAGGTAACGCAAGGGTGGAGAAATTTAATAAACAGTGCCTTTGAGCTATTCTTCATATCAAAACAGTGAGATAAAAAAATTACAAATGATTAGAAACTCTGCCAAGAGGTTTCACAAACAGCGCTGAGGCAACGAACCTGAAAGTGCATCTCCATTGGGTGAAGCGTGCTCTCAACGGGGAGGACACCAGGCCCTCAAAGAAAATGTGGTAGAGTGAACTTTTAGTAGGTGACAGTTCAAAAGGAAGATGAGACACCAGGATATTTTTGGAAGAGAACTTAAACACCTGTGACACAGGTCCCAGCTAGATAGAAGCTGCAGGAGCCAACTGGTTGCTATAATGAGCCTAAATTGCATCTCGAGCTCTACTCCAGTGTGAGGAAAGAAAAGCTTTTAATCAAAGACGTGTTTCAGTCTGAGAGATGAATGGGGCTCCTTGTGTGGAAACGTCCTCATGCTCTAGTACCATCTGAAAATAATGTATGGGTCTACATACATCTAGTCCAGCCTTTAAGCCACTCTTGAGTACTATAGGTGCATGACAAACCCGTACTCAAATTCAACTGGGCTGTCCTCCCTCCTTGCCAATAAAGGTCTGATTCACTTGCCCATAGAGACATCCAGTGTCATATTTGGCATTGCAGGGCATCTTGCCTCCAGCTGCTTCTCAGAAAAAGTGGGTTCCTGTAGGCAGTGTGGAACCCACCAGTCCCGTGTGGATTTCTCAGATAAACTACGATGCGTGAAATGGTATCAGATGTCTATGTTTGAACAACTGAATCCCACCCTAAAAGTGTGATTAATACGGTAATTAAGACATCTAAACTAAGGATTCTGTGCATGGGCACCTTTACAGAAGCCAGGTGTGTAAGGATTCTCCTTTGAATAGACAGGGATCTAGGGCTCTGCTGGTAATCTGCACATAGGTGTGTGGAGCTAGCTGGGATGCTCTAAGGTGTGTGAGACATCTTCACAGGGCTGGCACAGGACCTGTCGTAGACTTGTGCCCTTCTGGAGCAGCTGATGGAGGCCAGGTGGAATATCCCACCATGGCTAGAATAGTACCACTTGGCTGAGTGGGCAACTGATGGCATCCCAGGTCAATCTTTTCAATGAAGAGCCACTTGTCACCCCTCTTGCATTGCTGTAGACACCTTACTGTGTTACTCATTAGACCATGTTGATTAGTTGGTACACTGGGATTTTGTGCACTTAGTGGACAGGTAGACACTCAAATGCAGGCTCCCAAATACGAGTGTGGTGATCTGTGGTCTGAACCCTACCCTAAACCACTGATAGTGATTCTCTGAGTGTGACCTTTTAATGGGATGTGCTGTGCTCTGTGGAAATGCTGTTTAGATAATTCCCTCCTTCAGTGTCTTGTGAAACCACCGCCTGGGAGGGACCCACAAGACTCACTGAAGTCAGGATATTGCTGCTATTGCTTCCGCTTTATCTACAAGGCTTGGTAACCTTCCAGCTTTGGAAATTAGACTGGTTTGACGTGATTTGTTCTAAGGAAATCTGTTTCTTATCACTTCCTTATCCTCCAGGGTTGAATAAGGTATGTTCAATCAGCTATTCCGGTATCCCTGTTGATGTGGAAGTTAAGGTGACAACTCCACAGTCACTTGAAGTTTTCTTCCCTGCCCCTTCCCTCCACCATTTTAAAGGCAGAGTTTATGACAACCTTTCCCACAACTTCCTGAATTCTCATGTGTTTGTGCACACTTGTCTCCTGCCACTCCTTGGTGGACTCTAGCTTGAGTATGTAGGATCCCAGTGTCCAGCAGGCAGGAGCTAAGGGCAAAACTACAACGTTGTACTTTATTTCCTTGTTCTCCCAGGCTGAGGCTGAAGATGAAAGGCCTGTGAAGCATTATATTGCATCCTTAGCCATTGGGCGGTCACCAAGCATCTTACAAGCTTGGATTCTCCTGGCAAGCATGGAAGAATTTGATTGATTGATGCCTAGATTCCAGAGTGATGGACACATTAGGAACCTGTGGGCTGGAAGATTAAAGAGGTATTTAAAAAGCCCTGCCTATCAAATAGAGATGCACTCACACTTTGTCTTAAGCGCATGAGTTGTTCCAGATAATCACCAACGGGCCAGAGATGGCCCTGGCTTGGCTCTGGAGTACTCCAGGGCCTGCTCACCCCAGTGAATCCAACTTACCTAAACAGTCTGTAGCCTGTTCTTTCCCCACTTTGGTCTTTGGCCTCTGCTCCAAACTCTGTTTTAATTGTTTTAAGCATCTGGTCTCAGTTAACTTTTTTTCCCCCTCTTTATATGGTCAGTGCAGAAGCAAAAAAAGAGCCCTTAATACTTGACTCTTCAATGTGTCATTAAATAAAGGTGTCTTGTTTGGAGGGGCACACTGCTGTCATGATTTTTGGGCAGGGTCTGCCGTGCAAGGGATGACAAGATGATTAATCCAGGAGGAATCTGTCCTGGAGACAGCTGACTTACCACACAAGCCCCTCGCAGCACTATGTTACGGGCAGCCAGCCCCAGGCCTGGCTGTGAGAGATGGTCAGAAAACATCTGCCAAAATAATTTTTAACTGAGAACAGTATTTTTTGGACACAGCTGAGTCCCACCCCCCACCACCTCCAGAGCGTTTTTCATGGAAGCACAGGGATTTCAGTGAAAGATCCCGCAGAAAGAACATCGGTGTAAGAAGAAGGATTTCAGAAAAAAAAAACAAACCCCACTTCTGAATCATCTTTTAGATTTCTGAAGATTCATTTTACTTGTCTTATCTTTGTTCTGGGGTGTTCATTTTCACTATTTTCCATGGTGTGTCAGTGGTAAAGGATCCATTAGGCAAAGTGAATATCAGTATGTCATAATACGGTCGTGGAAGTATTCTCTTATTTTCTTTTGTTTGCCTTTTCAAATCATTTAAGGCAAATACTATTTAGCACTGACTGAAATATCTTATCTTGCTTTCTAGATCAAAGTGTCTCCTGTTTGTGTTGTAATTAATAAGTAATGAAACACCTTAATTACAATACAAACAGGAGATACTTTGATCTGTAAGGGAAGATAAGGTATTTCACTCACTGCTAAGTAGCAGCTGCTCATAATGATTTTGAAAAGAAAATAAAAATAGAATATTTAAACAATTTTGGGCCATTATGGCATGCCAGGAGTACCTGCCATAACATAGGAATAGATAATATAAATATAATAAAATACTATTAAAAACCCATAAAATAACCCAAGAATTTCTTGAACTATGTTCTTGGAGTGAAAATTCCCTCATCCAGGCAGTTTCAAAAGTAGTTGGTTTTGTTCTGATTCCAAGTGAAAACAGCAGAAGTTCCTGGGAAAATCAGAGTGTGGGAGCATGAGTTGCTTCTCACTCCTGCTTCAGTTCCTTTTCTTGCACTGTATGAAGAAGATGGATAAAGGCCATCTCCCCAGCTACAACTTCTAGCCCTTGAAACACCCAGGGCCACCACTTGCAGAACCCTGGGCTCTACTGGGGAAAGCTTGCGTGACATCAAGAAAGGTGGCTGCACTTCGAAGCCCATGGTCTAGCTGCTGAGTTCAGTCTAGAGAAGTCAAGACATCTGGTTCATTTTTGGATCGTGCTGTGGCAATAGTGATGAGAAGACCTCATTGGCTGGGAGGAGAGGCTGCATCCTGCAAGGTCGTGTCTCCAGCAGTGTGTTCTGGAGAAGCTTTTAACCCATGTCAGGAAGAGAGGTGGGATTGCTACTCAACTTCCATCTCCTTATGGTAGCTATGGTCAGCCCTGGTTACATCCTTTTTCTTCTGAGAGCCTCATGGTTTGGTAATGATTAGCATTCACTGGTCTTACAATATAAAATTACCTTGAGGAAATTGCTCATCCATCACTTTCAGGTTTCTTCCAGAAATTCAGTCAGAAATTTGTACAGAAATAAACATTTTCCAAGAGAAAAGGAAACAAGCCAAGCCAAGCCAAGCTAAGTCAATCTAAGCCAAGCTAAGTCAAGCTAAGCCAAGCCTTTTTTTTCCCCACAAACTTCAATAATGCGATGATAATGGGAGGCAGAATAACGCAAATGTATACCTAAATAAGGAGAAAAATGTAAAGTTGGAAGGGTATCGTCTTAAATGGTGATGAACTCAACTTTGACTACAATTTAACTAATTTAACTTTGACTACAATTTAACTTTGACTACAATTTAACTAAAATTTTACTGTGTTTTGTTTCACAGCAGAAGTAATTTCTTCAAAAGCAATTCTAGGATGGGGTAAGCTTAAAAATGAGAATGGAGATGTTTCCTTTCACAAGAGTCCTCTGCTGCTGTTCAGACACCTTTGGGGTGGTCTCAGGAAGGCAATATCCTCATATCCATGATTAGACAATACTCAGATCTGCACAAGATCAGGAACCACAATGGTGGGACCAGCAAACAGGGAACAGGCACACTTTAGCTAACTTTCTAAAATTCATCTATATTTGTTAATATTTCTAATGTTATCTGCATGAAGAACCCTTTTTGGGGGGGAATCTATCCCACTTTTTTGCCACTGCAATCATTTTATGGCAAACAGGTTCAAATGTGCTGTTTAGTTTGGGTGTTGTGCTCACCTATCTCATGAACTTATGGTTGGACAAATTTAACACAGAGATTCCCTTGAACTTCGTACTCTGTCCCACCTCAGGCTTGCTCCTTGGCTCTAATATCAGTGATAAATAATAATAATCTATTTTTGCATGCAATAGAAGTTTGATGCCCTCTACTATGGAGATGGTTAAAGTTGCTTTTTCACCTACTTTGGAAAGATA
>Ga0065711_1039017_pt1 | contig 18216 bp, 13 predicted proteins | sample Hoacrofraction12_FD_59098 | JGI IMG/M metagenome (GOLD analysis project Ga0065711, IMG submission 59098) | Hoatzin crop microbial communities from Cojedes, Venezuela - Epithelial fraction 12 v2 (version 2) | ecosystem: Host-associated > Birds > Digestive system > Esophagus > Crop | place... | reverse complement strand
AATACATAAAGAAAGCCACACCGAAAATGCTGAGCCAGCAGTTACGGGAGCTTGAAGCAGACGGATTGATTCACAGAGAGGTTTATCCCGTGGTGCCTCCTAAAACAGAATACACGCTTACAGAAAGAGGAAAATCTCTCGCTCCGGTAATCAACTCTATATGTGATTGGGGACGCACCTATATGGCCGGGACATTTTGACAAAATAAAAAAAGCGTTGAATTAAATAGTTACGTTCCGTCCCCTTCGTAAAGGGCGATTATCAATGTAAAGTAGCTGAAAATCTGAGATTATCCGGCTTTTGTAAATAAATAAGTTCCCGTTTTTTAACATATTATAAAAATTTACGCAAGTGATTTTTCATCCAAATGAGCGTGTCAGTTTTTCGGGGGGTGGATACTACAGTTTTGTTAAACATCTTTTCTGTACAGGACAGTTTAGATGTCGGGGAATTTCGGTGGCACTTTTGCAGGCAGAAAATCCGGATTAACTATAATACAGTATATAGGAGAAATTATGAAAAAGTTGTTTAAGGTCTTGTTTAAGGCTTGGTTAGTGCTGGTGGTAGTAATTATAGCATTTTTGTTTGTTTACGTTCATAAAGACGAATGGGCTTCAAAGAAGAAAATAGATGGAATAGAAGCATATGCCACATCAGTTAGTGAGCTTAAGTTGCCGGATGATGTAAAGGTAATTTCATTAGGTGAGGCTACACACGGGAACAAAGAATTTCAGTTGTTAAAGCAGATTGTTTTTGAGAAATTGATAGAGAAATATGATGTTAAAACGTTTGTCTTGGAAATGGACATGGGCGAAGGTGCTTATGTAAATGATTATATTAAAAATGAATCTGATTATACTATTGATGAGATAATGTCGCTAATATCATTTGAAATCTATCATACAGAAGAAATTAAGAATATGATTGAAATGATGAGGGATTATAATTCAGATCATAACAATGAGTTATCATTTTATGGTTTTGATTTGCAAAATCCTAATATGGCGGTGAGCTATTTGATAGAGCAGGATATTGGACTAGATGAAACAATGCTGCAGCCGATTGCACAGAATGATATTTCACTTAGTGATGAGGATGTGCAAGAGAGTATAGCATATATTAAAGACATAGATGATGCGAAGCTTGAAGAGAATTATCAATTATTAATACAAAATATTATAAATGCCTTTGAATTCTATGAAACAGCGGATATGAATGATTATGTTGCTACCAACACACTAAGAGATTCTTATATGGCTGATTCGGTTCTTGCGATAGCCGAGGTGAGTGAAACGCCGATAATGATTTCAGGGCACAATGGACATATTGCTAAAAGTAATGTGATGTATACTAGCATGGGATGCATGCTAAATGATGCTCTGGGAGATGGTTACTATGCAATTGGTACAGATTATTTCTATTCTGACTGTAATTTACCTTCCGGAGGAGAAAGAGTAACACATAAATTCTGCTCGGCTGACATTTTAGCTTATCAGGCAAAATATATGGAATCCGGGGAATATTTGCTTGATTTCGAATTAGCCGCTGAGAATGAAGATTTAAAAGAACTGTTAAATTCATATAAAAATGCGGGAGACATCGGTGAGAATTACTCTTTTATCATGAGTATACTGCCATCGTCTACACGTAAAAAGCAAGTATTTACAAATTTATATGACGCAATGATATTTGAATACGAGGCTATGCCGATAGAAATACAATAAAGTTTATATTTGAAAAGCATACAATTTTTTAGTTTTACTCCAAATGAATATATTTCTATTCATAAAAAACTTTTTGCAGGAATATATGAACATGCAGGTAAATCTAAAAAACAATAAAGTATGCAATTGATATTTTTGATAAATGTGGAAATAGTGAGTACTTTGGAAGGACGGTTGTTGAAGGCATTACAGGTTTATTAAAAATGCTTACACAAGGCAAAGATATTAGATGGAACTATTTCTGGATAGAAGGTGCATTATGAGAAAAGAAAATGAACAGTTGCCATATGTAATAGAAACTCAAATATATGGAAAAACGATAAAAGTCTACAAGGCAGAAGGCATCAACCTTCCAATAATATATTCAAATGATTATTCAGAGAACGGATTAGATGTTTTGAAGGCTTGCGCTAGTATTGACTGTCCGCTCTTTCATCTTGTCACGATATCAGGCTTTGATTGGGATGCGTATATGTCGCCGTGGGCATCAAATCCTGTAGTTTCAAAAGATGATAATTTTGAGGGAAAAGGACAGGAGCATCTAAAATTTTTGCTTGAAAAAACCATGCCGTATGCACAGTCTCAAATTGGAGAAAATGGCAATAAATCCTATATTGCAGGGTATTCCATGGGAGGGTTATTTGCTCTTTGGTCCATGTATGAGACAGACTTTTTTGATGGATGCGTATGCGCTTCTGGTTCACTGTGGTTTCCGAGCTTCAAAGAATTTGTCATGCAAAATTCCATGAAAAAAGCACCCGATGGGATTTACCTATCTCTTGGTGATAGAGAAAGTAAAACAAGAAATCAGGTGCTTAGAACAACAGAGAGTGTATATAGAGAGCTTGAGAGCTATTACAAAGCAGAAAATCTTAACGTTACATTTGAACTAAATCCAGGTAACCATTTCAAAGATGAGCCACTTAGAATGGCAAAGGGATTTAAGTGGATTTTATAAAATAACAATTCAAAAAATGTATATCCTTCTTGAATAATTTATTCAAAAAGAATATACATTTTATTTTACCAAATCCCCATAACATGCTGAAGGATTAGACTTACTATAGTAATTCCGCACCAGCAGATAGCTCCTTGAAGAAGAGGCTTTCCACCGGTTTTTATGAGCTTTACGATGTTGCTGTTTAGACCTATTGCAGCCATTGCCATGATGATGAAAAATTTGCTAAGTTCTTTTAACGGGCCAAATACAGATGAGCTGATACCGAAAGTACTTGCAATGGTTGTTATAATCGATGCAATTATAAAGTACAAAATAAACATTGGAAATGCTCTTTTTAAGCTGAAATTACCTGCTTTATTGTTATTATTTTTAGCAGTATCGTTTGCTTTTTTCATTGCAAGTACAAGAGTAATCGGGATGATCGCAAGAGTTCTTGTAAGCTTAACTGTAACTGCTTTATCAAGTGTCTGATTTCCAAGACCGAACATGCTATCCCATGTTGATGCGGCAGCAGTTACGGATGAAGTATCATTTATGGCAGTACCTGCAAATATTCCGAAAGCTTCGCCGGTTGTAGTGTCCATGCCGATGAATTTGCCAAATACGGGGAAGAGCACGGCTGCTATAACATTAAAAAAGAATATGACAGAAATAGCCTGCGCAACTTCATCATCGTCAGCATCTATTACAGGAGCTGTTGCAGCAATAGCTGAGCCGCCGCATATTGATGAGCCTACGCCGACAAGAATTGATGTATTCTTATGGATATGCATGATTTTTTGTAAGATAAAGCTAAGTATAAGAGATGTTGAAATCGTGCAGATGATTATGGGAAGCGATTGCGCACCTGTGCTTAGTACTACGTTTAGATTTAGTCCAAAACCAAGCAGTACGACGGCCGCTTGTAATATATATTTTGATGTAAAAGAAATTCCTTTTGTAGTTGTGCCTTTTTCTTTCCAAAACAGTGTTATAATCATCCCTGCAATTATCGCAATTACCGCACCGCCTATTACAGGATAGGCTTTTCCAAGCAAATATGATGGAACTGCGATAATTAAGCAAATTAAAATTCCCGGTATTTTCTCTTTTATAGAATTCATTTTCTAATCCTCTTTCTTTTTTTAAAACTTATGTACAAAAACAGATTATAGTTGTAGAATGTGATAATGTAAAATAATCATTATTTATTAAATGATAAAAATAAATTATCAGAAAGGATTCATAATGGATACAAGGTATGAGACATTTTTAAAACTCTGTGAGATTATGAATTATCGCAAAACTGCAGAAATTCTCAACATGACGCAGCCTGCCGTAACAAGGCAAATAAAGTCGCTTGAAGCAGAATTTAATACTAAGCTTTTTGTTTATGACAAAAGAAAATTAGAAAAAACGGAAAGTTCAGATATACTAAAAGAATATATTTTATCACTTCGTCACAATTATAATCTTTTGAAAGATGACATGCAAAGTAAAAAGTCAAAAACCATAAAAATGGGAGCAACCAAAACTATAGGTGAATATGTGATAGATAAAGAAGTTATAAAAAATCTTGAAAATAGCAGTGATAATATTTGTTTTTATATAGATAATACTGCAAATCTTTTGCAAAAACTTGAAAATAGCGAGATAGACTTTGCTATAGTTGAAGGAATATTTAATAAGAATAAGTATAATTACAAATTATTTAAAAAAGAACAATTTTGCGGAATATGTTCATACAAAAGTCATCTTGCAGGAAGAAAATTAACTCTTGAAGACATTTTTTCTGAAAATATTATAGTAAGGGAAAAAGGATCGGGAACAAGAGACATTTTTGAGAGTGAAATCATAAAAAAAGGATATAACCTTGAAAATTTCAACAGAGTGTTTGAAATCAGTAGTTTTGCTATCATTGAAAATCTTGTTGCCAGAGGCGATGGAATAAGTTTTGTCTACAAGGCTATTGCCGATTCGAGAGATGATATAGAAACTTTTGAACTAAAAGGCCTTGAGAAAAGCCATGACTTTAATATAGTATGGCTAAAAAATTCGAAAATGCCGGAAATAGTTTAACTAAGTCGGGGGTTCAATCCCCGACTTAGTTAAACGCTCCGCGAGGATGTGCAGAGATTTGCATAGAACAAATCTCGCACCAAGTCTCGCGAGCGAGACTTGAAAATTGAATAAGATGTGACACGCAAAATAAAAATGCTTGACAATACCACTTTAACACTATACCATAATAAAGTGAAAATCCGAATTATATCATGCTTGAAATTCTCAAAACGTATATATTTCTTTAGGGAGGACTCTATGACAAATTTAATTTTCATGCTCACAATTGCTGTTTATTTGATAGTAACAATGGCAGTCGGAGTATATTTTTCCAATCAAAATAAAAATACAGATGATTTCTATCTGGGCGGCAGAAGACTTGGACCGTTTGTAACTGCTATGAGCGCAGAAGCATCGGATATGAGTAGTTGGCTCCTTATGGGGCTTCCGGGAGTTGCCTATCTGACAGGACTTGCCGAGCCTTTCTGGACAGCAGTAGGACTTGCGATAGGAACGTATTTTAACTGGCTAATCGTTGCAAAGAGAATCAGAATTTATTCTCAAAAAATAGATGCGGTTACGGTTCCTGCTTTTTTCTCCAAAAGATATGGTGAAAGCAAACCTCTTATGTTCTTTGCAGCAGTTGCTATTGTAGTATTTTTCGTGCCTTATACGGCATCGGGATTTTCAGCTTGCGGCAAGCTCTTTTCGAATCTATTCGGAGTATCTTATACAAAGGCGATGATTGTAAGCGCTCTTGTTATCATCATATATTGTACGCTTGGCGGATTCCTTGCAGCCAGCACAACCGACCTTATACAAAGCATAGTTATGAGTATGGCACTTATAATAGTTATTGTTTTTGGTACGCATATGGCAGGTGGAATGTCTGCTGTTATGGACAATGCCAAGGCACTTCCGGGATACCTGTCTCTTGATAAACTATCTAATATAACAAGCGAGGATGTTATGGCAGGTACAGGTACGACATCAGATTTCGGAATTATGAACATCTTATCAACACTTGCATGGGGGCTTGGTTATTTTGGAGTTCCACACGTACTTGTCAGATTCATGGCCATAAATGATAAAGAAAAACTTAAGCTCTCAAGACGTATCGCAACAGTATGGGTTGTTATATCACTTAGCGTAGGCGTTATGATAGGAATCGTAGGCCTTGGAATCACTAAAGCAGGGAACCTTGAGTATCTTGCAGATTCCGAGACCATCATTGTAAATATAGCAGTACTTCTTTCTAAGTACGGAGTATTTGCGACAATTGTAGCAGGCATCATCTTGTCAGGCATACTTGCGGCTACGATGTCTACTGCGGATTCACAGCTTCTTGCGGCAGCATCAAGCGTATCGCAGGATATTGTGCAGGGATGTTTTGGAGCCAAACTTTCCGAAAAGACATCACTTACACTTGCAAGAATCATGGTTGTTGCTATATCTATTATTTCTATGTTCCTCGCACTCGATGCAAACAGCTCTGTATTTAGAGTCGTATCATTTGCATGGGCAGGATTTGGTGCGTCTTTTGGACCTGTTATGCTGCTTGCTCTTTTCTGGAAAAAATCAAATAAAAATGGTGCACTTTTTGGCATGCTGACAGGTATGATAATGGTTTTCGTTTGGAAGTTCGGAATCGCAAATCTTGGCGGAGTATTTGCAATATATGAGCTTCTTCCGGCATTCGTATTGGCACTCATTGTAAATATTGTTGTAAGCAAAATCACAGGAGAGCCTGATAAGAGTATCCAAGATAAATTCGAAGAAGTATCGAGAGAGGTTTGAGATGCGCTAGTTATCAAACGAGTAAATAATTTTTGCAAAGATATTTAATTATTCCGGTAATTTATTTTTTATATTTATGGTATACTATGCCCTATCAGAAAAATTTTATCCGGGGGTGAATATGAAAAATAAACTACTCAAAAGAGTGGGCGCATCAGCGCTTACGGCTGTGCTTTCTGTCACATCTCTTGTAGCGTGCTCATCAGGTGATGACAGCACTGATACGGCAAGTACGGCATCAGATGAAACATCTATGCTTGCTGCGTCCGTAGAAGTATCTTCCGAGGATGAGGAAGAAGAGGAAGTCGATTTATCTTCCAAAGATTTGGAAGATATGACAGCTCAGGAACTGTCAATCATTATGGGAAATGGCATCAACCTTGGCAACACCATGGAAGCAACCGACAATTCGATATCTCATGATGAATTCATAGGGCAAGACGTATCCTACTATGAGACTTTGTGGGGACAGCCCGAAACTACCAAAGAGATGATTGATGACTTCAAAGAAGCCGGATTTGATACGCTCAGAATCCCTGTTGCATGGATTAATAATGCAACGGACTACACAAACGGCGATTATACTATCAGAACCGACTATTTGGAGAGAGTAAAAGAAATCGTTGACTACGCATATGACAACGATATGTTCGTCATTCTGAACGACCACTGGGATGGTGGCTGGTGGGGCATGTTTGGCGCAGCCGATGAAGATACAAGAGCTGCCGCAATGGACATCTACGTATCTATGTGGGAGCAGCTATGCGACTACTTTGGAGATTATGACTATCATCTGATTTTCGAAGGCGGTAACGAAGAAATAGGTGACAGACTAAACGATATCGACAATGAGATGTCATCGGACGGCGCAACGCTTTCAAAAGATGAGTGCTATGAGATGGCACTTAAAATCAATCAGACATTTGTCGATACTGTCAGAAGTTCAGGGAAAAACAATGAGAAGAGATTTCTCCTTATACCGGGCTATGGAACTGACATCACACAGACACTTGATGATAGATGGTCCATGCCAACAGATATAGAAGAAAATGGCACGGATAAGTTGTTTTTATCAGTACATTTCTATGCTCCTTGGAGCTACTGCGGAACAGACAGCAACGCTATTTGGGGAACCAAATCAAACTATCAGGATATGAACAAGCTCCTCAGCAGTATCTCAAAGTTTGTAACTGATGGATACGGAGTAATCATCGGTGAGTGCGGCGTATCACCAAACAGTGACGGAACTATTAAAGACAATGCACTTTTATGGTATAAAAACTTCTTTGCAAATTGCGACATGTACAATATGGTTCCTGTTCAGTGGAATACAGGAAATATCATAAATAAAGAGACTCATGAATGTATTGATGAATCACTCCTTGAATTTTTCAGGGAAAATAGCTATTCACTATCTCAAAAAGATTTGACATATGATGAAGTTAAAAAGAATGCAAGAACTGCTATGTCAGATGGCCTCTCAAGTGCACCTGAAACATTTGAAGAAGAAGTTGCAAGCTATGGTGATGACGATGCTATTGCATGGATTATGTGGAACTCTCAGGACTACTGCGTCAATTATTCTGTAGGCGATAAGTATGACCCTGACAGCAAGGTAGAAGGCGTTGAAGCAACAATTGCGGAAATCACGGGTGAAGGCACATATACTGTCGGACTTGACTTTACAGGAACGGATGTTGGATATTCCAATAGTACAGCTTTCTCTGCAATAGGTATAACAAACGGAGAGCTTTTATATCCGGGATATATCATCACAATTACTTCATTCAAGATAAACGGTGAAGAAATTAGTCTTGAGAAAAATAACTATACAAGCTCTGATGATGGTATCTGTACAAGAACAAATATATATAATGAATGGGTAGGAGAGCTTTCGGGCGGACGCTCATCAAGCGATGTTTCAACATGTTCTGCAATCATTATCAATAGAAATATGATGGAGATGAAGAACATCGAAACTCTCGAAATTACATTTACATATCTTCCGGGTGAAGAAGGCATTTCAACAAATGATGCTAATAGCAAGAACTAAATAAAATAAAGAGCTATCACTTTTATATGCTCCTTCTAAGATTTACAGTAAGTTTTTGGCTGTATTTCATAGAGGGAGCATACTTTTTGCAATAGTTTACTTTACATTTTAATTACACTTTGATATGAATATGACAAATTTAATGTTATTTATTTAAAAACTTTTTTTACCTTCGGCAATACTATATAATTAGAAAAAAGATAGTTTTTAGAAAAGGAAATTATGATATGAATATAATTTTGCACCAACCGGAAATTCCTGCAAATACAGGAAATATCAGCAGAACATGCGTGGCTACAAATACATCGTTGCATCTAATAGAGCCGCTTGGATTCAAGCTAAATGATAAGACTCTTCAAAGAGCGGGCATGGACTACATGGATAAGCTTGACCTCCATAGATATATAAATTTTGAAGATTTCAAAGAAAAGCATAAAGATGCTGTCATATGGATGGCTACGACCAAGGCTGAAAAATCGTATGCCGACGTGAAATTTTCCGAAAATGATTTTATTATGTTTGGAAAAGAGAGCGCAGGTATACCTGAAGAGTATCTGGTAGAAAATAAAGAGCATTGCATAAGAATTCCGATGCTGGCTGATATCAGATCTCTTAATTTGTCAAATTCGGTTGCGATTATACTCTATGAAGCACTTAGACAGCAGAACTTTAAAGGTATGGAAGAAAAAGGACATTTGCACAGACTAAGCTGGGAATGATACTTGCAGATAACTTTTGATTAGTGATTTTAGGCGCCGGTGCTATCGCTTCTTGTAATGATAGCATGTAGATGCAGAAATGAGGAAAATATGAATAATGTAACAGTAGAACCTTATATTCCCGATGAAGACTATGATAACCCTGCCATGGTCACTGATTTTTATGAATTTACAATGGCCAATTCGTTCTTTGAGCACGGCTTCAAAGATACTATTATGGTCTTTGATATGTTTTTTCGCAAAAATCCCGATGATCTTGGATATTCAATCAGTGCAGGTCAAAAGAAACTTGTGAAGTTCCTTTTAAATTACCACTTTACTGACAGAGATATTTTGTGGTTAAAAACAAAGGGAATGAGTGAGAACTTTTGCGAATATTTAAGAACCTACAAATGGAAGGGCGATGTCTATATGTTAAAAGAGGGAACAGTTGCCTATCCGCAGGTTCCTATGGTCAGAATAGAGTGCGATATGGTTGGAGCTATTTTGATAGAGACATATCTTCTTCAAACGATGAATTTTCATAGTCTCATAGCTACAAAGGCAACCAGAATAACAGGTCTTGCTACGCATACAAAGAGAAATGTCATGGAGTTTGGTACAAGGCGTGCACAAGGTCAGTCTGCAGGTGACGACGGGGCATATGCAGCTATTCTTGGCGGATGCGTAGGTACTGCCAACTGCCTTGCAGAGATGAAATATGGCCCTGAAGTAAAGGCTGTCGGAACACTTGCTCATAGCTTTATTGAATTTTTCCCTACAGAATTTGACGCGTTCAAGGCCTATGCACAGACATATCCCGACAATGTATCGCTTCTTCTCGATACATATTCAACATTTGAGTCCGGACTTCCAAATCTCATAAAGCTTGATGACTGGATGATAGAGCAGTATCCCGATGACCCTAATAAGCGTGTAAAAGCCGCAAGAATAGATTCAGGAGACCTTGCAAGAGGATACAAGAAACTCAGAAAAGCACTTGATAAAGCAGGAAAGAGCTATGTCAAACTTGTAGCATCCAATTCTCTTGATGAAAAGAAAATGTCGGATATGGAGACATATGAAGATGCTCATTTTGATTCATACGGAGTAGGTGAAAAACTTATAACTTCTGCATCAAGTCCTGTTTTTGGCGGAGTGTATAAGCTTGTAGCCGTAAAAGAAAAAGACGGCACATATACGCCAAAGATGAAATGTTCGGATAGTGCAAGCAAAGCAATAATTCCGGGCAAGCTTATGGCATGGCGAGTGTTTGATGAGGAAGATAAAGCGCAGTGCGATATCATATCACTTGATGATGAGATTATAAAAGCGGGAGAAGAAATAGAAGTTGTAAATCTTGATCCGGACGCATTTAGTCCGAAAAAGAAAATCGTTCCATGCAGGGTGGAAAAACTTCTGGTTCCGCACATTGTTGGAGGCGAGCTTGTAATCGACCTTCCAACTATCACTAGGAAGCGTGATTATATAAAGGACCAGCTGGAAAACCACACATGGGAATCCGAACTTCGTCCCGAAATGCCGCATACCCACTACGTAGACCTCACACTCAAAGTCGCAAAGTTGCGTGAAGAACTCTACGCCAAACTCCACGGCGGCAAAATCTAAAGGTATACTTTGATAACATAACGGTGGCAGAGAGCATCTATATATGTCTTAAAGCGACGCTTTCGCTTCGTCTTGGACGTAATGGTACTAAAAATCCAAAATACGGATTTTAAGTACCAACGTCATCGAAGACGCTTTGCGACATAATATAGATGCTCTCTGCCACTTGTCTATTATCAAAAAGTATTTGTTGTATTACAGTCTTAGGATTTCGGTGTAGGCATATATGAAGGGTCCGACACCTTTGGCTTCATTTTCTACAACTGGTTCTGAGAAATAGTAGTCAAGAGAGCCGTCTCTGTGTGTGTTTCCACCAAGCCCCGATACAAGGCAGATACCGCCAAGCTTTGGCGTGCCATCTTCGTTTCTTCCAAGATACTTATCTGCGATACCTTCGAAAGCCTTGATTCCTGATTCTTTATATTTTTCGTCGAGAAGTCCCAATCGAACGCCTTTAAGAATTGCATATGAGATAAGAGCAGTTCCTGATGTTTCGAGGTAGTTTCTATCATCATCTATAGCATCAACTACGTCGTAGAACATACCGCTTTCATCCTGATATTTCATAAGAGATTCCACAAGATTGGAGAGCATTCTCTGCAAATTTTTCTTTTCATCTGCAAATCCGTCACCTGCAGCTTCTGTTGTATCTACAAGGGCTGCAACGAACCATCCGAGCGCACGGAGCCAGAAGTTCTTGCTGCATCCTGTTTCCTTATCTGCCCAGTACATCTGTTTGCTTTCATCGTATCCGTGGAAATATAGGCCTGTTTTTTCGTCCTTCATATGCTTTTCAACATTTGAGAACTGCTTGAAACTATCAAGGCATCCTGACACATTGCCATATCTTCTTTCATATTCCATATAAAAAGGCTGTGCCATGTATAGACCGTCGAGCCAAACCTGATTTGGATATATCTTCTTGTGCCAGAAGTTGCCTTCTTTTGTTCTTGGCATTGTTTCGAGCTGCTTGTAAACAGTATCCATGGCTTTTCTGTATTTTTCTTTACCTGTCAAATCATAGAGCTTGAAGAAATTTGTAGCGCTGTTTACATTGTCGAGATTGTATTCTTCAACAGAATAAGTCTTGATTGAGCCGTCTTCTTCAACGAACCAGCCTACGAATTCATCAGCAAAATCAAGATATTTCTTTTCATTTGTAAGTTCATATAAGGAAAGAAGGCTTGTAATCATACAGCCATCAATATAATTCCATTTGTTTGGTTTGCCGCTTCTAATCTTTTCGATATTCCACATAGGATGCTCGGCATCGGATTTTGATAAAAGCATGTCGACATATTCGCTCAACATGCTGATTGTTTCTTCTCTTGTCATAATATATCCCTTCTTTTTTGATTTTATCTCATTTGAAGAATGAGAACGTTTATAGTTTTTTTCGTAGCACATGTAAAAAATATTATAACATAAAGCCTTACAAATATTCTTTTTCGGAAAAAGAAAATATTTTTTGGACACTCTTTAAAATCTGTCCAAAAAGTACGATAATATAAATATACGTTTTGAGAAAGCGAAGCATGAAGCAATTCGTATTATCAAAATGTATACATTTTGAAAACACGAAATTCTCAATGCTATGCAAAGGAAGGTAAATGCTTATGATTTCGAGATGGTTTTTTAAGATTTTGATTGTAGGGATTTTGGAAGGCTATGTATATATGAAAGCCTACAACACAAAGGTTGTACCGATTAAATGTAAAAACAAACAAAAATAAAAAAATTATCCTAAAAATATTTGGTCAGTTTTATTTGAATGTTTAATCAAAAAAATATTGACAAAAATGTCATTTGAACGGATAATCAATATGTCATTGAAAAAGAAGAGACTTAAATAAAAGTCTCTCTTTTGCTGTTAATACGGCTTTTTTAGGAGGAAAAAATATTATGAAGAAAAAGGCTCTTTCTCTAATCATGAGTACAGTGCTTGTATCAAGCATGATGGTTGGTTGCTCAAGTTCAAGTGATTCTACAGCAGATTCATCACAGACACAAAGCGAAGATTCATCAGAAGAAACAAAGCAGGTTGCAATCGTATCATCACCATCAGGTGTTGATGACGGATCTTTCAATGAGAACTGCTACAACGGTGTTCTTGATTTCATCGCTGACAATTCAAACTATGAAGTAACACCTGTTCAGGAGACAACAGGCGATACAACAGCTGCTGTTACTGCTGTTGCAGATATCGTAGCTGACTATGACATCATCGTTTGCTGTGGATATCAGTTCGCAGGAATCGGAACTATCGCAGAAGAGAACCCGGATGTTGATTTCATTCTTGTAGACAGCTACCCAACAAACGCAGATGGAGAAGAGACTGTATATGACAATATATATGCTATGCAGTTCAAAGAGCAGGAATCAGGCTTTGCAGCAGGTGTTGCAGCAGCTCTTGAAACAGAAAGCGGCAAGGTTGCCGTTGTAAACGGAATTGCATATCCTTCAAATGTTAACTATCAGTATGGTTTCGAATCAGGTGTAAACTATGCAAATGCAAAGTATGGCACAAGCGCAGAAATCGTTGAGCTTGCTTCATATGCAGGAACAGATGTAACAGGCGAGAATGTTGGCGGTAACTATGTTGGAAGCTTTGCTGATGAGGCTACAGGCAAGGTTGTAGGTGAGTCACTTATAGCAGAAGGCGTTGACATTATCTTCGTAGCAGCGGGAAGCTCAGGAAATGGTGTATTCACAGCTGCTAAAGAAGCAAGCGGTGTACAGGTTATCGGATGTGACGTTGACCAGTATGACGATGGCGTAAACGGCGATTCCAATATTGTTCTTACATCAGCGCTCAAAGTTATGGACAAGAATGTAACACTTCAGCTTCAGAACTTTGCTGACGGAACATTCGCAGGTGAGAACGCACTTCTTGGCGCAGATACAGATTCTACAGGATATGTTTCAGAAGATGGAAGATGCCAGCTTTCAAGCGACACAATCGAAAAGGTTAACGAAGCTTTTGCTCTTGTAAAAGACGGAACAGTAGTTCCTGCAGCCAACTTCAACGGACTTACTCCTGATAATTTCACAGGACTTAATGATTGATTTAAAAATGTATACGTTTTGAGAATTTCAAGCGCTAAATCATGCGCATGCTAGCATGCAGACATGATTTTGCATTTGAAATCGAAGCGAATATTAGTAAAAAAGACATGCGAAGTATGAGCATGGCGATTTACGAATATTCGCAGAACTGTGGGAATGCGAAGCATGGAGCAGTTCGTATTATCAAAACGTATACGTTTTAAGAATACGAACTGTTTTTTATCATAAAACAAAATAATCAGAGTATAAGAAGTTTATGGTAAGACTCTCGCCTTGGAAGCTTTTAACGCGCGGGAGTCTTACATTTGTTTTTTGAACAGAATAAATATTTGATTATAATTTATTATTAAAATATAATTTATATAAATACTAAATATGCGTTTTGAGAGTGTAGGGCATGGAACTATGAGCGTGTCTTAAAAATGCATAACCATCAAAATAAAGAAAAGAGAAAGGGTAAACATGGCAGATTCAAACTATATTGTCGAAATGAAGAATATTACCAAGAAATTTCCGGGGATAATTGCGAACAATAATGTATCGCTCGGAATAAAGAAAGGTGAGATATTTGCCATTCTTGGAGAAAACGGAGCCGGCAAGTCTACTCTTATGAGTATGCTCTTTGGCATGTATGAGCCGGATGAGGGAGAAATTTATATTAGGGGTAAAAAAGAAAAAATTTCCTCTCCAAGCTACGCGACAAAGCTAAATATCGGAATGGTTCATCAGCATTTCAAACTTGTATCAAACTACACGATTACGGAAAATATCATACTTGGACAAGAGATGATGAAGGGCCTTTGCGTTGATATAAAAAAAGCAAACAAAAAAATAAAAGATCTTTCCGAAAAGTATAAGCTCGAGGTTGAGCCGACGGATGTCATTTCAGATATAGGCGTATCCGTTCAGCAAAGAGTCGAGATTTTGAAGATGCTTTACAGAGAAGCTGAGATTTTGATATTTGATGAACCTACGGCAGTGCTCACGCCGCAGGAGATTGAGTCGCTTCTTGAAATCATAAAGTCACTTAGAGATGGCGGCAAGACAATCATCCTCATAACTCATAAACTTGAAGAAATAAAGAAAGTAGCCGATAGATGTGCCATTTTGAAAAAAGGCAAGCTTGTAGACATAAAGGATGTAAAAGATACATCAACAAAGGAAATGGCATCTCTTATGGTAGGTCGTGAAGTTACTTTTACAACGGATAAATGCGAGGCAAATTTTGGCAAAGTAGTTCTGGATGTCGAAAATTTAACGGTTCAAAATGAAGATAATTTTGATGTTGTAAAGAATGTATCTTTTAAAATACATGAAGGAGAAATCCTTGCAATAGCAGGTGTATCGGGAAATGGACAGGTAGAAATAGCCGATGCCATTGCAGGACTTATGAAGGTAAAGAGCGGAAAAATCACGCTTGATGGTAAAGATATAACAAATATGAGCGTTAGAAACAGAGTTGAAGAGGGACTTGCGTATATACCGGAAGATAGACAGACATACGGACTTGAACTTGACTTCAATTTGAAAGACAATCTGGCACTTCGCAAATATTATAAAGCGCCATTTGCAAATGATAATAAAGTTTTAAATAAAGATGCATTTGAAAAATACGGAGAAGAACTTATCGAAAGATATGATATCAGATGTTCAAACGGATGTGATACAATCGTGCGTTCGATGTCTGGCGGAAATCAGCAAAAAGCAATCGTAGGAAGAGAAATCGAGCAAGATGCAAAGCTTACGATATTCGTACAGCCGACAAGAGGCCTTGATATAGGCGCTATTGAAAATATTCACAAGCAGATAATCGCAGAGAGAGATAAAAAGAAAGCAATCCTTCTCATATCTTTGGAACTTGACGAAGTAATGAATCTATCAGATACCATAGCTGTTATATATAACGGTGAAATAGGAAAAATTGCTCCTGCTACATCTCTTTCGACAAACGAAGTCGGAGAGTACATGATGGGAGTTCATACAAAGGAGGCTGCAAATTGAAAACGGCGGAAAAGAAAAAAATTAAATCACAGTCGGGAAGTTATTTTCAGATTGCAGTGATATCTCTACTTTTGGGACTTGTAATCGGAAGTATCATAATGCTTATTTTGGGACAAAATCCCTTAAGTGCATTCTACAATTTCCTTCAGGGATGCGGAATCGCTCCAAAGTCAAATTATGCAGGCGGCAAAAATCAGTTATCTGATTTTTCAAGTTTCATAGATTATCTTACACCTATGATATTTGCGGCTCTTGCAGTTGCGATAGCCATGAAAGCCGGTCTTTTCAATATCGGTATATCAGGCCAGATGCTCTTTGCGGGATTTATGGCAACTATTCTTGTAGGATATAGCGAGATTCCATCGGGAATTGCCAAAGTGCTTGTAGTAATCATAGGCATTTTGTGCGGCGCGCTTATGGGCGGTCTTATAGGATTTTTGAAATACAAATTCAATATAAATGAAGTTGTATCGTCCATAATGCTTAACTACATTGCGGAATATATTATTTCTTTTTTCATAAATACTATGTATGTAGACCCTGTATCCAGACAGTCGACGGAAATATCTCAGTCAGCAAGGCTTACGCTTCATCAAATCAAAATAGGGGATATCAAGTACGATATTCCGATTGGATTTGTGATTGCGATTATTGCGGCTGTTATAATCAAATTTATTTTGGATAAAACAGTTCTTGGATATGAGATAAAGGCTGTCGGTGCAAACAAAAAGGCCGCAGAATATGCAGGTATTGCGGTAAATAAAAATATCCTCGTGACAATGGGAATATCGGGCGCATTATCAGGCCTTGCGGGTGTCACGTATTATATGGGATATCTTGCATCCATTCAGCCAAAGACTTTGTCAGATCTGGGATTCAACTCAATAGCTGTATCCATACTTGGTAATAATGAGCCTGTCGGAATATTCTTTTCCGCAATAATAGTCAACATAATCGACAAGGGCTCAACATACATGAGCTCCAAGACAGGGCTTGATGCTGAGATAGCTCCCGTTATAACAGGCGTGATACTCTTGTCATCTGCTTGCGGTGTTATGTATAGACAGTATGGAAAAAAGATTGCTGAGAAACTTCAGGAAAAGAAAAATGCGAAGGAGGATGTGGCATGATTGACAAGATTATAATAGATGGAATGGCCTTCGCACTGCCTATATTCATCATGGCAATCGGTGGTATATATTCGGAAAGATCCGGAATTACGAACCTTGCAATAGAGGGGCTTCAAGGAATGGGTGCATTTGTCGGAGCACTCATTGCATACATCATGGCTACATATATGGGATTTGGTTCAAATACAACATACTGGGCTTCGATGATATTTGCTATGATAGGCGGTATGGTTTATGCGATGTTGCATGCACTTTTGTGCGTGAATTTCAAGGCAAACCAAGTTATAAGCGGTGTTGTAATAAATCTTTTATCATCTGCGCTTACGGTATTCCTTACCAAAGTTATAAACAAAAATTTCTTTGGTGCGGCATCCGATGAAATCAAACTTTCCGTATCAAGCAGAATAACTGTGCCGGTTATTTCAAATATACCGGTAATCGGTGCGTTTTTTACAAATGTGTATTCGTTTGAATTTTTGATTGTTGTTGTTGCAATAATCGCTTGGTTTGTTATGTACAAAACAAGATACGGATTGCATCTTCGCGCCTGCGGCGATAATCCCCACGCGGCAGATGCGGCAGGCCTTGATGTTGGAAGAATCAGATTTGTGGCTGTTATGGTATCCGGCGCATTGTCAGGTCTTGGCGGTATGTGCTTTGCATATTCGCTTCTTGCGGGATTTTCGAGCAGTATATTTGTAGGATATGGATTCCTTGCAATAGCAGCGCTTATATTCGGTAACTGGACGATTCTGCCAACTCTTGCGGCATGTCTTATATTTGGATTTGCAAGAAGTATAGGATATCAGCTTGTGCAGGCAGCAGGTCTTGCAAGTGCATATCAAGATCTCATCATGATTTTGCCATATGTACTAACGCTTGTGCTCCTTATGTTCTTCTCCAAACACAATCAGAGTCCGCGAGCACTCGGCGAAGTCTACGACAAAGGTAAGAGATAAAACTCTATATTTTTTGATAATATGACGGTGACAAAGAGCATCTATATATGTCTTAAAGCGACGCTTTCGCTTCGTCTCGGACGTAATGGTACTAAAAATCCAAAATACGGATTTTAAGTACCAACGTCCTCGAAGACGCTTTGCGACATAATATAGAT
>Ga0065711_1006530_pt1 | contig 18216 bp, 12 predicted proteins | sample Hoacrofraction12_FD_59098 | JGI IMG/M metagenome (GOLD analysis project Ga0065711, IMG submission 59098) | Hoatzin crop microbial communities from Cojedes, Venezuela - Epithelial fraction 12 v2 (version 2) | ecosystem: Host-associated > Birds > Digestive system > Esophagus > Crop | place... | reverse complement strand
TCATTTACGGCCGTGTTAAAGTCGATTTTTACAACACAGACGCGTTTCCCAAGTAAGCAAATGGAACCCCAACACTGCAGCATTTTGAGACTTTCCCCACGTGGAAAAATCCAATAATCGAATAATTATGCTTTTAAGCTTCCAGATATTTTACAAATCATGTTTTCCCAACACTCCTCATACGCAACTACGGAATCCTGAAACTCCCGACTTCCTTTTATCATTAAATGAAGCCTCCAGTGCCGAGCGCCCACTACTCCCCAGTAACACGCAGGAGAAACACACGCCCCTGGGGTGGAAGTCACATACGTAACCAATTCAGAAGAACACACTAGACGCTTTCCTAATCTCTCAGATTAAGCAACTGAGGCCAAAGCTCGCTTATCGAGGGCCCCGAGGAGAACCAGGGCCACAGCGAGCGCCCGGGAGCCCAAGCCAGGGCTGAAGATAAGCGAGGGCCGCAGCCCGGTGATTCCATCAGCTCAGCTGGGGTCACGTCACTGCCTACAGACCAACGGCCCGACACCAAATGACATCTTCGTGAGATCGTACCCAGCGACTCCAGATGTTCAGATATCATATTTTAAGGCACATGTACATGCACATATGTTTGCGTGCACGCACAGATACACAACACACACATAACACGCACAATACCGTATCCACGTATCTTTTCTTCTACCAAATTCCACCATCAAACTGTGAAGCGCGCTGAATTACATCTATTTAAACCACGGCCAGGAAAATTGTTGACAACAGCTGATTTGTTATTGGGAAAAGATGGTGCATCTCTCCACCACAGAAAGCTGAAAATCTGTTCGAGGTGGCTGGCCGACAAGCTTTCCTATCTGCAAAAATGGAGCAGAGTGAAAGAGCTTTGGTCAAGGTCTCCGAATAACACAATCTTTTCCAGCAATGCCTTCGGACTACACATCCAAACTTGCAGGGGCTCCTGAAAAGGAAACTTTACTCGAGCTGTTTGTCAAGGCGACCATGAGATGTTGCTTGGAAAGTATTTCCAAAAATGTTCTGGAGCACTGGTAGCTGTACAATCATATGGGATTAATTTTCTGTATATATCTCTATATATCGCTGGAAGAAACAAATTAACTTCAAAATTCAAAGATCTTTATACAGCCCTGTGCTCTTAGGTACAAATATTTAAGTAAGCTCTACTTCCTGTCAAACACTGAAATGGATATTAAATTACACTAAATTATTGTGGATACAAGCAGTAAAATTTCTTTTCTGCTCTCTCTGTGAGCTTCTGCATCTCGGTGTTTCTTGCACCAAGTATAAAAGAGAATTTAATATTATCTTCGATACAAATTCCTGCTTCTATTACAAAGCTAAGCGTGTGCTGGACGTATGAACACGTGCCCAGGAGCCTGTGCCAGAAGAAACCTCACAAATAGCTCCCATAAGGGATGACTCTACAAACTGGCTCAGGAAATCAGTATTTATTTACCATGCTCCTTTCCCCAGCATCTTGCGGCGATTTCAGGATGCCACCCATTCATTCACCTTTATTCCTTTGCTTAAAAGGAAATCAATAAACAAAGAAACCACACAAAAGGGAGGAACTTCACCAGTCTGGCATCAACCGAACCCAAAATGTCCCACTAAGCCCCATGACCACGACTGGTACACGCTCAGCACGGTGGGAGCTGCCCCGGCTTGCAGACAACACCGAGGAGGGGAAACGCTCCTCTCTACTTCATACAAGGCATTAAAAAAAGGAATATCGTTAGTGTTTAAAAAAATGTGTGTGTATATATATATATATATATATGGCAAATATCCCTCTCTCTTTCTGATGCAGGACCTGTGGATTGACTTGATGGGAAACCAGCAAAGCAGTAAAGTATATAAATATAATATATATATAGTACATAATATATATATAATATATATATAGTGTATGAAGTACAAAAACTCCATTTATTCCTTCCTTCTTGCTCCTGTACCAGAGATACTATTTGAAAGTTCAAAACCAAGGAGGAGCGGGGCACCAGTAAGAACATCAACCCACCAATCCATCCATCAGGGTGACACAGTGCAGTGCGTCCTGACCGGTCCCAGCACAGATCTCCTTAGAGCTACTGCTTCCAGAAAAAATTAAACAAAATTACACAGAAACAGTTCAAGATTGACATTTTCCAGCTTTACGTCACGTTACATTATTTGAATGAATCTCAACTTTTAAAAACATCAAAACACCAAAGAAAAGCATGGAAAAAAAGCCCTCCTAAGGAATAAGACCCCAACTAGAAGCAAGAGAGCCACCCATGTTGACTACTACCCATGGTAAGAAGAGGTGAGAACATCTTTAAAAACCTATACTTTTTCTTGCAAGTTTAATATGAAAAGTGCTTCTTATTCTGTGAGCAGCTTTTGCCAATGCCATTACTCAGGTTGTGCCTGCAGGTCTCTGCACGCCCACCACCAGGGTGGCTGGATGAAGCCCAGGGTGCCCACCACAGCCACTCACCCAACCAACCGCCCCACCATCGAGGTTCGGAGCCACACGACGCAACGAGGGCTCCGCTTTATCGCGAGGATGCAGCCCCGGAACCGCTGAAAGAGCTCCTCAGAAGTACGGAGAAAAATATTTGGGATTTTTTTCTAAGCTACCCGAGAAAATCAAAGCAGCAAGCACTCAACCTCCCTCTTCTCTCTACTCACAAGCACTTTCAGAAAACCTGCTCTTAACCCTTTCCCCCCCCACAAAACTCCCTTTTATCTGCCATTTCTTTTCATTTTTACCTGAAAGGCAGAGAAGAGTCGGGCTTTTACGTACTACAAACACAAAGTGGCCTTTTTTCGCAGCGCGTTAGGCTGTGGTCTGCTTCCACCCATGGGAACATGTACCTGAATTTCCACCAGAACAACAATTTTGGCCTTCGATTTAAATATGGCATATATTTAACGTTCATCTATACATGTTCTCACTGTTCAAGAACTCGGCGCAGGTGTTATTAATAACCTCAATTTATTTTTAAAAAGGATGCTAGTCTCTAAGCTTTGAAGCTCACACATAGTCTAACTTAACCCAGCTTGGGCTCATCTGGTCTTTAAACGCCTCCTTTCATGTGGTCAGCCCACGAGCCATGCGTACTGCTGCTCAATCACGCCACTGTACATCGTCAGCGTGAGGATGATTTGCATGATTTGCATTTCCTGTACCGTTCCAGCTTCAATGAGCTCGAAGCACCACGTACAAAAGAAACCACCGCCAAGTAATGCAAAGAGTTTAGTTAAACCAGATGAGACTATTTTAGTCAGGCTGCCAATACCGAAAGAAAAAAAAAAGGTCTCAGGGATATCCTGTTAAATAAGGATTTATTTGGAGGGAATCTGAACCTTAGACTCATACCCTTACTTTTAAAATATAAAAGTTGTATGAATTTTTTAATAAATATGGCCCGGCAGAAAATAACTCAGTGAAAACTTACTTATTTTTTCAGTATTCCTTAGATTTTGGCACCACGTTATGTTAGTAATTTACTTAATAGTACATAAATGGGTTCTGATTACATTTGTTGTCCTAACGGATAGAACTACATCTAATCAAACCAAATTCCCTGATTGCTGGTTAAAACTTCTCCCTATGAAGATACCTTTTATTTTATCACAAAACGATCAATAAGAGTTGTCAGCCCAATAACTACGATAGAAACAGCATTACAGTGGGCTTCAAGGAATAAGTACTAACATGAAAAAAAATAAATAATAAATAAAATGTACCAGAGCCTCGTTGTCATGAAAAACAGAGACAGATGGGGAGACAGACCTATACGATGCTACAAATAGATGAATATCTTGTAAGGATTTCAACAAACGTTGTAAGACCCTAGTCAAAATCTGAACAACTACAGATTTGCTTGTGCTGCTGCACCAAAGTTCACCTGAAATCCACGTTGGAATATAGTCATTACTTGCATTATTGAAGTTTCCAAAATAGAGAGTCTCCTTAAGCCTTTAGAGGATCTTTTTTAGGTAATGGCACAACTAATAATGCCATTATTTAGTACAAACCCTGTGTTAGTACAAAGAAAGATTAAAGTTTGCTTTAGTAGCTAGTTTGGACATGAGGTGTAGCCTGTCCCCAACTTAAAAAAAAAGGTGTGCACATAAACCTCACGTGCAATACTGCATTGTATAGTCAGTCTCTTTTTAAAACGGTAGATAAACGCAGACAGCGGAGAGCTTAATCAATACCACCCCGCGGCCAGGCGAAGCGCGTGTGACCACCCCAGGGCGCGCGTCCCGTCCGGCTGCCCGCGGCAGCCCGCTCCAGCGCTCGCGGGAGCTGCGCATCGCCAGGCTCCAGGGAAACGGCAGCACGCTCCCAGCGCCGCTGGGCCAAGGGGCACTCCTCCTCCGCAGAAAGCGACGCTGCGCCTTCGTTTTTCTGGATTGTTCAACTGTAACGGGATAGGAGAAGCGGCAGGAGCTGCAACCGAGGGGTTAAATTCTGTCTTGAACACAAAAATTCCACTTATTCCATTGTTGTCTGCAAATATACAGTCAAGAGCAACATTTAATCACAAGTACTTTCTATACTGTGACTGTAAGTTTTAGTAATCGAAATGGCTACCATATTAAAAATGCATTCTGTCATTTTTCCACTTAGAGATCTCCTGTATAATGTTCTTATTTAAAGGTCAGCTAATTTTATTATGGAAAGTAACTAATAACCTTTATTAATTCTTAGGCTTGCAGTTTCCTAGCCAAATAAATAACACGCTGAAGGAAGACACAATACAAACCAAGCTGTTGAATACCATCTCTACTGTGTGTGTGCGTGGAAAAATAATAATCTGTATTTGCAGTAGACAAAAGAGGTCATTACAAATTTAATACTTTTTTTTTGCCCCCTCTGGAAATTCCAAAAGCTTGTATAGATGGAGCTTCTCCAAAGCCAGGCTGCTGGTCCTCTCCCCTGCGCTCCAAGGTGCCGAGCCCATCAGCTGAGCTGCTGTGTCCCCTCCCGTCCAAACACAACCAATGACCCCAGATGTTCTACAGCACTTTTTTCAAAGGGGGAGGAGGGGGGATCATTTCCTAAATTTGCAGGACATGCACAATATTGGAGAACATAACTACGAATTTTGTTTACAAACTTTCCTGCTGTCTTTAATTTAGCAAAATGACTGAACAACGTGAAAGTATCCAAGTTAAAAATATATGTATTTAGATTCTATTCTCATGACATCTCCTGTATGGGAAGCATTATTAATGATGCACGCTAAATAAAATGATGCAAAAATATGCAGTGTTTTATTAAGGAATCTTGTTTTACCTAAGCAGATCAGAACGCAGCATTATTCATGATCAGCCCTTCCCAGCACACCGCTCTGGGTGAGTTTGTTCCTAAGCCACGTTACCGTGCTTGAAATCAAAAATAGACAGCTATTTTTAGCTATTTAATCACACGAGGAAAAGACACAGTTTGTATCAGTCTCCTTTAATTTACAAAATAATTCCACAACGCACCCCGCGCGTGTATCCTGAAAATCCCTGGCGCGCAACCTCCGGGCTCGCACACCGCGAGCCGGCTGCGAGTGGAAGCAAGAGGGGTTTGAAAAGATTCCAGCAGCAATGGTCTTGTGACTAAATCAGAAACAGAAGCACAAGTCCCGAGCCAAACAGATACCTATCGGTTTCCTTGAGCTTAATCTGATTAAAACAGGGCTCGCAAAAATGTTCAATAGAATGCCACGTCAGAGAGCAGGCCAATTATTAAAATAGTTCATGACAGGAAATCATTATTAAACCAGCATTACCAGTGTATCTGTTATGGAAATTTCCCTGTAAATTTTCAAGGTTTCCCCTTCTGCTTTTCTTGAGTTGCCTGTTACACCTTTTTTTTTTTTTCTTCTCCTCAATGGCGTGTAAGTTTGAGATGTAAAAAGAAAATCATCACTGCAATTTTCCAACTATACTCTGCTCAACACCATCTCAAGTGTGTCATGCATCATCTTGTCATTCACTTTAACAAGAAATCACATAATATTCAGAGGCAGAAAATAATCCGAAATGGGCAAGCGTCACTACAGCAAAAACACGTTTGTATGCCACCACAGGAAAAAAAAAATTAAAAAAAAAAAAATCTTAATTTCAAGAACTTTCATAACAAAAGCATCTGAAAAATATTTAAGTAGGGGGAAAAGTTTCTATGAAAAGCTGCTGGGAACATCAGAAGAGCCGTTCTAGAGTCCACCAACCAAAATTAGAAGAACAAAACTTTCGATAATATACAGATCAACCTTAATGCTTTAAAAAAAGATTACACAAAGAAAGTAAAATTCAGCACCCTTAAAAAATACAAAATAAAGTCATTATTACTGTCCTTCCTACTATTACCATCTCTCTCACAACCACCCTCTGGATTATCTTGCCTCCAGAGCACTCCATAAAATACAAACTAGACTTCGCAGCTTCTTGTTCTGCATTTATTTACATAATCCAGAGAAAGCTTTTACCAAAAACACCCAACCAAACAAAAAACAAACACAAAAAAACACTTTGACAAGCTCTTACATTACAAGGCTAACGCCAATTAATAAGACCCTGTGCCGGCATATGGAGGAGACTTCAATCAACTTTTAACAGCCACCCCGAAAACCCCTTGCTTTCTCTTTTAAAGCTTCACTGGTGGAGAAAAAGAAACTATCAATCAGGGTAGTTGCCTTTTCATTGAAAATAGGCATTTCATCTCTAACGACGACTCAGGCTCCCCCAAAGCAGAGCCCGCTTCAGCTGACCGTCGATGGGTTGGCTTTCCAGCAGAAGGACACCCAAGGACCCTCCTGCGGCAGCGCTCGCCTTCCCGACGGCCCCTTCGCCCAGCCTCCTCCCCACCGCTGCGCACGGACACCCAGACACCGGCAGGTTTTCAAATTTGAAGCCAAACTCAGAATTCTTTGCCACCGGCACATCGCAAGACAGACACATGACGCGGGGAAACAAAGAGGTGCTTCACGGAGACAGGTCTAGACAGAACCAGGGCTGGTCTCTAACCAAACGCCAGCTGCTGCCCAACTCAAATCCAAGGGCGACATGGCATCACAGGAATAACCACAATTTTTAAAGACAGACGAGTCACCATATTTTTTGCAAGTGTTTTCTAAGACCACCTTGATTTTTGTCCTGGGTGTTGGCATATTCATCCTGCAACAGCCAAGCAACACCTGACTCAGCATGAACATGAACTTGCATCCTATTTGCAGCGGTGCTTAAGCCTTATTCCATCAAGAGTCTTCCAAGAGCACTCACATTTATTCTTAATATCCCTCCCACATTACGAAATGATTAGCTAATACAGGGAGTAATCAGCTCATGGTCTTACTACAGTCATCCTCCTTGACAGAGCAGGGAAAAGAATAAAATCCCAACAGGGAAGCATTAGAAAGTCAAGGTTCAAAACACCCACGTTGGTTGAGATCAACACAAATTTACTTGTATCTCAACGCAACAAGAGCGAGTGCTGCCTCTTGGTACAGAAATGCCTACCTGCTGGTGAATTCAAGCAATGGGTCTCTACCGGGACACACGCAGTGCCACCGCCTGAAATGCCAGGAAGAACAGCCAGCGGGAGTTCAGCCAGATGTGGTTTTAATGGTAATTTTAACATTTTCACCATGCCAGAACATGGTAAAACACAGAAGTTTCAGGGGTGTAGAAAGCCAGGATGAACTAAGCTAGAGTCATCCGTAAATTGGTCTGCGAGTGGTGCCTGAAAAGTACTGCAACTGCTCTTAAAAAAGCCCACTACGACACAAGGGATCAGCTAACAAGACAAATTCCAAAATCCTGAAGTGCAGGCAATTGTGCCTCCCCTCTCTACCCCCTTCTCTGGCTCCTCAAGTCTGCAGCAAGGACACAGCATGGCAAATCCAAAGGGCACAGGGCTGGAACCAGGGCAGCCGAACAAGAAGCCCCTTTTCACCACGAATATGTCGGTAACCAAGAAATAATCTTTTTTTTTATACCAATTTCTCACTAAACACCAAATATTACCAAAACAACATACCTGTATCATGTGAAATGCTGACCCACAGTCAGAATTAAATAGCTGCCTAATTTGAAATACCAATATAGAAGTATGAACTTCTAGAAAAACTATAATACATTAATATTCTATGAACATATTCATAATAGCAGCAATAGCATTAAGAACAACCTGCAAGACAGAGCCAAGCATGTCCTTCGCGGTGAGAACTGAACGGGCAGAGTTCGAGGGGGCACCAACAGCCACCCGGACCAGCGAGGATCTGTTCACAACACACCTTTTCCCACTGCCTATCCCCCTCAGCTCCCCTTCTCTATATTACCCTAGGAAATGAGACACGCAAGGGAAAAACAGGCACTCTTGTGGTTCTTAGAAGCAAAAATATGTATTTGTAGAGTTGTACGGAGGGCCAGAACACCTCCGATCCCTGCAAGCTAAATGACTCATCCACTTCAGAAGAACGACCAGTAATTAAACAAGAACCTGTAGAGCTATTAAGTGTGAGTACTAATTTCAACCTACGACACTGAAGGGAGAGAAGCTTCGTCTGTACTGAAACCATCGACACATCGTAGAGTGGAGTTGCTTGCAAAATAACCTCTCACCTAAGGAAATTCTTCTTCTTAGGAAGCCAAACAAAAACAATTTAAAATATTTATTGCCATGAATTTCAGTCCTGTTGCACAAACTGCTTAAGAGACATGACATCATGCTAACTACCTAGACCCGTCTGGTTGATAATAGTCCCAGATTCCAGGCTGAAGATTAAACTGCGGGAGTGCGGAAGGGTGCGAATCTACAGACCATCACAGACCATAGAATCATAGAATGGTTTGGGTTGGAAGGGACCTTAAAGATCATCTGGTTCCAACCCCCCTGCCATGAGCAGGGACCCCTTCCACCAGCCCAGGTTGCTCAGAGCTCCATCCAACCTGGCCTTGAACCCGCAGCCACAGTTTCTCAGGGCAACCTGGGCCAGTGTTTCATCACCCTCATGGGGAAGAATTTCTTCCTAATACCTAATCTAAATCTGCCCTCTTTTAGTTTACAGCCATTGCCCCTTGTCCTATCACTACACACCCTTGTGAAAAGCCCCTCTCCATCCTTCCTGTAGGCCCCTTCAGGCACTGGCAGCTGCTCTAAGGTCACCCCGGAGCCTTCTCTTCTCCAGGCTGAACAGCCTCAACTCTCTCTGGACTGGAAGCAGGAAGGTTCTGCTTGAAGTGGACAAGACTTAATCACTCCATCCTCCTGACCCTGTACTCACAGCTCTGCTTTCACGTGGTATGAACTCTACATATTTTCTGGGCATATTACCTCATCCTTTAACAAAATAATTAACAAGCCCCACGGCCTGATGGGGCATTATTGTGCATTTTCCATCAGTTAGCGTAGCAAGCTACATCTCCCTTTGCTCCATGGCTTCTTCTCCCCCATTGCCAGACCTGAGCGATATGTTCTCAAGCCTTAGTGCTTTAGTGAAGTCCTTTCACACAGCTCATACCTAAATCTTCTTTGTCTAGAAGCATTTGTCCGTTTTTCCCCTTCTAGTCCCTTACGTCACTAAGTGCCAAGCACTTGACAATCCAATATTCACAAATCAGGCTTCAAGGACTCAGTCCTGCATCGTCTTGACTCAGGCTGTGACAAGAAGGGACAGGGCCCCCCCCCCGCCCGCATCGCTCCGTACTTCTGCAGGAAGGAGCAGATGGCCGCCTTCCAGATGGCCGCCAACCTCACCTCACCGATTTCAGCATCTGCATCTCGAATTCCATCTCGGAGGACGGTCCCGAGACAGACTGCAGGTCACTGCCCACAGCTCCCGGCTCCACGGCTTAGCCGCGAGCCAGCGCGCTTTGCAAAATGCAGAGCGACGAGCCTGAAGAAAGGTTCACGTTCATTAAAGTTTGTAGCGGGGCACTGCTGGAAAAAAGTTCAAATGTAGACCTTATGGGGAAATCCATCTAAAATAGATATATTCTAAACATATCTCCAATCAAGCTTTTCCTCCCCAGCCTCAAACACCCTTTGCTTTCCATGAGGCACCTCGCAAACCAAGGAAATTGGCACTGGTCCTTCGAACGTAACGGGAATTCAGATGCGAGCCATGAACACCCAGCCAACCCCGCCGGCTTTGCTTTCCGGTCACTCCACAGCTGAGAACGGGTTTAGTTTTCAGCTTCCAGACCAAAAGTCCGTAACAGCACTGCAAGAGCACTCACAGATGGGTTTGATCCAGCTCTAAAGACGACCAACTCCCCGAGACTCACTGAAACAGCGGTCAATGAATTTTAGCTTGAAGTCGCCAAAGAGTAATTTGTGAGAGCTGTGTACCATCTAAACCTAATTTTAATACAACCCCAAACTATATTGTTTCTTCATATGAACTTCATCCAACTCCTCCTTGGGGCAGTCAAAAAAAAAAACAACTTAAATCTACCAACAGGAAGGTAACAAAACAGTCAGGAGGTGCTATGGATGAATGATCTCATCAATTTGATAGCATGTATTCTTCTACAGTTTATTTAATAAATTCAAAAATTAAAATGCTACTGCTTTCCTGTGCTGAGTGCATAATCTCCTCAAGAAGCCTATTTCCAGACATTTAAAAGAAAAGTGTATTTTGCAATAGGGAAAGTGAGTATACCGCATTTCAAAATCCATTAAAATACAAAATTCTGGTTACAGGCGCAACAATCTGCCTAATTAGTTTTTCCTAATTAGCAGGATGCTCTAACCTCTTTAATAAGACTTCTGTGGACAGAATGTTCCATATTGGTTATCCATCTGAGGAAAAAACCAAACAAATACTTCTGAAGTAAAGCTAATAGAACACGCGTGGTTGGGCTTCATGGTCAGAAGGCTGCTCTGGCGCATTAATACTGGCAATCTGCAAAAACATGGAATATTCTACCTTAAATATATACATATATTCTATTGTATATATACACTTTTATACCACCCCTCACATTAGAAACCCCTCTGTATTTTAAAGACAAAATTAAAGACATTATACAGGACAATTAATGAAATTACAGTTTCAAGCTCCACAGCATGTGCTGGGGGGGACCAAAAAAAAAAAAAAATCAACAAAAAGCCCCGTATGTATGGACCAAAACACTCTACGGCAGAGTGAGCTGAAGAGATAACGGGCACGCGACCACCACGGTGATGCTGTAACAGCCCAGAGCACGGCTGCGGAGTTGTTTTCCTCCGCTGCAAGGCATGTGCTTCACAGGCAGAGTTTTTGTATCTTCCTCTTCACGATCCAGAGTCTTAGTACGTGCCTAGCAATTAACAGGTAGCAATATTATCCCCGAGTCCCACCTTACCCAATAAAAAAACCCCTTCTCATTATTTTTACATGTCCACTGTGTAATTCAAAGACTACCAGGTTAAGAGAACTGCAGAGCCCCAGCAACATCCGTGCCCAGACGCAGATGCTCGAGATACAGAAAATTCAGGCCCCTGAATTCGGAGTTTGCAGAGCAGCTGCTGAGCTCAACAGCTGAAATATCCTTCCCGCTGCTTCAAAATGCAGCAAAGCACACAAGTACCTCCAGCTCCCTCCCTGCCACCAACGCACTCGCCCCGCTCGCTCAGACACACCAGCTCCACCCGTGCCCTGAACACACGGGTCTCACCACCACCAGCGGCCCTCTGGAAGGCACAGGGAATACTAGTACATCTAAGAAAGCTCAAGAGCCATCTACAAACTACCATCGAAGAACAGACCCTTGAAAAATGCCTGTTAATGACAGGAGGCACAGAAAGACACCATGAATATTGTCTTCAAACGTGCCTGAACCCCAGAGACCCCACACAACCCACAATGCCAATGACCTGCCATGCAACTGGTAACACTGGTAATCAGTATTTTACAAGTATTAAGGCTTACTTTTTAATACTGAATGTGTACTCCACTCATCATAACGTAGCATGGCACATTAAAATCTAGCTTTTTTTTTCCTGTATTGATATGCAGAAATATATACAAGTATTTTTCAGTCTATTTGCATGAGAATGAGTATTAATTCAATGCAAGACCACTCTCTAGGTTCTCCACTCTGTGTTAAAAAGAAAAATTGGAAGGGAGGTTTTATAATTTCTAACTCATGATGCAATTTATATAATTACATTAGCCTCTGGTTTTCCCGTTCTGAAACCCCCCTCTACCACCTCTGCCTAGAGCACTTCCACCTTCCCAGGCAAGATCTGAGATCTGGGTTTAAAGCACTTCCGACCAAAATGCTTCAACAGCCACAGAAAAGAAGTCCAATTCCAAGCTGGCTCGGGGCCACAAGATCCTTTCCAAGGCCGGCATTAAACCTCACAAGAGTAAGCACTACTGCAACACAGACTCCATCCGTATAGCCTTGAGTAGATGGTAACGCAACAGCCTAGGGTAGATACTTACGAGGACTCTGTAACCAAGTCCTCTTCCATATAGGTCTCTTTGCTCACACCTTGAAGACATCATCTAAAGCCATCAATCAACACAATGGTCCACTGACCCCGGACAACTGAACTTCTCTCTCAGTTAGGGTACTGAAGTTTTGTGAAAGTAATGGAGAGAAGGCAAAACAGGCAGGGTTAGCATGTATGATATGAGAGCAGGCACAGAGTCACTGTTTGCTCCTGGGACAACTGAGAGTCAGAAATGCCAAGAGATGCGTAACACCTTAGGGTAACTGGGCTAACTCAGGTTACTCCCAAAGCACCTACGCAACTTCTTTGTCCTCCCACCACAGAGCTAAGACTTGTGGACGTAACAATAACTCAGAACCAACCTCATGCTGTCCTCATCCTAGATTAAAGTAGTAATTTAAGGGCTAAAGTCAAAAAGAAAAAACAAACCACCAAGAAGAAGGTCAGTCTACTACCGAAGACCAAAAAACTTCCAAACTTGCCAAATGTACCAAAACAGGCAGTTTGTAGGGAACCCCTGCAATCTAATCAAAACCTTCACCCCTCTCCATCCACCTATTAACCTCCAAGCCTCAGCCTGCATCAAGATGAACTGGACATCCTTGAAGGAAAACAGGTCTAAAGCACCCGTGCCTTTTCTTGTCAATGGCTACAAGGCAGAGAGAAGTTACCTGTGGGACTGTAAACGGTCTGATGTGAAGTGCTTCCTTCAGAAATAACATCTAATCCTGGCTCATCGACAATTTAGTACAGTACAGCTACAGCAGAAGAAATTCTCCTCCTACGTTCATTTAGGAGTAATTTCGTTCTAAAAAAATAAATAAAAAATAACTCCTTCATTACAATTTCCCCCAAAATTCATCTCCTCTTCTTGGATAGTTTTAGTATCTTGAGTACAACTTCCCCATATATATTTAGTACGCAAAATTTTTAGCTATTATGTTTTTAATAGATTACCAGGAAATTTCTGCACATGCACAGGTTAAAATAATCCTATTTCCCAGGGTTTAAACAGAGATGTCGCTGTACATGGGAACTGTCCCACATTTAGTGAGTTCCAACTGTTCTGTCACGAGCAGGCAATGCATTTGGCTCACCAAAGCCAAGGCACTGTCAAACCTGCAGTAATCTGCAGCAAAGCAGGAAAAAAAGTGCCTGCAAACTAACTGCTACTACATAATGGTCCCATTTATCATTCTTAAAATCCATCTTTAATTAAAAATAGTATATTCTCTTCTGCAAATTTTTATTTGTGTATGTTCTCAAATTAGTCTTCAGTTTTTAAAATTCTACCATACATAACGTACCTAGTATTCTATATATGCAAAGTTTTCTTCATGTTATTACACAATACTTCATTCCATGAAGATTTTTCCACATTCCAAATATACACACACATCTTCATTATATGAAGAGTATGTTTTGTGAAAAAAAAAAATATCATTCAAAGAAACAAGTTAACAAAAGTCACAGTAGGAATACCACTCAACTGCAGCAAAAATTAAAGCTGAAATAAATTTTCAATTGTTTTACTTCAAAAAAGGTGTAAAGTATTACAAAGCCATTTCATAAATGTCTAGTTTAAACAATTTAAGTAGTTACATCAAGTAAAACTGGTGTGAGAAACATTAAGCCCGTTCTAGATACAGCTTTCCTCGGAGTAATTATTAGAAACACTACTGTTAACAGGCATAAATTCTTCCAGTAATTCTTCTGCAAAAAGAAAATCACGTATTTGCTTTTGATGTTGTGTCCACTGTTGTTTCCTTCATTCCTTCTTCACGTTGCTATTTGACAGAAATATAAGCTCCAGCGTGCAACAAGTAAAATGGAAATTAAGAGAGCTAAAACAAAAAATGACAAACAAGTAGGCAAGGTTATAAACATAAACAATAAAAAAAAAAAAGTGCTCTGAAATGGAAAGCATTCTTTAAAATTACTGTGTCCACTGGACCATCAGAGTCTATGTGCAGGAGGAAGGGAGGAAGAGACAGGGACAAAGGACAAAGGCAAGAAAGGGAAAATACTGATCAAAGGAATGCGGAGATTGCAGAAATTTCCATTACAGAATGATGAACAAAAAAAAGCCTTCCGCTTGCTTTTTATTTGTCAAAGATAGTGAACCATATAGACATAATTTACATAGATTCTCAGCTTTTTTTTTTTGAAGGGAGGGTAAATTAATCATCATAATGATTCAATGCATACCAATAACCAGGTATTACTCCCAAGATACTTGGACTGAGTAGTGTAAGAGGGAGAGGAAAATTCATCAACCTGTAGTTCAGGGGAGTCAGAAGTCCACCTTCAATTAAACGCATGCCATCACGCTGTAATTTGGCGAACAGACTGTAATCAAAATACAGCCTAGGTATAGGTTGTCTGTTTAGGGAAGAAACGACATCATAAACCACAAAATCAAGTATTTTATGGGTCAGCTCAGGTTAGTATTTCAGTGTGATTCAGAAGAGCGTTTAGTAAGCAGACTCTCGCAACCATCCTTGTGTAGTGTGCCTCATCTCACACCAGCTCTCCAAGGTTATGAACTGTACCCCTTCAGATGACGCTAAGCCAGGAGGTGATGCTCCTGCAGAGCATTTCAATGGACTCCAGCCTCATGTGACAGACATTCAGTCCTTAAGAACCAGGCTACACCTAGTCTGAAGTAAAAACCCTTGAAATAACGTGCTGTGTGGACGTTGGACCAAGAGCACCACTTCACCCTACCCCTCACCACAACCCTATCACGTTGCCCTACTTGTGAACAGGTATCACCCGCCTACGCGATCACGAGCGTGTCACAATTTCTGTATACAGTTGTAATCCCAGAGGAATCAAGGAGATAAAACCAGAAAACACCTTTGGGAACACTTTCTAGAGTGACCATGGACCTGGTTAGTGCCTTCAAAATCCACACTGAAACTCATGGACACCCACAAGAGATGCTAAGAGCCCACAGCTGGTGTGACAAACCATCTGTAGAAACACTGCTTGAACTTCCAGTCTGTACCACCCAGAGAAAGCCCCTACCCAGTGGTCACAGCAGCTGTAGTCAATGGAGATCTCAGACACAGGTCCTCAGGCTGAACTAGGTAATGAAGAACTAGGTAACGAAAGGTAACTAGCATTAACCTGGTAACCAAGTTCCTGGTCTGCTGTAGACTGGCAACTGAGATGTCCCCAGCAACCTGAATCAAGACCTTCCAACTTCAGTTTATTTGGGTGAAGTTAATGCTTGGGGAAAAAAAAAAAAGAAAATATTAATGTTAATGTAGGTCTTCTCCCAAAACTGTTTTGCTAAAACCAGCTTGCATAACACAAAATTTCTTTTCATTATGTATCAATTCACAAAATCCAGCCAAGCTGTGAGTATTCCTTAAGAAAGCTAGTTATTTATGGTGCTGGATAAAGCTATAAATCCAAATCATCTGCAAACCAAGTATCTGACAAAATTCCCACTATTTATTTCTTAGGTGCAAAAGAAAAAAAAGAAATTCAGATTAGGAAAAAAGCAGCACAGGGAAAAAAAAAGAAAAAATAAGCAAGATTTTACTTGTTGTTAGATGCAAACTAAAAGCTTTGTTTCTTTCCCTTTGGAAGATCAAATTAGTGTTATGGACTAGAATGACAATGAATTACAGAAAGTATCATATCCTTTACAATACAGCACTACATATGTTTGTTATTCCAAAATAGAAGTGCAATCCATAACTAATCTAGAAATAAAATATATACACAGCAACCATTTAAAAGGACAGATAAAATACTCATTAAAACCCTAAGTGTAGGAATACTGAACCATAATGCACAATTTCATTATATTTTACTGCCAGCAATGTAAATATCAATTCTCCAGGTGATTCATAAAATCCTTTTCCGAAAGAAAAATAAGGATTTTACCCGGCATTGGAGAACATAAAGGAAAACACATGCTGGGGTCTGAAAAACCAGACTGTTCTTTCCTTGTCCCCCCAGAATGTTTTTCTGGAATTCCAGTGTATCTTTTCCACATCAAACGGACAAGCGCCATTCCGCATTAGCACTTTGTACAGATCCCCCCCCAGCCCCACGCAGCGCCCTGCCCGGGCCCGCACCTCTCCTCACGCCCATCCTCTTCCCGCCAAATTTGAGATCGTACATACACTTCCACTGACTTCAAAGCAAGGAGACTGCGTTTAAATTCACCTAAAACCTCTTTTAACTACCCAAATTGTGAAATTGCCTAATAACGGGTTTTTATTAGAAAAAGCCAAGCATGTTGGACAAATTAAACAACTCGAGTTTTTGGAGGGAAGCGCGCGTGTGGGGGCTTCCACGCCAAAACGCACAGAAAACCTGTCACTGTTACAACGAATAGCTCCCATCTGCCAGCGTTTTATCTGAGGCAAAGTTGATTAATGCAAAGTGAATGGTTAAGATCACATTGCTGTCTGCCTGAATAAATTTCAGGTAGTTTACTTCGGAAATTATTTGTCCCGTTTCTTAAAAGAGAGGGTTTTTCGTTGTTATTGGATTCCTCCCTGAAGTTTTTACGCAGGCATACCTAGGAATAAAAACATTTGCTCTTAGGTCGCCGTACTGCACAAGGACTTCGAGTGCCAGAACATTGTTTCTGGCCCCTCTGTGCCACGGCAGCAAAATAATTCATCTGCCCGACAAAGCAGATGCCACCTCCTTCGCCGGCTCCGCGAAAACTTCCAGGCAGCCTCTCTCCATCACACTGAAAAGCAAATTTCAGCAGTCTTAATTGTGAGCAGAGAAACCGCAGCAGTGCTGCCATCCTATATAGGAAATGATTTTGCCCTTAGACCTTACTTAATTTTTTTACTGGATTAATTAATTCTTTACTAAGTTTTTTATCGATTATTTAATTTTTTACTTTTATTTACATGATCTTCGCAATTCAAAAATACATCAATTATAGCATTAAAATATCTTTCTTTTTTAACTTTATCAGAGCATAGCTTTACATCAGTGTTCTGATAAAAATCGTTCTCAAATACACGCGATTATATGCTCTTCATTGTAAGTTTACTTTGAATTATAATGTTTTTCAGAATAAGTTTTCAGAACAGATTTTGGATGATATTAATCTTACAAAAAAATGAAAAAAAAATCACACAAACCCCAGTTCACGCGTACATTCCCATGGTACATACTCCCAGCATCAGATGGCCTCCAAGTTCTCCCTCCTCGGAGAGAATTTCACACCCATTACTCAGGCTGGGACACCCTCGATTATCCGGGGCTACAGAAGTGGAGGGCATCATCTGCGCTACGCGGCGGAGCTCCGTGCCGTTCCATATGGACGTATATCCTCTTTGCTTACACTGTAAACTACCTGGGCACCAGCCAGCTCCGGTCAGAAGTCACAAAGTTGTTTCAGCTGAGTACACGGCGCTGGTGCCTCGTATCTCGGTCGGGTTTATCAGTCGAGGCTCAGCGCTAGGACGGCCATCTGGCCCCCGGTGAAGCGAGCTCCCAGCCGGCTTGTGCAAAGCACCGGCAGGATGAACGGCCACGCGTTTCACAGAATCTCAGCATGGTCGGGGTTGGAAGGGACCTCTGTGGGTCACCCAGTCCAACCCCCTGCCGAAGCTGGGTCACCTACAGCAGGCTGCACGGCACCACGTCCAGGCGGGTCTTGAGTATCTCCAGACAAGGAGACTCCACAGCCTCCCTGGGCAGCCTGGGAAAGGGCTCCGTCACCCTCAGAGGGAAGAAGTTCTTCCTCATGTTCAGACAGAACTTCCTCTGCTTCAGTTTGTGCC
>Ga0065711_1039015_pt1 | contig 18217 bp, 13 predicted proteins | sample Hoacrofraction12_FD_59098 | JGI IMG/M metagenome (GOLD analysis project Ga0065711, IMG submission 59098) | Hoatzin crop microbial communities from Cojedes, Venezuela - Epithelial fraction 12 v2 (version 2) | ecosystem: Host-associated > Birds > Digestive system > Esophagus > Crop | place... | reverse complement strand
CCGATTTTCAGTTATACTTGTCTTATTTTAACGTTCTTATGTAAAACATTCTGATTTCTTTGTTTGGTAAGAACATTTTCCATTTACAAATCTTTTTCATTTATGTATAAAATAGCCTCCGAGCCCTCTGCAGTGTTCAGTTTTCCAAATCACAGCAAAGCTGTTTTACAGTGAAATATTTTTTTCTTCATTCAAAAATCAAATACATAACCACCCAAAATCTGTTTAGACTGACCACCCCTGATCTTTTTTTTAATACAGCATTCAGTGACACAAACAAGAAACAGTTGTTTTGCGACCCTAAGCAGAGGGTTGGTCCTTGAGTAGGTACACTAGAGCAAGCCTGTACATTAACTGCATATCCTATGCAGTCTAAGGCAGTGGTCCTTGGTCTTGGGAGGCCATCGGGTCTTGTTCTGCATGAATAAGGCATATCAGTGTATTGGTGACATTTCTCTGTGGCAAAATCCAATGCCACATGAGCTATGGTTTGGGAGTCGGTGATCCTGCACTTGGTCGTTGTACTGAATAGGATTGTGTTTGGCTTTTGTATGGAAAGTAGAACTTCCCTTGATGGATTTGTTTTAAATCTGAAGTCTGCAGCTACTCTGGAGTCACCAAGAACCAGTAATGGTCATACTGTGCCCTTCTTGTCTTCACTTCTGCACTTAACACAGAGATGACCATGATCTGGAGAAGCTCCTCAGGAGCAAGCACGCTGGAGGAGTCCATCTTCCTATGTCACTAAACCCTTTAAAAAATGACCTGTATCTTACATCCCTGATGTGTAAATAGCTCAGTGGAGTTGCTTGGCCTGGGTTTGGTCTTGCAGTGCTGTACATCGGGAGTTGCAGCGTGGAAGTCAGTGGGTTTACACCAGAGGGAGCAGAATCGGGCTCCCCCATGCACACACATGTGGGTTAGGCAAGCAGGACTTGCCCTTTGTCAGGGGCTATGGGCTGCCTTCACTTTCCGGTTAATTCTCTGGGATAATTCACCCCATATAAATGGATCAATTGCCAGCATTATGTAACGTAAAGAAAGAGAGCTCACTACATCATTTTTTCATAATTATCTAAAAATAAAATGACTTTATAAAAGAGACAAGAGCTCTGAGTGTTTACAGAAATAAAAATAAATGAGTGTGTTTTTTAAATTAATATTTTTCAAATGTTCAGTTTGAATTAATTTGAGAAATATGAATATGTATTGGTAGTGTTAATTCTTTGGGGTTTTGAAAATTCTTACAACCACATAATTAAATGAGTGCCTTTAGAAATACTGATAAAACCCATTGCCATTCAAATATCCATACAAGACAACAGGGGCTGTAAGCTGTAGGCTTTAGAGATTAGTTTGGCCATGGGCCAGTATTTATCTCAACATTTCCATCTTAGAAGATAAAATTTAATCATTTTTATTTAAATATAAATCAAAATTAATGCAGGTTTTAAAAAAAGGAATGTATAACCTAATCACAATATCTTGATTTTTAGAGATGCTTGCCTCTATTGTCTCTATTCAAAGAAGCGATGCTGTCTTTATTGTGCTGCCCTTCCTTCAGATTTTTTTTTTTCTGCTACAACAGTGCAAAAGGAAGGGGCGGTTGACCCAAATACAGTCCTATCTCCTAATTTTGCCAAGATCAAAGGCATTTCCAGCGTTTTATGTGCTGCCTGTTGGTGAAGTCTAAAAACACTGTGTTTAGGCATTTCTCCACTTCCCGGATACAAACACAGCCAGCACAGAATTAGGCTTTTGCAGTGCTTCATTCTGTCCGTGCCTTCTCCATGCAGTAGTGCCCACTACCTGCACACCCTCGTGCGTGCCACGTGCCATAATCGAGATATTTTCCTGAGGTGCCCTAGCTCTGCCTCATCAACTGTCTCTGTGGTTTTGCTGTGCTTGTGCATGTGCAAAATGAGTAATTATAAAGTAGGGTTTTTTCTTACATGAAGAAGAGATATCAAATAGGCTGGTAGTTTTGAGAAAAATTTGGAAAAAATTCTACTGCTTGCTTTTGCCATGAGATGGTGGCCAACATGCTCAGAAGGCAGCAGGAACTGCTGGCTGATGTGGTTGTATTTATTGATGCCAGTTAGCTGGTTGAAGGCAAGTGCTCCTCTTAAATAATGGAATAGTAAAAGTTTGGACATTATTTGCAGCAGCCACCCATCTAGACGAAGCTTTCTCAACTGTACGTGTATGTTGTACCCATACAGGGCAGACAGTGCAGTTAGTTTGCTAGTTCTGTATCGCCATATTGCAGTTCTCCTTGTGTGACGCTGACTTTTGCAGTCCTGGTATTAGAAATGAACTCTCATGTCTGCTTTTTGTCTGCGTTGGATGATGGTACAGCTTTGTAAGGGAAATGTAACTTTTTTTTCGGTTCTGCTAGTGAGATGGTGTTCATTACAGTGTCGTTAAATCCATTCTAAGTAAAGCCTGGGAGTCTTCATCTCTCACTCCAAATTGCAAAGTGCAACAAGGGAGAACACTTCAAAATAGCGGAGGGTTGGGGAAACCTCTAGCCAGCTGGCTGGGGTTGTTCTGGTAACACTAATTCTGCTAATGAGCAGTGTGCAACTTAGATCAGCGGAGATGCTGCCTGAGGATCCCTAGGTGCTCTGTACCTTCGGATTGAACAACGGATCGCAAATAATTTTCTACACAGCAAGCTCCAACAGCAGCTTTTCATTTTAGGCTTTGATGTGAATATGTATACACGTAAAATATGTTAAATGGGTACTTAATAATATGTTAATTTTGCCTGTAATGGGAGAGCCCTCATGTTATCTTACAAAAGTCCAAAGCTGGTCTTGCAGTATCCTGCATCAGCTAGGGAGCACTGCTATAAACTTTCTTTAGGAGGAAGAAATAGAACTGTTCCTCTTTCTCAGCTCTATTTCTCATGTAAGGAAGGCAAACTGGAGCTGACCTTTAACACAGAAGCAAGTTCAGGGCTATCACTCAGCTTCATATTGGAATAACGTATTAATATCTTTAAAATGTGAACTGCTTGTTGTTTTTATAGTCAGAATTTTCTTCTGCAGGTGTCTGTTCACTTGTTTTTCTTCTCTGGGATAGTAATCAGGTCATCTCACGGAAAAAGACCAATTAATTAGAAAATTGTTAGGTTGCTTACTACTGGTAATCTATATATTATATGTATAACATATATATGCATATATATACATACACCCATGCTCTCAAGCACTGTTTACATATCTCAGCATCAGCTGCATAAATGACTGGAGTGTTTGCTGTGACAAATTGTAGCTCCCACCGTCTTCTGTTTCTTCAGCAAAAGCAGCCGAATTCAACGCGGAGCTGAAGGTGGATCTATTTCTTCAGCTTCAATGGATTTCCGTGCTTGTTTTGCAGCAGCTTTTGCATACTAGAAGGTAGTTGCTGAGCTCATGCTTCTTGACCTAAGGCTATGTTGGTATTAGTTGTTATAACCCTTTAGTGATTCAGACTAAGTGGGGCACTTCATTAGCTCCAGTTAAAGACAAAACAAAAATGTTTGTTTAAACTAGCAGATCTTAAGGCTGTATTTCTTTCGCACCATTTAGAAGATTTCCCACAAGCTTTCCCCTTGGGGTTGTCTTCAAAAACCAACATTTTTTCAGGTGCTCTACAAAGTGAGACCAGCTTCCCACAAACTCTTCCTCGCTCTTAACCCACGTAGTGTGTGCGTGCACACTATCTGAAACGGGAGTTACATGGCATTTTTCAGCCTTCCTGGGGGCTGCATCATACTGCACAAAGTATGTTTCGCCCACTGTCAGGTGACACCGATTTCCAGTTAAATATTGGTGTAAGTTAAAAGTCGGTACTTGGAACGACGCTCCGATGTACATCTTTTCACTGAATTTGGGATATCGTGTTCTCCCATTACTGAACAGAAAGTGTCCCTTGTGAAAACAGAGCGATAGCATGGGCAGGCTGCTGGAGTGTCTTTGGTGATGTTTATCCATGGCATCCCCATTTGAATTGTCCTTGTAGGTACCTCACCTTGGCACAGACATGTGATATATCCTGAATTACATACCAAGACTGGCTTTGTAGAAAAGTTGCTCTTTATAAACCATTTTAATGGCCAGATGGTGACTTATGGGGAGACCAGAGGACTGAGGATCTTATCACACAAGGGGAAATATTCTACAGAAAACTTGTAGCTGCCCTAGGACAGTGGCAGAGCAGTGAGCTGGTCGGTGGGAAACCAAGGAATTAATGAAACTTGGGGGCTGTTCCTTTTGTTTGAAGGTCTGAATGTTGCCAGCAGAACTCTGCCGAGGAGAGGGTCTGTATGTTTAGGGGCTGCCCAGAGGTATGAGGGTGCACAGCATTGTGTAACAAGCCAGAAACAAGGCTTGTGTAGTTGGATGGACATGCCTAATTCAGGGCATGTGGGGTAAAACTGGTGGTTTGTTTTGTTGTTGGGTTGTTTTTTTTTCCCACTGATAGACTGATTTCAGCAGCCTGAAGACCAAATTCAGAACTGAAGGCTCACATGCTTTTCTTGCAGGTCCAGAGAAAAATGACAACTTTATTGAAAACTATGCATTTGTCTTCAGGGTGAATGCTTCTGCCACCTGGCACAAGAGCCTTCCCATAGGGTAGGCTTCATGCTATGTTCTTTTTTGCCCACTAAGATTAATCTAGCTGCTTGTGTTTCAACATGTTGTAAAATGAGGTGCTCCATCAAGACAAGAAGTGGCGATTGTTTAAACAATTCCTGCAGCATCCTGCTGTTTGATTCTTATGTAACAGTGGTATGGGATTTTAGAAAAGCTTTGCCCATCAGGTTAACTGAAGAGCATTATTTAAAGGAGCAAATTAGAGTCTTAAAAAGCTATGGATGTGGAAAAATAGGGTTGTATTAAAATACAAGTCTTAAAAGTATATGAAAGATGACTGATTCTCCTGCATGTGATTTGCATCGAATGTAATGAAGTCACTGCATACTTCCCTGCCTATGACATGCCTCATGCGGAACTGGGGCTGCAGTTCAATGCCTGGTCCTGTTGGATGTGTGAATTGTAGCATTGTGTATATCATTGATTTTTCTGGATCTTGAGGCATTCTTCAACGGTGTCACTTCTTATGTAGTTGCCTGTCAGCAAAAAGATAACGTGTAGGCAATGGTTCCACACATTTTCCAGGATCAGTTGCTGCAGCTGGTAAAGCGTCAGTAGGGATGTTCACAGTAGCATCTTAGTTTTCCTTTACTCTTAGAAAACATTGCTGGTTCAAAGGAGCTGGTAGGGTGACAGAGAAGGTGCGAGCAGGATTTATATTTTAACCATTTTTTAATGACAGTTACTAAATTACTGTTTCTATAACCCATCAAACTGTGTGTGAAGTCTTTGTGTCTGCAAGTCTAAACGTGTATGTGTGTTTTGTGGAAGTGTTCCATGTCTAAGGATGTCTGAAATGATCAGTCAAGTCTGAAATGAAAAATAGTAAAACTGAGGTCTTCTTATTTGCCTGATGTTTCTGATCCTTTGGGAGACACACTGGGGTCACATCTAGAAGATTTTCCTCACAAGACTCAGATTTATTCCTTTTTTTTTTTTTTTCAAACAAACAAACACCTCCTTCCCCCAAAAAAACCAAACCAAAACAAAACAAAGTCTTATGTAATCACATGCCTCCAGGAACTGGGGCTTTAAATGAAACCTCAGATATCTCTGGATTTGTCCTAAGAACACAGCTGCCAGTAACACCAGGTGGTGTTGTAACAATCAACATTATTATCATAAAAAAAAAATATTGGCCAGAACATAGACAGAAATGTACTGAATGATAATAAAAAAATGAATAATAGTTTATATGCTTTTCAGCTGTTAAATAAGGCAAACAGATGTAGTAACACGTACTTGAGAGCATAGATGTACTTTAAATAGAGGAGTTAAAGCATGATTTCATCACGGACTAAAAGAAAGAGAGAGCGTAATAGGCTTATATCAAAAGGACAAATTTTAAGGAGGACCATAAGAGCTGCCCTGAGTTTTGTATTGGACCAAGTCCTGAGAGCTGCAGTAAGCTGGACTTGAGACCTGTTGCACCAAGGTAAGCAGTTTCATGAAACAAAGCTTCCCGAGATGCAGTTAAAGAAAAGATTTTGAGAAGTTGCCGAACTGTTAAAGGCATATATCATTGGAGTATTTGTGCAGGCAAGAAAGCAAATGATAACGAAAGGTGAAATGTTTAATGGCATTTTCATATGGCATCAAAACCTGTCAGGCAACCTGGTGAAAATGCAGCAAGCACAGCTTGGAAGTGGTGAAAAGGCTGAAATTTTGGTGTGAGGTATCGTAAGTGACATAGTGTCGTCAAATGGGAATGCATCAAAAAGCACCTGAATCCTTGTGTTAAGATGTAGGTACTACCCCTGTTTCAGTGGAAACATAAAGAAAAATTCAGTGAATGGATTTGCTGGAATCAAAAATAACTATTTCTACAGATATAAGTAAATACCTTCTTGCTTGTGTTAATATTATGTAGTTATTGATATTAGTAGCAGCTGTTATAGGGTCGTCTCAGAAACCTGGGTTCCCAAGTGGGAGTACTATCTGTGGCCCTTTACAGAGAAGGCTTTTGCCCAGGAGGGCAGCTGGATCAGAGTTCTCTTAGGTCCCTTCTGCATTTTCCTTGTCACGTGTTTCTCGCCCTCCCCTGACTTCTTGTTTTCATCCAGCTTTCTTCTTCCTCGGCCAGTCCCGTGATCCCTGAGGACGCAATGTGTTCCTCCGTCCTTCCTCCGTGTGCTCCTCTGAGATGGTGTCTGTCACCTGGCTTTGTTGTTTCTGGTTTGATGATTTTTTTTTCTGCCTGTGAAGATTCCTCTTTCTGGCCATGTTGCAAAGGCGGGATCTCACAAGTGCTCTTTCTGCATGGCTAGTGTTTGGCTGGAGTCTAGCTGGTGAGCTTACCAGCCTATTTTATTGCTTGCCTAGATTCTCCTGGCACTGGGAATGGCAAAGAGCAGCCTAAGGATAGGCTCCCAAGAGCCTGAAGCTTCAAACGATACTGCAGGACTACAAAGCTAGCTAGAATCCATGGTGTACGAAGTCTGGATAAGACCTTAAGCCACCCAGTGAAGCCTCAGAGTTGTGGCTGCTGGGTTTCCCTTTCCTTCCCAAAGCAGTGTGGTGCTATGTGTCCTTGGACCAGAAGCAAAAAGTTGTGATCTATGGACAAATAATTTGAAATTAGTGGGATAACTCAGAATAGGGTGGTAGCGTGCTTGAAATGAAAGCAACAGAATCTGTCCCTCACTGACATTAGCAGAAATGAAATTGCTGACAAAGGTGTCTTCAACCAGAGGCCCAGCTTCCGTCCCAGGTGTTTGCTCACCCAGATGTGCAGTATCTGTAGCAGTGAATTCCTCTACACCTACCCCCATGCAGAATTTTCAGAAAATACAGGAGACGTTAGAGTTTTACTAACAAGTTTTTATATATGTAGTTACATAGAAAAGCTACATATTTCCTATGCCAGTTATATATATATTTGTATGGGAAATGCTCCTATAAGTCTGAAAAGCTGTCTTCTACCTACAAGAGCAAACATATTTGAAGCTAATGCCAACAAATCACAGATGCTGCATTTCAGCTGTCATTATCCTTATTCCCTGGGAAGGGGTGAGTTCAGGCTGAAGCATCAGCCCTGATTTTCCACCCTGACTTTAAATTTCCGTACATTTTGAATTTTTCATACCTTTAGCATTACTTCAATGCGTTTCTTGTGTGTGGTTGAATACAAAGAGTAGGAGGTCACGAGAGGCATCACCTTGTTATATCCAGAGGTCAAAGCTAAGAGAGTGTCAGTTTCCATTTTAGGCTTTTGTGGCATAGTTGACATTATATATACTCTTAGGTATGCAATGCAAATCACATTCCTGCAAGCTAATTATAGGATAAATGTAGCCACTTAACTAGGCAGCAGGCATGTCATCTCAGCATGGAGCTATCGTATGATGTACATTTGCTGTCTACTGTATAATTAACAGGATAAAAATATTACTGCCAGATACCATAAAAAAAATTAACACTATCTTAATTGTCTTTTCAGCTCAGGTATAGCCTATTACCATTTCAAAAAAGACCTTCTCTAATACACTAGAATTTTAAACTTCATTTGCTGAAGATGCTATTAATCCCTTTTCACACTTTGATCTGCCATTGTGATACCTTTGGACTTTGACTTTTCTGTTTTGCTTTTGAACTGTCCTTAAAAACTATTACTGAGATTTAGTGGCTTAAATTTTGAGGTTGCTTAGGACTCCGTGTTTGATTTTTAGAAACTTAGTGACAGTGCATTTGGGTTTTACCGTAACAGAGATGTATGCAGCGTGTAATAAGCTTTTGTACAGGGTGCCTTGTTTCCAAGCTTTGGACATCGTTCTTGTTTAATCCAAATTTTGTGAGTTTCTAATCTCTCATTTTTAATGTGCATCCCATAACATTCACTGCTGTCTTTTACATGGCTATAAATGAGTGGAGTTTTTGCAAGTTTCATCCTAATTCTAACTAGAGTATACTTTCATCAATATTTGTGTAATGTTTTGACAAAAAGTGTCAGATTCCTCCCCTCCTTGTCAAATTGCTGTAATCTGAATGCAATGTGCCTGCTGGTGTTATCTGCAGTTTGTAGCTCTCTCTTTGTAAAATGCTGTTGGGAATCTGTAGAATCCGAATGCTGCTTTTGCCACTTGGAATCTTGGAATGGATTGTATAATGGTTCACATTCAGAAAGTATTAGGAATGTGTGTTTATTTGCAGATCTTTGTGGCAGTAATTAAAGCTGAAAACTTTCATGAGTTTAATTAATTGCTCCTGAATTATTTGCTATAGCAATCTGCAAATTGCTCCTGGTCCTAGAAAATACACTTGTGTTACAGACCGGTAAGACCCAGTAACTGGAGAAAGGATGGAGATAAATGTGGCACCATTAAATCTGGCAAAGCTTTTGCTGTTGTTTCTGTTGCAGTAGGTCTGTAGGAATCTTAGGTAGTTCTTGCATATTTACTTAAATGTTGACATCAGTAATGACACACATGGCTAACAGATTTTCCACATATTTTCCTCCCCGGATGACATCTTCCTACTCATCAGGACTCAAAGTCTGATTGTGGAGGCTGTTGATTGATTGCTTAGAGCACATGAGGTTTGGGGAAAACACAAGAATGACAGTTCATATAAATATCCTAATATGACACTTTTTCTAGGTTTACCCTAACTTTTCTTTTTCTCTGACCTAGAAATGATTTTTCTAGGTGTACAAAAACCCACAGATACTTTAGAAACACAGCTGACTCACTCAGACATCTTGTTAGCATTTTATACTTAATTGCTTCTTTCTCTGCTTACCCAGGGGGGGAATTGTACATGCCAAGATGGAGCTCTACTAGATCCAATAGGAAAAAAAAAAAAAAAAACCCAAAAGGAAATAATGACTAGTCTTCCAAGTCGTTCTTAGTGGTCCAGGAGATGCGGGAGAGTGCTTTTTCCTGGCAGTGAAACCCCAAAATGTGTAACTGGCTCATCCAGTGTCTCTTAAATTTTCAGATTAGGGATGGTATTTTTATTACACTCCATCTTTCTACACAAAGAGCCCATTTTAAGCGCTGTATAAGCTACTTGTGGAAAAAGTAGCTACTATCTGTAGAAGTCGCTTAAAAAGAATATTGTTACCCCTGAAAGTGTTGCTGCTTTGTGAGAGCCTCTGGAAAAAGGAAGATAGCTTTTAAGACAGCTTCTTTTCTCTGTGAAGACCAAATGGCAGCCTGATATTATATGTACGGATACAGCTTTAATAGCAAATTGCCGAGAGGGTTCTTCAGAAAAGAAGAGACCTCCAAGAAGATGTTTGCATATTTACATATAAATCCACAGAGGGATATATGAATATGCCATACTGATACCTGTCTTGCTAAAGCTATAGAAGGGAGCAATAGTATTTTTTTTTTCATGCCGAGTTACTCACATGCAGAAGTGATTAGCAAATTTACAGATATCTGGAAGCTCAAAATGATCACGTTTTAAAGGATTTTTTTTTTTCCAGGACCAAAGGAAAGTGCCAGTCTCCTAAAAATGTAGCTATTTTCCACAAAGGAGTATATGCTGCCATTTCTTCCCTGTATTCAAGACAGAAAGCAAGTGATTTCCCTTTATCAACAGTTTTGAAACATAAAACAAATTTGTAATTTTAACATTTTTATGTGCATGTCCTAAAAAAAAAAAATCAGGCGGTTATATTTCCTTACATAGCTCTTTCAACAGTCTTGCCTACGAAATTTTCTGTTGATTTTGGTGATAATGCCAAAACTAATCTCTGAAGACAAAATTAAATAATTCTGTACCTGACCAACTGACTACTTGGACTAAAATCAACCTGAAAACCCCAGCAGTCTGAACAGCGTTTCTCCAGACCATCTACAGTCACACTGTCTCTCAAGTTTTGTGCTGCCAAATTGAAGGATTTGGTTCCCAACATTTCCAGGGCTCTCAGACCAGGGCTGTCACGACATTCCCTCACTTCAGGCGCATTCTTCCTCTTTCATTTTACTGAATTCATTAAAGGGTTTTTAAAGGACAGAGCAACGTTAATCCTAATAGCCTTAGGTTTGAGACTCCATGCTGTTGGCTGATAAACCAGCCTGTCTCCTTCCACACCCGGAACATTTACTCACTTTACTGGCTTTGTCTTCCACAACATCCTGAGTGATTTATCCTTTTAATCTCTCTGAATCAGTTATAGCTACTATTCTTCTAACTAAGGCTAAGTGTTGGAAAATTCTTTTTGAATTGGTGCAGTTCTAGAAGGGTTTTGCCGATCAGTTGTGTGATATCTTGTTCTCAGGATTAAAAATGACCTTGCCTGAAGCATGTTAGAAGATTAAATGGCGGTGATCGGTGCTCCAGGGAGCTAACAGTGGTGTCCAGCTCCCTCATTCAACAGTTCTGAGGAGAGTTCCTCAGTTTAACCCCAGGGTCTGCAAAACAATCCTTTTGTTGACTGGGCTTGCATGAGCGGGGAGGTAGAAAGTAGCGGTAGTCTCCTGAGCTCTATTCGTTTCCAGCAGCAGATGCCCCTCACTGGGGTTTGTGCAGATGTTTTTGATGACATGGTCTCTGCTTGACTCTGCCTCGGCAAGATTCACCCAAAGTCCCTGGGGAGTCGGGATTAATGTGCTTGGGTTCTGTCTCCCACAGGCTTGTACTGACATCTGAATGTGTTTTGTTAATTCATAGAAAACGTTCCTGTTTTACAGGTACAAGTTCCCTTGACGTAGCTTCTAGCTGTTCTCAAACCACTGGTTAGAGGAGCCTATAAACTGAAGAAAATTACGTGTAGCTGTTTGATACTTCTGTCCAGAGGCGTACTTACTCTTGATACCCCAGAACTTTTACGGACACGGATGTTCATTGTTCTGGACACCAGGGATGCCCAGATATTAGCGTAGAGATTCCTTTGTTGTTCACATTTGGTTGAACTTTCTATGCCTTGTGCAGAACTATATGGTGAAATAATTATGCAGAAGTTAAGTGTACCTTCTTTCAGGAGATCTGTAGTCCATTTAGTCAGCTCTTTTTACTGCTTGGTCCTGTAATCCAACCTTGTCTCTGTGTTGTAAAATATCGGTCTTGCTTTAATTGTAATAATTTGAATACCAATATTATTGTGATAATAAACGTGTCCTAGGTACCCCTTCAGTTAATTTTACAGAGTCTGCAGTGGTCATTTACGTTATAAAATGTATCCTATATATCTTTGTAAAGGAAGCTAGATAGGCTTAATCCAGCTCTGGTGACCCCAAGAGAAGTGACAAGCTCTGCTTTATTAGTCATGACTAGGAGCATGGTGCTCTCTTATCATGACTTCTTGCTGTGTGTACAATGAAGATTTACAGAAATATATGATCTGTTAATCCTCTATGTTTAAAGGAAGAGTACAGGGATTACATGGTCATTCTCTTACTGTCATGACCGGGTATCGTGGTGGGGGTTATGAGAGTTGATTTTTGGAACATCTTTGGAAACAATGGAAGCTGTTTTAATAGCACCTTTGCTGTGAGTGAAGCTGTCATCGCTCAGTGATTGCTGCTCTCTTATGGCTATTTTCCAGGCAGCCTGGTCTGCCTGTGGATAAGATTGCTCAGCTCTTCTTGATTTTGAGGAGGGCTGCGCGCTTGAAACTGAGATCAAAAATAGTAAGAAAATGGTAACAGGGAGATGGTGGTTTAAGAACAGAGAATTTTGACTCTTTCGATATACCAAAAGAAGAGAAATTAGCTCCTGCATTGTTATTTTCTCCAAAATGTTTTGTTGCTTTTGCTGTATTGATTCATAGCTCCCTTCTTCCTCAGATGTTTTCTGAGATACCTGTATAATGAGGAAAAGACATCTTTGGTATCTGTCGTTCTAAATGCTCACCACTAAATAAACACATAAGATTCTTCGTAGTTTAAGAAGAATGAAGGTAATGGCTGCCAATTTAAAGCTTATTGGAATCAGATAAGGCTTTTTGTTTTAGTCTTATTTGGGCAACCTCAGTGCTTTGATGTCAACTGTACAAGAACCGATAGCCATGCCTGAAACCACATTTCATCACAACCATTTCCTTCTGGATGGAGTTCACATTGCAGTTCTAATTTCTTTTAGCCAGAGAACTGCAAACCACTCTGTGAATAGGTATTGATTCTAAATCGTTGGACTTTGTATCTCTCGGCAGGCCTTTGAAGCATAATTCAGAGTAGAAAGGAAACATACTGGTACCAAATGTTACTCATCTCTTTTAGGAATATTAATATGGTTAATCCACGGGGAGGACAGAGGACATGGAAACATGCAGCTGGAGACTGAAGGAAGAGAAGCCCTAATAAACAGGAAAATAAGTAATTTTTTTACTATTTATTTACCAATTTTCTTTTACATCTCAAGATATATAGAGGTGGGGAGAAGGCTGTGGCATCTTCATTAGAATTGTTAATTAGGTAACATAGCTCAATCTTTATTACAGAATAAGGAGAGAGATCAGATAGGCTGCTGATCTGTGGCCTGCTGAGGTCTATGGATCCATTCCCATTACGGTGTTGCTGGTTAAAGGTGTTACGCATTGGGATCTACTTTGCTTCTCGCTTACGATAGTAGTATGACAAAGCATGAGTTGCTTGGTTTTCCCCAGCCTAAAAAGGGATCTGTGCAAGAAGTATGTGCTTTTAATTGCATGCAACAACTATATAGAATAGTTCCCAGCATAGAAAGCTACATCATATGATATCACTAAACACGATTTTGAGTAGACAGAGAAGTGGACGCCATTGGCTTGGTTTAATCTCAAACATTGCATTTTTTCTCACTTCACAAAGTATATAATTGAAGTGAATGCTCAGCCCCAATTTAACTGAAGTCTTACAAGAGAATCAGTAACAAGTTGAAGAAAGTTGTTTAGTTAGTGAAAGCTGTTTCTTTAAAAATAGTATTATTGTTAAAAAAAATGCAGCAAACTGGTTGCAGTAGTATTTTTGCAAAATACCAAGGCCAGTTGGGGTACGTGGAAGGGGAGCTGATTTCCTCTGGCAGAAAGATATTTTGGGTTTTGTTCAGATACATGACATAATTGCCATTTATGTTTTGATTTGTTGTTGCTTCCTAGATATTCACTCTGGAGTAGTTCTGATTTACTCCCTTATAAATGTTAGAAGAGTGGGTAATTAAATGTTATTTTGTGACCTTTATGTGCCTTAAGGAAAGAGACATGATTGTTTTCTCTCACATCACTTTTGGGCCTTTGTAACCATCTAACTCAAATAATATTCTGCAGCTTAGTGCACTAGATTAATGCCTGCTCCGTTAAATGAAAGATATAGCTAAAGAGGCACCGTGAAACCTGTTCCTCAAACTAGTGCTGTTTCAGGTATAAATTGTGTCCATTTCAATACAGATCTCTCTTTCACATTTTGTTCATTGTTGTCAATAACAACATGAAAGTGCTTATGTATCCAATGAACTCTTTCTGTCCTCTTCAGTACTGATTTTGAACTAGAATCTGTTTATAAATTCATGGTTTATTACTGTAATTTTTAAGAAGTTACTTGGTCCTTCAGAGTTGAATTCTCAAAATGCAAATTCTTCACCTACGCAATCTAGCAAGGAATGGTGGTAGATTTTCCTCTTGACAGATGAGCATAAGAAACCCCCTTTGTTTTTGTTGTATCAAGGAAGCTTATTCTCAAATTCTCCTTGTTGCGCTTTGGGAAACAGCTGTCAAAAATTAACTTCAGCTGATTGTAGCAACTCTAAATCACAGAAACTGAATGCATGTTTTCCATATATTGCTAAAACATTTCTCATTGCATAACAAAGATAAATCCGTGCAAAAAATACATAATGCATGTCCTTCCCATATAGAAGGTGACAAGCTTTCACTGAGACAATCTTGTCTTGGGTGAATTACACATTTTTAATTATACACCATAGGCTTCAAATACTAACATCAATTTATTTGTAGGAAGGGCATGATTATTATATGTACAGAAGTTAATTTACAGACTTTGTTCTTTCTGTGTATTTTTTTGCACAAGGTGTCGCACAGTGTGCTGAGCTTTAACTTAGCATCTGCCTAGATGTATCTTTTTCTGGGGTTGTGTATGTTTGTAAGTAAAGTGAACGGGGTTGTGAAACAGTTGGAGCTGTGGAAGCCAAGTACATGCTGTACATGTTTCAGAGGGTTTGTACTTGTCCCATGGACTGTGAATGCCTGTTGGGCTGGAGTGCCTCAGGTGTGGTCCTGCAAGGCTTCTTCCAATCCAGTTTCATCCAAAAGAGGTCCAGCTCGTGCCCTCTAATGCAGTTCCATGATGTGATCCAGCACACAGATTGGAGAGCTGCTTCTAAAGCATATTAATGATTTGAGCTAAACCACTGCTTTGTTTGTGTCCATAGAGTATGTGCATACAAGTTTCTGAGAGTATTCAAACCATGGCGTGTTGCTGGTGACAGTTTTGAAAAAAAGAAATGTGGCATTTCTGTGTGTGTGAAGAAGCCTGTGACATCGTCTGCAGGTGGGACAGAGCATAAATGGTAGGATATTGGCAGAGCCTGCTGAGAACAATTTCCTGCCGTTTCACTTAAGCGCTGCACTCTTCTTTCAGTGACATCCCTCCCCTGCTCGCCTCCTACGTCACCTCAGCTTCAGTATCAGCTGTTTGCCAGAAAATGCTTACAACGGGTGACTTCAGGGTTAATGGCCTTCAGAAGGCAAACATCACAATAGCCATGGAGCTAAGGCTGTTAAATGTAATAAAACAGATATGTGAAGTCCTCAGCTAATTTATGCTAATATCTGTCCATTACCCATAGTGGAGCTGTAAGGATTTACTTGAGCTGGAGACTTGGCTCACACATCCAAAGCTGTTCTTGAATAATTTGGCACTAATAACCAGGGTTTATATATTTATTTTCATACGCATGAGATTGACTTTTAACTCAAATGCTTGTGCAACGCGAGCCGCCTGTGCACTGTTGTGCACAATGACTGTGTTTATTGCTGTGTGCAGTTCTCTGCTGCCCCAATTACAATTGCACTGAGCTTGAGGTGTGAAACTGGGGTTCAGATCCCCTTGCAGCTCGTGTGGTTGAGAGATGGACGGATGGGAACTGTGGTTCAAACTCTGCTTTTTTATTGTCATGAGATAAGACACTTGCCCAAAATGACTTTCAGAAACTTGTTCTTATACGTTGGGACTAAGGCATGGTATTTTTTCTGCTTAAAGTGTTCTTTAATTAGTCTACAGGTACTTTTGTCTTTTTTTTTAATCCCAAATGAGAGGATAGGGACATGAAGAAGTTTATCCATTAGACTTCTACTGCTTACTGTTTTGCTGGAAAAATTATATTCCATTAATGACTACAGAATTTGGGTGAGCCTGTCCTTAAACAAGTTATGTGTGTGTTGAGCGTTGAATAATTGAAAAGTTTTTCCTAAGCAGCTTTGCTGAGTGATTTCTGGTTTGTCAGTGTGGTGATTTCATGTTAGTGAGAGAAATGGGGTAAAATTTATATCTGAGGGTGATGAAGAAAGCTGGGGCAGATTTCAAGTTTGTCAATGAAGGAGATGTTTTGTACAGTTCAGCACAGGACAACTTGATCTTTAAAGTTCACACCTTAAATTATTCCAGGATAGAGTACTAATAGGAATTAATGCAATATTTAGATTTCAAGTATTTGCAGCATAGGCATTTGCAATCAAAATGCAAACTTAAACCTTGGTAAATCTCTCATCTCACCTCTGTGGTGTAATCAAGACTTTAGTTTTCAAATTGTTGACTTTTTAGGTAAATACACATGTTCATTATTATTTTTCTTCTCTTCCTGAAATCCTGAATACTGAGACTGTGGGTTTTGAGTTTCTTTTCCACATTTCACACTCTTCCTCTTTATTCCCATTAATGACCAGAAACATAATCACTTTTAACACATTATATTAATTGAAATAATGCTTAAGTAATGGACTGGATAAAGATACCTTGACTTGGTCCAAGAGTTTGGCAAATAAGCCCCATTACCAGCCACCCAAAATGACTTCTTTACACTTGTGCCAATTTACAGCATGTAAAATGTCATTAAATGAAACCATTTAAAGTGATACTCCACATCAGAGTACTATGTTATGGCACATCAGAACTGAAAAAACATCGGGACCCAAAAGCGTGTTTCATTTGAGTTGCCTTTACATGGGTCATTTGCAGACACCTGTATGTATTCCCATCTTTTGCCACTCGGAATTAGGGGCCTTAGGTGAAATGGAGAGAAGACGCATTTACCTTTAGTTTTCAAGTTCAGTCTCGAAATTGCAGGCAAAGGTGACATGGATGTTCAGCTGCCAGAGATCCATAGTATGTCCCTTCTGCTTGGTGTTCTCTAGTCTCTTTCTTTTGCTGCTGTGGAAATGTGTTAGTGTAATGGAGGCGTCTGTTACCGGTAGCTGTTAATTTTTAAATTTTCTGCAGTTATTTTCAGGGATTTTTTTAGAAGAATGTCTAAAGGATTAACATTTCTTCGCAGCTGCCAGTATTTCTTAAATTGTTTCTCTTTCTGTTTGTCATATTTTCGCAGGGACTTGCTTGGGTCTTGAGGTAGAATAGATTCAGATTAGCGGTGGATTTGTCCTAATAAAATGTGCAGAAACATAATTTGTGACAGTTTCTGTCTTAAAAATTTATCAGCCCCATTAACTGCTTATGCTCACTGACACAACCATCTCAAGCAGTTAGAGACAATGGGGTTGTTGATGAGGTTTGAAGGACTTTGGGTTACTACATTTACCTTACCTTGTCATCATCTAACCTTTCTGATGTTTGAAGGCTGTTCTGAGCACGGAATAAGTTGAAATGCCTGAGAGTCCAGCCTCAGCAATGGCTTTAAGTTAATCCACTGCCATGGATCTGGCATCTGTCTGACCTTACAGCAGTGCATAACATTCCTGCCCATCTTTCAACAGCTTGGTATAGAAGGATATAAATTTTGATACTGCTGCTACTGAAATGTAAGAAATCCTTAAAGATCTTGTGGCCACATTCCCTTTTCTAGGGAGATGCTTGTGCCCTTGATGTATGCCCTTTGGATGTATTCTGCTTTTTTTCTTTTTCTTTCTTTCTTCTCACTTACTATGTGTTTGTGATACACAGGGAAGATGCTTCAAGGGTAACTGTTACAGAATCACAGAATCACAGAATAGTAGGGGTTGGAAGGGACCTCTGTGGGTCATCTAGTCCAACCCTCCTGCTGAAGCAGGGTCACCTACAGCAAGCTACACAGGACCTTGTCCAGGCGGGTCTTGAATATCTCCAGAGAAGGAGACTCCACAACCTCCCCGGGCAGCCTGGTCCAGTGCTCCATCACCCTCAGAGGGAAGAAGTTCTTCCTCATGTTCACACGGAACTTCCTGTGCCTCAGTCTGTGCCAATTGCCCCTTGTCCTGTCACTGGGCACCACTGAAAAGAGCTTGGCCCCATCCTCCTGACACCCACCCTGCAGATATTTATAAGCATTTATTAAGTCCCCTCTCAGCCTTCTCTTCTTCAGGCTGAACAAGCCCAGTTCCCTCAACCTCTCCTCGTAGGGGAGATGCTCCAGTCCCCTCATCATCCTCGTAGCCCTCCGCTGGACTCTCTCAAGTAGCTCTTCATCTTTCTTGAACTGGG
>Ga0065711_1039014_pt1 | contig 18217 bp, 12 predicted proteins | sample Hoacrofraction12_FD_59098 | JGI IMG/M metagenome (GOLD analysis project Ga0065711, IMG submission 59098) | Hoatzin crop microbial communities from Cojedes, Venezuela - Epithelial fraction 12 v2 (version 2) | ecosystem: Host-associated > Birds > Digestive system > Esophagus > Crop | place... | reverse complement strand
CTCCCCGCCGAGCCCGGCCCGGGGCGAGGGGACGGTCCCTGCCATGGAGCCACCAGCCGCTGGGTGCCACTGTCGCCCTGCCGAACCGCGCCGGGGGAGGGGGGGAGCGGCCGCGGCGTGGGCCGGGGCTGCGGGACCCCCGTCCCGCCCGCCTGCCCCGCAGGGCCGAAGCCCTGTCCGGGTTAGGCAGATGAAAAGCTGGAGACCCTTGCACCAGGCTTTTACAGCAGCGTTTCGGTGCTTTGCTCCCATCGGGTTCAATGAGAGTTTGACACTCAAACGCCTTTGTGGATCTGAGCCTTAGAATACGCCTAAAAACAGGCGAAGGAGCAAGAGAAGCAGGCTGACATAGGTTTTGAAGCGCTTCATTTGGCAGCATCATTTTACAGCATATTTTCATAAAGCGGGTTCGTTTTGTGCCTCTGATAACACCAGCTGGTGCATTTTTTCGTGTTTTGTATCAAATGGAGTGAACTTTTAGGTGGAAAACACTGACTTGTGTAGCATCAGGATAATACTCGAAGTCACCACCTTTTCGCTTTACTTGTGGATGTTTATTTTTAAGCTGGCAAAGAGCAGATGGGCAGCTATCAACAAACACAAGCTGGTGGCAAGAGCAGCTGGACAATGCAGTAGCTCATCTCTATTAAAAGCGTATAACTGGGACTTCGACATCAGAATTCACTCAGAAACGGGACGCAAGTTCTAACTGCAAACTTCCAACAAATCTTCCTGTGTTCGTCACCGGTAAAGTTCAGCAACCGGCTGTAGTCACGGACATTTCAGTCTATTTAGAATATTTACACTGACAGTCTCCAAAGAAAAGATGAAACAGGACATAGGAACAACTCGGTAAGTACAGATTTCAGATGTAATGTCTACTGAAAAATTAAGTACCTACCTATCTGTTTGACCCCAGGCCCATTAATCCCAGAGTGAAAGCTCTGACAGCTGTCTCTTGGTGTGGGCTGTTGGAGAGATCTTTCTTCTTGGTCCACAAGGTCCCCCCACAAAGGAAGCCCCTGTGTAACTTTTATATCCACTGGAGACTGACAGACCTAGATCTCCACTGACTTCTGGCCGTTAAGCTCTGAGATACCTTTCTGTGTGGCTGCTGACTACGCTCAGTCAGAGGAATTCCTCCTGGAAACGTGTATATTGAGGGAAGGTGGATGGTATGGGATTTTATATGCTGGAGGATTAACCTTTACTCAGCCCGTATGCTGGGGAGGAGGATTTAAGTGATGTGCTGGAAAATGGCCCCTGAAGATACTAATCTTTTTCCCTTCTTTCTTATTACTCTTTAAGCCTTCTTCAGGAAATTGCTTGTGGTTTAAAGGTGAGATCTCTGATCTACCAGCAAATACATCTCCCAGGGGCCAGAATCTGCATTTCCCACACAAAAACCATTTTAGCTATCTCAGGTGTCTGTCAAAGCACCAGCGTGTAAACCAGGGCAAAGAAGAGATGCAGAGAATGGAGAAACGTGCCCCTGGAGCCATGGCAGAGGCAAGAGCCCATCTCCAGGACTCAGCAGGGAGCTCTGAAAACTGGTATACAGCACTAGCGAAACAACTCAAAAGGCCAAAGAAGCAACGATTTACCTGAACGGAAAAAATTGTTGAAGGTCAGGTATGCCTTTTCTTGAGCAAATCTATGTTATTGTTTGGGTGGGTTTGATTTCTGAAGGCTGGATTTCCCAAGTTGTCCAAATACAGCCTGAGTGGGAGTTTGGCCGTTTATCACCCTGGGAATATAAATCAGACCATGGACTACCCCCAGACTGCTTGTTCTTGTAGGGTGATCATGAAAGTGAAACAGGTTCACATGCTTCAAAACTGAGCAGCCAGTACTTAGCACAGCAGGCCAAAAAGCATTTATTATCCCAAATCCTGCAATGAGCTGTAAAGATTTCAGTGGTATCCAAAACATATCATTAGGCCTTCTCTTGATTTTTGGTAATTAAAATCTTCCCAAATATATCTGAGCATTTTCATTACTTTGTAAATTTTCCCCAAATAGTTTAGACAAATTATTTTCAGCAGATGGCTTGTTATGAATAGCTTGTGAATTTTTTCACTTTGACATCTGCACTGTGTTTACTGGGTGGTTTAATCAGTTCCTGGGCTGAATGGCTGAAATGTTTGCAGGGAGAAAAAAAGTGAACACAGGATACTAAAGAAGAAACAGTGCATTTCAAGGACAAACATGTTCAGCTGACTGTATTCACAAACACTTTCAGAGATATGCAGCGATCGCTGACTACCCTGTGGATGCTGGATGCCGTGATGTATGTATGCCCGTAAATCAAACTCATCTCGCTCAGTCGAAAGCGTCATTGTGAACCTCTTCTTGTTTTTTAACTGCCATGTTATGTAGTCAGAACTCATTAGCGGAATTTTTGCTCCTACGAGTTATATTTTAACCACGTGCCCAATCCTGACTGTCTCAACACTGATGTGGAGGTATTGTTAAGCAGAGCTGTATGTCCAAACTGGCTACTTTTATCTCCATGCTTTGTCTTTCTCAAAATAACATCGGAAGATAAGGTACACTCTTTCTTTGATCACTAATCTCCGACTCTTCAGTGGTGACCACAAAGGATAAGTATGCATTGAACAGGAGTCCTGACGGTCAGCACATGATTACAGTTTCAAGGAATGGGAAAATAAAAACAGAAAGCAAAAACCCCAAACGTGTGGGGAGGCTGGAAAGAAGGGAAAAAGGGCCGGTATAAAAAACTTCAAATATAGTCAACAGAGCAAAATCACGAAACAAACATATGCATTTGCTGATGAGAATTAGCATATTCTTGCTCCTACCTCAAGATAGTTTAATTAATAAGAAAATCGCAGTAATAGGGAGCAAAGCACCGACACAAGGATTGTCTCTGTGGTATGTTCATACGGTGCATGGTACAAAGGGGTCGTGGCTCCTAGCACTGCCATCATGCAAATATTAAATCAAAATAACGTTGGGGGGAGCGGCAGGAGGTTGTGCGACCGGAGCACCAGTGGCAAAGCCATCTGCAGCGGCGCAGGCTGCAACAGACTCCAGGCTCCCACTGTGCCTTTTCTCACGTCAGATGCTGCTGCGCCCACCGCCTCGGCTCACCCCCAAGTCCCCAGCATGTCTGGCAAGCCATGGTCGGCCTCAGGTTTCTTGAAAGGCTTGTGATTTTTTGCGCTGGGTTGCCATCCAAATGGTAAGTAATAAACACTTTAATAATTCATAACCAGTCAGTAATATCTTAAATAATTCAACAAACAGTTTGTCATCTTTCCTTGTGATAGAAGATGCTGGCTGAAGAGCGGCTGAGAAGGGTCTCGTGCCCACCCCACCCCTCCCCAGGAGCGGGTTTTGCCCCAGCCTGGGTTCAGCCAGGCGGATGCAGCCTGCGGGGGAGCGGTGGGAGCCCACCCCGACCTCGGTGGGTGCGAGCGCAGACCTGCTGGGCAGAGGAATGGGGGGACCACCTTCAGCGACTTTCTCCTGTAAATTTTCTTTATGCTTGGAGACATGTTTCTGGAGCCGTTCTCCTACCCACTGCCCTCGGTGAAGGGACACTGAATTCCTGCCTCCCTTGCCCCTGCTTTCCAGAGCAGCGCAGACCCTGGAAGCTGCAGCTCCTGCTTTGTCACCCAAGCTGCTAAAGGATCGCAGCGGGTCTACGGCAAGCTGGCGTGTCAAATGGCCCTTCATTCCCATGTGGTTTCAGCAGCAAGTCCCAACAAGATGGATGTTATCTTCCAAATGTATGGAGAAGAGCTTGGAGCAATGCTTAGTTCAGAGGACCACCTCAGAAGATAAAACCCCATGCGAAACAAGGGACTGGACACTCTTGAGTCAAAACCAGTAGTTTTACCTGGTTAGACCGTAGCATTTATCTGCAACATAACCCCAGCACCACACTAAACACGAACAGCATCACTGAAGGCAGCCAAGCTCTCCAGGTGCTCAAAATCATACGAGTGCTTAAGATTGCAATTGAGCGAAGCACATAAGGAACACAAGTGCTGTCAGCTTAGGCGTAAGGAATATGTAATGAGTCATAGAGAAGCACTCTATTTATTATGTTTTAAAAGAAGTTTATGCTCTTATTTCCAAGTAGTTCCAATCCTGCTGATGGATATGATCCCTTACACACAGGCTTTTTTAGGAGATGTTGCATTGGCTCCGGTGAACCTAAGCTGGCAGAAAATGTGGTTCCCTGCAACTTAGCTGTTCCCCAAAAGGCTCTTTAGCTAAGGCATTTGCCATATCTAAATATGTGTTTTCATTTAAGAGATGTATTTTCATTAATAGCAACCACTCCACTACTAAAAGTGTTTAAGAGACCGCAGCCTTGCTGCGATCACTGGGCTAGAGCAAACAAGCAGACAGCCCACTGGAGCACTGGTGAGAACTGAGAAGGATGGCAAGGGGAGCAGGACAGAGCATCAAAGAGCTGCACTGCCCTAGAGCCACACCAGAAGGAAGTACGGCCTGTTCCTGCCACCACAACGTCCACGCTGTGCTATGAGAGCAGGAGCTCGGGCGTTTTGCAGGGCTTGCTCCCAGCAAATGGTCCAGCCCAGAAAAGCAGGGGAAACTCAAGCAGTGTCATTCTTACCCTGATAACACATCTGTGGTTAATTGGCATGGCACAGCATTTTCAAAAGCACCAAAGTGGGGCTTAGCAGCTTTACCTGTCCCCAAACAGGTATAAACTTCTATGCATTAAATCACTTTGAAAATTCCCTCTGAGCTTAAAAGTCACTTTGGCGACCCATGAGAGGGACCTGCTGTTTCTGGGCCTTTTTAATGGCAGCCCCTGGAGAAGGGAGAGCAGCGGCAGACAAGCCTTCCCTTGCATGGGGAGGGTGCTGGTCCACAACCTGCGGGAAGTTCCCTCGCACGGAGATGCTTTAGCTGAGACCCAGCACAGCCCTAGCCCAGCGGGGAACAGCTATGGCAGGCAGCTATGCTGAAGAAGTCCTGGAGATTTCTTTCAACTAAAGGACTTGGACTTTATCCTGTAATGCCTTTTCTGTCATGAGTGACACCTAAATTATCCCACATAGCAGCTAGTATGTGTGTAGGTGCTGGCTCGGTGCCGCCGTTTGCCAACAAAGACAGCTTCTTTGGAAATTTCTAAATGATCTTATATGTGCTTGCTCACAGGTCTGCTCACCCACAAACACCAACGCAACACTAATTAACTCCTCGGAAGTGCTCTCCTAGCCCTTGGTTCCTGCTGTCTCTCTGCTGATGCTTCTTCTTTGATAGATTTTATTGTGCTCAGGAAAATGCCAACATCGCAAGTGCTGCATGACGGCAGGGCTGTCCCAAGGGTCACTCCCATATGGTGGCTGCAACAGTTTTTCACTTCTTCTTGAAGCATTCCTTCCCCTGCCTTACAGGTTTTTCCCCTCAAAAACCCCAGAACCTTTTTTGAAAAGATACAAGCTGACACAGTTCGTTGACGTCAGGAAAACCATCAGTTACTGTATGGGCAGAAATCAGCCTTCTGGGAGATGCGATACATTATTCATCATCTTCCGAAGATCATCTAAAGGTCAGGCTATTTTGGCCTCAAGGTGGATAAGATATGCATCCAGCCTTACGGGCTGGCTACGGTTCCTATAGCTGGAAGGCTGAGGTGCCTGAGGTATTACGCAAGGTGCTTGCATCAGAAACCTGAAAAGCAGAGATGGCTTCATAGCTTTGCAGATCACCGTTGCCGGGATCAGATAGCTATTTATGGGTTTTTGGAGACACCCTTGGTCTGCCATGTCGGGAGAGAATCAGCACTTCAGGCTTTGTGAAAAGGTAGTGCTTTTCTCTTTTGCTGCTGAGGAACTACAGTTTTTACCAGTTTTTCTCCTAACTTATAGACCTGCCAGTCAGAGAATAAAAGTCCAGCAAAACTTCATCTTAAAAGACAAATATATGAATTCAGTTCAGGGTGGCTACCTGCCAGGGCCAACGTGGCAGGGTGCCCAAGGGCAGTCAAGGCAGGGCAGACGCTGCCTCAACTCTCAGCTCCGGCTGTCAGGGTTGGGCGTTTTAATTTTCCTGAGATGCCCGGTTTCCCAGGGGTGCTCAGTGCTCTGCAAGTTTTGTTCTGACAGTCATGCAGACAACCATCCCCTGGCCGTGCTTTTGGCCAATATTCAGCGTAACTTGGGGAAGTGTTTAACATTATGGGAAGCTTAAAACACTTCTTTCTTAAAAAGAAAATATAGTTCCCCAGTTAGGTGGAAGCTTTTATGGTGCTGTGTCAAGCAATATCAAGACAAGATACAAAATCAATTTAAAAAAAATCAGGTTTTCCTTATCTGGGATTTAAAAAGTCAATGACTGAAGAAAGAGCCGTTCCAGTATAGATATTACCAAGCAGAAATACTGTTTGTATCCAGGAAATACAAAGCATTCCCTGGCACCTCCAGAAATACCACGGTATTCTCTGTCTGCTCTGAAGCTGCCTTTGCTTTTAGTGGTGAAGACAGCCACATCAGAAGGGCTTAAACTGGACCAGATTCTCATTTCCAAATTTGTGTCTCTCATTCACTCTGCAATATACATGCAATTAAAAGGACTAACAAGTAGAAGCAGAAAGACATAAGGCTACTAACAGTAGCAATGGTGTAGAATAATGTGTCTTCTTCCTCCACTTGAGGAACATCTGTAAACCCAATATGGTGATTTTCTCAATTGTTTGAGAAATAGACTCTAACACTGTGCATTGGTCATTGGTCAAACGGCAAAAGGTCTGCAATTTTAATTGCAGTTGTTGACTGCTACTGTCCTGTGTTGTCCCCCATAAGCAGAATTTGGGGCTTTGTTGGGCTGCCATTTTCCAGGCTGCACAATGCTTGCTGTGGTGCTGTGAGAGGTGGCTTCTGCAGTCATAGCCATCACACTGCACAGGGATCTTCACTTGCTCCTTTTATCTTCCTTGAAGACCCCCTTGTATGTCTGTCAGCTTCAGCCAGGTTTGTGTTTGATCTGCAGATCGATGCCCAACTTGAGGTCTGCCCTTAGCATCAGCCAATGTACTATCCTGTTCGGATTTGGGTGGTGAGACATAAAACATGAGATCACTTCAGCACTCTGCTTGGATAAATGCAGAGCACACCTGGCTGTGATGGCAAATGCAGTACACATGCACATACACCGCTGGTGGTGAAGGGCATTAATCTGTCCCAAATCCATACTTGGAAATATGCTGAATAGCTCGGACTTAGGCCAGGGACGACTCTGCTGTTCCCCACCATCAGCTGTACGCAGCAAGATGGTGCTGGGTGCCCGGGGTGGGACCTGGTGCCATGCCGACTTGCAGCAAGGACAGTCCATATAAAATGAGGTGGGTTTACTCTGCAGGAGCAGCTTTAGCTGCCATCTGAGAGAAAGGCAGAGTTCATCTGGTCAGGCAAGAGCTGTAATGAGCTGCTGTACTTACGTGACATCTAATTTCCCGGCTTGCATATGGGACAGGCACCAACCCCACCAAGCTGTGATGTGCCCTGGCGCACAGATTCCTACCTAGCTGACACCTGATGACAGACTTGGAGGAGCCTCATTCAGTGCCTTCTTTGCCTCACTTTTACTGGCAGGATCTCAGCCCAGTTTCACAGACAAGAAGAAAGAGGCACTCCCTGTGCTACTACAGGAGGCTCGAACTGGGGATCGCAGAGACAAGCTGCATACACACAAGTCTATGGGACCAGAGCAGATGCACATGAGGGTGCTGGGGGTGACAGCCAATGTTGCTGTGAGGCTATGCTCTCTCATCTCTGGAAGGTCATAGCAACCAGGAGAGGTCCCTGATGACTGGAGAAAGATGTTTACCTTCAAAAAAAAAAACACAGAAAGGAGAATCTGGGGAAGGACCAGCTGGTCAAGACTCAGCCCAGTGCCTGGGAAAATTATGAAGCAAGCCCTGAGGGACTCTGTGTCCATGTCATGAAGGACAGGAGAATGACTGGGAACAGCCAGCATGGGTTCTCCAAGGGCAAAGCATGCCTGATCAGCCTGCCTGCTCTCCTGATGGAATAAGAGACCCACTCTGCAAGAGCAAGGAAGGTAGTGGTTGTCGCTTTTGTTGGCTTTATCAAGGCTTTCACCATGGTCTCACGTAACATCCTTGCAGCTAAACTGAGGCACTGTATGTGGCATGGATGGACTAGAAGGTAGACGAAAAACTGTCTGGATGCTTAAGCTTCAGAGAGAGTGGTCATGGATTCAGAGTCCGTCAGGTAGCCAATTATAAGCAGTGAATTTTGGGGTCAATACTGAGGCCAGAACTGGTCTACAATAATATCACCCATGACCTGCAAAATGGGAGATAACACTTCCTCAGCAAGTTCACAGAAGATGTCAAAGCAGGAGGAGGTCATTACCCTGGAGAGCAGGGCTGCTGTTCAGAGGGACCTGGACATGCTAGCGCAATGCGGCAACAAGGACCTCGTGAGGTTCAGCATGGACAGATGCAAAGTCCTGCACCTCATCTGGAACAACTCCCTGCAACAGTGGGGAACTACCACTCGGGCAGCAGCTCTGCAGAAAAGAGCCTGAGGGTCCCGGTGAGCAACATGTTCAACATGAGCCAGCAGTGTGCTCCCACAGGGATGAAGGCTAACCCCAGACTGGGTTGGATCGGCAAGTGCGTAACCAGCAGGTCAAGTGAAGTGATCCTTCCTCTGTTTTCAGCACTAGTGAGACTGCACATGGGGAATTGTGTCCAGTTTGGGCTTCCTAGTGCAAGAAAGATGTTAATAGAATCATAAAATCATAGAATCATAGGATCATAGAATCATAGAATGCTTTGGGTTGGAAGGGACCTACAGAGGTCATCTGGTCCAACCCCCCTGCAGTGAGCAGGGACATCTTCAACTAGACCAGGTTGCTCAGAGCGCCGTCCAACCTGTCCTTGAATGTTTGCAGGGATGGGGCCTCCACTACCTCTCTGGGCAACCCATTCCAGTGTTTCACCACCCTTATGGTAAAAAATGGGTTTATTTAGGCTGAGAAGACTGGAAGGACAAGAGGCAGCTGTCACAAGTTGCAGCAAGGGAAATCCTACCCGGGCAAAAGGAAAAACCTTCTTTGTTTTGAGAGGTGGGTCAGACACAGGAGCAGGGGCACAGAAAGGCTGGAGAACCTCCATCCCTGAAGATTTTCAAAACCACCCTGGTAGCATTTTCTCTGCCTGCTACCAATGCAACAGCCATTCTTGCAGGGACTACAAGAAATAAACATTTTTACTTGGCTTATTCTTAAATGCCTAGCAGGAGCCAGAGCAACAAAAAGTACCATTTACCGAGTGAAGACCTGGACACCTCTTAGGAACAGAGACTGTGGCTGGCCCAAGGGCAGTGTAAGGGCAGGAAGGTGATTGCCTGGGGCTGCAGCAACACTCAGCCTCATCACTTTGGTATGGGGCTTCATGAAATGACTGAGAAAGCTGCTAGTGGCCACAGTTCAGTTGGAATTTGGCCTGGAGTGAAGTCAACAAGAAAGAAAAAAGCCTCTAACATCAAAGCTTTCCTTTCAGGGTCAATTTACACTCTCAAATCTTCAGTTGTCTGAGTCAATCTAACAGCTCACTGCTGAACAGGGAGGGTTTGCTTAACTCCAAGGACCACAACCCTCTCCTGCTCGTCCAGCTCCCTCGTCCCACCACCTCCTCTGCTCAAGCACTCATCAGCCCCTGCTGTCAGCTGCCTGGGGTGTCCAGAGACAAGCAGCAAAGAGCAGGAGCTAGAGGGAAGGAGCAGGACTTGCCCCTTTCTGAAGTGTTGAGCCGTTAGATTGGCTCAGCCACCTCCTGTCACCTCCTGCCAAAGGGCTGGGTGGGAGGGAATGAGAAGAGTGTAACTGAGCAGTCTCCCTGTGAAAGAAAACCCTGCCATCGGAAATGCACAAGACCAAATTTCCCTAACCTAGTGCTGGTAAGATCACTTGAACAAGCTCAGTGTGGAAGAGATTCCCTGGTACGTGGTGGCCGCAGATGTAGCAGCAGTCCTCCGTGAACACCCACCCTCCCGTGCCACTGGTGGTGCCGGGAGAGGCACCAGCTGCTCTGCCTGGTCTCTGCACAGTGGATGGCGGGGTGCATTTACTACCCGCACAGCGGAGGTCACTGACTCTGTCCCCTCAGGTGCCTGGAAGATCAAAACCACAATTCACAGATGGATGTTCTTCCTCCATCTATCTAAGGCCAAGGAAGCAGGACCTGCAGCTATCTAATGTTGCCTGGCACAGAGACTGGTGAGCAGAGATTACTGACTCACCATTTATTTTTACGTGAAAGAAGCTAGCCACATGTGTAGGTCAAATTGTCTTTCTGCTTCATGCATCACAACCTAGCAGGCTGTTTTCCTACCACTGCTGCAGATCAATCCTTCAAATGTTTCTTGGCTCAGTCTCCGAATCACTTACCTTTGATTATTTCTAGTCCCACTGTACAGTCCTTCATGTCTTGAGGACATGGGACAAAAGCCAGGTCTCCTACGGTGCAAGTGCTCCCTTAATTCCTTGGGTGTCTTCCCTGCTGATACATAGCAGAGATTGGCAACTAATCTATATATAGTACAGCACCGCAGCCGAGACACAATGGCTGCATTCAGCGTGCATACATGATGATGTCAGCAATGGCTGCTTAATTGCATCATGGGAAGTGAGGGAAGAAAAGAATTGGAAGCAAAAAAAAGAAAGGGGGCCCTTGGCCCCTCCACTTTACATAATTTCCTTCACGGCCAGATGGGAACGCATGGGAATGCTGGCCCCGCATCTCGGGAGCTCCCTCCCCAAAGCCTGGCACGGCCACATCTGTTTCCCGAATTTCCTATGCTTCTGATCTTCTTCACCTGCCCTGCACCCCACCACCTTGGGCGAGCTTCCTGAGATGCTGCTACTGCCATTTGATTTGGCTTCCTGAGGCTCGCTCCCTCCTTCCTTATTTTTACTTCTCTGGCTTGCAGTAGCATCCAAAGGCCGGTAGCTGTGAAACACCGACGAAGGGTAGGGTCTGCACTGCGGAGACCACACAAGCCCCTTGGCTGCTTTTATTTAAACAAACGAGCATCTGTACTGCCAGGCAGTGGTTCACAAAAGGGGCTGTCACACTCAACACAACTCCACTGCTCTGCGGCTAGCAAACAGAAGATATACAAACTTCTCTTCCCAGCAGCCATCCATCATCGTAAATGTACGCGGGTTTTATTTGAAAGGAGAGAAAACACCCTGCTTTAGTAAAGCAAAAGAGGGGTAAGATCCTCAGAGTGACAGCACTCCCCTCTTCGAGACACAGCCAAATCGCAGTGTTTCTGGCTCAACAGCTTTAAAATTTCCCCAAATCCCTGCCTTTCCTTTAAAGTTCCCGCTCCCGCAAACAGTACCCGTGGTATCCTCCATTTTAAGAAAGCTTCTCTTTGTCTTATCCCCCAGCCTATTTATAGCTCCCGTGGCGGAGGTCTACGGGGAAGGATTTACACCGGCAGGCGCAGGGCCCTTCTGCGCACAGAGAGTAGGCACGCCGCGAAGGGACGTGGAACAGCCTCTGAGAAGCACGCGGCTCCTCGGGGTGTGTTTCCTGGCAGGAGGCTCTCACCCCAAGGGTTTCAGCCACGTGTTTTCCCAGCAGTGTGTGAGAGGGGCTTTGGACTGTGATGTGAGTGATGGGTTGCTCTCAAAAGCCCACTTTAGGAAGGACCGCACGGGAGCTGTCAAGGTCCCACACAGAAAAGGAGACAGCCACCTGCTCGCACTGCCAGGGAAAGCTGCCCAGGCAAGAGCTTCTGCCTTCATGGCTCCCTGGTGGAGCAGTGAGGAGGGGAAAGGCCTCTTCACGGGTCACTTCACCTTCCCAGAGACTGCGCAGAGAAGTCAGGGTCTGAGACTCCAACCTCTTGCATGTCCCGTGAGCGCACAACAGCCTCATCCTGTAACCTGAGTCTGGAGGAACTGCATGATGCAAGGTAGCAAAAGCTTCCTCTGAGTCCATCTTACAGCTCTCCCTACAGGAAATGCAATTATAACCACAGCAAATACTCACATGAACCAGAAACTTTGATTATCACCCTTCATGGCTGCTGGCTTGTTCATTCGCTCTCGTAAAGGAACGCGTTACCTTTGCATGTGCTGTCCCTGAGCAGTGTCGGTTTCAACATATAAAACCCTAAACATTTGAGGTCCAGATTAGCTCAAAGCCTGTTTCCTGCCAGGGACAATGCAGAAACACCTCCACTTTTATCTCTCAGCATTCAATCTATATCTCTGGAACGGACCTGCCTTGGTCAGAGCAGTGGCAGGGGAGAGGAACGCCTGAATGCGGGTCAGGATTAGTGCTGCACGTAACACAAAATCATCTGGGGGCACATGCCACTTTCCCAGGGTCACAGTTTGCCGATGCTCGGGGAATTACACTGTGTGGCCCTGAGGGAGAAGCGACCTGTCCGGGTCCCCCCAGGGAACCACGAGGAGGCAGAAGTGGACGGGCAGCGCTTGAAAGCAGATAGCCTGAAGATGTAGATGATGTCTCCTTGCAAACAAGCGAAGAGATGGAAGATAACTAGTGTCCCTCTGAACAGGCTACACAAGCACCTCACCCTTCCTGGCACAAGGTCAGCCATCGCGGTGCTGCAGGGTGTTAGGGGACACTCACACGTCCCAGTTCGGGGGCTGAACTGAGGGCCGGTAAGGAATAGCTGAGGGTGCCAGGCTTCCCAGCTCCTGCAGCCAGATCTGGAGGGGAACAGCTGCCTGTGCCGGAGTTTACACAGCTGTGGGGAAGTGTTAGCAGCTGACAAGCTATTCTCCCTGAAGCATGAGCATATACCACCTCTTGCAGTTAAAAGCACTCCTCCGGCTGAGTAGAAGGATCTTGCGGATGTGAACAAGAGCAAAGGTAGGGTGGACTTCTGAGTTACAGCCGAGTTAACTGTGTGGAGAGGCTAAATGCTAAGCGAGGTATCGGAGCAGCAGCAGTGTCAGGAAATGGGAGGCTAATAACAAAATGTTTGCAATTATTAGCCCATAATGTTGGCACCTGCTTTCTACCTCCAGCTGCTCAGAGCTTGCATTTCATGACCTGTGGAGCATGATTACAAGACATAGCTATTCTGCCAAGCTTTTCCTGCAGGTAAAAGAGATCTGATAGGACATTTTGTTGATGGTGAGTTTGAGAGCCTTTAATACCAATCCAGCATCACTTTTTGCAGAAGTCTAACATCCAGACAGTGAAGTCACTTCCTTGTGGGCCAAAGTCTGGATTCAGACGGTTCTTAGTGGTAGACATCATGTTCGAAAGCTGTGACAGGGTAAGGGCAGAGGCAGGGGGAGAACAGACATTTGCATCTTCTGGCCTTGAGCCCATCCTGGGGGGCAAGAGTTGCACTGTCACTATCAGAGACGAAAGCCAACACAGGTATTTAGTCTAACAAGAGATCTGACTGAACAGATGGTGAATAGAGAGAGACTGGAGAAGTCTGGAAGAGGAAACTAGTTTTAGAGATGCAGTCACTGGGAGGTAAAAGTGCTGACAGTTCTTGTGATGCCAAATCCCACTAAATGATTAGAAATGGAAGATTCTCAGCCAGAATGTCTGAAAGGAAGAAGGAATGAATCAGGATGCACAGAGAAAAAAAAAAAAAGGTATTTAGTTTCCTCTCAGATGCATACCAATTAGTAGGGGAGTGAGAGAAAGGCTTAAGCATAAAAAGAGCTCTGGGACACTCCATCAATATAAGTGAAAAACCCACTCTCTTTAGCACATCCAAAAATGGCACCTTTGCATCGGTTGCCTGCGAAGCTCTGTGCTGTAAGACAAGATGGTAGGCGTTTCTTTCTCTCTGGGAATGGAGAGTAGAGGATGGATCCCTGAACCTGGTCGTGTCTCTGGCGTTAAAAGTAATGTCAGCTGTTTCAGTGCAAGATCCCTGCTTCCCAAAGCCAGCCCCTGAAGGGTGCAGAGACGCAAAGATGCACACCAACAAGATCTATAGGTTTGACTTTCACGTGTGTTCAGGCAAGGCTATCTCTGTTCCCCTCCAGATCCCATCGCATCCTAACAAACACATCTTTAAACTCAAGGTGACCCTGCTGTAGAGGAGATGGATGGGTGGAGGAGGGGGTGTCAAGAGCCTGAATTAATATGCTGAGCAAGCCAGTTGCCAATGATTTATACCATGGGGACAACACTTACTGCTTCTTTGCTCCCCAACCCTCCACCCTGCTCGAGATCCAGCATACTGTACAGGAAGCTCAGCAACACATGCAGACAGTTGAACTTACTACTGTACTTACTAATGGATCCAATGACAGATATACGGTTGAGCCAGAGACGGTATGCAAGAGCAGGCATGGCAAATTTGGAATCTGAGGCAAATTTAGAAGTTTGTGCTCACAAGAGGAAGAATGAGGAAAGGGAAAAAAAAAAGCACAAATCAGCGCTAAAGTGGCTGGACTTAAGTGGCACAGTTGTCCATGAAGTACAGTCGTGCTGAAAGCCAAAAAAAAGATGGATATTCCTCCGAGTGTAATGAATAAGTTGATAACAGCAAGCTAAAAAACAACAGCAAAACCTTCCTCTTTCATTTGTCTGGGACTATCTGACACGTGTGAAATCCCCAAAGGCTACACCAGCATCAAGGTCTTGCTGAAGCTCTTCCCTGTGGATAGACCTGTTGGAAGTGCTCCCTTCGTGCGTGGATTTACTAGCTGAAGTCTCGAGCATGGGAGGCAAAGGTCCAAGCAGCGTGCAATGCGGCGTCTCTTGCCTCTCTGTAACTGTTAACAAATGAAGGAGGAAGGCGTATCTTGGGTGCAGCAGAACAGGGAGGGTTTTAGGTCTTTGTAATCCCTAGAAAATACCATGCAGAACTTGAAGCGATGAAACACTGCCTTGGCTTTTTATGGCTGCAGACTTCTTTGGTATAGCAATGCTGGAGACGGAAATGTTGTCCGGGTCTTCAGGTGCAAAACAGTAATGATGACAACAGAAGTTCAGCCCTATGTGTTTATTACTACCCGTGAATGTTCAGGGACTTGCACCAGCTACTCGATACTTCTGTTCTTGAGCCCTGACGAGCTTTGAGCTTGCACGTGCCTTAGCACTCAACATAGCAGGGCAAACAGTATCTGGCTGCTGGACCATTTCACGCAGGTGGTACAGGGGAGAGCTGCTTATGTGAATGTTTGCCTCTAAAATTACAGTAAAATATCCCCAAACCCACAATTACTGTACCTGGTTCTATTTAACCAAGCTTTTAACCTCCAGACCCCTGGCTTTTCCAGCTGTATTGCTTTTGGCAGGAACACTGTTCTGTTTGTCCTGTAGTGCTGCTGGCGGAAAGCAGATGCTTTCCTTCAAGCAGACGAGGCTTCCAACTACAGACAGTGGAAAGCACATCCTGACATTGGAAGCAGATGCTGTAGAATGACTCAGGTGCAGTCTTCTGCCTCTACTGTCCTATTTTTCACTGAGATATAAGGGGAAAAGGAAAAAAAAAAAGAGTGTTTTTAATGCATGCTTTAGCTGCAGTGGCTGGGCAGTTAGTCAAGGACAGACAAATGTTGCCAGATAGAGATTTTCCAGCTAGGTGGAAGTTGGCCCATATCTTCGGAGCTATTTTGATGCTCGTTAGGTGTCTCTGAAGATCTGGCCAGTCATGACAAGGTTTTAGCATTGTTAGAATGTTTTAACGGTTAATGTTTTAACACAGTTCTGATGTGATCTTGACACAGCTATGATTTCAACACAGTTTAAATGATGGGCTTGCCTTTAGTACAAACTACACTGTTCAAAATTCAGACCAGAAACAGCATATGAATAGAGGACAAAAGAAAGATGTGAGAAACGGGTATGAAAAATACTGGAGAGAACGGAACAAATGCGAGAAACCTCGGTGGAGCGACACAAAGGAGAATGAGCAGAATGCGGAGAAATGCCTCAGACGCTCACGTAAGCAGTGAGATTTCATTTATTTGGCACAGAGGGACAATAGCCCTGCTAACCAGGATAGCTATTGTTCTTTTGTTTTTAAGAAACAAAAAAGGTAAATGCGAAGCACTGGCTTCCCAGGGAAAAATCATAAAAATAGGTTCTCATCCTGCTGTCTTAATGAGGAACCAGAAGCCTCTCGTACTTCACCTATCGCCCTCACGCTGTTATTCACCCACGTGTTTGTCGGCTTAGAAAGCAAATGAAACATATTGAGGCCTTGCTCTGTCTGAGGAGAGCTGAGGGCTTTTTTTAAAGCAGAACAAGTTAATTGGATCGAAAACCATCGAGTCCATGCACTAAGCAGAAAAGCGCACGGTGCTATCTGCAGTGTAGTTGAGCACGCAAGTGCTCCCTCAGCTAATGGTTTAGAACGGAGTATAATATTGGCATATTCCCTTTAGCTTTATTTCAGCGTTTTCCATAACGAAGACGGAAGGCCATCCGTATCAGAGGAAGCCTCAAAATGTTGCACTCCTTCGGCGGTGGTGGAGGGAGAAGAAAAGGAGGACTTGGATTTAGAAAGACCGAGGTGCTCAAACACAAGGATGACAGCTGGGGAATAAGGACCCCACTGTTCAGGGACACTGAATTGCTTATAGCCTTTTACAGCTCGGGGAGGGTGTAAGCGGTAAACGAGGTTTGGGAGCTTTGGCACAAATACAGTGAGTCCTGTCAGCGAAAAGGACCTTCCGCAGCACATAGGTAGCCCCACGTACCCGTTAGAGCCATCTGAAGCATGGACGCGCAGAATCCCCCCCTTCAGCTGGTTAGCTGGAAAGCAAACAGCTGTCACCGAGGCAGGCAGGGGTGTCAGATATGCCTGGAGACACGCATCTGGGAATTTCTGCCCAATTAAAATATTTCTGAACGCGAAAGATGACGGTTTCTACCGAGGGAGCCAGTGGGAAGCGTTATCTGGGAAACCCAAACAGATAAACTGCACGTTTGCTGTTCGGGGAGTTACTGTTCTTCACAGCTAACCGGCTTCATCTGGAAAAGGACAAGCTCCGCAGCATCATAACCTTCTGAGGCAACCGCAGGACAACCAAACAGAGCTGAAGCAAGGCTCGATGATTTTTTAACCTCTGCTAGTCAAAGCTGCAGAGGGTTTCACCTGCGTGCTCGAATGCGAACATATGGCTATTTAATGTGAAGCGCACAGCCTCCGAGCCAAACCCTTTAGTGATACACAGGGCAAGTTCCCAGCTGAACATACTACTGAGGGGCATAATAAATATCCACACTTGTTTACAACTGAACGCACGTTTCCTGCCCCATGGACTTCCTCAGCGACTCCCATTGCTTGGTCTCGCACAAGGGCGTTCGTGCTGCCGAGTTTCCCGGTTCTCTGAAGGGCTTTTGGCGAGAGACCCTCACAGGCACGGCTCATCGCTGTGTTCAGTCCCCGTCAGCAACGGACAAAAGGCGTTTTTATTTTTAAGTAGGCAGTTTAAGTTAGCGTCATTTGTTTGCCTAAGGCCTAAAACATGTTGGTTATTCGTATGTCTGAGGCCCAAACAGAGGAGGAACATCATTCAATATATTTTAATAGCCATTTTTCATTTTCTGTGGCGTTTTTGAAAATTTGTTGTCATTAGTTAACACAAATTTGTTTTGAGTTTGTTTCGCTTATTTACGGATGCTTCCGTTCGCAATTCTGTATCTACCTTTTTCCTGCTTTTTGTCCTTTTTCCTCTTTTTTTGGCTTTCCAATCCCCAAGGCGGTTTCACGTTCGAAAACTTTTCAGCATTTCCAGTTCCCTTGTCAGGGGCGAAATGCCACGCGTCCTCCCTCGCTAGCCAGAGCCCTGCTGAAGCAGGAGGGTGCCCACCCAGCCCCGCTGCGGCCCAGACTCCCCTCTGAGCCGCCGAGGAAAACGCGAGGCGTTTCATGAACGCAAAAATAACCGCTGTGTCTGGTCACAGCGGTGCAAACGCCACCGCCGCCGATTTTATTATTTTATTTTATTTTTTTTTGCTAACTTCACCGCGTCGGTTTAAAGGAGAGGAAGCGCCTGGCCCTGGCGAGGGGCGAACCCGGGGCTCGCCCTCCCGGGCCGGCGGCAACCGCAACGGCGCGGAAAGGAGCCGGAGATCACCCCGGGACCCGGCGCAAGAAAACAATTAATCGAGCGACTTAACGTTTAAAAGCCGCATTAACGCCCCGGTGCTTTCAAAGAACGGCGCCGGAGCCCCGCTCGGCATCTCCGACCGAAAAGGGGGGCGGGG
>Ga0065711_1039013_pt1 | contig 18218 bp, 6 predicted proteins | sample Hoacrofraction12_FD_59098 | JGI IMG/M metagenome (GOLD analysis project Ga0065711, IMG submission 59098) | Hoatzin crop microbial communities from Cojedes, Venezuela - Epithelial fraction 12 v2 (version 2) | ecosystem: Host-associated > Birds > Digestive system > Esophagus > Crop | place... | reverse complement strand
GAAATCAAATACTACTTCTAGCATGACAGTGGGTAAGAGAATCTTGTCCCACATCTAAAATGCAAAAAAAAATAAAATAATTACTTTGGAAATAGGTATTATTTTGCATTTACCAGTCTTATACTAATGAAGCTTTTGTTTTTAAAAAGAGGTGAATGAAATTCTACGTGCATTGAATGCCCAAGCAAAAGATTTATTTCTGCAAGGAGAGATAAAGCTCAGATTTTATCCTAAGAATTTAAAGCTAGTTGATATCACACACAGAACAACAGGAGGCTTACATGGCTAAGAACTTATGGATTTGAACCTAAAGTATCATCCCATGTTAATGCAATATAGTTTGGTTTTGAAGCAAAATGTAAGTAATTACTTTTAATTTGATTATAAATTTTGCTTCTTGAAGTAAAACACTAAACCTTAGTTGCACTAGAAAGACATGCAGCATAAAAAACTGGCCACATACATACTTAATATAGTGGGCATAAAAATACTAATTAAGATAAAACATTATACCAGAGTACCTACAATAAACACAAATTAATAAACCAATCAGAAATGTGAGCACCTTCAGAAAAATTGTAGCATGCATCATAAAATCTCATGGAGATAAGTAAGGAATGTCTAATGTGATTTTTTTTTAATGGACCAGATAATTTGGGGCATAACTGGGAAAATTCTCCATAAAGACCATGGCCTGTAAAAATGCATATATAATTTTTAAGAAATGTTATTCTCCCATACAAAGAGGGCATGGACTCTGCAACTTTTGGGCTTCAAGCCATTCCAGAAAGGGATGCAGAAGAATATATTTTTGTTGGCAACAGCTGGCAATACTCTAAATGATAGTATAAAAGAGGAATTCATATCCACCTATAGAGAGGGAGTAGGAAGCAATCTTTATGAAAATTAGCTAAAACAGCTTTTCTCCATCTAAAAATATTATAAGACTTGAAATATACTATCTCATTGACAACTCCATGCTTAGTAAGTGCTGTCCAAACAGAGTAAGCTGCCTCACAAAAATACCTTTTGATGGGCATAAAGAGCACTTTCACAGGGAACTTAGGTGTGTTTCACATCACAGTGACCAACCAAAGTTTTGCCTGTTACCACCTGTAAGGAACTGCTGGAGTAAAGTTAGATATTCTAGCTTTAATCATTAGGAGAGTCTGAAGCGGCTGATGCTGTAAAGCACATGTCCAAAACTGATTTATGCTTTTTTTACTGTTTTTATGTGTTCTAAATAAATAGTGACTTCACCTATAAATGCCGAAATTCAGATGTTTCCAGTTTTAATACTTATTAGGGTATGCTTAAAGGGACTTCAAAGTAAATTACTCGCATGTAGAGAAGCCTCATCCTCATAACATGAGGGGTTTTTCTGCTCCTAGGTTGATGGTGTAGGTTATGCTTTCTCTCTACAATGTCTTTAAAAAGTGTTATTTAACTGAATGTCCTCCAATGGTGGGAAGACCACCATGCCACAGTCCAGACCCAAACTCAGAGAAGCTGAAAAATAGCGTAGTTAAAAATCTAGATTATTATGACAATTATACGTCCAAACTGTTCATGAGACTTGTCATGAGAGTGAATGTACGGGACATAAGTGTCTTTGTTAGTTCAGCTCCCTGTCTTCACAAGTTTCTCTGACAGGTACAGTGTAATGAGAGAATAAGAATTCTCTCATTTTCATGCTGTTTCCACTTGCTTTCTCACAGTATAAGGTACTAAGAAAGCAAAATAATTTTTTTAAATTGTGAGTAGTTAGCTGTGGAGTCATTAAGATGTAGTAGAAGACAAAAGTTTTATAGTTTCAAAAACAACTTGGAAAACTCAGTGAATAACAGTCCATCAAACACTATTAAACATAATCATAGAATCATAGAACGGTAAGGGTTAGAAGGAACCTTAAAGATCACCTGGTTCCAAACCCCCTGCCACGAACAGGGACATCTTCCACTAGACCAGGTTGCTCAGATCTCCATTCAACCTGGCCTTGAACACTTCCATGTTCCACATTCCATAATGATACAAATAGACCCTTTAGATCAAGGGTGTTGGTGGGACTCCTCTGGGAACTGTCCGCAGATGCCTTGCCCAAAAGTCAGATCTTACCTGCAAGCATCTCTCACTTGCCACAGACAGACACAGGAGACAGAGATAAATGGCCTGATCCAGCACGGCCTTACTTCTGTGAGGAAGAAGTTGTGATTAATTTCCATCCAGTTTTGACTGTATGGATTGCTACTGACAAGTCTTCATGCTGCTTCTTTCTTCTCTTGCTTTAATTGTTTAGTCTGTTTTCTTAAGCAGAGGGAAACTAGTCACTGTTTCTTTCTTTTCCTTTTAACAGTTTCACTCTTCGGTTAATTTTAACCAAATCAGAATAGAAAGACATCTATACTACTATGTTTCATAAAACTAGGCCAATAGCAGAGGAGACATTATGTCTCATCTGAGGGAAAAGCTGCAGGGAGAGTGCAACCCCAATAAGCATCATGGAAAACAACTGGGAGCACAAACCCAGATCACAAACCCATAGAAAAATCATTGGTTTCACATCACAGAGAATGACTTGTTCTTCACTCCTGGTATGGTCCAAATTTCCTTTTAATCAACTACTGCACCTCCCATTGCATTCAATGAGAGATATCCCAGCACACAAAGGACAGCACGCATCTGATTTTCTGGATGTTTTCAGCACTTACAGAATGTCTATATGAACTGTTTGCCATGGTTTTTTTTGAAAATATCACCTCATAATTTTCCTTTTTTAAACTTTAATTTTCAGCATTTCAAAAAAATATTTGTTCACTCACTCAACTCTAAACCAAAGAACGTGCTCTCCAGAGGCGGAGAATTAGACTCTAAATTAGAAAAATGGCAAATATACCATCCAAAAAGCGTGTGTAATTTCAGCGAGTAAATTCAAAAGAATGTAGCTCTATGGAAAAAACAGCACTAATAATATATAGGATATTTAACTTTCTGCTTCAGAATTTCTGGTGTTTAGACACAGTCAGAGGTCACCTAGAACAACAGGGTGAGCAAGGACAGTAATTTCATCTAAGTGTTGGGATCTGAGACCTCTTATTTTTGACCTATGCTTGGATATTGGGACAACTTTTTGTCCCTTGCTATCTACCAACTGAGAAAATGATAGAAAACCTGCAAGCAAGTTTGTAGAGTTGAGTGTCTAAAAAATAAACAATCTGGTTGTTCTACTCTGAAGCCATGCAGTGATTGTTTCTTCTGAGTGTCTGATGCCTGCGGCTCCACAGATCCCTATACACATGTTGTGCTGGCCAATATTGCATATCGCTGGGAATAACTGAGATAATAAATATCAAAGCATATTGAGCCACTTTAAAAATAAGTTTCTAGTCTGGAGTCACACCATGGCTGGAGAATCTGTATCCACAAGTATAGTCATATGAGTGATAGAAGATACAATATTCTGGATGCTTATCTGAATCCACAGCTCTTTGAACTGAAAATCTTGCCAGGTGGCTTTCAGGATGTCAGTCTCAAGCTGAATGGCTGTCTCTTAGAAACTAAGACAGTTAAATGAATATACAAAGAAAGAATAAAAGCAGTTGACTTGAAGGAAGACGTAAGAAGCATGTGAAGAGGTTTTTTTGCTTTTTTTTCCTAGAATAACAAAAATGAGAAATTAAATAGCCTTGTTTAAAGAAAATGCAAACAGTTACCAAAGAAATTCTTACAAACAGTTCTCAGCTCTGTTCTTCAGGACAATCCGTGAAAGCTAAGAAGCACACTTGTTCAGAACACATATTGGTCAATAAACTGGGAAGAGCAGAGAGAAATCCAGAAAAATAAGTGGTAAATGCAGGCAGATATTAAAAATATCTCTCAGAAGCTATTTTGAGATTGTTTTCTTTATGCTTCTCAAAGGAATTAACTTACACACAGTCCAGTTTCAGCTGCATAACTGCCCAGTGGCTGGAAGTTCACTTGGTCGATTAGAAAACATGATATTATGAGGAAAAATAATCACTGTTGGCAGCACTGGAGTTGGGGACAAGCATATTTTGCTTCGTAACACCCCACTGCGTGTTAACCAGATGCCGTGTCTATGGTAATGCGACCTTGGCCACGGTGAGCCCTACGGCGTGTTCCTGTTGAGAGTCCTGTGTGGATGGCGAGCAATTCTCATTCAACTCAGGCTGGCAAAGAGGACCCTCTGAACCATTCTGTGCCCACTCAGTTTAAACATGATTCATGTTTACTTTGTTTCCAACGTTTCCATGGCAAATTTGTGGCTACGTAACCGTTTTCGTTTTTTAATAATGACTTGTATCTTCCATCTAAGAACTCTTCTCAATCTGCGCATTTCCATTAAAATATATTTTTTGGTTATTTTTTTGAAAAAGAAAAAAAAAAGAAGCAAAGATTGACATGAAAGTGAGTGCTGGTCAGCTGTTCTTGGTGGAGTTATTTTTACAGTGACTCAGTAGAGCACTGGACAAAATGTCTCATCTGTGTTCCAGCAGCTCTCTGATGGGCATGGGTGTATTAGATATTTGTAGGTGCTAACGTTTGTCTGCGAAAGGAATTTAAATAAAACTAAAATAGTTTTCCCCAGTATCCCATCCAAAGAACACTAATGCGTGTCACTGAGATCTTCAGGTGTTCCTTCCCTGTGTAATTGCTCAGAAAGATAAAACCTCTCCAGAATTAGAAAGGATCCAAAAGACAGATTCACTGGGAAGGCGTCTGTAACACTGTTTGTTTAGGATATGTAAGGACATGTTACAAGAGCTCATTTTGGTTGGCTTGGTTATCACACTCACGAAGCCCTGCGCTGATGAGTTTGCTTTGCATCTGTGGTTCTGCAGAGCTCTGTGCTACTGCATCCAGCAAGTTTCCAGGATCTGAGCTGGTTTGGTTTGTTCCACAACACGCCAAGCTATTAAACACGGACCAGAATTTAATCATGCTAAGACTGAACTCCTGATGGTTTCTAGAGCAGGTGTTATACAAGTAGCACTCGGAGGAATTAATCTCATTCCCCACCGCTAGAAATGGAAAGCTTCCCATTAAACCGAAGGGGCTTAGGGCAGACCCTAGAAAATTTGAAGTAATTGTGTTTAATAAACTCCATGTCGTTGTCTGTTCCACAGCACAGTGAAGCTTCAGCTGTCGAAGGAAGCTGCTGCCACCCACCCATGGGGTGCCCCACGGGTTACCTCCCAGCATACACATCTGAAGCACAAGCCACGAGCTGAAGGCAGCTCCGTTTTCATGATGTTGAAACAAACTGGGACGTGGGGATTGCACGCACACCAATGTTTTGTCGCTTTCCCGGGCTCAAGCAGCTAGAGTAGTTGAACACACCATTCTTTCCCTTGTCTGAGAAACATTTACTGCTCGCTACAAAAGGTTTCGGGATGGCATACTGTGTAATAGCTTAGATGACTGAAAACAAATTTAAATATAAGAAATGTGCTGGCTTATTTTTTGCACGTTGTAAATACTCTCAGAAACGGCATGGGGCCTTATTAAGCTTGAACCTCAGGTCTTTCAACTTCCTCGAAAAAAGAGAACAAATGGTAAAAGCATGAGGAAATAAGTAACCTCTGTGATTTCCCACTTCAGTTCAAGCCCAGATATTTTTGTCAGTTGTTAATTACAGTCATATTCCTTTAACACCTTTAAAAAAGAAACAGCAAGCAAAAGATTTCAAAGAGAGAGGTTGCACCAGCTCAGAAAAGTTCTGATTTCTCCAAACATGCGGTAACCCACTGGGCAAGGAAGATCTGTGCTTCCTGCAGACCCTATTGCCAGTTCTTCACAACCGAGAACTTTTGATTATTTTCCAAACTCGTATTGAAATTAACTGGGTAAGTCACTTTAAAAAGAGACCCCTTTGTGCTCCTCTGTAACCTTTCAGTCTTTTGTTGGGTTTTGTTTTTTACACACTCTTATTGCTAGATACTGGATTGTACAAATATCTACCCAGATGCTAGCAGAAAAGCTGTAATAGAACAATAAAGAGGTAACTATCATTATTTATTTTTTTACTACTGTTCCAACACAATGACGTTGTCACTGCAGCAGTTATTTCCCGTATTTGAAAGAGGAAATAGATAAAACCCCTAAGAATCTAAGATGCTTTTGTGCTTGGGAGCAATGTTCAGAGGGGTTTTTGGGTGGGATTTTTTTAGGCAAGGGTTGGAATGCGATTATTTTTATGTAGGGCCATAAGTACCGCTCTGAAAAAGGCGCATGACCTGCCTTTCTATTTTTCATCATAGACTAATCTAGCCCTTTGCTTCAAAAATAGGAACCTCAAAAGTACTTAGGCTTCTGCCAGCGAAATCCACTTCAAGGTGGAGTCTGCGTGGTAGGTAGCTCAGCCCTGCAAAGCCCGTGGCATGTCCTGCTGGCTGCTTCAGATGGCTCTCCGTTTAGCTCAGTGCCTAATTGCAGATCCTGTCATCTCCTCCCCGAGTCGAGACCCCCTCGCTGGGGCTACGCCTGAGCCACTCCCCAGGGATCGCATGGCAGAGCAGTTGCCAAGCGCAAGAAGCCCGTGTCTGCCCGAGATGTCTGAGCCTCTTGTGTGCAAACAGCGGAACAACCTGGTGACCTTGCAAGGGCGATGGATGAGCAAAGTTCAGTGTTTAGTGAGAGCCGTCAGACACCTGGTCTGCTCCAGAGTTACTGCACTGTGCTGTGATATGATGCGGGGCTGAGCCCAGCATCTATCGCCCAGCTGAAACGTTTTCCTTTTAGATAATCTATTCTTTCACTTTTTGTCAAATTATGCTCCTTCTACTTAATATTTTTCTTCAGATAAGCACATTTAAAAGAAAAAACTATGACTGCTGCCACCAAGAACTATTTTCAGGGTACCCACACAGTATTTTGCAATGAGTAACGATCCACCCTGTTTACTAGGCAATTCACTAGCCACAAAACTGTGAGTAGAGACAGCAGTGGTGAGCCCCAATTAACAGACATACTACCTCACAAAGTGCCTCATTAACATCTGCCTGCAAAAGGCTGCCTGGCCCCACTGACAACTCTTCATAGCCTACAGTTTTCAACACAACCGCAGCTGAACAAAACTACAAAAGGATAGCCTGTGATGATCTTGTACCCAGAAAAATCTTAGTCCCACTGCTGAATTTCTAAGACACCAAATTATTTGCCATTCATTCTGCCAAATGTATGTAAATCCTCTGGTGGTTCAGTGTACTTTGAGGACTTTGGGTGGATAGATTTGGTGCTGCACATCCTGAGGATCTCCTGAAGGTGAGGTTTTACAGGTCTTTCCAATAATGATGGGGAGTGTTGCTATCATTTAAATATTGAGCAGAGAAATACGTTCTTCTCAGTTTAGTTGCATAATTCATGTGTCTTTAGTTGCACCTTTTTCACATAAAGTGAAAGTTTTATTTTGTTCCTGAGGAAGAGCAGAAAGCAAAGGAACATTAGAGATGGTCAAATACTGAGAAATAGGTCTGGGAACATATTCAGTCACGAATAAACAACCGATAAGATGATTCACTGCTACACACAGGTGCCTAACATTTGCTGTGTGGGAACACAGGGTGATGACTAGGTTGTTCATCATGCCACTCTGTCTTAATACAGAAAACTTTCCTGGCTTTCTGTCGAGACTGTGTTATCCCCTAATTTTTCATGATGTACCATCTCATATTGGAAACTATCAGTTACCCAATAAATGAGTAAGCAAAACCAACCGCCTATGAGCAATAATGTGTCTTTAAGGATGATGAGCAAATCCAAAAATCTCTCGTCAGAACACTAATGATTGTGTTTCTGAGGAACACTTATAAGTCACATGCACAGGCAGTTTTGGTCTGATTTGCAAGGAGAAGAAAGCCAGCGCACAGGGAGCCTGGGTATTCCTAAGTAAAGCGTGGGCTGGTGGGGGAGGCATATTAGCAAACCACCACAGAAAATATTACAGTGGATAAGGGTTAAGGCATGGCCACAAGTGCTTGAAACTGAGCAGGGAAAGGGCTTCTGAGAAGCTAGGGATGTTGTCTCCCACCATTACATTAGAGGATGCCTGCCCCCGCTGCCTTCTGCTTCACCTGTAGTTTAAAGTGTTGTAAACACCCGATGCAGTCCCTAAAACTGACTTAATTCCTCTGCAGAAGGGTCCCATTTCCCCTTGTCTAAGCAGGGCTGAAGGTGTCCTGCCCCTCGCTTGGCACAGCCTGCTGCCTCCCGCCTCCAAGCACACAGCCGGCTCTGCCGCGCAGAGCTGCCACGCTGCCGCTCGCACCAGCTTTGTGCCTCCAGCTCTGCCTCTCCACTCATGTGTCCACTCTCCCAGACTGGAAGTCTGGGAGGCAGAGCTTGCTTTTAGTTCAAAATCAGGTAGACAATTCACTCCTTTTAAAAAAAATATAAACCTCAGATGCCACTCAGGGTTATCTATGAAATCTAAAGACGGGATAAGTATTTATAGTTTAGTGGTCTGGGGGCCAAATCCTGCTCTCAGTTACACTGCTTGGGCTTGAGAATAAATCTGCTGAAGTCAGTGTGACTCAGAGCAGAATTTGGCTCTAAATATTTTAACTGTAGCATGAGTTTGTTGTCTACATGACTGAATCGCCGTAAGAAAATCAGTGCCTCCTCTTTGCCTTTGCCAGTGGGGCCACGATGATCCTTGTGCTTATTTAAGGCAAGCAGTGTTCATGCCTCACCTCCTGCATCTGCACGTCATGCTACTCACCTTTCCTTTCGTACTGGGTGCTTTGCATGTAGGAGCATTTAACTCTTTTTAAGTTGGTGCCAGGATTCAAATTTCACGTTTTATTTCTCTGGATTTCCCAGTCTCTAGAGGACTAATTATAAATGTTCTCCAAGAGCACCACGTCAGTTGCTGGGGAGTGTACATGTACATGCGAGATGCAAGGCAGGGCAACTTCATCAAACGCTCTAACTGCGACTAGAGACAGCTTAATAGCGACAAATATATTTGGTTGTCCTTCACAAAGACCTTTCCCCCAGCTGCTTATATATACGTGTTTATCTCTGGTTTTGCACTGTCAGGAAACAGGTGCTTTTCTATTAATAGATATGATGCAGCAAGGCAAGAAGAAGGTGCAGTAGTATATGAAAACAGGTGGTCTACAGTTGAACAGTTTATAAACAATAACTAATCACTCAAGACCTGTAGCGGTTTCTAATGAGGACTATAATTACAAGCCAGGTGGCTGTAGTTAGAGGAATACATTGTTTTTAAACAGGTTACTTGACTCAACAGCAGTTTTACGGGAGGCAGGATTGTCTACAACATATGTTCCCTCTGCCTCTCATTTTCTTTTTTTCTCTCTCTCCCTGCATGTGTATGTAGGGATGCCTAACGCCTTCCAGTATAAAACACTGTTTCCTGTCACTTATGATTCCGCAGACTTGTAATTGTTCTGGCTGAATCCGAAGTGCTTATGTCAGGGCTAATTTTTGGAAGAATTCAGCATAAAAAATTTAGCTATTTTTCAGATTGATGGTAGGGAAACGAAATAACTTTTTTTGCACATTAAAACAGTGATAGGGCTGTTACTCTTTCAGGTGTACAACAGAGTTTGACAGAAGCTGAAAAGTGATGAAGGACTACATGCCCAAAGCCTGTGTCTTTATTTTATTATTCGTTTTAATTGGTCTAATGATTTTCCTAAAACCTTTGCTTACGTTAAAGAATGGTTATAATTAATTCTTGAAAAGCCCTTGTGCCCCCCTACTTTTACTTGAGATGTTGCGTCCTGCAGGGACAACATTCACAATTCCAAAGATTTGCGCTGTTTTACTGTTCCCCTGAAAATTCACCCAAACTTGGCCAAGTCATAGGCCTTTGCACACGCTCAGAATTTGCAACGAGATTCACAAAAGGTTTCACAAGTAGGGAGCACGGTTCTTTCACCTCTGGGCTGTACATGCTGCAACAGTCAGTGCCATTGCCAGGGCCCTCTGGAACAACCTCGTGCTCTGGCTGCAAAGGCTGAGCTGTGCTTATGGGACACACTGCCCTGCTCGGGGAGCGATGAGGAGATGGGAAATAAAGAGGAGACAGCAGTGATATAGTGAAGGACTTGAGGAACTGGAAGCAAAATGAGAAAGTCAGGGTAGCCACAGGCAGGCAGGAGCAAAGACAAGGCAGGCAGGAGCAAAGGGTGACGGGCTTTCTAGTCAGCAGGGAATATTTCCCTCCCAACGTCAGCCCAAAAGAGACCATCACAAGGTTACATCTGCAAAACCACTACAGTCTTATTCCGAGGTCAAACTTGTCCCAGGTCAGCCTAGGCAGAAAATACTGCTCATTTCTTATTTGCTATCTGTAGGCCATCTGCCAGCGCTCCACCAGCAAGCGGGTGTTGGAAGTAGGGAGCAGGTACCACATGCTGCATAAATGGCATGCCAGAGACCACCTTCTGCAGCAATGCTCACAAACATAGCGTCTGTGCATCTTCTATTGCAAACATCTCAAAATACCGTTGGTGAAACGTGTGTGTCAGCCCCACCAACTCAGCTCTGCCTTGGCTCCAAATTTTCTAGTTCTGCCCAAGACCTGTGGCCAGTTCAGTGCGGTGCCACATGACGCAACTTCTGAAATTGTTCTTACGCCCTACTTATTTTGTAAAAAACAAAGGAAAACGTGCAAAGACAACTATGTTAAAGCTCCAGGCTAATTCACTTATGTCACTTCTGAGTCAAAGTTTATCTTGAAGCTTGATTTGAAATGATGGGCTAAGATTAAAACAATTTTTTAAATGATTTGCTGGACCGGGGCACATATTTTATGATACAGCAAATCATTACAAGATCACAAGGCTTTCAGACCTATGTAATTAACACAGCTTCTATGCGTAGTGCCCCTGACTCATTTGTTGCAAAGTTTGGAAGGTATGCAGTCAACATTTCTAGAATCATAGATTCTATGATTCCGTGATTCTGTGAATGTGTTGGGGATCCACGAGAAGAATAAAGACTCACCACCACTTAGGGGACTGAATGACACCCTGGAAAACTGGGTTCTACCAGTGCAGAGTTTGTAAGGAAAGACCAGCAAGTCATTTAGTCCAGTTTCCTTGAGAAAGCAGTGTGTATCCTTGTCCCCAAGCAACTTCCTGCACCGAGATGCTGAGTGTCCCTCACTTTGATCATTTTGAAATCTGTAAAATTCCCAGCTACGCTGAAAATGTCTTGATTTGGGCACTTAGATCTATGGGAGAGTTTTGATCTTAATCTTTCTATACTTCAGCATTTCTGGTCAATAAAACAAGAAAAGTGATGTTTCATCACAAAGATCTGCACAGCGGAATCATAACTTAGTGTAAACAACTTCATAATTGTGTGATAAGTGTGACACTTAATAATTTTATATTCAATATTGGTTTTGGACAGTGCCATACATTGAAGGATTATTGTAAAGGGATACACATGGGAGGACTGCATTATTCTCAGTATATCCAACTCACAGTCTATTCAAGCATATTTTCATCTAATATTAATATCTAGTTCCTGCAATAATTAGTGGTTTCTAAACACATACAGAGCAACAGGTAATGAATATATGATAGCAACACCATTGAAAATGGTCTTCAGAGACTGGAAATATGGTTATAATGATGGAGAATTGTTTGGGTATTTTTTAAATACTATAGACTACTGCTAAACCTTACCCTCTCCCTCATGCTTTCCTAGAGACATAACTCGTCTGCTTTGTTCTTTGGGAAATGAACAGTTTTGGTTTGGACTAGTTATAACAAGCAAGATATAAACACGGCACATAATTTTTGGTTGATGCTGGAAGACATAGCAACACTTCACAGGGCTGCATTCAGGACTACAATGAACTGCTTAGAGCAGCATGAGTTCTGGTTTTCCAAGAACTTTTCCTTCTGAGCGCACATAAAGGTCAAAGCCCAGGTTAAATACCACATCTTGCTTCCAACTTTATTTTAGCCCATTTTGACACTTCTTTGGTCCTCAGAGCTACTACTTTACATTTTCTTGGGATTATGGCATCATTTATCGGAAACTACCAGAGTCTCAAAAAGGATTTATTGGTTTATTTCATAAAATTCCAGGAGTCTTACATGTGGGGGTTTCCAGACTCAGACAAGTAAAGCTCTCTTGCTTGAAGCATGAGACTGAACTAGGCAATCTCCAAAGGTCTATCCAACTATCTTCTCTGTGATGTGCGTGAAGTCTGGGCAACCAGGAGTTCTCATAATGATGCAAGGAAAGGACACTGCCTGCCTGTATCTGAGACTCGGTCCCAGTCATGAGTTTGTTCTTTTTCCCTTCATGCTGATGTACAGCAAGGGAAGAGTGTCTCCCAAATTTTCATCTGCACTCCCTTTCCTGCAAAGCAAATCTCCTTGTTTGCACCCAGTCGTGGAGTGCTGGATAATGCTCTGTCTCTAGGCATTGCACATGCATGAAGGGTGAATTTGCTGCCTCTGGATTTTTGGATGGGGGTTTGAGATGGATTAATTGTATGTCAAGAGGTACTTAAGCAATAACAAGTGACTTTATGACTGTCTTTACCACTTGGTAGAAAGGTTACATTTAAAAATTGGCTTTACTGTACTGGATTTTAGGTTAAGTTCAAAATGCAGCTTCCGCTGTTAGAACTGAAGGGTCATATAAAATTCATTGCAATAGAATATTTATAAGTATCTGGGATATTTGTAGGAAACACAATAATGGGAGAATCAGAGCTCACAGATAGAAGGGGGAATTGTTAAATGGCAAATAAAAACTCCATTTTTCCAGCACTTAACCCTACATATAATAACAATTATTACAAATCTGAGCAATGATTAGATTTCGTTCTGAACCCTAGTTAAACGTATGTGTATGGAAAATGATTTTTGTGTTAATGACTTGTGTGCCGTTAGCATTCAGAGAAAGGCTGATGTGCGCACACATCAGAGATCTCAGACCACCTCTTGCATGCCAGCGAGGTGCAGGTATTCTTGGAGGAGGTTTGGGGATTGGCACGCCTGACTTCACATGCCTGGGGAGGAGCAAAGTCCTGTTTGTTTACAGCCTCTTCCTTCTAATCGCATAATTACATCTTTGCAGGCAGACATCTGACAAAGGCACAAGAAGTGAACAAGGTAAACGTGGAGCGGCTGTTGTTCCAGCTATTGTCTCCTCACCCCTCTTCCCCTGCGCGATACAGGCGGTGGCATGCAGGGTGTGTGTCTGTGCAAGGCTATCATTTTATCTCGGTGGCGTGTGCCACCACAATTATCTCCCTGAAATACGCCAGTAAACTAGCTGTTTCGGAAACAGAGGGCATTCAAAGGGAGGGTAACAGAGCAGACCTAATTAGCTTTAAGTACCTGTAATCCTAGGAGATTTTATCTAATGATAAAAGCCAGGGAAAGTCCCTCAGGTACGAGTAATAAAAGCCCAGCCAGGTTGGCCGTGTATCAGGTGTGGTATGTCAGCTCCGCTGAATGCAGCCTATTGATCCAGAAGTTGCCTGCATTTTCTGCCGCAAATTGAATTTAAATTGCTTACATGAAGAAGACATCTGGCAGGTTAAGGTTTACCTGTTTCTTATTTCAAAATTATTTTCTCCCCCAGCATTTAGGTAGGAAAGAGCTCTTTTGAAAATAAACCAGGGAAAGCGTTTTCAACGATACAGTCACGCTTGTTCGCAATGCCAGAGCTTGAAGTAAAGAGTTGATATCTGAGGACTATATTTCAAATTATTGAAATAATAAAGCAACAAAGTTGGCACAGATTAAGCACCTGCACTATGCCTTCACTCCTGCTGAATTAAATACCTGTCTTGCTGAATGAAACTATAACAACACTAGCAAAAGTATAGTCCTCATTTACATGGAAGACTTCGTTGTTTTGGTGGGTGGGTGATTGTTAGTGTTTTGGGTTTTATTTTCCCTGGTTTTTTTTTTTCTTATTCAAGGCTATTATGGCCAGTTAAGTTACTAGTTTATTAGTACATAGTTACAATTTTTAGTTTGTTTTATATAGGCCAGCTTTCCCAACTTGAAACCTAACAAATGCAGATCACTTACTGGAGGCTGCTGAGTAGAACAAATTTTTTTCCTAAGTATTTTCTCAGGGGTTTGCCCACCCAGGAGCTTTGTATGACCTCTCTCTCCAGCCATCAAGGCTCTGAATCACCTTAATCAGCCTTCCAACCAATGAGGCTGTCGTTTTGAAAATGATTGTTCTGATCCCATAGGGTTACATCTACAGTTTCCCCTATGCTTGAAGTCTTGAGCGCTTATGGTAGTTTGAGTATAAAGACACTAAGACAACCTGGGATCTGTTTATTTGCATCCCTGAGTTAGGAGTCCAAATTGAATGAGTATGTTCTACACTGACAAATGAACATAATTCGTGTTAATGTTACTAAAAACTCCGTGTGCATGTGCAAACAATCAAGCCAGATTAGGTACTGTGAGAATAGGAAGAGGGGGGAGAAAAAAAACATCTTCAAACTAACAAGAGACATAGGAAATATCTTACAAAAATCTTACTAAGTGCCTACTAACTTTTTCTTAATTGTTTCTACTTAATTTGCCCGATAAGTACTGGCCTGCTTACACATCAGCCTGTTTGTCTTTCTTGTAAGGCACCTTAGCTGCTGTTTGGACAACATCCATTTCATAATGAAGCAAGATGTAGGCTAGACAGCTGCTTTTTTCTCACTCATTTCACTCTGTTATTGGTTAACTTAGTGGAAAAATGTAAATTTTCCAGGGACTTTAGGTTGGAGGTATCCTAGCCAAGGTAGATATGTGCTTGACTTGAGGTCTAATTTAACTCCTGTGTAGTATTGATCGACTTGGCCCACCAGGGACCCTTAGAGTCTTCCTTTGCCAAAGGTAGACAATGGTATGAAAGTAAAGTGTAATAAATGCCCCTGTCTGGTCCCATGTCGATATATAGCTGCTTTTTTTTTCTCCTTTTTTGCTGTTTTGAGTGCATCAGTATTTCACGTTTATTGTAGTGTGATGAAACACCTTTCAAAATGGCCAGAGGGACACTCAGCAGTAAGCATTTAGGCAGTACAAATTGGAGTGAACAGGAGGACAGCTAGCAGGGAATTTTTCTGAGGTCAAAGCAAGCTGAATACGAGCTGAATCAGCTAAAAGCAGAGTTGAGAGCTACAGTACCTACTGCAAAGTAAATATAGATTACATTCCTTTAGACAAATTGATCCGCTGGAGGATGATAGGTCTTCCAGAAAAAGAGGTTACTACAAAAGAATTAGGTATTGTACAGTGACATACATAGAAAGAACCCTTAAACACAGCAGCCAGAGACATATCGCCAGGATAGTCCATACTTGGTCCTCACATGAACAATTTGCAGTACAGTGCAAGATTTAAGGGTCTACAAGTCCACACGTTACTGTGGATGCTGACTAGTATTCTGCCTACTAAGCAAAGCATTAAAGTTTAGCCACTCAACTGAGCAACAATTCTCACTTGGTCAAGTGGACACACCAGAAGATTACAGAGTAATTCAGGTGGGAAGCAACTTCAGGAGGTCTCTGGTCAGACCTCCTGCCCCAGCAGGGTCAGCTCTGCGTTCTGACCTGGCTGCTCAGCGCTTGATCTACTTAGGTCTTGCAAGCTTATGAGGATGAAGATTGTACAACTAGAAAAGGTGAAATGACATCCACATCAACAAATCTGTCCTCAATAGTGGTAACTCTAGAAACAACAAGCAGAACCTTGGATGTGAAACCATAGCAGTTTGTCAAGAACAGCTCTCAAGTTTCCTAAGGAAACTACTAGATTCTTGAAAAAGGTGATAGAATAAATGACTTTGTGAAAGTCCTCTCTCTCCGTTGACCCTACAAGTGATCCAGATGATAATCTTTTGGCTCCTGGAAAAAATGTGATCTTTCTGTGCATAATTATTTGAAATCAGTAAAATACTCGGGGAAGAGCAAAGAATTGTAATTACCAATAAAGGTACCATTGTCTAACAGTTGCAATGAATCATTTAAATCCAGATTATATCAGTAGGTCAATGGGACTAAATACATATAGCTCCACAAAAACCCCAAAGATATCTCTTCAGCACCACACCACAGAGATACAGGGATCCAAACACATGGGGAACCGTGCAGAACTACGACCTCAGTATGTGATTGCTTTGTAGGGTAAATAAGAAGAAATATAATATTAAAATATAAATTATTATTTCCAAATTAGGGAAGAGATATACACATTTGTAAAAATGTTTTGAAACTATTTGCATATATTTTCCTTCCCTTTCCAAAAGTTGTTCGAGACCGAGCAAACACCGAAGGCACTAAGGAGAAGACTTGAACTAGAAGCTGAAGAGCTCTCTCTGCGAGCACTTAGGTATTGCCCTTTTCTCTGTATAGTGGCACAACTTTCTCGAGGCACTACCTAGACATACATCTGGAATAGCATTGTGGAGTTTGATTAAATGGAAACACAGCTGCATTGTAGGTGAGTTCTGCCCACAACATGTTCTCAGTACTTAAAAAAAAAAAGCTTACAAATGAGATTATTTATTACAAGAGTGTGCAAGGCTACGAGAGTGGTGGCACCATTGCCATGATTTTTTTTTTTTTTTCCAAAAGGGAGTGTTCAAGATCACGTATTATACGGGGCTAGGATTTCATCAGCACATAGGCAAGCCTAATGGATTTCCACGCTCAGCACTCCTCTGCCAAGAAGCTGACTTTTAATATGGGAAATAGACCCCTGCTCAGGATGGAGTAGTCCTGATCAACCTCAGGGGTCCAGGCATCAGTGTAACGTTTTTGTCAAAGCAAGGAGGTGTTTTGGAGGCATGTCCAGAATGGAGGGTAACTCCATAGGGGGCTGGGTTTAGCTGGAACCCATAATTGTTTATTGGAGCTAAACCTACTCACATGCACAGTAGAACTGTATTTGGCAGTCACTTGCAAAACTGGGCTTGACTGTGTGGAAGTGGGAGCAAAATTACCAGAAGAGCAGAGATTAACTTTATAGATAGTTCATTTGTTTTTTGCCATCCATGCTAACCTCCCTGCACTTTTCCATTCTGTCCTGAGTAACCGAGTACCCTGAGTTTTCAAGGATAAGTAACTTTGTGATTACAATATATTTCTGCAGCCTAAAAGCCATCAGTAAAGTGAATGGGGTTACTCTTGTAAGTGCTTAATGCCTGGTGTAAGAGTTGCGTGATCTAGTCCAGAAGTAACACAGTTACCTCAATTACTGTAGTCCCACAAGGCTATTCACAGCACTACTTAGGAAACGTTGTAGGCTCAGGCTCTGGTATTATAAAATCCTCAGGGCAGCATGACTGTACACAGGATCTCATCAGTAGTTAACAAACAAGTCCTCTATGAGACACTAGCCATTTTTTGTACCAGACTTTTTTTTTTTTTACATCTAGAAACGAGCACAGTGTTATTAAAGCCACGGCAAAGCGCACAGTCTCACCATATCACTTTCCTAAAGCAGTGCAACACAGCGAGATGCCATGTGTACTTTTGTGCTTTTTTACATTGTTATCAGGGAAAAATATGCCTTGCAATTTCCCAGGGGGTTCCCTGGGACAGTGTCTCAGTGTGAAAGGGCACCATGGGGCTGCCTCGGACAGTTTTCTTTCAATAAGTTGTTTTGTTTTTTGTTTTTTGTTTTTTCTATTGTAACCACTCTGCTCTGCTGCTTCACTGATTTCCCAGCTGTTCTTCTTCTGCAGTGTCTGAAGTCGAATGCAGAAAATCTGTAACTGAACAGCTCAGAAATAAGCAGCTGTGGTAAGCATGAGAAAACCATGAATGCATCTTTCTCTTTAGACATGATGGTTTGGTTCTCTGTTGTGTGCTGGGGACAGAATGCGTAGTGTTTATACACATAATTCCGAGGCACAAATAACTCTGCAAGGTACCAACTGGGGCATAATAAGACCCTGAGTATCCCACATCAGAGCTGGTATAAGAACTGCAAAAGGTGCAACACAGAAACCTATTTTATTGTTACATCCACATGCAAACCTGCGAGGGTCTGCCGAGTATAGTTTAGGCTCGACCAAGGTAGGAGGAGGTAATTGTCCCGGGAGCAGTGAGCTTTCCCTGGCCGTGGATGACTATCACTCTGTTACGCCAGGGAATGACAAGATTGAAGGCCCTTCCAATTGTTTCTTTTTCTGTGTAATGCCCCAGAAGGCATTATTTCTTGTATGACTTCACA
>Ga0065711_1039012_pt1 | contig 18219 bp, 16 predicted proteins | sample Hoacrofraction12_FD_59098 | JGI IMG/M metagenome (GOLD analysis project Ga0065711, IMG submission 59098) | Hoatzin crop microbial communities from Cojedes, Venezuela - Epithelial fraction 12 v2 (version 2) | ecosystem: Host-associated > Birds > Digestive system > Esophagus > Crop | place... | reverse complement strand
TTTTTTTTTTTTTTTTTTTTTTTTCTAAAGCAACGAAGCAAGCCTTGCCCTTCTTACCCTCTCCCTCACCCTGGAATCTATAGCACTTGCTACTTTCACAGCTGTATTTGAACAAAATTAAGGTTTTATCACTATAATGCAATGAGACAAAATCAAGCTGGTAACATTAAGTTAGATAACAAGAGCTTTTCAATACCTGCCAGCGAACAAAAGAAGGAAAGAAAACATTTCAGCTTTAACTATTCCTGTTCCTTGGTGTAGGATATGGCATTATTCACTTTAGCATAGTTTTTTTAAAAGAAAGGCTATCAACCAGTTTTCTACAGTGACTGGAACAGAACTGGTCAGGTGGGTTTACAGTTTAGTACTCTGCAAATTAAGCTGTTCGCTGAGCAGCAGGTGTAAGCATACAGGGAAGCTGGTGGGTGTGGGAAGAGTGCTCACAGAGAGAACAACAAAGGAGGAAGGAGGTAGCCTGCGGCCTGCAGACTGAAACGGTACATGTTGGTCCTTCAGACCTTTTTAAATCAGCGCATAAGTGTCTCTATACAATGAAATGCAAAGATCCAAAATAAGTAATCACAAGTGCAAATGAAAACTTTGTTGAACAGTTATTCATTATGCATATACAAATACTAGCTGTATCATCTAATTCTACAAGAATTACGTGACCTAGTCACAAAAATGTCCCACATTTCTGTGGTGTAGTTACAGCAGAATTAGAGTCATGTGGTAATGTCTAGTACTTGTCCAATGTGTGCTGATCACTACTCCTGTGGTTTCATTAAAAGCTCTGTTTAAAAGACAGTTAATATTATTTATGCATTATATTCAGTACTTGCAATACACAACCAAGATATCCCATTTCCAAAAAAGCTCCCATCTAGACTGGAACCTGAGTCAGGATCCTTTCTCACTGTATTGTTTTCTGACCTCTTTGGTGTACAGAGACACTGCATCAAGCAGATGAAAAAAAATTCTTGTCTCACAGCTTTATCTCCAGCCAAGTGATCAAGACGCTCCACTAGGTGAAGATGCCTTTCCACTTCCTTCAGTGTCTGGAACATGCAAAGAATCCTCTTCTGCCCTGATAAGACAATGCTTTGTCACCTCTGGCATCGTGGTGAGGCTCTAGGGCTTTAGAAGGCTCAGGGCTTGGGGTGGAGCACTGGCATTGAGTCATCCACATCATGTCACTCTCATCATACTTGATGGCACAGCTTAGGTGTGTAAGAACAAGCACTCTCCCAGAAGAAGCTTGGGGCAGAGCTGAAGGGATAGTCCCACCATAAGCTAGGGATTTTTCTCCTTAGTAGTCAAGAAGAGATAAACCTTTTGTTGCAGAAAGTAAAGTTTAACTGTGTAGAAACCTGTTGGGTTGTACAGTTTATCCTTGTGACCAGCAATCATTCCCTAGTAGGCTCTGTCTGTGTTAGTAGCTAGTGAGACTGAACAGAGAAATATCTGCAGAGTGAAGCAGTAGGTGCTGAGGACCTGGTCTGAACACTGTACATGTTTTGGGATTTTTTCCTTTGAAATGACCACCTTTCAGGGGGGAGAATGCAATACGCGTGCTCTGGAGCACATCTGGTTTAGCCCGTCCCAAAAGGCACCTCAAAACTGCTTTGTGTCATGAAAAAAAGCTCAGTAAATGAAGACTACTGAGAAAATCACTCGAGGTGTGCTCCAGATCTGAATCAGAAAGCTAACGTGAATGCACCCACAGCCTGGACAACAAGTGTACAGGGGAAGCAGACCACAGGTGAAGTCTGATCATTTTCTGGTTACCCGACTTAGCTTTCTAATTCAGACAAGTGAAGTCAAGACAGTCAGAAGCAGTTCTTACTTACCTGCACACCTATGACTCCTCTATTACAGGAAAGAACTGACTACGCCAAAGTCAGGAAGAATGGTAGGTGGTCTGAATTTGGCTCCCTTCATGCTTGGCCAGCATAGCATGGCTCTGGAAAATACGTATGTTTCAGTGTTTTATGTTGCTTTGGAGCATGCTGGGGAAAAGTGGCAGTAAAAATAACCTAAGAAGGGATTTTTTTCTAATAAAATATTTAGCTGATAGTAGATATAAAGTCAGTGGGCCTCTAGTTGAAAGGAATCGCCTACTCCCCCTTGGACTCTATCCAGTTCACAAATCTCCATCTGTTAATTGGCCTTAATCCACAGAAAAGAAAGACTTCATGGAACTTGGAAAATACTGAAATGATACTTGGATCCGTTTTCATGTTTTAAGCCAGAAAATGCATTGCTTTAACCTGGAAAACTAGGTAATTGAATAAGTAGCTTTAAAAAGTAGAACCAGAAGTTGGTGGAAGAATTTTTAAAAAAAGGGGTTGGGAAGTCAAGTTAAGAAACATTAAGTAGTAAAAAAATTTTTTGCTCAGCAAATGTACATATTGTAAAATAATCAAAATCAGTCCTCCCTCAACAATAGGAGCTGGTAAAAGAATGATACAGTTAATATGTTTTCCATGCCCTCTCATTCTGCAGTTAATGCCTTTTTTCTGTGTTAGAATGGGTCCTTCTGCATGAACACAAGTTGCTCTTTGAACCAAATCCCTCAGGTTTTCAATTATAAGAAACTCCTGATAAAAATAAAATATAAAAAAAGCCCTTTAGGAATTTTTAAGTCAGAATGAAAACTGTAGCTTGCCCTGCCTCAGATTTTTCCACTCCTTTTCTTTTTGTATAAGGCCTGAGCTTCATCAATAAAACTAAATGATAATAACACATTAGTCAAGACACTTCTGCGCAAAACCTCTCCCATTAACATACTAAACTTCACTCCCACAGAACTAAAAGATTAAAAATAAACTAATTACCCAGAATTTAGCATCCTACGTAACTGGTTCCAGCCACCTGGCTCACAGCTGCTATGGAAACTACTCAATTAATCAAAATAAGGGTTTTTTTTTCTGATTATTTAAAGGAAAAAGAGAAAGGAATGAAAACCCCCACAAACTCAGTAGGAACAACCTTCCTTTCTGAAATATTCCAGAAAGTTTTTAATCAGTCCAAAATGTTAACACATGAATAGTAGTATTGCACAGAAGTTGGAGCTTATAATAAGATGGTGAAAAAATTTTATTCCCTTCTCTGACCTTCTAGCACCGTAAATGTATGTACATCTGGTACATAAGTTTACCCTTTGTGTAGTATTTGGTGAAAATCACAGAGAAAGAACAACAGCTTCAGCTGTCTTATGCTCTGTTTCCATCACCTTCGTGAAGATGAATGAGTGCTTCATAGCTAACAAACATTCCAGCTTGTGTGTCAAAAAGTTCTGCAAAGGCAAATTGTAAGTTTGTTGACACATGGTCACACTGTACGTGTGGAGAGGAGGAAAGTGTATGTGCAGAAACATGTTTTGCATTTGCCTGTGGCTTGTAAACACATTTACAGGAGACTAGGATTAAAATACTAATTTAATAAGGACTAACATTTTCAAGAGAGATTAAGGAAATTAGGTAGTAAACTCCTCACAGGGCCCTTGAAAAGCCAAATCTGAAATGCCTTTAATTATACCAGTTCCATGACTTATTATTAAAAGTGGTCTGTCAAGCCTTACCCCCGGTTTTGATGGATCTGGAAAGAATAAGACTATAACATTGAAAAAAAAAACCCATGAAATACAATACAATACAATACAGACACTGGATAACTGGTGTAGTCCAAATTTAGATCTCAACAATAAATCATTATCAAGTGCAAATGTTTCTAACTGTGTCCTGCAGTAATATGGACTAGGGCCAACGTATTTTTAATAGTTTAACCTGTGATCTAAGTATAAATAGGGTATCAGCACTTTTAATCTAGGCAGGTAGCAAAAAATTTGGGAAAATGGTCTGTATCGGTTAGCAAGATAAGCCAACAGACATCTCCTTGGTAAGCTGAGCTTGTTAAAATAAACTGTTCTTTAATTCAGCCAGTTAGAAAAGTGCATATTCAGGGCCAAAAAATAAAAGATACATCTACAGAACTTACAAAGAAGAGGCAGGTGGAAGCACAAGCCTGACACAGATTAATTTCACTGAAATTTGACTGCCTGAAAATGTAGTAGCTCTCCATGAAAACAAGGGAGAGAGATTTATCTTCAGGGGACAGTTCACGTACCTCTGTTACAAACCCAACCCAGAACAGAATGAATTGCCTCCTGAAAATGCCTGTTTTACACTCCTGGCAATAGAGTTGATTCCAAGCTTTTTAAACTATCTGTCTTTGGGTGGGATGAGAATATGATCGGGGTGCGTTCAGAGCCAGGAGAAAGACCTCCCTTACACTGCTGCTTTCAGCATCTTCTGAATTTTTGTTTCCTTTTTCTCATTGCTATATATTAAGATCCTGAAAAGCTTGAAGGATCACTGTGAACAAACAATTAAATACAGATTCTCATGCAAAACGAGGGCCAAAAAGACTGGGATGATTCACAGCTTCATAAGTCACAAGACAATGAATGGGAAAGGTACATAGAAGGATCTCTTTGCTTCCGTACAAAACACTGGTGGGACAGGCAAGAGAATACTGAACATGGGTCTAATTTTTACCATTTTCAAAAGCATGCTGAAAAATCAGAGATTATACAGAGAGTAACAATATCCTGATTCAAAGACTGGAGGAAATGTGTTCTAGCAAAAGACCCGTAGATCAATTTAACTTAGGAAAATAGACAGACCAAGCAGAAACTTGGTAACAGTGTGCAGCATGTTTGCATGGATAAGATGCCGTATAGTAAAGAACTACGTGATGCAATAGTCCCTTTTGTTCTTTAGCTCTGCTGAATACAAACAGTGCAGCCCTGTCTTAGGGTAGAACTGGTGTAAATGTACAAAATAAGATAAGAATGTATGACTATGCTGATCTTGAGCAGAGTGTTATTATGTGTGCCTTATGCATCAGTGGGAGGTTCTGGGGACAAAGAACAACATGCTTCTGGTCTGGAAATGGTAATTGGTAATGTGGGTTAATTTGCCTGGACATCAAGGGTGATTCCTTTGGATATCATAAAAATGGAAACAAAGGGATACAAATGGAAAAAAAAATAGTCCATATCACATTGATGTATTCATTTCAGTTTCAGCGAGCTATTTGATCTAACTATGTAGCCAATAAATGTTAAGATGAAAAGTACTCAGGAACATGCACAGAACAGTAGCAGCTTTTCAAATATTTATGTTTTCGTCTTAAGGGGTTTTTTCTTTTTCAAACTATCAAATGGCATGAGTCTGCATTAAAGAGAGACTTTCGTGCCAGCAAAAATGTTCAGATCATTCAAACTAGAAACTTAAATGTGTTTACCTTTTGGATTTTTTTTTGTAATTTTCATAACTGGCATTCCACTGGGACTGGCATATGTACTGGCTCGAGGTGGGTAATGGTCCCACAAGGACATGCTTTGCTTTCTTCAAATAAATATAGGCATATATTAGCTGGAAAAGCATCCTGGGAGAAATTTAATTCTCAGACTGCCAACGCTGCATTGCAACTAGGCATTGTTATTGCTTATTTATATTACAGTAGTGTGTGGGGTGGGTGAGGCTGCCATTAATGTAGGCAGTAGAAGATTACACAGCAAAATAAAGTCTCTCCTACAGAAAGTCTTTCATAAAACTCTGAGTATGGGATAGGAGTTAACAGATCAGGGAAGTGAAGTAACTTGCTGAAGGTCACACAACACTTCAGAACTGGAGCTGCTGGGGAAGTCCAGGATCACTGATTTGCTTTGCCCCAGGCTGTTCAACAAGTTTTAGGAAAGGATACTTCCTATCCATCGGATATAAGTAAAGATAATCTGTCCAGACTAACAGCGGGCATAAATCAGCCGAACCCTACTGAAGTCAACAGAGATGCATTTACTTATACCACCTATAAGTATAATTTGCTACAGGGTTTGTCATCAGAATTCTTGAATTGAGCTTAAGGAAAATGGAATTTAAAAAGAACATAATAATCATAACGAAATGTGGGTATAATAACAGTAAAAAGGAAAAATATTCTGGGAAAGTATCGGACAAATAGGATACCTGATTTAAAACAAGCTGTGACTAATGGGGTGACCTCAAAGAGGGTCCCCAGAGCCTCCAAGGGCCTTTGTTAACATTTTACCACCCAACTGATTCTGCTCTCAGTGACTGTTCATCCCTTTTCTGAATACTGCTAAATCATCCCTGCCAGATGCTACTCATCCCATGGGAATCTCAAACACTGAAGAATGCCACTCTTTGTTTCGGGAGATGTTTGATACCATCACAGAGCAAGTATTTTTTTTCTTCAGTTTTTCCAGAGTCTCTTTATGGTGAGCTACCATCAGCTCAAATTATACACCTCTGATGCTGTGCTTTATTGTTACTATTCTCTGTGCATTTCTAAGGATCAAAGTATAAACTACAGGGCTGTAGACCAACAACCCAAGAGCACCCATCTGGCAAGTTTTCAGCAGGCAGCGCAACTCACCTTCTTCATGCTGCTGGGAAGTTCCGTGAGAGCTTTTTGTGCAGAAAACTCTTTCCTGCTCAGCTTTAGACCAGCCAAAGTTCTGAAACAGCTGATTTTAGCTGAATGGTTCTTAGCCTTCACTTGCATATTCCCTGATTTCTAACCTTGTTTTAAGAGAAGAAATATTGTTTAAGTAACAGAAAAATATTTCTTGGGTTTTTCATTCTCTGACTAATTCAGGTGATCAAGTGCTCTCTGCGTACATGGAGATTATCAAAGGTCAAAAAGAAGTGGTGGTACTTCCCAACTCAAGCTGAACATAGCACATCATTTCTAGCCATTGATCCAAAAATCAGAGCCACACAAGCCAGAGACTACTGGATGTGTTTGTATGAGGAATTACTAGTATATACAAACACCTATTCTGTCTCCCTGCTCATATGAAACCAATCCCTGCAAACCTCCAAGAGCCCCCGATTTATTTACTTTTGTGCTAACTGTAGCATGAAACTGCTGGTCTTCTAGTATTTCACCTCTGAGATTAGTCCACTGTTTAACTGATTTCACAGTCCAGGCTAATATGGCATGAGGTGACACCTGCATATTGACTAGGCTTTGCATCATGACAGTGCAGTAAGAGTTGGCACAACACAACAAACAAAAGGAGAGGAAAGAGTTGGGGTAAAGCACAGACATGATGCCCACACTGCTTATTTCACATGCAAGGAGCTAAAAGGAAAATTCCCTGGCAATTCTGTTCACAATCTAACTTTTGGGAGGTAAAAACTTATGGTCTCCCGCCAGCTCTGCCTAATTTGTACTATCAGGCCCCGAGAGAAGATGACAGCTGCAGACGGTGTGGAAGTAAATCCACCTTGCAACACATTTTGTCAAGTTGCAGTCTCTGGCATTGGCCCAGGGCCGGTATTGCTGGAGACATGATGAAGTGTGAAAAGTCCTGGCAGGCATTTTAGACAAATAAAAGATGGGAGGCAAGGGAAAATCAGGACCAAAAGAGATTAATATTTGTGAGGTTTATAGCAGAAGAGGGAAAGCAATAGGAAGTAAGAAAACCCCCACAGGGAATTTAGTGCGACAGCAGCAGATTAAAAACAGGATGGACCTGAAGAGGAAGCTTATTTTTTCCAGCTGGACCTTCACCTGAAAGCAGAGATCAGGTTATGAGCAACAGTCAGAGTAAAGTAAATAGGCAATAACGAGAGAATTTGCAGCCCCCCGAAAGTGAAAATCTCAGTAAGGCTGTGTATGTGTATTGGGGGGAAAAAGGATGGAAGGGTGCAGGGTTTTCTAAGCTGGGAATGGCAGTATGGCATCATGAAACTGTATTTATGGTGGGGGATAACTCTGCAGTCTTGTTCTCACACTTGTGGATTGGTGGCATCCTAGTTGCACGTGGAGATGGGAATTGCCGGACACTCCTTCCCTTGAGTTGGAATCATTGAATCATAGAATGGTAAGGGTTGGAAGGGACCTTACAGATCATCTGGCTCCAACCCCCCTGCCATGAGCAGGGACATATTCCACTAGACCAGGTTGCTCAAAGCTCCATCCAGCCTAGCCTTGAACATTGCCAGGCAGGAGGCATCCACAGCTTCTTTGGGCAACATGTTCCAGTGTTTCACCACCCTCATGGTGAAGAGTTTTGTCATAATATCCCATCTAAATCTTCCCTCTTTTAGTTTACAGCCATTCCTCCTTGTCCTGACACTACATACCCTTGTGAAAAGTCCCTCTCCATTCTTTCTGTAGGCCCCCTTCAGGTACTGGAAGGCTGCTCTAAGGTCACCCCGGAGCCTTCTCTTCTCCAGGCTGAACAGCCCCAAGTCTCTTAGCCTGTGTTCTGGTTCTGTTGGAAAGAAAGGCCTGAGGGTAGTGAGGAAGCTCCAGGAGGTTAATCTGGAGAAACAAGGATGATTTGGAGGACACACCAGGTGGAAGAAAGCCAACTAGAGTCACTGCCTGACCCCACTGGTCAGACCTGCTGGGTGGTGGGGTCAGTCTTATCTGCTGGAAGTCTCCTGTGTCCTGTGTAAGCTGGGAATACTCTGGGGGTTTGGTGGGAAGTGAGGCAAATCATATCATCCAGGAGAAAGACAAAACCATTTGCAATAAATTAAAAAAAAAGTGAAGTAAAGCCTCAGAGAAGGGCCCATAGGCGGAATGTAGCATACAAATTGCAAATTTTACAACAAAACCCAGAAGATGTTCTTGTTTCCTGGCATATGATAAATTCCTGGATCATATTCCTGTGAAGATTCTAGAAATTTTTGTCTGGTCAGTTTATTATATCAAAGGCTGGAGCTTTAGGTAATTTTGCTGCTCAAGGGCCACCAGCAGTTTTAAGAAGAAATGTAGTGTTATTTTAGGCAGTAACTTGCCGTGACTAGATTTTTCCCAGTGAAATCAAGGATTTTTTTTTTAATATATGTATATTCTTCACCGGAAAAGTGTATCTGTTTCCTAACTATGCAATGCATCACTGATAGACCACAGAGTAGAAGTTCTTAGCTGATGTGATGGAAGTTACTTGTGGAGCATACAGATATATTGCGAGAGAGGCAACCTACAGAAATCAAGCAGCTGCTCATATGGAGGACCAGGTAGACAGTACTAGGACTTGGCTGCAACAAGTGAGAAGACTGTACAAAGATAATTACATGGAAAAGTCAACAAGAGGTAGCTGGGTAGCCATCCCAGTTGCAGAGCTGGTGTCCTGAAATCAGCAGCATAAATAAGGATGAGGCACAGGCATGGGAGGAAATGAGGAAAGTGGTAGGCTACCATGATGTAGGGTAGTTCTTCTGACTCTTCCTGCTGACTTCAAGTTTGATGAATCCCACCTTCTGTTCCCTCTTAAAAAATCTGCTTTCCAATTTCCTTTTTCTCATGAGTCATCTCCATTTGTGTCTTTTATTTCTGTTACTTTTGAGTCCCTGAGTAGTACTGATTTAACCAAATTTTCTCATGTGCATATGTTGTCTCAGCTTTGTCTATCTGCTACTGACAGAGAGGTGTGGTATCCAACCAAATGTGAAGAATAGAGAGGACAGACTTATTAGACAGTGCGGGAAATTCTAGTCCCTCTGTATCAGGAATACAATTTTTGCCTCTTCTTTCTTCTCCAGCAGACTTTGCAGGGAGTCTGAGCTATTCACACCTGGCTAGAACACCCTGATTCCATGCAGAAAAATGGAGGCATTTCAGAAGCACTGCATGGAGAGACTTAAGCTCTTCTCTTGACCTCGGATAAGCTCAGTGACACCTGCCTCAAAGTACAGGGAAGTTTTGCTTTAGGACTTTCCCTATGCTGCAGCTGTAGTTTCTTGCTGTGGGTTTGAGTGAATAGTAGGATGCATTTTTACAAAGAGATGGAAGATTTATCACGCCTTCAGGTATCCTGAATGGCTATAAAGTCTCTTTCAATGCACTTTTCCTGATATTTTAATTGCAGCGATTTGCAATTCATTTCAGTTTCAAATGCCACTGGCATGAAAAAGCCTTTTATTACTAGGATGTTGTTAAAGCAGTATAAAGAGAAGAGCTCTTCACTTCTGCCAGGAAAGCTTGCTAAAGGGCTGAATGTCTTGAGGATCAAAAGGTGTAACCCTACCTCTCTTTCAGCCTTCAATGAACAAATTAATGCTAAGGCAAGGAAGATGGGTTTACAAACTAGATTAAGTGAGTGGAAGAAAGACTGGAGCAATGTATTCTGATGACAACATATTTATTCAGGGAGGAAAAAGCTTTACTATCCCATTTGTCCATGCTCTTCATTGTCTGAGTTAACACATGGTATATTTGACAAGACCACCTCTTTCTGTCCCTGGTCTCAAGCGGATCATGGATCACACGAGTTTCACTCAGACAGCTTGACTTATGATGTGTATAGATATTTGAGGAAAGTTTTTGTGACCATATTCTCATGTTCTTGACTTGATTGTCCCAGAGCAAATAATTAAAGAAAAGGAAGAATTTAATTTCCCAAGACCAGTAAAGAAGACGGAGAGTAAACGGGCAGGCAAAACTGAACCACTAAAACCAAGATGTAATCACAATACCATGTCAGGATATGGCTTTGCTGTTATCCTATTTAATACATACCTGACACTTCATAAAACCTCTACCATGGAAATATTTATTTATACTTCTTATGTTCAGCAAAGGTTTGTCCCTCATGTCTGTGCAGGACCCACAAAGCCTCAAGAACATAGGTCTGTCTGTTTGCATCTGCTAGCAGGATCATGTCCTGGGTTTCTCCTCTTGTGCCATGGGTGATACAATGAGGTAACAGTCATGCTTATAAGGACTGGTCAAAATCAAGAGCCCAGTAGTGAAGAAAGATGTATAGTAACTAGAGGTCCCATAAGGGACTTGAGACTCAGTTTCACACCCCTCACAATCATCCTGTGTGTTTTCCTTAGCTAATAATTTTGATTTTTTTGTGTGTCGGTTCACTTTAAGTGAGAAGACAGTACTTTCCTTTATTAAGAATGATGTGACAATAAAATTATTGAAAGTGTGAGAAGTTCCTATTGTGATAGGGACAACATGTAAACCTAACTATGAATCCATACAGGCTGTGGTCTGTGTCTGTCATTGACTGTAATTGCAATCATAAGCTTCAGAAGAAAAGGAAATCTTAGTGTCTTCTCCTCTTTCAGTCTCATTTACATATTACATGTATCCACAGTTCCACAAGTTCCCTAACAGCTAAGATTTAGGCTTCTATGGTTTTCTTTTACTGAGTTTCCTGCAGCATAGAAAGTGTTTGTCCCTGCAAATGACACAGAGAAGATGGAGAAAATATTGGGTGGAAAACAGGACTTAAGGACCTATACTAGGTCCTAATAAGTGGAGCTGGATCAAAGAGTAGAATCTCAAGAAACCATTCAGAGAAGAACTCCCACAGGACGTGAGGCACAAACAGAGGGCAACAAATTTTGGGCACCATAAATGCTTCTCTAAGCAATGAAGGGGTTGGGTAGAAGGGTAGTGCAATCTCCAAAGTGCCTATGAATCCTCGTCCACCTGCTGCTTTTTCACACGGCAGCTTCTCAGACAACCTGCAAATGCACTGCCTGCATCTGCATCTGGACATGCCTACTATTACACCAGTCTGTTTACTGTCATGTTGCTGACGTAGTTAGCATGGGAATTTGAGCACAGAGGGTTTCTTGTGCTTCAGTGGATGGGACTCAGTGGTTTGTTACCAAAGAAGTTTGGTCTTTTGGGTCCCCCCAGGATGTCCTGCCTCTTACCACTGATGAGTGGTATGATGTGTACATCAATAAGGTACTCACATTATTGGAATATTACCTTATTCCTGTTACTGACTTTTTTACCCCATTGCAGAGATTGCCCTATTCTATGTACAGGTCCAATGCTTCCATATATGAAAGGGAAAATGAGAATGTGTTCATTTTTTTTGACTTTTGTTAGACAAGTACATGGACATACTGAAATCATAAAATGGGGTAGACTGTCACATGGCTTTTTGTGTGCTTTTCTTTGATTTAATGACTTTTCAAGACTAAATACCACTGAACTAAAAATGAGTACTATAGGCACCTGAACACTCATTTGAATAGGAGACATGGCATTATAGCATGGACATTTTTCTTCCTGGCTCTCTTCTTGTTCCTGTTTCACAGACTCTCCTGGTAATACTAACTGAAGTAGTTCACAAGGGTGTTGTGCAGATTAATTAAGTGCTAAGTATTATTAAGCGGACCGCAAGCCTAATAAAGTTTGAGTTGAACTCTTGAACCTATGCTGTTCAAGTGGGCCCTAAATTAGCTAAATGAGCTTACAGAATATTGCAGTATCCAGATGAAAAAAACAGGGTGAATTTAGGTATGTAAATGTAGTTACTTGCCTTGGAATTTGGCCAAAACACCATAGACAGAGTACTAGGCATGGTCTTACAACAGCAACTGCAGTTTTTTACCACTGCAGTAGTATATATCTTACTTCAGAAGGATTTTTAAATTAAAGATGATTGGATTGAAGATAATTGAAGGAATATTTTTCAAGTTTTTGAAAATTCATCTCAAAATAAAACCACAAGTATTCTGAGAAGCCACATGATTTTTTCAGAAATGTTTTCATTGATCCTACAAATGGAGAAGGCTGAGATTTTTTCAATCCAGAAAGAAAAATGATGTCAAGCTGTATTTTTTATTTTAAAAAAAAGTAAAGGGCAGTTTGACAACAGAAGTCAATCCATCAGAAATAAATTTCACTGAAGAGTGTATGCCATGTCTGAGAGGGTTATTCAGTTTGTAAGTGACTGTTTCATCCAGTGCCTTTGTCCCTGGACAACAAAAGAAGGTAGGAGTTCATTAATATCATTCGTATTAACTATCAAAGTTATCTAAGTCTGAGCCTGAATAACAAATTCCTTCTGTATTCAACAGAGAGACATATCACCAAGAGTGACTTAGTTTATCTGTTTTAGATACTGGTCTGGAATGGTATGAATCTCCTTCTAGAGATGTCTGCCTCCAACAGCTTTAGAGAACACCATGTCAGACGAAGTGTCAAGCTTTCAAATGATTAAAAGCAGGTGAAATGATCTTCTCCTTAAAATGACTATACTGCTAATTTAAGCATCTAACTTGGGTGTGCTCAGTTAGGATCAATGAATCTGCTCCTTAGTGTGGATGCCAAGGAAATGTGCTAGCATAAGCAAAATGCATTGCAGTACTTGAAGGAGCATGAACTTCAGGAATATAAAACATGATAGTTACTGGGACTTGAGCACACCTTGAACAGAAGCATTTTCACAATTAAAGAACAAAGTCAAACTCTCCTGTGGGATTTAGGAGATCTGAGTAGAATTCCAAGGTTTGTGGATTTATTTTTGTTTTTAATTTCCCTCATCGCTATGTGCTGTAATGTTCTCATCATTTTAGATTATGTGTCTTCATATGGAGGCTTAACAGTTATGTCTACCTATAGAGGGTTTTTTAACAACATTTGTAATATTGGGGTTTAGGTGTCATTTAACTGACTTTTATAATCTGAACCATAGCAATGGTATAGTCAAGCCACCAGAAGATTATTATCTTCTGGATGAAGAAGCCAGGAGCTGTGCATGTAATTTATGAGGTCATCTATAGGACAATGCATCTAAGAACCCGAGCCTTTTAATAAGGTTTATATGTATAAAAGGCTGCTGAGGACTTTGCACACAATTATTGTAAAACCCGATCTAAACATTCCTTCTCCTGTGTATAAGCAGACAGATCTTTGCTTGGAAAAGCAAACAGGCAATGACCATCATTAGCATTCATTATCAGCTGCTTTGAACTTAGCACACTCTCTTTTAAGTATGAGTTTGACTAGCTATTTGGCATTCATCTCAAGGGCCTTTTTCCAAAACATGCAAAGAAAATGAAATGTGCAATAACTTTCAAAAAGTCTTATTTTTCTCATGCACATATCTTTGTCCGAAATCTTCATTTTGAGGAAAGTTAAAGACTGTATCATCCCCAGGAAATTCTATTATGTAACAGCATGGAGTTTGACAGTATACAGGGCACAGATGTTGTGGTTTAACCCGACAGCTGGCAAATAGGACCTCACTACTCCCTGCCCCAGTGGGAAGAGGAGGAGAATGGACTAAAGGTAAAACTCATTTGCTGAGATAAACACAGTTTAGTAAGACAACAAAGGAATGAATACTACTAATAATAATGATTATTATGATTATTATTATTACAACAACAGTAATAAAAATAATAAAGAATAAGTGGAGCAAGCGATCCACAATACAGTTTTTCTCATCACCCAACCACCGATTGTGCAGCCTGACCCCCAGCAGATCGCGGAACTCAGGGAACTTCTGGAGTCCTGCTCCCCAGCCAACCGTTCATAAACTAAGCATGACTTCTATGGTATGGAATATTTCCATTAGCCGGCTTGGGTTTGCTGCCTGGTTATGCTCCCTCCCAGCTCCTGCACACCTGCTCATTAGCTGAACATGGGAGACTGAATAAGGGTCCTTGACTTCTTAGCAACAACTGAAAACATCAGTGTATTATCAACATTCTTCTCATACTAAATTCAAAACACAGCAGCTACTGGGAAGAAAATTAACTCTATCCCAGCTGGAACCAGGTCAGTATCCACCCCTTATTTTATACCGTCTACGTCCTGCAGAAGTCCCACGCTTTCCAATAAATTACCACCACTTTTTCTGTCTTTTGATACGTACACACAGATATCATTCCCTTAGTCTACAGGCCAAAATGTCCTACCCTTCCATAATGTTTGTTAAGTTCATTTACTCCATAACTCTGGGCTCTATCTGTCGTAACAGTATTTCGGAGCAGGAGAGGTGGTGTGTGGTGTTGGATTGCCACATACTGCATCTGGAGCTCACAGTTGGTGTATCTGGCATGGTCCATGTCCATGCTCTGTGGGCTAAAGAGGTCAATCCTGTGAAAATCGCTGGGTGCCAGCTGCTGAAGCCAGTTCTGATCCTATCACTGCTGCACTTTCCTCAGTTTCATTAACTTTTATTCTTCAATAATCTGGGTGATTCTTACTGCAATACCTTTGATATGACTTATAGCCACTAATAGAAGGGATGACATACAATACTATATAGCAATTAAGATCATACAGTTCAAATTATTGGCTATTCTCATCCAACTTCAAATGCCCTTGAGGTACACGTTGGACTCCCCCATCCTTCCGCATCACCCACCAAGTGCACCCAGGTCCCTGAGCAAAGGTGATCCCATGGATGAGGTTTGCTTTACCTGAGGCAGCAATAACCCAGACTGTCTTCCCCAGCGTATTTTCTATGTGCACTACAAGGACTTTCTCCTTCTATACTATGTTAAAGTTTTGATTGGGCAGGGCCAGCTGGATTGATAGATCCCCTAGTGTTAACTAACACGGTGGCCTTTGCTAAATGTGTATCCCAGCGCTTAAAGGTCCCACCACCCATTGCTCTCAGAGTAATTTTTAACAGTCCATTGTACCATTCAATTATCCTGGAGGCTGGTGCCTGATAGGGGATGTGATACATGCCATGCTCTTTGGCCCATGGCTCTATGAGCTTACTTCAGAAAGAAGTCCCGTTGTCTGACTCATTTCTTTCTGGGGTGCCAGGTTGCCACAATGGGGTAGTCCATATGGGTTTGCCTCTACAGTACCAGTTGCTCTTCTTTCATTACTGTAGCCACCCCCATAGGACATTTGCCACCATCCATGGTTCAGTATAGAGATAGAGCACTGGCCAATTTTCTCTACAGGCAATGTCTGAAGCTCGCTGGATGGATTTCACCTCTGCAAACTGACTTGATTCCCCTACTCCTTCAGCAGCTTCTGTGATTCGTTGTGTAGGAGTCCATACAGCAGCTTTCCACCTTTGATATTTTCCTACAATACAAAAAGACCCACCAGTGAATAGGGCATATTGCTTTTCATTTGCTGGTAGCTTATTATACAGCGAGACCTCTTCAGGACGCGTTGCCTCCTCCTCTGGTGACATTCTGAAATATTTGCCTTCTGGCCAGTCCATTGTGAATTCCAAGATTTCTAGGTGACTGGGGTTTCCCATTCGGGCCCGCTGTGTGATCAGCACAACCCATTTACTTCATGTAGCATCAGTGTCATGGTGTGTAGAGGGGACCCTCTCTTTGAATACAGAGCCCAGGACCAGCAGTCAGGACACAAAGAGGAGCTGTATCTTGGTACCTACCACTCCAAAGTAGCTTGAACCCCTTCATATGCTGCCAATATCTCTTTTTCAGTTGGAGTACAGCAAGTCTCAGATCCACTGCATCCCCGGCTCCAAAAGCCTAGGGGTCAACCTTGAGTGTCCCCTGGTGTTTTCTGCCAGAGACTCCAGGTTGGTCCATTCTGCCTGGCTGCGTTATAGACCATATTTTTAACATCTTGTACTGCCCAGACTGGCCCAAGGGCTACTACGTGAACTATTTTCTGTTTAGTTTGGTAGAAAGCTTGTCGTTGACTTTGGCCCCATTTAAAATCGTTCTTCTTCATAACATTCAGGCCACGTTAGTCTACTGTGGGTCTCCACTCTCCATTAGACTTTCTCACTGGCCATACAAGACTGTTAAAGGGTGACTGAGTCTTGTTGATCACTCCTATGCTGTCCAGTTGACAAATCAGCTTGTAGAGGGGGATCAGGGAGTCTCGGCTGGTACAATATTGCCACCAATGCACTGTTGTGGTAGCGATTGGCACCTGTTCTTCAACCCTCAGCAACCTCACAACAGAAGGGTCCTCAGAGACACCAAGCAAGGTGGACAGCTGTTTGATTTCCACTGTCTCCTCTGTGCCTATACCAAAAGCCCGCTGGGCTGTGGGTTCTTGAAATACCCTCTCCTGAGGTAGTCTGTGCCAAGGATGTCTGGAGCATTGACGACTGTCACAACGGGATGCTTTTGCCCCTCGTTCCCATTTAGGCTCCGTTCAGCTTCCAGTACAATTTGCTGTTGGGATCCCCCTTCCACTCCAGAAGTATAGATGGGTTCTGCCCTTGATATCTTGATGGCACTAGGGTACGCTGTGCACTGGTGTCTACTAAGCCTGATACTCCTGGGGTTCTGATGTGCCAGGCCATTGAATCCACACAATCCAATAAACCTGGTGGTCCCTTTCCTCCACCTGCCTGGAGACAGGGCCCCTCTAGTCCTGGTCACAGAATTTGTTACTGGTGAATGGGTTTGTGTGGCACATGTGTGTTCAAACCTCATCCTTGACACTCACTTCTTGTAAATATGAATCAGAAATTCCTCCCCTAGGATCAGAAGTAAGATCTGCCCTTCTGTGTCTGGGGAACTGACCACTGGAAACTGAAGCAGCAATTTTCCTGGAAGAACCCTCATTTGTGATATTGTTTTTCCTTGCAACTCACGTACCAATGCCTTTAGTGTGGAGGTAGGTTTTCCACCCCACTTCCTCTTGTTGTCTCCATGGTTACCCACATAAAACCACAGGGCGCCTCGTGATGTGTACCATCTCTCTTGAACAGAGGAATACTGATTTCTAGTAGCTGAGACACTGGTCCTTAAAAGCAGTTAATGGACATACACAATTTTTCAAATAGTTTTTTGAACAGGTCTTCAGATTTTTCAGACAGCCTTTCCACAGCTGAGATGCAGGCCTGTAGAGAAGAGAGATTGTCTTCACAATGCCGGAGTTGGTCAGACACTTCATTCACTGTTAGTGCCTCTTCTGCTTTCCAGCCCGTTGCTGCCGAAGAGTTGGGATACGATGATGTTGCACTCTGTAAAAAATTCTGCCACATGGGTAGGGTCCATGGGGCTTCTTCTGGATCTATGGGTGACTGCTGGTTGTCACCCTGATGTGGGAAATCAATGTTTAGTTTGATTTACTATAGCTTTAGTTTAATTTTGCTATATAGGTTTGTAGCTATGTTAAGGTAAGAGTTAAACACTGTTATTTAGTTTTGTTCTGTTCTTTGTGATCTTACCAACAAGGACTGTATATAGCTAACAAGGACTGCTTGCGAGACTGCTTGGAGACAAATGAAGAGAAACAAGGACTGATAACCAGAACTTTGTTGTCTGTAAGAAGCAACTCTCTAGCTGAAACTGATTCTATGGTCTGGGACTCAGCCAACACAGACAACTCAGGAATTTTTGAGCCAAAGGTGAAAGCACACAGCGAGGAAGACTACGAGCCTTCATCCAGAAGACCCCCACAGATGACCACCAGCCGACACTGCGCAAGTGCTAAAGGGGGGTG